>Ga0209624_10001001_pt1 | contig 23626 bp, 18 predicted proteins | sample JacPinW_OM2H0_O1_FD_188565 | JGI IMG/M metagenome (GOLD analysis project Ga0209624, IMG submission 188565) | Forest soil microbial communities from Algoma, Ontario, Canada - Jack Pine, Ontario site 1_JW_OM2H0_O1 (SPAdes) (version 2) | ecosystem: Environmental > Terrestrial > Soil > Boreal...
AGCCCAGCCACAGTGCCCACTCCAGCGCCAATCGCAGCACCCGGGCCGCCGCCAGCTACAGCGCCGATCAGAGCGCCCATCGCGCCCAGGCCGACCGTGTTGCCGACCGTGTTGCCCGACTTATCCCTTCCCAGGTTCATCCAGAAATCGGTGACCACGGGGTAGACCTTTCCGCCCATTTCAATCTGAGTCAGTTGCAGCTTCAACTCACCCTTACCCTTGAAATCGCCCGCTTTATGAACCTCCACCACGGTTCCCTTCACGGCAGCGCCACGCGGAATAGCGATCGAACTGCCAGCAACGACATCGTTCAGCACAATCGCATCGAACGCCGTCCCCTGTACGGTGTGCTTGCTGTCCATCCCCTGGTTGATCCTCACCCGAAGGATCGATCCATTCGGAACGACGACCGCATCGCCACCCTTCTGCGCCACAAACGGTCGCGGCGGCTGCTGCGGATAACCTGAAGGCGGCTGGCCGTAAGGCTGACCGTAAGCACCCTGGGGATACTGACCACCCTGCGGGTATTGACCGCCCTGCGGCGGATATTGTCCAGCCGGAGGATATTGCCCTCCCTGCGGTGGATATTGTCCACCCTGCGGGTATTGGCCGCCCTGTGGTGGATATTGTCCAGCCTGAGGATATTGCCCTCCCTGCGGTGGATATTGTCCACCCTGCGGGTATTCGCCGCCCTGCGGTGGATATTGTCCTCCCTGCGGATACGTGTCCTGAGGGGGCGTGGACGCATTCGGAGGGTTCTGCCCCTGCGGCGGTGCCATCGTCCCGTCGGACTGAAGGCTGGGATTCGTCCCGTCCGCCCCGTCCGCCGGGTTGCCGCCAGCCGGGGGTACCGGACCGATCGTGAGCTGGTCGACGACCTTCTGCACACCGGCGGCATTCGCCGCGAGGTGTTCGGCGGTGTCTCGCGATGGCTCATCCTGCACAGTACCGGACAGGGTCACAACGCCATAGACGGTAGTGGTGGTGATGGCTTGTTCGGCCAGTTGGGGCGCGCTCGCTAGCGCCTTCAAAACATTTGCCTCGATCTGTGCATCTGGCATCGTCGCCGGCTTGGCCTGTCCCAGTCCTACCGCACAAATCGAAAGCAAACCGGCCGTGAGGAGCCCCTGGACCGAACTCTTCAAAAAGGAATAACCCTGCTTCATACGTTCCTCCGCTACGCCTGCGCGAGCGCGACTCCGCCACGCAAACTCATATCTAATGCAGACTCTATTTTCAAAAAAAAGTTACGCTAAATCTGCATGGGACTGCACGCTTTCGGAGTGCGCGGCACTGCCACGCGATCATCCGCACACATTGACGCTAACGCACAGTAAAGATATATTGAAAGAGCGGGGTGGAGCAGCCCGGTAGCTCGTTGGGCTCATAACCCAAAGGTCGTAGGTTCAAATCCTACCCCCGCAACCATCGGAAAGTATTGGCTCTCCTTCCCCTTCTGAAGTTGAGGGCCAGTACTGTCATCCCCCGCCAGATCCCATTTCCCTTCTGCAACATAGAAATTTTTGCCTTCGTCCCGTGATGGGGTCATTCGTATCTCAGTGACGTGCCTGCGCACTTCAGCTTTAGCTCTCGGTGGATCCACGTTCAACAAGCTCCCGAGATCTTTTTCTTCGTTCCCCTTGGAGGGGGAATGCCGTCTGCGTCGAGTTCCTTGGCGATCACCTTCAATGAAAGGCCGGAAGCGGACATTTGAAAAATACGCCGTACGACCGCCACCTCTTCTTCCTCAATTTGAAGCTGGCTTCCACCATCCAGTTTTTCCGCGCGGTACCCAAAACAGCTGCCTCCGGTGTGAAACCCCTTCAATGCCAGGCCCTCTAAACCTCGATGGGTCTTCTTCGCCAACTCTTATATAGAGGGAGTCAACCAGGCCATGCACCGTCATCATGACGTCAGCCTGTTCATCATCGGAGTCGATTCCCTGACTGACAGCAACGAACCGAATGCCGGTAAAGTTGAGATCTTCGCGGAGTCGGACGGTATCAGCAAGACTCCGCGACATTCGGCTTGTCGTCTACAAGAATCACGTCGATAACACGCGGGGATGCTTTCGCCGCTCGGAGAAGCTGTTGGAAGCCGGGACGATCAAGCCCGGCTCCCGAGATAGCTTCGTCACTGAACATGAAATCGGTTAGGATGCGCCAGCCCTTCGTCTCGGCATAGCGCATCATGTTACGTTGCTGATCCACGATGGACCGCATCGCGCTGTTGACTGGAGGAGTACCGCGCGTAAGTCGCACATCGAAGTATGGGTGTCATCATGCCGCCTTTTGCTGCTCTAGTTCTTGAAGAAGTTTCTGAATGAGTATCGGGACGATGACATTGGCGATCCAGCTTTTGATTTCTGGGCTGAACTTATGTGTCTTCTTCCCGGCATCGCGTACTGCCGGTTTGCGCCGCGGTTGCCACGGTCTTATAAAGCGGACAAGGAACTTTCTTGCCTGACTGGCTTAGGCATGAGCCGTCGCTGTGAGCATCGTGCATATGCAGATCGCCCCGATACCACGCGGGACCGTTACCTAATGGAGCCTGACTGAAGGTGATACAGCAGGCAGGTCTCGCGCGTGCGCAAAATAGACACTTGCTGTGAATTCAGAGCTCACACCCTCGGATACTAGGGACACCCAGAATCAACTTCCACCTTCCGGGCCGAACCGGCCCAGGAAGATAAGACGGTGTGGCATCTGTCTCTGAGATGGTGAATGCCGATTTGTTGCCTCCGCTCCATCCCGAAAGGTCTCGCCGTCGAATAATCCCAGATCGATCGCCGTGTGCTTCTCTCGCTCGGTGTACGACGTTTCGATCGAGACACGAGTCACCCCTTCTGGTACTTCAAATGGAAGCTCGATATAGGTCTGACGATCCGCATAAGTGACAGTGCGATGCAACACAAGAGCGGGAGCCTGTTCAGCCCGGGACATGCCAATGTTCAAGAACGCACAAGCCGTAACTATCACCGACATGATTGCAAATCGTGGCAACGATCCCGCGCGCCGCAGGGGAAGAAATACGGAAGACCGGCGTTTCATACAGGTGCCTCACATGGCTATTACTTCAAGAAAATCGCGTCGGCGCGTTCACAAAGGCAGCCGAAACAAGTGTTATATCGCAGGAGTATTCAAAAGAGGTTATAAGCTTCGCGACTCTGAGAACCGCGCCAATAGAGAACCCGCTTCTCCTGTAGATGAGAGAAATGATTACGAGGCCGGAAGCTTCGAATAGATTCTGCTGGCGATGATATTTGCCTGTGGCGAGTTTGAGCCAAAGCTCCTGGTTTCGATCAGGAGCTCAAATGGTTTTAGTCTGCCATTGCCCGCTGCAGCCTTATTAAGGACAGGGTCCATCTCCTCTCTATTAAAGAGGATGTCGGTCGCAGCCTGGGTCCCCGCCATAGTCAGTCCTTCGACAATCAGTATCCAACCAGTATTGTTTAGATTCGGAACCAGAGCTACCACTGCATAGGTTCGGTGCGATGGCGCCGTTGCATCATTGGTGTAGACAGAAGCCTCTCCTGCTACCGGATGTTTATTGACGATGAAGGAAGCGTTCAGATGCGGCTCGTAGGTGAACTCGAAGTTGAGACCTTTTTGGAAGAGCTCCACCCAAGGGTCCGAGTAAGTCGATCCTAAAAGGATCGCATTCGAATCCTTCAGGTCTTCCATGTGCAACTCTCGTGCATACCGGATAACGTAGTGGGCAGGCTTCGCCTCTGGAATCTGGGAAAACTTCAAGACGGCATCCAGGTCCGTAATGTTCGTATAACGTTGCGCGCCAAGGTCTGCCAGGTTTGGCACATCGGACATAACTACAAACTGCAATGGCTCTCCCTCTGCACCGGGGAACATAAATGAATACCACGGTAAGTGGGTTCATCCCGCCTCCCGTCACCCTCAAACGCTTGACCTCTGCCCCGACACGGCAAAGGTCACGCACAAAAATATTTCTCACAGATTCAAAAGCTCCTGAACCACGTGTTTGCGGGATCAGAGAATTCGTGATGCGTACAGTGATGGTGCTGGTGAGGGTGTGGAAAGGCAGGATTATCATCGAGCAGGCTCGTGATCAGTTCCGCCATGCGGACTTTCCGGTTTGCCACAAACCGGGAGTCAAGTGACGGGATGCACGTTTGATCGGCATAGGGGCGGCGAAATGTCGCGTGCCCTGGAACCTCCCCTCGCTCACCTGCGTAAACGCCTCCAGCGCGCCCGGAGGTCCCGCATGCTCTGGTTCTACGAACTTTCTTTTCCCGTCCTCTGGATCGCCTTTTTTCTCTACTGACAGATCAAAGCCGCCAATACCAAAACCACCCAGCGCCTCGAGCCGGATGCTTCGCGCATCCTGCGCGTCTTCATTTTCCCTGATCGCGAGAATCGATTTCTGAAAAGATTCGGATAGATCGCGGCTAAGATCGAAACGAAGGTAGCTAAGGAATCGTACTTGAACACAATCGCGGAGTCCTTCACCGGATGGATCCGCTATTGCGCTGGCGACTTCAAAGGAAGGATCCGCTCGAGTGCTTTAGTTTCCGAACTAGAGAGTGCACTAATTCTCCGGATTAATTGCTATCATGGCGTCGCAACCCGCGGGAGCGTTGATCGGATTGCAGCGAACAACGGCTTTTCCGGGTAGCGTGACGACGAAATGACCGGGCCATTGGGCAGGCTCGTTGATGGGGTAGTCCGTGCTGAGCATTTGAGCGCCGCTGGCGATTATGGTATCGCGACCGGTGGTGTCGTTGGTTCGTGCTTCTTTGGTGTCTGAATCTGTACGGGCGCGGATGAGGTAACCTTTGCGGACAAGTTCCACAATGTCAGCGGCAGGGCCGTCGTTGCGCTCGATGAAGGCTGCGTCGGGCTGGTCGGGCGTCGAATTTGTAAAGAGGACGCGACCGCGCAGCGAAGGGTGCCCAGCAAGATACACGAGACCAACAGGTCGCTGGTCCATGAGGAAGATGACCTTGCCGCGAGAGCTAGCCAGGCTGGGCCAGTTGCCGGCGAGAACGGCCTCGTTGAGTGTGTCGTAGTGGCCACGCACATCGTCGGGAGTGATCAATTCATCGGGCGGGAAGACGGAACGAATCTCCGCGTCGAGTGCGTCGAAGGTGCTCGATGTGAAGGGCTCCGGTTCTGTGAGGTGAAGTTCGCCGCGGGGTTTGCCTTGCTTGGTTTCGACGAGGATGAAGATGGGGACGTGAGCGGGATGGGCGTGGGACCACTGACGAACCTGCTCCAGACAAGCGATGAAAGGCTGACAGGTGCTGCGGTAGTCCACGTCCTGAACGTGCATGACTTTGAAGCCGGGTTTGTTCATGACACCGTTGGGGTCGAAGTCAGGATCCGGTGGGAGCTTTGCTGCCGCAACCATCGTAGGGCCGGAGGGGTGGGCATAGAGACCGCCTTCGGTGTCGGCGTAGATGTCGAGTTCGATCTGACGGACGCCGCTATCGAACTGTTGCGGAAGCGGCTGGTGCTGGTAGTCGAGACCTTTGTACGCGTCGGCATACTTTTCCTGCCAGATTTTGCTTTCGTTCGGCGCGATGCCTGCGTGGTAGCTGTTGTGGGTGCCGATGACCTGAATCTGGTTGAGCTTGAGAGTACTGTCGGTCGTCTGTGCGTGAAGGTTAGTGCTGAGAGCTGTAGTCAATGCAACTACGGAGAGCGTGCGGAAGTCGAAAGTGAGCAATCTGTATCCTTTGGTTTGACTATGCTTTGAGTTCATTCGTTAAGCGCGTTTTTTTTTGCCGATTACAAGGCGACGTAGGGCTTACTGTAGTGCGTGGACCATTCGACGAGGCTCTCGTTCATAAAGCGCCAGGTTACCTGTTTTGTGTCGACCTCCATGAGCATGTAGGCGTTGGGGTCGTAGCGGGTGGCGGCCATGATGTAGTGTTGCGGGCCGTAGTTGTGGGCGTAGTCAACCCATTTGTGCCGGTGACCGGCGACGACAAGCTGGATGGTGTCCTGATATTTGCGCAGGAGCGGATGCAGCCCGTAGTCGGCGAACTCAGTTGGCTTGTCCTGGATGAGCGGGTAGTGGATGAAGACGAAGGCGGGCTTATGCTGCTGGAGCTGGGCTTCGAACCAGTGGAGTTGCTCTTCGCCGAGGGAGCCGATGCTCGGATTGAAGTCGGGCGAGGAGTGGTCCTGTGTCGAGCCGAGAAAATTATTGAGGTGGATGAATTTGTAACCTTTGTAGTCCAAAACGGAATACGGCTGGGTTTTGAACTTGGCTTCGAAGAGCCGGTGGCTCATTTCGCGAGAGACTCGTTTGACGTCGTAGTCATGATTGCCGAAGCCCAAGTGGACCGGCATCTTAAAGCCGTCGGTGATGACCTTGGCGTTGTCGAGACGCGTGGTGTTCTTGAAATAGAAGTCGTAGTCGGTGGAGGGGTAGTTGTGGAAGTAATCGCCGATGAGGAAGACCTGTTCGATGGCGGGGTGGAGCGAGTTGATGAGATCGCGTGCTGAGATGAGCCGCGGGGTCGTTAGCAGAATGCTCTCGTTGTCTTCGACTCCGTTCTCGCTGCCTTTGACGTAGTAGTTGTCGATGATGTGGGTATCGGCGACGAGAGCGAAGTAGAACTTGTCGGGCGAGACGGTCGCCCGGGCCTGCTCCGCCCAGAGCTTCCGGGTGAGCAGGTTGCCGAGCGACGCGGCTCCGAGGGCAGTGAACTGTCTGCGGTTCATGTTGAATGACCTCCTGGTTCAGATTAGAAGATGATCTTTCCGGCAAACTGCAGGATGCGGGCCGGGAAAGTGGAGGCCGCGGCGACGACGCCGAAGCTGGTTGAAGACGGGCTGTAGTTGCTCTGGGGGAAGGCGTAGTTGGTCTGGTTAAGAATGTTGAAAGCCTCGACCCGGAAGTCGAACGAGGTGCCCTCGAGGTAAAGGGGAAACTGCTTGTGGAGGCCCATATCGAGCTGATAGAAGGGGTCGAAACGTACCGAGTTGCGGCCGGCATTGCCGTAGGGGTGGTTGTTGTCCGGAAGGCTGAAGATGGGATTGATGGGCTGCGCACCCTGCAGGACGGGGTTCTGTAACGCGACGATATCCTGATTGCCGTTGAACTTGATGCGCTGCCCTTTGGGGATGACCGGATTGCCAAGTACCTCGTTGGGGCGCTGGACCAGAATGGTGCTGACAGACTGGGCGCTGTTGGGGGAGTAGGTGATGTTGATTGGCATGCCGCTGTTGGCGCTGTTGATGGCGGTGATCTGCCATCCGCCCAGAGCTTCCTGCATAAGGCGCGGAGAGTTGCTGCCGAACATGCGTCCTTTGCCGTAGGGCAGGTCGTAGACGATCGAGAGGACATCGTTCAGCGGTTGGTTGTAACCAGAGGGACCGCGGTCGCCCAGCGGATTGGCCAGGTTGATTCGTCCGCTGTCTCCATTCACTTCTTCGAGGTGGCCTTCGGCGTTATCCAGCGCCTGCGACCAGGTGAAGGAGTTCAGCAGGTAGAGACCGTGACCAGTGCGGTGTTCGACCTTGGCCTGAAGACCGTTATAGGTGAGGAAGCCGTCGGGGAGGGTCTCTTCGATGGTGGTGAAGGTTGGAATGGGACGGCGAGCTGCCACGCTGAGACAACCCGATGAGTCAATTGCAGCTGTCCCGCCATTGCAGGTTGCCGTGACGGGGTTGGCTATAGACTGATTCAGGTCGGCGAGCACCTGGATCTTGACGCCGTGCTCACCGACGTAAGAGACCTCAAAGGTCGTGCTGTTGGTGAGCTGACGCTGAACGGTTAGATGATAGCTCTGGACATATCCGGTGGGCAGGTTTTTGGGGATATAACGTGCCTCCGTGTTGAGGTTGCTGGCTGCGATGACGTTGGCGGGACTTGTGAAGCTTGTCGGATAACCCTGTGTCGTGGTCCGGAAGCAGGGGCTTGGAGTGGCGGGGTTGAAGGAGGCTCCAGCCTGCGCGGCGGTACAGGTGGGTTGCGGGGCCTGCGTAATGACGCCATGATTTGCGAACTGCGGAGCCTGAACGATATTGGTGTTGACGATGGCGGGAAGGTTATAGGAGAGCATATTTTCCCCACCCTCGCGGTTGAACTGGGCATAACCAAGGCCGTAACCTGCGCGGACCACAGTCTTCGAATCGACCTGGAAGGCGAACCCTAAGCGCGGCGCGAAGTCGAGCTTCGGCATGTTGACCAGCGCGCGGTTGTAGATGGAGCCGGGGCTGGCTGTAATGAGGGATTGTGTACCCGGGTCGTAGTTGGCAAGCTTGTTGCTTGACTCCCACACTGGCGTTACGAGCTCATAGCGCAGGCCCGCGTTGACCGTGAGCCTGGAGTTGACCCGAATATCATCTTGGAAGTAGAAGTTGTGCATCCGCTGATTGAGATGCACATTGACGAAGTTGTTGAGCTGGTAGGTATCGCGCGCGCCAAAGAGGAAGTCCGCGAACGCGACCGCCTCTTTGGTGCCGGTGTCGGCTGAACTAAGACCGGCCAAGGTAGCAGGGATAGCAGGAACAGTCGTTGTTCCATTCGTGTAAGCAGGAACGCCGTTGAAGCTGAAGCCGCCGTTGTACGTATCCTGGCCGTAGACGGGGTTGAAGTCGTCGACAGTGGTAAAGATGGCCTGATACTCGTAGCCCACTTTGTAGGTGCTGCGTCCATGGATGAACGTGTAGTTAATCTTGGGGTTATAGACGTAGGGGTTTTGATACTGGGGATTGCTGCCCTGGTTGCCGAACTGCGAGTAGCCATTGACGCTCTGAACGTTGAGGCTGCGTACGACCTGGGGATCTGTTGGAAGACCGGGGATACCGCCCATCAGGCTGGGAAGGTTCTGGCCATAAGGAAACTTTCCGCCGTCGGTACGGGTGAAGGCGAAGCGGGCGTCGAGGATCGAGTTCTGTGTGAAGGTGTGGGTAACACCGCCGGCGATCTGCTGATTGAAGATGTTGACGGTGCCGTTGCTGCTGCCGCCGGCAGGTCCCTGAATATTGGGCGGCGACATGATCGTGCCTTGGTGCTGGCTGTAACGGACGAAGGCTGTGGTGCGCTGGCTGAAGGTCTGATCGACGCGGACGTCAAACTTATTGTCGACCAAGGTGTCGGGGGGAAGTGAGGCGTAATTATTGGCGAAGGGAGAGCCAGGGACATTTGCTGCCGGAAGGGCCCCGAGAACACCCTTTGCGAAAGAGGAGACCGATGGGTCGTTGAAGGGAATTACGCCGTTGGAATAGACCTGACCGGTGAGGGGATTGATTAGGGGAAGAGCAGTACCGTTCTCGGTGCTCTTTCCGCTGATAAAGGTGTAGCCGCCATTGGCCTGGGCCAGGGCGCTGGTGCCGTTCTGGTTGGCTGTGGGGACAGTTGCCGACGTCGGAGAGTGCTGAACCTCGCGGGTGCCCTCGTAGTCGCCGAAGAAGAAGGTGTGATCCTTCCAGATGGGCCCGCCGAGGGCGCCGCCGAACTGGTTGCGGATGAGGATGGGCTTCTGCGGCTCGCCGGTGAGCGGGTTGGTAGGCGGCGTGAAAGGACCGATGGCGTTCAGGACCGTGTTGCGAAGATAGTCGTAGGCCTTGCCGTGAAACTGGTTAGTGCCGCTGCGGATACTAACGTTGATGACGGCTCCGGCGGAACGGCCGTACTCGGCGCTGTAGTTGTCGGTCTCGACACGGAACTCGTCGATGGCGTCGGGGGAGGGCGGGATGGCCTGGTTGGAGAAGCCCTGGTTGGAGGTGCCGTAGGCGTTGTTGTCGAGACCGTCGAGAAGGAAGTTATTGAACTCGCTGCGCTGCCCGTTGACGTCGAAGGAAGCGTCGCGGCTGGAGTCGGTTGTGTTTTCGAGGAGGTTGCGGCGAACGCCAGGGACGAGAGCGGCGAGGTCGGCGTAGGCGCGGCCGTTGAGCGGAAGATTCTCAACTTCGCGGGTTCCAATAACCTGACCGCGTTCGCTTGAATCGGTCTCGAGGAGATCTGCAGCGGATGTAACTGTCACAATTTCATTATTGGAGCCGATCTTAAGTGCCACATCGACTCGCTGGCGAGCGTTGACGGTGACCGCGAAGGGCTGTGTGGTGGCGTTCTCGAAGCCACCAGCCTGGACAGTGACGGCGTACTGGCCGATTTTGACGTCGGTGAACTGATAGGCGCCCTGAGCGTCGGTTTGTGCCGTGACCTGCGCTTTGGTCTCCCGGTTGACGAGAGAGACCGTTGCTCCAGAGACGACAGCTCGGGAAGCATCGCGGACGTAACCGAGGACTGAAGCAGTCTCGAACTGTGCGTACAGCGGAGTAGGTTGACATGGAAGAAAACATGCGGCAAGAAAGAAAAATAAAAATCGTTTCATACGGTCTCCGACGAATTAATGACGCAAAAAGCGCTCAGTTCGCCCAAGACGCGCAAACTGACTGCTCTCGTGTCTGAACCGTATACTCAAAATGTTTATATCTGATATATCAGATATTATTGCGCGAAGAATTTGGCCTGGAAAATGGTACTCCTAGCCAGACCGATCTGGCCTCGAAGCGCCATGCGCTGAAGGGTGCGGGGATGCACGTCCAGCATGGCCGCAGCTTTGTGACTATCAAGCAGCGGCTCAATTCCTGATCTTCCAGGAACCTGCAGATTGCGTTCAGATGTGGGCGGCTTTCTCTCATCAGACATAGAAACCTCCAAAGACGTGCCTTGAAGGTGACGTTTTCTGAATCCGATGTCCAATGAGTTTCGGAGCGAAGGTTAGCATCGTCAATCTCGACGATACGGGTGGGAACGGAAAACAACTCGGCCAGCTGAGCGGCGCGGTAGCGTCTGGCTCCTGCGACGATCTCAAAGCCTTGGTTGTTGGGTCGCACGGTGATGGGCTGAATCAAGACAGTTCCATCACTTTTGGATGGTTCGTTCGCAACCGCTTCCTTCCGCTGAAGGAGGCTAGCTGGAAAGAAGAAACTGCGAAGGTGAAAACGTTGCTGATCCAACAAGACCTCATCGACGAATTCGAGGATGTCCCAATGGCGTACCTCCGGGACATCTTCGCCGAGGCAGCCGATCAGGACTTCCTCCCCAAAGACCCTGCGCGTAAGGTGAAGGTTGGATTTGCCTCCAGCGCCACTTTTTGCAATCCCTCTGCCTGTAGAGCAGCGTCGATGTCTTTAAGGGGATGATTCGGGTCAGGAGCCTTCTGATTCGGGGGTTCCCCATGCATAGGTTTTGTACTTGGAGAAGTCAGTCCCTCGCACTCAGTCCACTTTAACTTCGGAGTTCGCGTACGGCACGACCTCCTGTGCCGTGGATGCCAACGGCATCAGATACAGAATGCCTATTGCTAGAAGTTGGTAACTGATTTTCATGAGTTCCTCCGCCCTGTCTGTTTTCGCTCGTACCGTTGTGGGGAATCTAAGGGGAAGATACGTCTCATACAGCTCAGGCCTCACCCGTAAAATTGAATAGTTCGGCACTGGTAACGACGACCTGCCATAGGTGTTTCTTTCTATGCTTCGGTGAATTGGATGACGACCTTGATGTCGTTATCCTTCCTCTGGAGGGCGCTTGCGAAGTTCTCCGGCCGCTCTCTTCTAGTGATCAGACGGTCTAACCACGAACGGTCTGCCTTGGCCAGGGCTTCGCCAGCCTTATACCAGTGCCGCTTGTTGGCGTTGACGCTGCCGACTATAACGTTGTTTCTCAGGACCGCTTCAGCGGCAATATCGCCGGCGGTGGGTGCCCCGGTGCTCCGGTCACCGCTACCGATGCCAGTAAGGCAGATGATGCCTCCGTTCGCGACTCCTTGTATGGAGTCGGATATGACAGATCCGGCGCCGGTGCATTCGATGATAATATCTGGCCGGAATCCGACGTTGGCGACAGTGCCGGCATGGTACGAGGCACCAAGAGCGCGGACGAGGTCAGGCTTGAGACCGGAGTCAACCCGATCAAGAACATGAACATCCAGCCCGCGCTGCATTCCGAGCAACGCAGCTAGCAGGCCGATTGGACCTGCGCCGGTCACGAGCACAGTCCTCGGCTCCCAAAAGGCGCGCCGGCCGATCGCGGCGACTTGCTCCCACGCCTTTGTAACGACGGTCGTTGGCTCAAGCAAGACTCCCAGTAGACCGAGAGAACTGTCAACCTTCATCGCGTATTCAGACTCGATTCGCCAGCGCTCCGACATGAACCCGTCAATCTGCTTGATACCACGCTCAGTGTATTGGCCGTTGCGGCACATGTCCCATTCGCCAACGGCGCAATTCGGGCAGGGAACGGGGTCGGGGCGCCGAACGATGCCGACCACCAAATCGTCCTTCTTGAACCTTCCTGTTGGGTCAGTTTCCAGGACGCGGCCGAGGGATTCATGGCCAAGTATGAGGCGTGTCTTGCCAGGAGGCGGCCATCCGTATTTCCCCTCGATAATCTCAACGTCCGTACCGCAAACTCCAACCGCGATGGCTTCCACGAGTATTGAGCCTTGGCGAACATCCGGTTCTTCGACCTCTTCCCACTTGGCAGTGTTTGGTAGTTTCGGTTCGACCGTGATTGCCCTCATATGTTGAACCTCACTCTCAGTTTGCTAAGCCGTCTTGGGGTTTGCCCTTCTAAAAGTCTCGTGTAACGGGCTTCAGAAGTTGTTGAGGATCCACACGACCGAAAATCTCGATCAGCTTCGCGACGAGGCCAGTCCATCCGGTCTGATGGCTGGCTCCCAGGCCAGCGCCGTTATCGCCTTGGAAGTACTCATGGAACAGGATGTAGTCCTTCCAGTAGGGATCAGTCTGGAATCTCTCCGTGCCTCCGAACACCGGACGTCGCCCTGACTCGTCACGGAGAAAGATGCGCGTCAGGCGGTTGGAAATCTCCCGCGCTACTTCGAACAGGTTCATCAAATTGCCCGAGCCGGTGGGACACTCTATCTTGAAGTTGTCTCCATAATACAAATAAAACTGCAGCAAGGCGCGAATCAGCAGCGCGTTCATTGGCATCCATACTGGCCCGCGCCAGTTGGAATTCCCACCGAACATGCCGCTGTCTGACTCCGCTGGAACGTACTTCACTCGGTATTCTCGGCCATCCACGTGGACAATATAAGGATGATCTTCGTGGTAGCGGGAGAGGGCTCGTACACCGAAAGGGCTCAGGAATTCCTTCTCGTCGAGCGTGCGCGTCAGAATACGGCGCAGCCGGTCCTCGTTCACGAGCGCAAAGATGCCGCGATCTGCAACTCCCCAATGACCAGGCCCCGTTGCATGTATGCTGTCGCGCAACTCGGGCATACGTTTCACTCGCTCTAGCAGGACGCTCATCACTCGTGGCGCCCGTTCACGCTGCCACGGCTCCATAATCGTAGTGGCGCATAACGGAAGCAGACCTACCATGGAGCGCACCTTGAGTCGTTTGGTACTACCGTCCGGCAAGCGCAGCACATCGTAGTAGAAACCATCCTCCTCGTCCCACATCCCCCCATCTCCTATTTGGTTCATGGCGACTGCGATCCAGACGAAGTGCTCCGCAAACTTCACGGCCATGTCTTCGTAAGAGGGATCATGAGCCGTCAACTCCACTGCGATCTCCAACATGTTCTGGGCGAACATGCAGACCCACGCAGTGCCGTCTGCTTGCTGAAGACTTCCACCCGTCGGCAGCGGAGAGCTGCGATCGAAGACTCCGATGTTGTCCAGTCCGAGGAAGCCACCTTCAAAAAGGTTATGGCCGAAGCGGTCTTTCCGGTTCACCCACCAACTGAAGTTCAGCGTCAACTTTGGAAATGAGCGCTTGAGGAACTCTATGTCGCCTTTGCCGTGGAGCGCCTCTTCCGTACGGTACAAAAAAATCGAGGCCCAGGCGTGTACTGGTGGATTGACGTCGCTGAAGTTCCACTCATAGGCCGGAATCTGCCCGCTCGGGTGCAGGTAGAATTCCTGCAACATCAGATCAAGCTGTTCTTTGGCAAAGTCGGTGTCGACCGCAGATAACGCGATGGTGTGAAACGCCAAATCCCACGCCGCGTACCATGGGTATTCCCACTTGTCGGGCATCGAAATGACGTGTTGATTCACCATGTGGACCCATTCGCGATTTCGCATGGACCGTCCGCCGGGCTTTATCGGATCGATACCGTGTTCTTCGAGCCATCTGTGGATATCGAAAAAGAAATACTGCTTGGTCCACAACATTCCGGCCAGCGCCTGCCGCATAACCAGAGCCTCATCCTCGCCCGCACGTTCCGGAGTTATGGATTTATAGAAAGCGTTGGCCTCACCCAGGCGAATCTGTAACGTCGCGTCGAAGCTCTTGAAGGGATCACCGATCGCACGCGGCGCCAGATCGGTCAGCCGCAGACGGATCGTGGTTGTCCCTCCTCCCCCCACAGTCAACTGATAATCCGCGGCAGCTTTCGTTCCCGCTTTCTCGGGATTCACCGCACTATGATTTCCGGCGACTACATAATTGTTGATTCCGTCTTTGACGTAAGGCGATAGGTTGGGTGTGCCGAAGATGCGCTCGTTGTTTGTCTCATTTTCAGTGAACAGCAACGCAACATCGCCCTCGCAGTACAGATACCGCTCACCCAGCTGGGCATGGGATGCCGCAACCACCTTCCATCCGTCTTTGCTCGGGAGCTGCTTTAGCGACGGCTTGGGTGTACCTGACCACCAGGTCCAGGTGTTGCGAAACCACAGGCTAGGCAAAAGGTGGATTGTAACTGGCTCAGGCCCGCGATTAACCACGCTGATCTTAACGAGAAAGTCTTCGGCAGCATGCTTGGCATATTCGACGAAGACATCGAAGTAGCGGTCTTCGTCGAAGACACCCGTATCCAGCAGTTCGTATTCCATATCGCTACGGCCGCGACGCTTGTTCGTCTCGATCAAATCAACATAGGGGTACTCCGCCTGCGGATACTTGTACAGATATTTCATGTACGAATGTGTCGGCGTGCTGTCTAGGTAAAAGTAGTACTCCTTGACGTCCTCCCCGTGGTTGCCCTCATTGTTCGTCAGACCGAACAAACGCTCTTTGAAGATGGGATCTTTGCCGTTCCACAGGGCCACGCTGAAACATAACAACTGTTGGTCGTCGCTGATGCCGGCAAGACCATCCTCGCCCCAGTGATAGGCGCGCGATCGGGCCTGGTCATGAGTGAAGTAGTCCCAGGCATTACCATTCTCGCTGTAGTCTTCGCGAACCGTACCCCACCCCCGCTCGCTCAGATACGGCCCCCACTTCTTCCAGGGAACCTTGCCCGTGCGAGCCTCCTGCAGTCTGACAGCTTCGGCCCCCATGCTTTCCCTCGATTGAGATTTCTTATTTTTCCCGCTTTGGGCCGCATCGGTCAGATCGGAGGCTGACCTATGTACGTGTGCAACTGATCGATATCCATAAATTCCTTCTGCGTTGCGAAGACTAGCACCGACCTGCGACTACCTAAGTACGCAGCAAAAGCACGTTACACAAACTCACCCGTTCGGAACGATGACGGCACGTCCCTGGATCTTGCCGTCGTGTAAAAGGTGGTACGCCTCGCTCGCTCTTTCCAGAGGAAATTGCTCGACCAGCATTTTGATCTTCCCGGCCTGGGCCAGGCTGACGACTTCCATGAGTTCGGGAATCGAGCCCCAATAGGGCGATGCGACCGAGCATTCTTTCGCCGGGCTGTGAAAGTTGACTGGCATCGCTCCTCCGCCAAGACCCACGATCGTCACATGGCCGAGCACCCGCGAGATCTGTGCCGCCATCTCCAGCGTCGGCTTCACGCCCACCATGTCGAGAACGAGGTTCGCGCCCTGGCCGCGGGTGATCTCCTTGATCCGCGTGACTGCGCTATCGCCCGAGATCAGCGTCTCGTCGGCGCCCATCTTCTTGGCAGTTTGGAGCTTGGCGGCCGTAGTGTCCAGCGCGACGACGGTTGCGGCACCACTCAACGCTTTCAGCACCTGGATCGCCATCTGGCCGAGGCCGCCGGTACCGATCACGACTGCGGTTGATCCCGGCCCGAGCAGGTTGATTGAGCGCTTCACCGCGTGGTAGCTGGTGAGCGCTGCGTCGGTGAGGGGCGCCGCGTCACGAGGATCAAGCGTGCCTAACGGGAGGAGAAAGCGGGTGGATGGGACGACCATGTAGTTGGCCATGCCGCCGTTCCGGCCGAGTCCGCCGGGTCTCTCACTCCCAGGGTTTGAGCAGTAATTCTCCATTCCTAACCGGCAGTTTGCGCAGAGGCCGCAGCCCCAAGGGCCATAGACAATGACTGGGTCTCCTACAGCGAACCCCGTGGCACCAGACCCTAACTTCTCGACCCAGCCCGCGTTCTCATGACCAAGCGTGAAGGGAAGCGTGAACCCCTTCGTGGTCGCAGGGGCCTCCAAGATATGAAGGTCAGAGTGACAGGCACCTGCGCCACCAATTTTTATCAGGACCTGTCCCGGCCCAGGCTCGGGGACTGGCACTTCACGGAGTTCGGCCGGCTTCTGAAACTCGACGAACTGGAATGCTTTCATGGTTGCCTCGTTAGTCTTTGATCCGGTCGTAATCAACAAATAGGTGTCTCGGGCCGCGGAAGACATTGCTCCGCCGATACTCTGGCGGGTCCTCGACGAGCCGGGGGTTTTCTACGCGTTTAAGGAAAGCCTCCAACGCGAGGTTCACCTCCAGACGCGCGAGTGGGCCGCCGAAACAGGTGTGGATGCCGCTGCCCCAACCGAAGTGCTCGTTGTCCCGTCGTTCGATATCGAACTTGTTCGGGTCGGTGAACCGCCTCGGATCGCGGTTGGCGGCGCCGTACATGAGGTGGACGGGCGAACCCTTCGGGATGACCGTCTCTGCGATCTCGATTTCATCCGTAGCAGACCGGCTGGGAAAGAACTGGACAGCTGACTCGACCCGCAAGACCTCCTCGATGGCGAAGGGGATCAGACCCGACCGCGCGCGCAGAAGTTCGATGGATCCGGGGTTTCGCAGCAGGGTGAGCACGCTGTGGGCGATGGTGTTGACCGTGGAATCATGACCTGCAATCAGCAGCAGTGACGCATTGGTCACCGCCTCTCTTGGCGTCATCTTTCCGTCCGGACCTTCTTCGTTCACCATCTTCGAGAGCATAGCGTCGCTGGGTTCCTTCATGAACCCCTGGATCAGATCCGTCAAGTACTGCATGAGCGCTGCCGTGCTTTCTTTTCCCTTCGCAGCGCGGGCCTTCCCCTCCTCGGTGGCTGCCTCCGGACCCATGTCCGTGATGCCCGCCATAAAGTCATGGATCCAAGCGTGAAATTGGGGCTCATCCTTCAACGGAACGCCCAGGATCTTACAGATCACCATCACCGGCACCGGATAGGCGTAGTCGTCAACGATGTCGATCCTGGTCCTGCCTTTGGCTTTGTCGAGGAGCTCGTTGCAGAGCTTTGTGATGTCCGGCGCCGTACCCGGAATAAGGTCTGTTGTGTGGGGAGGGCCGAAGTGCCGCATCGCCTGCCGTCGCTGACGATCGTGATCTGGCGGGTCGGACGCGATCATATTTCCATGCTCACCGTATGCCCCCAACGAGGGGTCGGTCTCGGCCCCGGCATTGGCCGCCGCCCGTGCCTTCAGGCGACGCATGTCGGAGCTGATGCGAGGATCATGGGCTAGCGTCATGAGTTCCCGATAGCCCGTGACGACGTAGACGCCGTTCCCCACATGCACAACCGGTGTCTTCCGGAGCTCGTCGAAGAAGGGATAAGGGTTAGGACGGTGTTCGAAACTCATAGCCTTTGCCCAAGCTTGCTCTGGTGTCATGATGTTCCTCTCCTCTTAAATCGTTGGCTTTGCAGTCTCGCGTTTCGTCTGGCCTTCTATCAGCGCTTTTTGGGCCGGAACTCGGCACCCCGCTCGGTCGGGTCGTGGCCAGTCAGGACGACATCCGGGTACCCTGTTGGGGCGCGAGGATCCGGGAACCGGGCCGGAATTGGCTTCATATCACCGGCCTGATCGTAGCCCGGGGGAGGCGGCGGGAAGGGAGCCGATCGCTCGATGAGTGCTCCGTAGTACTCTAACCACTTACCGTGATTGAAGGTGACAGCGGCCACGATGCGACCCTTGCGACCATAGGCAGCGGCGAAGCGGCGATCCTTGACGGAGCCCTGCGTAATGACGATCTCGTCGGCGAAGGGGCCTACGCCGACACCCTTGATGTTGACGCCGAACTGGCCTGACCAGAAGGCCGGCAGCGGGAGGTGTGGCCGACGATCGGCCTCAAGGCTCACCATGTTGTGCGCCGCGACCTGGCCCCCGAAGACGGCATTGTCCCAGTGCTCCAGCACCAGAAACTGGTACTCGTACAGCACATGAGGCGCACGGGCGATATCGCCGGCAACGAAGATGGTGTCGGTCACCACGCCGTTGACGTCGAAGACGCGGCAACCCGCGTCGCAGGCAACGCCCCAAAAGCCCGTGGCAAGGCCAGCACCTTCCAGCCATTCCACGTTGCGGATCGAACCGAGCGACGCCACAACAACATCGACGTCGAGCGTTGTCCCGTCAGACAGTTTGGCGCGTCGCACGTGTCCCTGCGCGTCTCCTTCCAGAGACTCGACTGAGACGCCGGTGCGGAGGTCGACTCCTGCGTCCCGCTGCATCTCAGCGGCGATGTCGCCGATCACACCTCCCAGAGCACCCACTAGAGGCCCATCGCCGCGCTCGGCCACAGTCACGGCGAGACCGAGCTCGCGACAGACCGAGGCCATCTCCGAGCCGATGAAGCCGGCGCCGATGATCAGGACCCGCCCCGGCTTGGCCGCCAATGCCGCCTGCAGTTTAGCTGCGTCATCCGATGTTCGCAGCGTGAACAGTCCTTTCAGCTCCGCTTCCTTCGGATTGAACCATGGGCGAGCGCGTGTGCCGGTCGCGATCAGCAGGCGGTCGAACGGAACTTGTTCGCCATTGGCCAGACGCACCTGCTTGTTAACACGATCAAGACCGGTGGCCGCCACGCCGAGTCGCCAGTCGGCATCGACTTTACGCAAACGCGGAAGCAAGGTGTGGTCAGCACGCACCCATCCCTTCAACACCTGCTTGGAGAGCGGAGGACGATCATACGGCTCGTGCTTCTCATCGCCAATGATCGTCAGACTCCCGTTGAAGCCCTCGTCCCGCAAGGTTTCGGCGGCGCGTAGCCCAGCCAGGGAGGCGCCAACGATAACGATCTGCCCGTTAGTCTTAAATTCCGTTACCAGGTCCGCTACAAGCGCCGCTTTATTCACGGTTTCTCTCCCTTCTCATCCAACCGATCGATGGTGATTGCTTGTACCGGGCAGGAGGCAGCGGCTCGCAGGACCTGCTGGTTCAGCGAGTCGTCGGGGTTAGGGTCGTACATGAGCGCCTCTTCACCGTTCAGTTTCAGTACGGTTGGAGCGAGCGGGACACATTGCGCGTATCCTTGGCATCGATTCAAATCAACGACAATTCGCATATCCTTCACCTCGTTCGACTATGTGCGTGCATTCGATTCGGAAGAGCTTGTTTTCATCGATGTGCCCATCGCTACCAACCAGCAGGCCATCTGGTAGTCGGCAGACTTTAGGAGAACAGAGAACAGATAGTAAGCGGGCTGCCAAACAACTGCTATCCCCTCAATCCACTAGAAACGGTCCAAAAGGGGTGGATTGCTTACCTGGCATTTTTGTCGTTTGCCTGGGCAGCAGTCAGGTGATTGACTGGCTTGCCTTGTTGGGAAGAATTGATATGCCCGTGGCCTCAGAGCAGTCGGCTATGAACGCCCGAAGCAGGTGATTTCTGGCGTCTAGGGACTTTTGTCGAGCGATATCACGCATTAAAGGGAGAGACGTGGCTGGCACCCACCCCTAGAGTAGTCTTGGCAGCATTCGTGCACGTTCTTTTTGCCCGATGATAACGAAGAGCTACGCGTGCCTCATGCCGTACCAGTTATTAAGTGCGGTTAGGTTCCACCGGTGCGACTCAGGCTTGTTCAGAAAGGGTAAGTAATACGATGCCAAATAATTACTCCAGATCCCTAACTCGCAAATTCCTCCGTGGTGGTCTTTTGGTCGCCTCGTTACTCCTCACGGCGTTTCCTCCTGCAATTTCCGCCGATGACCAGCAGATAGAAACGATTGATGCCACCGCGAGGGGTACCAGCACTCAGCTGGGTCACACTGTCAGCGTTAAGATAACCATCTATCGATATTCGACACCAGAGGACAGGAAGGTTCTCGTTGACGCGTTCAACAAGGGCCAACACCAGGGTCTGGTTAAAGCGCTCAGCGATATGAAGTCGGTTGGCCGCATTGCCATTCCCGGCACACTTGGCTACGACCTCAGCTACATCGCCCTGATCCCCACCCCAACCGGCCGCAAGATTCGGTTCGCCACCAACCGCCTGATTCAATTCAGCGAGGCCTACTACAACACACAGAGCAAAGCGTACGACTTGACGGCAGGCGAGTTCGATTTGAATGATGCCGATAGTAAGAAGAGCACCGGCGTTCTCTACCCTGCTGCGCAGTTGATTATCAACAAGAAGGGCGAGCTTCAGTTTGAGCTCCGCAAAAACCCGTGGCAGCTGGTCAATATCATCGACTGGAACAAGGCCGGTAGTAAGGAGTAAACCGGCACATCTTTCCTCTCGCAACTAGCCACCTTTCCGTAATTAGTGCGGCCGAGCGTGTCGAGTCTCTGGAAGTGCAAATTTCCTAACCGCAACCCTTTCTCGTTCGAAAGGGGTTACTCAAATTCATATATGAAGTGTGGTATGCCGAGGAAAGGTTGTTAGACCATGAACCTGAGAACAAGCACCCTGGTCGGAGGCGTCCGCAGGGTAGTCGCACTACTCTGCGCATTGCTCCTGTTGCCCGGTGATCTATCGGCATATGCCCAATCGCCGTCCCCGCAAGATGCCTCTCAAGAGCAACCCGCGCCGAAGATTTCGAATGACCAATTGGATTCTCTGGTGGCGCCAATCGCCCTCTATCCGGATCCGCTGCTGGCCAGGTTCTCGCTGCGTCCATCTATCCTCTGGAGATCATTCAGCTCCAACAGTGGTTGGCACAACATAAGGATCTGAAGGATAAGGGCTGGTAGACGCCGTCGAAAAAGAAGACTGGGACCCCAGCGTTCAAGCAATGGCGCCGCTGCCCGATGCGGTCAAGGAGCTGGCAGAAAACATCAAGTGGACCACCGACTTTCTGGCACAACAGAGTGACGTGATGGATGCAGTGCAGCGCATGCGCGTGAAAGCCAAGGATGCGGGAAACCTTAAGTCCACTGAACAGCAGAAAGTGGAGACGAAGACCGTCGAGAGCAAAACTGTCGTTGTGATTGAGCAGGCTCAACCTCAGGTCATTTACGTTCCCAGTTATAACCCTACCGTGGTCTACGGACCACCAGTTTATCCGTACCCACCGATTGCCTACCCTCCGCCCGGAGCCTACGTCGCGGGAATGGCCATTTCGTTTGGAATTGGAATGGCAATGGGGGCGGCCTGGGGCGGAGGCTGGGGATACAACTGTGGTTGGGGTCACAGCAACAACAACATCACCATCAACAACAACAACTTCGTAAACAATTCCAACAGAACGAATGTCAACCGTCCGTCACAGCGGCCCGCTGGCGGAGGTAACAATTGGCAGCACAATCCTCAGCACCGTGGCGGCGCTCCTTACTCAAACCGGGCCACTGCGACCAAATATGGGGGTTCGGCCCGTGGCGATTCCATGGCAACGCGACAGGCGAATGCACGTCAGAACGGGGGCCAATTCGGTGGCCGGCAACAGGCAGGCACAATGGATCGCTCCGGTGCCAACCGTCAACGGCCGAGCGACATGGATCGTGGCGGCTCAAACCGGCAACAGCCCAACTCAATGAATCGGGGCAACGGCGGTACGGATCGCATCGGTAACCGAAGCGTTCCCAGCGGCGGTTCACGCGGAGGCGGAGCTTTCGGCGGCGGTGGTGGCGGCTACAGTGGAAGCAGCGCACGAGCCAGTGGTTCCCGGGGAGCGTCCAGCATGGGTTCCCGAGGCGGTGGCGGTGGTTCCAGGGGTGGGGGACGGCGGAGGTAGTCATGATTAAGGAAAACCACATGAGATCAAATACGTTCAGTTTCTTGCCATCGAGATCCCTTGTCGCCGCCCAGATGTTCGCCTTGTCGTGCGTTTTCGCGGCCCTCGCCCATGCAACAACGCAATCGAGCCAGACGGCAACGACGGCATCACAATCCGTGCAGATATCGTTTGCCACCCCAAAGCTGGCTGCGGAGGCGCTTATTCAGGCGGCGGCGAACTATGACGTGCCCGCTCTCATGGGAATGTTAGGACCGGATGGCAAGGATATCGTTTCGTCGGCGGATGCCGCTCGGGACAAGAGCAACGCCGCTTCATTTGCCGCGGAAGCTCACGAAAAGACCGAGGTGGCCCCAGACCCGAAGAATCCCAATCGCGCCGTCCTTTCCGTCGGCGACGAAGAGTGGCCACTTCCAATCCCCATCGTTAAGAGAGAGGGGAAATGGTATTTCAATACCAAGGCAGGCCTCAAGGAGATTCTGTACCGGCGCATCGGGACCAACGAACTGGACGCCATCACCATTTGCCGCGGTTATCTAGAAGCCCAGAAGGACTACGCAGAGCAGATCCACGACGACTCCGGGGTGAATCAATACGCGCAGAGAATTATCAGCACGCCTGGAAAGCAGGATGGACTGGCCTGGAAAAACCCGGATGGAAGTTGGGGAGGTCCAGTCTGAGAGGCAATAGCCAAACCTTGCTGAAGGGGACGCGGCACAGGGCAAGCCCTTTCACGGTTACTATTTCAAGGTGCTGAAAGGGCAGGGTCCTGATGCGCCCTTAGGGAAGATCGATTACATGATCGAAGGTGCATGATCGGCGGATTTGCACTCGCAGCCGTACCAGCCGAATATCGCGTCACGGGCGTAAAGACATTCATGGTCGACTACGATGGAGTCGTCTACCAGAAAGACCTCGGGCCTGATTCGCTCAAGATCGTCCAGAACATGGAACTCTACAATCCGGACAAGACTTGGCACCCCACATCTGACAATTGGTGATGTTGGTTTGTATTGGAATTTCAACCTGAATAGGGCTCCCGGTGGGCGGTGACGGGCGTTGGCCAGTCATTGAAAAGCTTCAGGCAAACTGAGCGAAAACTAACTGCTATTTTCGTGCCATTCGCGATCTGATCAGGCGTGAGTAAGGCGAATCAGATTTTGAGGGCGCAACATGGCGATAGCAAAAATCGAACTACCACCGAACTTTGATATGGGCAGCAGGATTGTTCTATGGGAGAGGGTTGGTTGACTCCATGCTTACACGATTTTCGACTTCCTAATTGCCGCCCGGGAGCGCTACTCCGTAGCCTTTTCTGCGCTGCCACGCAACGTATGGAATCGTGATCAGAGCGCTTACCACCAGGTAAAGCAGAATCGCGTAGATCACACGGCGTTCGTCCGGAACATTTACACCTGCAATTGCAAGCGCGAGTGCAGGGTGACGAGACGCGGTTGAAAGTGCAAGGGATCGGCTTATCGCATGCCGAACAGCCGTCATTAACCAACTGCGGGCCTTCCTCCTCGAACGCGGCATGACCTTTGCCAAGAGCCCGGCGAAGCTGAAGCTGGCCATGCCAGAGATCCTCGAGAACGCCGACTCGAACCTTA
>Ga0209624_10001002_pt1 | contig 23590 bp, 15 predicted proteins | sample JacPinW_OM2H0_O1_FD_188565 | JGI IMG/M metagenome (GOLD analysis project Ga0209624, IMG submission 188565) | Forest soil microbial communities from Algoma, Ontario, Canada - Jack Pine, Ontario site 1_JW_OM2H0_O1 (SPAdes) (version 2) | ecosystem: Environmental > Terrestrial > Soil > Boreal...
GCAGAAGCAGAAGACCAAGGTCGCAGGGCCTCTGGCCGGGGATGATCATTTCTAGAGAGCCCGGGATAGCGCGAGTGCGACGTTGCCAGCGACATCTATACGACCGTAATATCCTTCGTTCTGACATTGTGAATCCATGGAACATACGGGCGAGAACGTAGTGCGGATCGAGGCGGAGGCGCTGCGTGCGCTGGCAGATCGGATTGCGGGTCCGATGGCAGCGTCGTTTCAGCGCGCGGTCGATCTTATGTTTTGCTGCGCGGGACGGGTAGTTGTGACCGGGATGGGAAAGAGTGGTCTGATCGCGCGAAAGATTGCGGCGACGTTGAGCTCGACGGGGACTCCGGCGTTGTATCTGCATCCGGTGGAAGCGCTGCACGGGGATTTGGGGATGGTCGTGCGTGGGGATGTAGTGCTGGCGCTGTCGGCTTCCGGGGAGACGGAAGAGATCCTCGCGTTGCTGGCGACGATCAAGAGACTGCGGGTGCCGCTGATTTCTATGACCGGCGATGAGATTTGCCGAGAATTCAACAGCAGGTCCCTCGACTTCGCTCAGGATGACAGAATCTCGGAGCTGGATTCCCACCCGTCCAAAACCGCGACGGGTGGGGCAGCCTCTTCACACAATCAAAGTCAAAGTCCCCACCCTGTCTCGCCAAAATCGCGAGACAAGGATGGGGCACCCTGGTTGATTTCTACTTTGGCGGCGGCGGCAGAGGTGGCCCTGGATTGTTCGGTGGCGCAAGAGGCTTGTTCTTTGGGACTGGCGCCGACGGCTTCGACGACAACCATGCTGGCGTTGGGCGATGCGCTGGCTGTGACGTTGAGTGAGCGGAGGGGATTCAAGGAAGAGGATTTTGCCAATCTGCATCCCGGAGGAAAGCTGGGAAAGCGGTTGGCGCGGGTGGAATCGCTGATGCACTCCGGGGACGCGCTGCCGTGCGTGGGTCCGGCGACGAAGATGCCAGACGTGATTTACGAAATGTCGCGGAAGAAATTGGGAGTGACCGCCGTGGTGGATGGCGAGAAGTTGGTTGGGATTATCAGCGATGGGGATTTGCGGCGTTTGCTCGAGAAGCGCGGCAAAGATGTGATGGACCTGACGGCGGGCGAGGCGATGACGTCGAGTCCGAAGACAATTGCTGCTTCCGAGTTTGCGGCGACGGCTTTGGCTTTGATGGAAGAGAAGAAGATTACTTCGCTGATGGTGGTGGATTCGGTCGGGAAGCTGGAAGGCATGGTGCATCTACACGATTTGTGGACCACGGAACTCGTGTAGAGCATTGAGTAATTGTGTAATTTGGTAATTGTGCAATTAACCCGGGTTGGCGGTGGGTCGTTAATTTCACAATTACTCAATTACCAAATTACTCAATCGAGAAATTCTATGTATCACTACGATCCGAATACCGCGCTGGAAGAATTGACTGAAGATGCCACCCTGCCCAACCCTGTGCATGTACGGGACATGATTCTGCGCAAACATCCGTCGACGGAGAAGGCGTTGGAGTTGAACCGGCTGTTTCTCGAGTATCAGAAGTTTTTTGGCGAGGCGCAGAAGTTGGGGAAAGAGATTCTGAAACGGCTGGCGGGGTAGTCTTAGCGGCAGCCTGCTCTCTCTGTAGAAACTACAAAGTCAAAAACCCCACCCTGTCGCCAAAATACGCGACAAGGGTGGGGCAACCTCGGAGCTTCTTCCCATCATTAAGACTCCTTGGTCTTCATTTACAATCTAAGATTCTTCACTTCATCGAGAACTCAACTATGCATCGTTGGTCTGAAAGCTTTATTCCTACATTGCGCGAGGCGCCTGCTGACGCAGAAGTGGCTTCGCATAAATTTCTGGTGCGGGCCGGGTATATCCGGCAGCTTGCGGCGGGAATTTACTCCTACCTCTTTTTAGGCAACCGATCGTTTAACAAGATCACGGGCATCGTACGCGAGGAGATGGACAAGATCGGGCAGGAATTTTATTTGCCGGCGCTGCATCCACGGGAGCTTTGGGAGGCGAGCGGACGCGCGGCATTGATGGGCGAGAATCTTTTTCGGCTCAAAGATCGCAAGGGCACGGAAATGGTGCTGGGCATGACCGAAGAAGAGGTCATGACTTCGATTGCGCTGAAGGACCTACGAAGCTATAAGCAGCTGCCGCAGATCTGGTACCAGATTGCGCCGAAGTTTCGCGATGAGCCACGGCCGAGGTCGGGACTGCTACGGGTCCGGCAGTTCATGATGAAGGACTCGTATTCGTTCGACATCGACGCGGCAGGGCTCGATGTTTCGTACAAGAAGCATTACGAAGCCTACTGCCGGATTTTCCATCGCTGCGGATTGAAGTACATGGTGGTCGAAGCGGATTCGGGCGCGATGGGCGGGAAGGAATCGCACGAGTTCATGGTGCGGACACCGGCGGGCGAGGACCAGATTGTGAGCTGCGACGGATGCAACTACGCGGCGAATATGGAGAAGGCAACGTCGAAGCTGGAGGCGTGGGGAGATCTTGCGCCCGAGGGCGATGGGAAGCCTCTGGAAGTACATACGCCCGGGCAGAAGACGATTGAAGATGTAGCGAAGTTTCTCGGGGTGTCGCCGAAGAACAAGATCAAGACCCTGGCCTACATGGCAGAAGAGAAGGATGAGAAGACAGGAAAGACCCGGCTGCGCGGAATTGTGGTGCTGATGCGCGGGGATCATCAGCTGAATGAGGCGAAGCTGAATGGCGCAGTGGGCGGGACGACGCGTCCGATGGAAGAGAGCGAGATCAAGGCGCTGTTCAAGTCCCCGGCGGGATATCTGGGTCCGGTGGGAATTGAATGGGCGCGCGATCGCAAGAAGGATGCCGACAAGGCAGTTCTGTTCGTCGACAAAGCGCTCGAAGGCCGCGTGAACCTGATTGGCGGGGCGAATAAAGAGGACTACCACCTGAAAAACATCACGCCGGGGAAGGATTTTCATCCCACGGCATACCTGGATCTGCGGGCGGTGACGGCGGGAGAGGCTTGTCCGACTTGCGGCAAGGCGCTGCGAATCGATACAGCAGTCGAGGTCGGGCACATCTTCAAGCTGGGGTACCGGTATTCGGAGTCGATGGGTGCGCGAGTGCTCGACAAGAATGGCAAAGAAGTGATGCCGATTATGGGATGCTACGGGATCGGGATTGAGCGCATTCTCACTGCGGCGGTGGAGCAGAGCAATGATGAGAACGGATTCTGGTTGCCGGCGTCGATTGCTCCGTTTGAAGTTGTGGTGGCTCCGGTCAATGTGAAGGATGAGACGGTGAAGACTGCAGCGGAAGACATTGCGAAGAGGTTGGAGGCGGCCGGATTTGACGTCATTTTGGACGACCGGGACGAGCGACCAGGGGTGAAGTTCAAGGACGCCGATCTGGTCGGCATCCCATTTCGAGTTACCGTTGGAAAGAAAGTTACCGAAGGTACTGTGGAAGTCGTTTTGCGTTCGACTCGCGAAGTACGCGATGTTACGATTTCCGCGGTCGTCGAATATTTTCAGGGAGTGCTCGGCCGGGCGGGATAAGGGAATCCATGTCCGGCGGGGCGGATTGCAGGACATGGGAACATTCAAAGCACTTTTCGGGTTTCTGGCGATCGTTGCCGCCATCTACGCCGGATTTCAGATCATTCCGCCGGAGATGACGAACTATTCTTTTCAGGACGACCTGAAGAATATCGCGATGGTGGGCGGATCGAATCCGCATGAAAGCGATCAGCAGCTGCAGGACGCGGTGATCAAGAAGGCCGCGGAGCACATGATTACTCTGACTCCGGAGCAGGTGACGGTGCAGAGGATTGGAACGCCGGGCTTGCCGGCAGTTTATGTCTCGGCGGACTACAGCGTACCGGTCAGCCTACCGGGATATTCGTTCACATTGCACTTCACTCCGTCGAGCGGGAACCGGGGCACATAGACTCGGTTCGCAGTAATTTTTTCCAAAACAAAAAATAAGTATGCAGTTTCACGGTGCGAGGAATTCGCGCTTGCGGAATTGTGTTGTCGTTTTTGAGTGCGCGACGATCGTCGCGAAAGGGAAGTGCACGAGGCGTCACTGTTCCATGACGTTCGTAACCTTGTTTAGGGGTTACGAGGGCCCTAACATCGCCGTGGGAAAGCAGGCTTTTTTGGCGCGAAAAAGTCCGAGTGGAGGCGGTATGGAGATGAAGGTCCGGGCACTCCTGAGTTCAGTGGTGTTGATTATGGTATCGCTGGTGGGTTGCGGTCACTACAACTGCAGCAGTGGCGCGCAGTTTGGGAATTCGACCTGCACGTCTTCGGGAAGCACGAGCTTGTCCGGAGGAGGCGGCGGGACGACGAGTGCGGCATCAGCGTTTGCGTTTGCAGTGGACGAAGTCGGAACGATGGACGGCTACACCTTGACCAGTGGCGGAACCTCTCCAAGTTTCGGACCAACTGCGAGCTACGCCGCGCCTACGATCCCGTCCGGTATCGAGGGATCGGGGATGGTCGTAGCGCAGAGTCAATATTTGTACAGCGATTTTGAGGGGACGGGACAGATCTACGGGTGGACAGTGGGGAGCGGCGGCGGTCTCACGGCGATCAGCGGCAGCCCGTTCAGTGCCGGTTACCTTATCGGTAGTCCGTCGGGCGGGCTTTGGAGCATGATCACTAACCCTGCGGGCACGTTGTTGTTTGTATTGAATACCAGTGGGATGTCGGTCGAGGTATATCAGATTGGGAGCGGAGGTGCGTTGACCCAGGTGAGCGGGTCGCCGTTCTCAGTTCCGTTCTTTCCCGGGAACCTCGGTGTCGATGGGCAGGGCAAGTATCTTTACGTCACGAACTATCCGAATTCCTCGGAAGTGGCAGCGTATACGATCGGCAGCAGCGGTGCTTTAACGGCTGTCTCGGGAAGTCCGTTTGCTTATCCGATGGGTCAAGTGCAAGGAGATCCGTCCGGCAAGTATTTGATCGGAATTCAGAGCAGTAATTTTGGCGTCAGTGATATCTACGTGTTCAGCATCGCGCAGTCTGGGACGAATGCGGGAGCGATCACTCCAGTGGCAGGCTCGCCTTTTGCGACAAATTACTTGCCCTACAGTATTGCGGTCCAACCGAGTGCCAACGGCGTCCTGATCTACAGCTTCAGCATCAACGCGACTTCGACGGGCTACAACCCGATCGAGGGCTACGCGTTGAATACGTCGAACGGTGCGTTGAGTGCGTTAAGCGGATCGCCGTTTAGCGGGATATCGAGCGGGTTCTGGGGACAGTTTGACCAGAGTGGGCAGTTCCTGTTTGTCTTCGGGGACGTCAGCAACGGTACCGCTAATACGGCGTATCTCGGTGCGCTGAGTGTGGGTTCCGGTGGCCTGCTTACGCAGCCGACGACACAGCTCGATTTGGCAACACTTGGGTTCTGGACGGTGACGGATCCGAAATAGTGATTTTGCTGAGCGGGATAAACGGTCCACTTAAAAAAGGCTGAGGTGTTGCGGAACCAAACTTGAGACTCGCATGTCCTGCGGGTCTCTTTTCGTTTGTGGGGGTGGGGTTACAATAAGTAAACCCCTACCATTTGGTTCAAACGGCATCGAAGTGTCGGCGCCAGATGGAACTTGGGGATTGTTCCGGCGAGTGAAAGAGCAGCGTGCAAACCTTTTTGTGCGTCCTTACGTCTCACAGAACAGGCGAGGGCGTCAGCGATTTGAACCGTTAAGACCACCAGAGCGCCCAAACTGTGACCATCAAGATCAAAATCCCGAAAGGGAGCGAGGAAAAGTCGGGCGAGGGACTGCGCGGATTGCCGCGGGATCCCGTGCTGCGCGCGGCGCTGGTCGTGTTTCTGATCCTGGCAGTGTCGTTTACCGTCCTGTTTTCCTACTTCTATATCAAGTACGACCGGATCATCGAAAAGCGGTTCCGGACGCCGGTATTCGCGAACTCGGCGAAGATCTATGCGCTGCCGCGGGTGGTGAGAGACGGAGAGAAGATCGATGCGCGGGAGATTGCACTCGATCTGCGGCGCGCCGGGTACTCGGAGCAGGAGGGGCAATCGAAGCTCGGGAGCTTCCATATAGGAAAGGGCGGAATCGAGATTACGCCGGGACCGGAGTCCTACCACAGCCCAGAGCCGGCACAGATCAGTTTTGAGGGCGGGCAGATCAGCCACATCACGAGCCGGGGGAACGAGCTTTCGGCCTACGAACTTGAGCCGCAGCTGGTAACGGCGCTGTTCGACGCAGAGCAGCGGTCGAAGCGCGAGGTCGTGAAGTACAACGAGATCCCTACGGTGATGGTGCAGGCGGTGCTGGCGATCGAAGACCGAAGATTTTTCGAGCACAGCGGAGTGAACTTCCTGCGGACGTTTGAAGCGTTGTGGGAAGACGTGCTGCGGCAGAGGCGGGCGCAGGGTGGATCGACGTTGACGCAACAGCTTGCACGCGGGTTCTTTCTGACTCCGGAGAAGTCGATCAAGCGCAAGCTGACGGAGATGATCATTGCTGAAGAGCTGGAGCAGAAATTCAGCAAGCAGCAGATCTTCGAGTTCTACGCGAACTGGGTGCCACTGGGCCAGCGCGGGTCGTTCGCCATCAGTGGGCTGGCCGAGGCGTCGCAATCATACTTCAACCGCGATCTGAAGGACATTACGCTGCCGGAAGCGGCGATGCTGGCGGGAATCATTCAGAGGCCGAGCTGGCTGTCTCCGTACCGGCATCCCGAACGCGCTCTGGAACGGCGCAACCTGGTGCTGGACGCGATGGTCGAGACGCATGCGATCACGCGCGAGCAGGCGGACAAAGCGAAAGCAGTGCCGCTGAAGCTGGCGCCTCCGAATGTGGAGGCGAGCGACGCTCCTTACTTCGTGGATATGGTGCGCGACACGCTAGTGACCAAGTTCAACGAGAACGAGTTGAATGATTCGTCGTACCGGATTTATACGACGCTGGATCCGGACTTGCAGAAGGCAGCGGCACAGGCGGTGGAGAGCGGCATCAAGCTGGTCGATGACCAGGTCAAGAAGATGCGGACGAAGAAGGTGAAGGTCGGCAAGAAGTACGAAATCAAGGTCGAGCAAGGCCCACAGGCGCAGGTGGCCGTGGTCGTGCTTGATCCGCACACTGGAGCGGTCCTAGCCCTGGTGGGCGGACGCGATTACGGATGGAGCCAGCTGAATCACGCCAACGCGAAGCGGCCCACGGGATCGATCTTTAAGCCGTTTGTGTACGCGGCGGCGATGAATACAGCGCTCGACGGTTCGCAGACGGTGATTACGCCGGCGTCAGTCGTGACCGACGCGCCGACCAGCTTTGCGTACGGAGATCAGATTTACGAGCCGCGCAATTACAAAGAGGAATATCACGGAGACGTGACGCTCCGGTACGCGCTGGCGATGTCGCTGAATAATGCGACGGTGAAGGTGGCCGAGGAAGTAGGGTACGACAAGGTAGCCGACCTGGCGAAGTCGGCGGGGATCGTATCGGTGAAGGCGACGCCGGCAATGGCGCTCGGTTCGTACGATGCGTCGCCGCTGGATATGGCAGGCGCGTATACCTCGTTTTCGAACGACGGCGAGCGTTTGTCTCCGATTCTGCTGAGGTCAGTGCGCAACGGCAAAGGCGACGTGGTCGCGAATTACAACACGGACCGAAGACAGGTGCTTGATCCGCGGATAGCCTACGTCATGACCAACATGATGGAAGGCGTCATCAATAACGGACTTGGTTATGCGGCCGTGCGGCTGCGAGGTTTCACTCCCCCGGCGGCAGGAAAGACGGGGAGCTCGCACGACGGCTGGTTTGCGGGATACACATCGAACCTGTTGTGTATTGTCTGGGTGGGATACGACGACTATAGCGATCTGCGACTGAGCGGGGCGCAGACGGCGGCGCCGATCTGGGCGGAGTTCATGAAGAAGGCAGCGGCGCTCCCGCAGTATTCAGATATGCGCGAGTTCTCGCAGCCCACCGGCGTTGTGGATGTGCAACTGGACAAAGCGACCAACCGGTTGGCGACTCCAACCTGCCCGGATGACTATGTTTCTGCTTTCGTGGCCGGGACAGAGCCTCGCGATACCTGCGATGAGCAGGCCGGGATGAAAGGCTTCTTTTCGCGAATCTTTGGGGGCGGGGATAAGGCGGCGATGCCCCAAGCCCAGCCGCAGGCGGCAATTACGGAAGATCCGAATAATCCTCAAGATCAGAAGAAAAAGAAGGGGTTCTTTGGGAAAATTGCCGGTATCTTCAAGGACGACAATAAGAATTCGGCTCCGGCAGCCAAACCGCCGGATAATACGCAGCCGCCTGCACCCCACTAACCACTTCGGTCAGGGGCCGGAACGCCCGTTTAAACCCGGCTGGACCGAAGACTCCAAAGCTTAGGACCTACAGCAAAATTATCGCCAGGCGGGCAAAACTGTGGCAGAATAGGCGCAACAAGCTGGGGGTGGCCTATGTCGTCCTGCCCGAGAGTTTGGTTGGTTCCTGCCGCGCTTTTCACCTTTTGCCTCTGTGCCTTTGCAAGTTCCTCACGGGCGCAGGTGGCGTACTCCGAACAAGTTCAGATTAAACCGCCGCTGCTGCGAATGACGGATCCGCCACCTGCGGATGCGACTTCCGCTGACCTGCAAGCGCGAGCCGATCAACTGCGTGCCGAGAAGCTTTATCTCGATGCGCTGGATTACTATCACGCCGCGCTGACCAAAGAGCCGCACTCGGCTGGATTGCTGAACAAGATTGGGATCACCGAGTTGATGATGCAGCGTTACCGCGAAGCCAAGAAAACTTTTGAGCAGTCGATCAAGGCCGACAGAATGTTTGCGGACGCCTACAACAATCTTGGGGTCGTCTATTACGAAGAGCGGAAGTATTCTGCGGCGGTGAAGGAGTACCGTCACGCGATTCTGGTCGATACGAATTCCGCTTCGTTCTACAGCAACCTGGGGGCGGCACTGTTTGCGAAGAGAGAGTTTGAGCCGGCAGTGGTGGCGTATCAGAAGGCGGTCGAACTGGATCCGGATGTGTTTGAGCGAACCTCACGCGGCGGTGTGCAGGCGCAGTTGCCGAGCCCGGAAGATCGCGCTCGGTATGACTACACGGTAGCGAAGCTATACGCGAAGATGGGCTTTTCGGATCGTTCGCTGGAGTATCTGAGGAAAGCGCTGGAAGAGGGATACAAGGATTTCAAGAACGTGTACAAGGATACTGAGTTTGCGGAGGTGCGGAAAGACAAGCGCTTTACGGAACTCGTGGCGACTAAGTATCCTGCGCTGCCGGAGTAGGAACAAAACCTTTCACCACAGAGGCTCACAGGGGTTAACCCTTTGGGCCTTTTCTATTTTGTTTTTGTTTCTCCGAAAAGGTTTTACATAGCTTTACAAAATTAGACGGAACTAATTGGGGTTCGGGTGTTTAATTTCCTCACATACTCCTGAAAACAACAGGGTGAGTAAGGAGAAACGGTAGCCCATCGGATGCTGACCCGAGCACGCCCCAAGCAAGCATCCGGTGGGTTTTTGGTTTTTGTGAGCGACGAGTTGCGAGCCCCGAGCTCTGAGTAATCACTGTGAGCAATCGCTCCTCGCTAACCGCTAGTTCGCTCGCGGCCCACTACTTTTTACACCACTCTTTCATTCGACCTGCTTTCATTTGGGCTGCGCTCGCTTAAGTAGGCTTCCACAATTTCTTTCCATTTGCCTTGAGCTTTGAGGATGTACTCGACGGCGTCGCGAAGGGCGCCATCGCCTCCCGCGTTGGGCGTGATGTAGTGCGCTTCTTTCTTGACTTCGGCGCGGGCGTTCTTCACCGCGATGGCGAGTCCTGCCAGGCGCATGGCAGGGAGGTCGATGATGTCGTCTCCGACGAAAGCGGCCTCTTCCGGCTTGAGTCCTGCCTCTTTCAAAACTTCTTCGAACGCGGTGCGTTTGTCGTGGATGCCCTGGCGGACGAACTCGAGCTTGAGGTCGCGTGCGCGAAGGGCGACGGTCTCGGAGATGCGCTTGGTGATGAGTCCTGTCTTGATACCGGCGAGGCGGGCGAGGGAGATCGAGGTGCCGTCGTGGGCGTGGAAACCTTTGGCCTCGATGAGGGACTGGCTCTGGAGTCCGAAGCCTCCCTGGCCTCCATGTTCGGCTGCTCGATCTTTCTCTGATGGTCCCATCGCGCTTTTATGTACACCTGCCGGGGCGGGAAAGATAAAAAGCTTGCCGTCGGTGAGAACTCCATCGACGTCGAAGAGCAGGAGTTGGATCTTGCGGGCGCGCGCTTGCGCAGAAGGTTTGGGCATCGGCCGAATTTTAGCAGGCATGATTTACGGTGCAGCTGGTTTCAGAAAGGCAACCGGAGCAACTTGGGCGGGAAACTCGCAAACTTCTTCATCTTGACCCTGCTCTTGGTTCACGCTCATACTCTTGCCAATTGGGCCTGCAAATAGCCTGCGGCCGAAATGGAGTTACCGATGGGACACAAGAACTTCTCTCTCTCGACGATTTGCGCATTCGCGCTGGTGTGCGTCATGACAACTTATGCAGCCCCTCGTGCCGCGGCCCAAACCGAAACCGTCCTGCACACCTTCAATGGACCTGGGGATGGTGGCGAGCCTTACGGTGCTCCGATTTTCGACAAGGCCGGTAATCTCTATGGCGTCACCTTTTTGGGTGGAACCTATACGAACGGCACTGTGTATGAAGTAAAGGCGGGAAGCTGGACCGAGGAGATCCTTCACAGTTTTGATGTGAATGCCGGAGACGGCGAATCACCCCAAGGAGCGCTCGTGATGGACAGCGTGGGCAACCTCTACGGCGTGACTCCTCTCGGCGGAGGCCGCAAGCTCGGCATCGTCTATGAGTTGTCACCAGAGACAGGCGGCGCGTGGAAAGAGAAGATCATTCATACCTTCGTTGGCGGATCCGACGGGCGATCGCCCCAAGCTGGATTGATCATCGACAAAAAGGGAAATCTCTACGGCACCACGTACCAGGGGGGCACAGGCAGCAACTGCGGAAAGTTCGCATGCGGAACTGTATTCGAACTGTCGCCGAAATCAGGCGGAGGCTGGACGGAGAAAATCTTATACAGCTTCAAAGGCGGAACGAGCGACGGACAGAATCCGCAAGCGCCCTTGTTAATGGACTCCGCGGGCAATCTCTACGGAACCACAGTCGCTGGAGGCGCCGGCGGCTCCGTCAACTCGGGAACCGTGTTCAAGCTCAGCCCGAACGGGTCTGGCGGCTATACCGAGACCCTGCTGCACAGCTTTATCAGCAACGGGAAAGACGGAATTAATCCTTTTGCGGGCCTTGTTCTCGACTCGAAGGGAAACCTGTATAGCACGACCGGCGCGGGTGGAATCTACGGATACGGAACGGTATTCGAATTGTCTCCGGGTAGTAAGGGCGGATGGAGCGAAACCGTCCTCCACAGTTTTGGAGCTGCGGGAGACGGACAGTACCCGCAATTTAGCGGAGTGGCCTTTGACAAATCCGGAGATCTCTACGGAACGACCTCAGGAGGCGGCTCAAACGCGAACGGCATCGTCTTCAAAATAACGCCCACGTCGGGTAGCGGATGGACTGAGAGTGTCTTCTTCAGCTTCGACGGGACGGACGGAAATGTGCCCCAAGGGGTGATTTTCAATGCAGCTGGCGATCTGTACGGGATTACTCAATACGGTGGCTCTAATCTCGGAGGCACCGCATTCGAGATTGTTCCGTAGGAATGCTGTTGTTCGGTGAATCGAATCGATACCGATCCAATTCCCACACGTAGTCGCGCCAGCGTTTGCTTTCCGAGCCGGTTGGCACGCTGACAGCATGGCGAGATGGTGCTCCCTCGCGAATAATTTTGCGCCACTGGCGCCCCTGTAGGAGGAGCCTTTGTCGGTGGCTTGGTACATCGCGCTTCAACGACAGATACCAGGATTCGATCATCGCGTGAATGGGAAGTTCTTGGCTCGCGCAGGTGACGTATTGGAGGCTCTTGCCAAGAAGTCCGGGGTTGTACCACTCATGGCCTTTTCCAGCGCTGCGCCAGACGAGCTAGCAGGATTCGCTGAAGATCAGGGACTGAACGTGGAAGATACTCCTATGAAGCTGCCGCAGGAGAAATGGTTCTCGGCGGAAGAGGGTCTCAAGACTGTGAACGCGCTCAAGCAAGCAGTAACCCAGCAAGATATAGAGGGGGCAAACAAAATCATGCAGGATCTGACGGAATTCGAGAACGTATTGGAGATTGCTAGAGCCAACCAAATCGACTGGCACCTTGCCATCGACTTCTGACAATGATCTTTCTCAACTGACGCTCAGGCGTTTACACTCATTGACGCCGACCCCTTCCGGCGATCCTCAATGAGTGTAATCGAGATTTTTCACTGACTGAAAGACAACTGATCCCGCCTTGGCTCTAAGATGCACTCAATCTGCGTTGTGCTACAACTCCAGGGCGAGGTCGCGGCTACGGTACAATTTCGAACGCCGTCCCTGCAACCACGGCGATGTCACACTTTGCGCCGTTTGTGCGCACTGTCAGTTGTGTCATGTGGGCCCAGGTTGATCCGCTTCCAACCTGCAATAATTCCAGCATGCTTCCGGAGCAGGCGAATGTTTGGCGAAAGCGTGGATTCGGTCTAGAATATTGGAATGCAGTCCCTTCCTGAGTCGCTAGCCTGGGCGCACCCTCTCGTGGCGGAGTGGTTTGTCGAACGGTTTGGCACTCCGACCGAGCCGCAGGAGCAGGGCTGGCCCCACATTCTTGCGGGGCGGACCACGCTGATTTCGGCTCCGACCGGATCAGGCAAAACTCTTGCCGCTTTTCTGGCTTGCATCGACCGGCTGGTGCGCAAAGCGCTGGCCGGGCATCTGGGCGATCGCACGGAAGTTCTCTATGTTTCTCCGCTGAAGGCGCTGGGGAACGACATTCAGAAAAATCTGGAAATTCCGCTCGGGGAGATTCTCGCTCTCGCCGGAGAACGCGGACTGCTGATGCCGGAGATTCGTACTGCGGTGCGAACCGGTGACACGCTGCAGCCCGAGCGACGGGCGATGTTGAAGCGGCCTCCACATATTCTGGTGACGACGCCGGAATCTCTCTACATTCTGCTGACGGCCGATAAGAGCCGGGCGATTTTGCGCGATGTGGAGACGGTGATTGTCGACGAGATTCATGCGGTGGCCGATGACAAACGCGGGGCACATCTGACGCTCTCGCTGGAACGGCTGGATGCGTTGACAGCAGATTCCTCGTCGCGGTCGCTCCTCGGAATGACAAAGGGAAAGGTGCCGGTGAGAATTGGGTTGTCGGCGACGCAGAAGCCGATTGAAGAAGTAGCGCATTTTTTGACTGGAACAGGACGAGCGGACCCGGTGATCGTAGATGTTGGACACAAGCGGAAGTTGGATCTGGCAATCGAAGTTCCGCCGATGCCATTAGGGCCAGTGGCTTCGAATGAAATGTGGGACGCGATTTACGACCGACTGGTGGAGTTAGTGGGGCAGCACCGGTCGACGCTGGTATTTGTGAACACTCGGAGGATGGCGGAGCGCATCGCGCACCAACTGGGCGAACGCATCGGCGAAGAAAATGTGGCGGCGCATCACGGGTCGTTGTCGCGCAAGCTACGACTGGCAGCGGAGAAGAAGTTGAAAGAAGGGCAAGTGCGGGTGCTGGTCGCAACTGCCTCGTTGGAATTGGGAATTGATGTGGGGACCGTCGATCTGGCGGTGCAGATTAATTCTCCGCGCGCGATTGCGGTGGCGCTGCAGAGAGTGGGGCGTTCGGGACACTGGCGCGGGGCGGTGCCGAAGGGAAGATTCTTCGCGACAACACGCGATGATCTGATGGAGTGCGCGGCGCTGGTGCGCGCAATCAAGTTGGGAGATCTCGATCGGCTGATAATCCCGGAGGCTCCACTGGATGTACTGGCGCAGCAGATTGTGGCGGCTTGCGCGGCGGGGACTTCGGCTGGTGACCGGCCAACGAAGGAAATCGGGCGAGACGATTTGGGTACTGCGGGGGCGGTCGCTGGACCCGGTGATTCCCAGGATGACGGTTGGGATGAGAATGAGATGTTCGCGCTGGCACGGCGGGCGTATCCGTATCGGAATCTGAAGCGCGAGACTTTCAACTCCATCCTGGAAATGCTGTCGGAGGGGATTGCGGCGCGGCGTGGACGGTACGGGGCGTATATCCATCGGGACAAAGTGAATGGGAAGTTGCGTGCGCGACGTGGAGCGCGGTTGGCGGCGATCACGAGCGGTGGAGCGATTCCGGATAATTCTTTGTACACGGTGGTGGCGGAGCCGGATCAGGTTGTAGTCGGGACCGTCGATGAAGATTTTGCGGTCGAGAGCAACCGCGGCGACATCATGCTGCTGGGGAATACGTCTTGGATGATCCACCGCATCGAGACGAATTCCGGGCGGATGCTGGTGCAAGATGCGCATGGAGCGCCCCCGAGTGTGCCGTTCTGGCGAGGCGAGGCCCCTGCGCGGACCCAGGAGTTGTCGGCGCATGTGGGCGAGCTGCGGCAGAGGATCAGCGAGATGTTGCCGCGGACTTCGCCCGTTGGATTCTCGGCGACGCAACCGGACGTGGCCGTGTGCGTCGCATGGCTCAAAGCGGAGTGCGGGCTGGATGATGCGGGGGCAGAACAGGCGATTGAATACATTTTGCAAGGGCGGGCCGTGCTGGGAGCGGTCCCCACGCAGACCACGGTGATCGCGGAGAGATTTTTTGACGAGGGCGGCGGGATGCAGCTGATTATTCATGCGCCGTTTGGGGGAAGGATCAACAAGGCGTGGGGGTTGTCGCTGCGGAAACGATTCTGCGTTGGCTTCAACTTTGAATTGCAGGCGGCGGCTACGGATAACGGATTGAATATCGCCCTGGCGGAGCAGCACAGCTTTCCGTTGGGCGATGTTTTTCATTTTTTGCAGGCGGACACGGTGCAGCCAATACTGGAGCAGGCGGCGCTGGATTCTCCGATCTTTGGGACGCGCTGGCGATGGGATGCGAACCGGGCGCTGGCGCTGCTGCGATTTCAGAATGGTAAGAAGGTACCGCCGCAGATTCAGCGGATGCGGTCGGATGATTTGCTGGCATCGGTGTTCCCGGATGCGGCGGCTTGCTTTGAAAACATCGAGGGGGAACGGAAGATTCCGGATCATCCGCTGGTGGGCGAGGTGATGAAGGATGTGCTCACCGAGGCGATGGACATCGAGGGGTTGAAGAATTTGCTGCGGGGAATGGCTTCGGGAGAGATTCGCGTGCTGGCCGTGGATACTCCGGTGCCGTCGCAATTTTCGCACGAGATTTTGAATGCGAATCCATATGCGTATCTGGATGATGCTCCGCTCGAAGAACGACGAGCGCGCGCGGTGAACATGCGGCGGGTGCTGCCGGAGTCGGTGCTGGAGGAAGTGGGAGGACTGGATCCGGGGGCGATCGAGCAAGTTCGGGACGAGGCTTGGCCTGATGTGCGGGATGCGGATGAGTTGCATGACGTGCTGCACACGCTGGTGGCGCTGCCGGAGAGTCTCGCTGCGCTCGGCTGGACGGCCGAAGGCGGCCGTCCCCACATGAATCTTGGTGAGGGACGGTGGTTGGGATACTTCGAACGATTAGTGAACGAGGGTCGCGCTGGAGTGGGTGTCGGGACCGATGGACGGAGATATTGGGTTGCGGCAGAGCGAGGTCGAAGTTTTCGTGCGCTGTTTCCTGCCGCTTCGTTTGAACAAAGGTTGGCTGACGTTGAGACTGGCGAGATTTCCCGGGACGACGCACTCCTCACGCTGGTGACTGGGTGGATGTCGCATTTGGGCCCCACTACGGCTTCGCAGCTTGGAGATGTGTTGGGGTTGACTCCTTCCGACGTGGAGAAAGCTTTGCTCCGGATGGAGGCGAGCGGGACGGTTCTGCGTGGCAGGTTCACGGCTGCTGCCGGCACGCGGGCGGGGGCGCCCGCGCCACATAGCCCTGTCGAGCTTCGCTCAACTGGACAGCCGGGGGCGGCTGTCCCCACACAATCTCTTACCGACACAAATGAGATCGAGTGGTGTGAGCGGAGGCTGCTGGCACGAATTCATCGGCTGACGGTGGGCATGCTGCGGAAGCAGATTGAGCCGGTGACGGCCGCGCAATTCATGCGATGGCTGGCGCGGTGGCAGCATGCAGCTCCGGGATCGCAGGTTTCGGGAGAGCGCGGAACGCTGGAAGTGTTGCAGCAGCTGCAAGGATTTGAGATTCCGGCCAATGCCTGGGAGCGTCAGGTGCTGGCGCGGCGGGTTGCCGATTACGATCCGAAGTGGCTGGACCAGCTTTGTTTGACTGGAGCCGTGGGATGGGGACGGTTGTCGCCACATCCGGCGACGCTGGAGTCGAGCGGCGGGGACTCGAGTGCGCCGCGGCAGAGACGCGTGATTCCGACGAGTGTCGCTCCAATTACTTTTTTTGTGCGTGAGGATGCGGATTGGATGGCTTTACGTCAACATCCGCCTGTTTCGCAAAGCCGGGGAGAACCGGGACAGCCTTCGCCAGAAGACGCGCGCGGGCTCAGCCATGGGGCGCAAGGTGTTCTGGAGTTTTTGCGACAGAGAGGCGCTTCATTTTTTGCGGACATCGTGCGGGCCACTGGGAAGTTGAAGGCAGAGGTTGAGACTGCGTTGTGGGAGCTGGTTGCGGCAGGGTTGGTCACAGCGGATGGCTTCGACAATCTCCGGTCGCTGATCGATCCGAAGCGGCGAGCCGGACAGGGAAGTGGCCGGACGACGCGTCCGCGGCACAATGCGGGACGTTGGGCGTTGCTGCACGCGGACGTCGCGGCGGAGCGTCCGCGGGCAGTTGAGGCAGCGTGCTGGATGTTGTTGCGCCGCTACGGAATTGTGATCCGGGATCTGCTGGTGCGGGAATCGAACTTGCCTACGTGGCGGGAGCTGCTGATGGGATTCCGTCGGTTGGAAGATCGGGGAGAGATTCGCGGCGGGCGTTTTGTCGACGGGTTCATCGGCGAGCAGTTCGCGCTGCCAGTGGCGGTGGAGTTGGTGCGGGGCATGCGAAGTCTGCCGCTTAGCGGGGAGACTCTAACGCTGTCCGCAGCGGACCCATTGAACCTGATCGGTATCCTTGTACCGGGAGAAAGAGTGCCGGCGATTTCGGGCAGGACAGTGAGCTATCGGGATGGAGTGGCCGTCAGTGTGGAGCAGGTGGTCGCGAGTGAGGCTGTGGCGGGGTAGGAGAATATTCGTCGTGGAGATCGAGGGCTGAAGCCCTGAATTTCTTGGGGCCTTATGATCGCGCGGCTTAAGCCGTGCCCTGATACGAAGCTTCCTGCGGGATACGAATCTTCTTCCTTGAGATGCCGAGTTGCTGGCAGGGACCCGCGCCACATAAGCGATAGAATAAAAAAGGCCAGAAGCTTGATGAGGGGGTCCCCCAAGCTTCTGACCGGCGATCTCGGCTAGAACTTCTCGAAAGCGCTTCCCCCATCGCTTTGCCGAGCATCCGCACTTTCATCAATAGCAAGCGGCTTTCCAATCGAAAAAGGAGGCCGCATTGACCCCGCAGCACTCCCTAAACATTCGGCCTACAATGGTTTAGAGCTTTTGCGGCATTATTGCGCAGGCGGCGAAAACGATCCGGAGTGCGCGATTCGCTATCTGAATGGATAGGCCGGCTAACCGTTCGGATATTGGAAATCCTGAAAGTGGGGAATGCAATTCTGTTCGGGCTGTGATATCAAGTTCTGCTACGGAGTGGGAGACCTGATTGCGGCCTAGACTACTGGTGATTGCGGGACCTTCGAAAGACTCGACCATTCCGCTGCCCGACGGAGAAGCCACGGTTGGCCGCGACCCGACCAATGTGGTAGCGGTCACCGACCCTTCAGTTTCACGAAAACATTGTTTGCTGCGGCGCGTAGACGGCCGCTTCCAAATTAAAGATCTCGAGAGCCGCAACGGAACCATCGTAAACGGCCTCCCGGTGAAGGAGCAGTGGTTGCGTCACGGGGACGAGATCGCGACCGGCGACTCAGTGTTTTTGTTTCTCCTCGACGAAGAAGAACAGACGCCATCAGTGAGCCGCGTCGAGTTTGACGATCGACGGCCCACGGCAGAGACCAGGGTCATTTATCCCAAGGAAGTGGTGTACCTGCAGCCGGAGCGGTTGCTGCGGGAGCTACCGGCAACTTCGCAGGTGGCGCGGAATTTGAATGCGCTATTGAAGATCAGCCGGGTTGTTCATGCGATCCGCGATCTCGAGGAGTTGCAGGCCCAGCTGCTGGATTTAATTTTTGAGGTAGTGCCAGCGGGGCGTGGAGCGATTCTTTTGGCCGAGGGGCAGGGGCAGGAATTCAACTGTCTGTACGCGCGTACTCGTCAAGCCGGGCAGCCACAATTAGTGCGCGTGAGCCGTACGATCGCCCGCCAGGTGATGAAAGAGAACGTGGCGATTCTGGGAGTGGACGTGGCCGCCAGCGGCGTCCTTCGTGACGTGGAGAGCCTGGCAGCGTCGGAAGTGCGGTCGTTGTTGTGCGTACCGCTGAGCGTGTTTCAGCGGATGATCGGCTGTATCTATCTGGACAGCACGAACGCTGCGAATCGCTTTAACGAAGATCATCTGCAATTGACGGCGGCGGTGGCGGGGATCTCCGCCGTGGCTCTGGACAACGCGCGCCGGCTGCAGTGGCTGGAGCAGGAGAACCAGCGCCTCACGACGGAGATCAGGCAAGAGCAGAGCCTGGTGGGCGAGAGCGCGAAGATGAAAGAGATCTTCCAGTTCGTAGCGCGGGTGTCGCCCAGCGATTCGACGGTGCTGATTGAAGGCGAAAGTGGGACGGGCAAGGAGCTGGCGGCTCGCGCGCTGCATCGGAATAGCCACCGCGCCAGCAAGCCGTTCATGGCAATCAATTGCGCGGCGATCCCGGAGACTTTGCTCGAGAGCGATCTATTCGGACACGAGCGTGGCGCGTTCACCGGAGCTGCAGCGATGAAGAAAGGACGGTTCGAGGTCGCGGACGGCGGCGTCGTTTTTCTGGATGAGATCGGAGAGTTGGCTCCGACGCTTCAAGTCAAGTTGCTGCGGGTTTTGCAAGAGCGCGAATTCGAGCGTGTGGGCGGGACACATCCGATCAAGATCGATGTCCGCTTGATTGCGGCGACGAACCGCGATCTGGAAGGAGCCGTGAGCAAGGGAGAGTTTCGGCGCGATCTGTATTACCGACTGAATGTTGTGAAGCTGACGATGCCGTCGCTGCGAGATCGCAGAGAAGATATCCCGATGCTGACGCGGCATTTTGTGCAGAAGCATTCCAAGCGTTGCAAGGTAAAGACGAAGCCGGTATCGCGCGAAGCGATGGCTGCGCTGGTGAACTACGAATGGCCGGGAAACGTTCGCGAGTTGGAGAACGCGATTGAGCGGGCGCTGGTGATGGGAGATTCGGAAATGGTGCAGCTCGAGGATTTGCCGGAATCACTGCTAGAGCAATCGCCTCCGGAAGAGATTCAGGAAGGGAAATATCACGCGGGCGTGAAGGAATTGAAGAAGCAATTGATTCTTGACGCGGTGGTGCAGACGCGTGGAAATTACGTGGAGGCGGCGGGGATTCTGGGAGTGCATCCCAATTATCTTCACCGGCTGATTCGGAATTTGGGATTGAAGGAAGAGTTGAATCAGGCACTGCGTGGGAGAGGAAATCTGTCGGGCGGAGCGGCCTAATCGATCTGGCAACGATAACTATTTGATTGCCAAAAGCCCCACTTCTGGCAAAACCCGCAGAAATGGGGCACCCTTTTTCTGCACTTTTTCTAAGGTAGCGGTAATTGCAGGAGGCGGGCCGGGTCTAAGTATGTGCCTTGCCAGCGGACGGCTACATGGAGATGCGGACCGGTGGCGCGGCCGGTGCCTCCGCTCAGACCTAGAATCTGGCCACGCTTAACAGTGTCTCCTTCCTTCACTTTCAGTTCCGACATGTGGAAGTAGAGAGTCAGAAGGCCTTGTCCGTGATCGAGGAACACACAATTTCCTTCGAAATATAAGAAGCGCGCCACCAGGACCGTTCCGGAGTTCATAGCGGCGACGGGAGTTCCCGTGGGCACGCGAAAATCGAGTCCGTAGTGCGGACGCTGGGCTTTGCCGTTGAAAATTCGCTGGGAGCCGTAGACATCGGAGATGGAGGCATCGGCAGGCGCGGGGAATTTGCCATCCCACTCGCGGTCGGGCGTGACGCGGTTCAGATATTCCTGCTTGGTCTTCTGATCCTCATCGATCTGCTTGAGCTGTTCGGGAGTTGGCTCGGTGAATTTCTTTTCGACGGAAAGCTCAACTTTGATCTTTGGATAGTTGGCCCGGGCGACGAGAAACGCATGCGAGAAGGCTAAGGGAGCTTTGCTCGTTGCACTCTTGCCTGTCAGTTCCAGCGTATATTTCCCCGGCTCTGTTTCGAAGCTTACGCCGCCTAATGCGAACCACGTTTTGGTGGACGCGTCGTAAGTAAAGGTGAGTCGGTGGGTGAGCCACGAACCGGTGAGGGAATCGAGCTTAGCCGGCGACTTCACCTGGAACAGGATGGGAGCTCCGTTGAATAACTTTGCGGGCTGGGCACGGACGGCCCAAGTAGCGGCGGAGGCTGGGAGAGTCAGTAAGAAAAGGATCAGCACGAGTTGCGACAGATGTGATTGAGGCTGCCGAGCTGCGCTCTGGCAGGACAGCCGAGGCGGCTGTCCCCACATGAGTTGATTCTTGAAGGACGTCACCGTCTCAGCGTAGCACTTTGCGGAATCGGGCCCATCTATAATCCTGGCGATGCGTATCCGAGTGTTCACGGGGCTGTGCGTTGCGCTGCTATGTGGGATCAGTGTGGGGCAGCGGCCAGGAAATGCGCTGCGTGCAGATCGCGTGGTTGTCCTCAAGAAGGAGCGGACACTGCAGTTGCTCAACAACGGAAAAGTAATCAAGAGTTACAAGATTGCCTTGGGCGGAAATCCGGTCGGGCCGAAAGAGAAGCAGGGCGATCACAAGACTCCTGAAGGAACGTACTTACTTGATTCACGCAATGCGCACAGCCAGTTCTACAAAGCTATTCATATCTCGTATCCAAACGAGCGGGACCGTGCGGCGGCGCAGGCGCATCACAGGCGCATCATGTGTCTCCGGGTGGGGACGTATTTGTTCACGGCTTGCCAAACGGCTATGAGTGGATTGGATCACGGCATCGACTCAAGGATTGGACGGATGGCTGTGTTGCCGTGACCGATGAAGAGATGGACGAAATATGGTCTGCAGTACCGAATAGGACGCCCATTGAGATTCGGCCTTGATGCGTAAGAGCATCATTAGGCTGTGTGGGAATTCCGCGTCAGATCCCCTGCCCGCCGGATTGCGCCAGGGTCCGGGATGACGCCATATCGCTTTCCTCCACTATTTCGTTTTGCCCGACTTGATTCCAAAGATTCGAAGCTGCGAGTGGCTGGCGACGAAAACTTCTCCGTTGGTGACGAGAGGGACCAGATTGGAGTTGCCGTTGATGTTGGGCCATGTGCCGGCTTGAAGTCGAGCGAGCTGCTTCATCGTCGTTCCCGTGAGGGCATCGGGATTGAAAGCGTATAAGAAGATCGGATTTCCCGCTGAGCTTGTAGGTCGCGATAGCGCCCAGATAATCGGATTTGAGTTGCCGTTCGATGAGACGCTGGTAAAAAAACCTGGATTCTGCATGCTGGCGGGGAGAGTCGGCGATTGCGACACCTTCACCAAAGCCGGTTTGGGCGATGTCTGGACCTTAAAGACTTGTACGATACGGCCGCCACTTGTGACCACGCGGCTGAGTCCATCGGAGGGATCGACAAAATACGACTGGCCGCACCAGCAACCGCTAATGCTGTACGTTCCGAGAACGTTGTTTTTCTTGATGGAGTATCCCCCGAGGGAGTCTTCGTTCATGAGAAAGAGACTTCCGGCCTTTCCGGCGGCGACGGCCATGTGCGGGGTGGAGCCGGTTTGATCGGGAAGAACGAGGACTCCTCCGGAGCCGAAGTCTTGATCGCTCTCGTCAAGCGAAGCCTGGTTCGAGGGAGTGAACAGGTCGAGGACGGTCGTGAGATCCGAAGAGACCTTAACGACGCTCTCCTGGATGTTGCTAACGCCGTCATAAGTGGTGCCGGAGTAATCGGAGTTTCCCGTGACGAACAAGATATTGCCGGAGTCGTCGGTCGCGGGACCGTAGCCGGACATCCAGATCGAGGAGAGGAAGAAGGTGTCTGGAGATGTGGCTTGGATGTCGAAAACTTGATTCGCGGGAAGCGGAGCCAGCGAACCGGTTGACCAGCCAAGGAGCCATCCGCGAGAAAGGTTCGCCGCGAAGTCGCAGAAACTGCCGAAGCCGGCGTAGACGGTTCCGTTGGTCAGCAGCAGGCCGGGACGCTGACGCTGATACGTCGCGTTGAAGTTGAAGGTGGTGCCATCGAGCAGAGTGTGGGACGCGACGACGACCTGCGGAGTGACCTTGTCGGTGAGGCTGCCGAGATCGAGCGCGTGGATGCGATACGCAGGCCCGGTGGAATCCTGCGTGTAGATGACGACGTAGAGCGTGTTGCTGCTGAGATCGATGACGGGAGTGGAGTTGATGCCGACATTCGGTCCATTGTTGTTACAGCCGAGGGGTTGACTGACGGGCGTGCCGAAGTTGGGCTTGAGGAGAACCTTTCCGCTCTCAGCGTCGATGGCGTAGATGGTGTTGCCCTCGGTGGCGACGTAGACGACATCATGTTGGCCCTGACTAGTTCCGGCGGTGATATTCACGGCGGGAACAAAGAGAGGCTGCCCGTCGACCTGGTCGTTCAGCGCAACCGTGTGTAGCAGTCCAAAGGATGAACTGCTCACATTCGAGGGAGTCAGCACGGTCTCGTGGGAGTTCCAGCCAGTGCGATTGTTGTCGACGTGATAGGTTGTGACGGCCTGACTCATCCCTAAAGTTGCGCAAACGGCGAATGTTGAGAGAGCAACGGACACGCGGACACTCGGGCGGAGAAGTGACATGGTGGCGAATTCCTTTTTGTTGTCGGCGAAAAGAAATGCGAGTAAAGACACCTGCTTCTGGGCGCAGGGTCAAACCGGAGGAGGTTACGACAACGGCGTTCTAAGTGTAAATGAGAAGATGTTCTCTACCGGATCGACGAAATCGACGCCTTAGCTGAACGCGATTGCTTATCTGTGCAGCATCTTGCAACATAGTGCGGGTTTCGGAGGAGGATGAATGGGGGGTGCCGCAGTAGCGGCTCAGAAGCCGCGTCCAGAACTCCTGCGCGGGTTGAACGTCTGGCACGCGACGTCGATAGTCGCGGGAACGATCATTGGCAGCGGGATATTTCTGGTTCCCGCCGAAATGATGCAGGCGGTGGGATCGGCTGGACTGGTTTATCTGGCATGGATTGTCGGCGGCCTGCTTTCTTTTTTTGGCGCGTTGACCTATGCAGAACTGGGCGCGATGCGTCCCTATGCCGGCGGCGAGTATGTGTACGTGCGGGATGCGTACGGCCCGCTGCCTGGATTCTTGTGTGGCTGGACGTGGTTTCTGATTGCGAAGCCTGCCTCGATTGCGAGTGTGACGGCCGGGTTGGTGCGGGTGCTGGGAA
>Ga0209624_10001003_pt1 | contig 23579 bp, 12 predicted proteins | sample JacPinW_OM2H0_O1_FD_188565 | JGI IMG/M metagenome (GOLD analysis project Ga0209624, IMG submission 188565) | Forest soil microbial communities from Algoma, Ontario, Canada - Jack Pine, Ontario site 1_JW_OM2H0_O1 (SPAdes) (version 2) | ecosystem: Environmental > Terrestrial > Soil > Boreal...
GAAAAACATTCGGTGATACCCCGCCACTGCTTTGTGCATCGCGGTGCGGCTATTTTCCTCATCGTATCCACCGACCAACGGACTCAATGGACTGAATACGATCGCCGCTTCTGCGCGCTCCGGATGAGATTGCAACAGCAGCTCAGAATTTTCCTCGATGTGACGGGCAATCTCCCCTGCGTGCTTGCTCCTTTCCGTGAGCGTGCTATCCAGCGCGATCATTCCATAACCGCCTGACTCATATCCGGCGTTCATCGGGTAAAACGCGTAATAGTTGATGGCTCGAGCGCCGCGCGAAACCATGCCCCACGTCCACATCTCCAGGTCGCTAGCCGTTACCGGCGAACCGACGACTGTGCCGTGCACTCCATACCCAGCTTGTAGTTCTCCAACATAGAATCCCCGCCCACCAGTCATGTTGCCGGCGAGATCCATCGCCAGTTCTTGCCGCTCCAATGTCCAATTGTGTTCAGGCGCCGTGAGTTTTGGGTAGAAGCTCGTCCCAAAAAAATCGACGGAGTCCTTCATCAGAAAATCATCGGTCGGATCGTATGGGTCAGCTAAAGTGCGCACGAGCGGAGAAGGATTGGGCGCATGGCTGGTCGTCACGTGATCTGGATCGACAGCCTTCACCGCTTTATTGCGCATTCCCAAATCGTCGGCCAATTTATAGCCGTAGTAGACGCGCCAATCCATAAAATCTGTGTACGTAAGAATGGTTCCGTAACGCGGCGGTTCCACCTGGCTCCAGTCACTGAATGTCCGGTGCCAAGCCTCGTTGAGATGATCGAGTGTCTGATATTTTTCTTTCAGCCATTTCCGGAATCTTTCCTGGCTGCTCGGGCAATAACAAAACATCGGCTCAGATTTGTATCCAATGCGAGCCCAGTTCAACGCGGCTGGCTCGCTCCACAAATCCCACCCATAGAAGGCGGGACTTGCTGACACGTGTTTCGCCACTTCCTGAAAGAAAAGGAGAATCGACTTCCGCACGCCAGGGTGATCAAAGCAGTAGCCGGGCGCTGCCTGAGAAGGGATCGGCTGCCCGTCTTGTGCTGTATATCTCCCATCGGGAAATTTTTTTCCAACCCATTCAGGAGCCGAGTCGACATAGACCTGGACAATAACTTTCAGGCCGGCTTCGTCGGCCAGTCGCAGCAACAGGTCAAGATTTTCGAGGTGGTAACTGCCCTCTTCAGGTTCGCCAACGTTCCACTCTACCCACGTGCGCACTGTATTGAAGCCGAGTTGCTTGATTTTGTAGAGGTCTTCTTTCCAAATCCTCGGTGAATCCGGTGTGAGAGTCTCAAGCATCGGTGCCCGTGCTTTGCCGCCGCTGTACCACACTGCAACAGGGAAAAAAGTGGATCGGTGAACTTCGGGGCGGCGGACTCTAGAATCGCGCGGCGAGGGAGCATAACGCGAGATCGAGAAGACTGGAACGGTCGCCCCATTTGAGGCGAGCATGCCGATCGTAAGCGCAAGGATAAGAAACGATGAGAGCCGTTTCGCCATGACTCGCTTATTTTTTTGGGACATTTTGAACGGAGTGATTGTATGTCAAGTGCACGAGACTCGCGTCCCCGATTCCGGGATGTGCGATCGTGACGAAGTTACGCGGTGATTACGCGGAAATCCGGAAGCAGCCAACGAGTTGAAAGTGGATAGAAAAATTGGTACCCGGGGTGGGAGTCGAACCCCGGGTAGATTTTGGAAGACCGTAAGTTACTGATTCTATGTTCGGCTCAAAACGCTGAAGTCGCTGAAAGTGCCCCCACCAGTTACGCGGCGGTTACGCGGAGTTGATTCGCACTGCGAAGCCGTAGGCGGCTACCTTCGTTTTGGTCTCGGCTCGGGGGTGCCCAGTTACCCCCGTTTACCGGGAGCTGATGGGCGTCCGCTTTTCAAAGAACAGCTTCTTAAGCTCGAAATATGATTTACGTAACTGAGAACCGAAAGCACAAGATCCCGCGACTGAAAGGTTGCGCCTCGGTAGAATTCAGCAGCCATAGCAGCATCGGCCAGTGTCACTGTGAGGTCCTGCACCGCCAGGTCACCCCTGCGATTTCGTTTTGCCATCACCTTGAGAAATTTCCTTGCACACGCTGATTCGAACAAAAAGGTCTCCGTATCTAATTCGACCATGTGTGCGATAGCGTAGATATCGATAGCATTCGCTGGTTGATTGAATATTTTATCAAGGCGTGCGCTTACTTCCCCGGAATTTATGCCCTTTAACCTTACTAAGGACAGATTGTCTTCCGTGGTCCAAAATTCGAACACTCGATTTAAATCTTCGTCGGTAAATGAATGTACAACCATGATGCCTCCAAGGTTTTAACCGCTTATCGCGGTCAGTGAGATCACGAGCGACTGCCCGCACGCGAGGTATATCTTTACCGAGCTTTATTGTCAAAGAAATTACTCTTAACTGTTTTGATAAAATCGCCAAAATCGCTCAAGTCGCTAGAGTTGTAAAACTTTTATGACCGGATGCGAAGGGACACGGGCGCACGTCGGAACCATATTTCCGGAAGGTGGATTGAAGGCTACATTGTTGGCAGTGTAAGGGGGATCAGAATGGAGCAAATAGCTGATTGGAACGGAGTATCTGTCAAAGTTGCCAAGAGTTCAGGCGGAGTCGTGGCCTTGGTCAACCCGTGGGAAAATCTGATTCGCACATCGATAACCCCGTGGCCCCCTCCCGAACTAGTTCAGAAGCTTTACCAGAGTCGGCAAACTCGTGCATATACAGGTGACTCATTTCAAGCAGCGACGAGCGTTCTAGGTTTCTATTCCGACTTACAGTCGTCTCGCAGTGAAGACGCTATCACGTGGAGTTTTTTCGGGCCGATTGCGTACGCAGAGCCGGCGATCCGATCAAAGTTTGTTTCAGATTTGCTGTCGACACTGGGCCTCGACAGCAGCCCTTCAAAAGCCACCGTATGGCTATGGCGTCGTCTACCGCACCCCGATAGCCTGGTACCGGGCGGATCCGAGATAGATTTTGGAATTCAAACGGACACAGTGTTCCTACTTGGAGAGGCCAAGTGGAGATCTGCGGTAAATGAGAGGCAAGGGCTAGGTCGAGACAAGAGCCAGATAACGCTACGTCAGGAATTTTGCCAAAGTATGGTTACAGAATTCTACCTAACACTCGCCATTTCGTTGTTCTGGGAGTCAGTTGCCACGGCGGAATGATTACGCCAGCGGAAACGAATCATGATGGAGTTTTACTTTTTTCGAGAGACATGACGTGGGAAAGTCTGTCACACATTTCCAGCCATCCATCTCTTGAGGAGTTCCAGCGCTATCTTTCGTGGAAGGCTCGCGTCGCACGACCCGACAACTCGTTTCTCCGGGTGCCGTCCGTTGGAATCGAACCGAGGGCGCACCTTGAGAACTCGTAAGTTACTGATTCTATGTAACGCTCAATACGCGAGAATCGCATTAAGCGCACCTTTTGGTTACGCGGTGGTTACGCGAGCCACGAAATGGGGGCCATCGAAGGGAGCGAGCCTGGTCCGAGTCCGGAGGTTCAACTTAAAGGGTGGGGAAAAGCCCTTAGATCGGCATTCGCAGACATTTCAATTGTCCGGTTACGGCGTTTATCGGCCTCTTCTATTGAGGAGTGCTCACTGTACCCTTAGAGAGGTCGCGGACAGAGATGTCGATTCCTGCATATCTGACCACTTGGAAATCGAGGTTCGGATGCTCTTTGTAACTCACTTCCAGATGTGTCCCATCGACCCATTTCATCTTCAAATCGATAACGCTTGTTTGAGCGTTCTGATTCTGCGAGAAGGACAGAACTTGAACTGGAGAGCGGGCGTCACTGAAGGGTTGCAGAAACACCGCAGTCACCGCCCCATCGGTACCAAACCCGCTTCGCTGAACGGTCTGCGCTTTGGCAAGCCACTGCCCACCCGGCGATTTAGTTTCAGCAGCCCATATCGTTTCGACACCCTTACGGCAACCGAAGCCCACACCGATGCAGACAAGCACGCAAAAGAACACGAAGAGAAGGGTCCTCTTCAACTTGCGTGTCATCGCCACGATTCAAATCGTCTCACGATTTGCTGCGCGTTCGTCGCATTTGCGCTCGGATAGTCGGATTCTCGCACATGTCCGGTTACCCCGTTAACCAAGAGTTGCCCCGCCCCATTCGTCTCCAAAAACGCTTCTGTTACCACCAAATGGGTCCCGCGACTCAGTTTCATTTTCCGAAGTAGTGATGGAATAAGGTTTTCAAAAGCTTTCACTGTGCCCGCGATAAAAGCAGTTTCGCTTTAATTGACTTGCCCTGGGCGCCAACCTAACATGACGCCACAATGTCAGCCTCCCTTATCGGACAGACGATCTCCCACTACCGCATTTTGGAAAAGCTCGGCGGCGGAGGCATGGGCGTAGTTTACAAGGCTGAGGATACCGAACTCGGCCGTTTTGTCGCTTTGAAATTCCTTCCCGATGACCTTGCTGATGATCCACTAGCACTCGAACGCTTCCGTCGTGAGGCTCGCGCCGCATCGGCTCTTAACCACCCTAATATCTGCACAATTTACGAAGTTGGTGAACATAACAGCATACGTTTTATTGCCATGGAATTTCTGGAAGGCAAGACTCTGAAGCATGCCATCGCTGATCGCCCCATGGAATTGGACACCCTGCTCTCGCTTGCCATTGAGATCGCCGACGCGCTCGACGCCGCTCACGCCAAAGGAATCATTCATCGTGACATTAAACCCGCCAACATCTTCGTGACTGATCGAGGTCATGCGAAGATTCTCGACTTTGGCCTCGCAAAACGTTCAGTCAAACCGGTGACAGGAACGGAGCCAACGGCAACGACTCTCGATCTAGAAGAACATCTCACTAGCCCCGGCACGGCTCTCGGTACCGTCGCTTACATGTCACCGGAACAGGTTAAAGGTAAGGATTTGGATGGGAGAACTGATCTATTTTCCTTCGGCGCGGTCCTATATCAAATGGTTACCGGGCAGTTGCCGTTCCGAGGCGAAACTTCCGGCATGATCTTCCACGCCATTCTGGAGCGCTCTCCTGTGCCTCCCGTGCGGATCAATCCGGAAACTCCTACGCCGCTCGAACAGATCATTAACAAAGCACTGGAGAAGGATCGAGACGTTCGCTGCCAGTCTGCCGCAGAGTTAAGAGCTGACCTGAAGCGGCTGAAACGCGACACCGACTCCGCCGACAGACAGCGCATTACGGATTTTTCTGCACGTCCAAAGAACTCCAAATTATTGGTGAAACGCCTTGCCCAGATAGGCGGCGTTGTTCTGGGGATTCTGACCCTGCTTCTTGGGTATCAGGCGTACAGGCGAACCTCTAGGCCGAGAGACAACCTAAAAATCAGACAACTCACAGCGAGCTCCGCGCAAGACTTTATTGAATATGCTCTTATCTCGCCAGACGGAAAGTATTTGGTGTATTCAGAAAAGGCAGGTTCGCTATTCCTCAGTCTGATTGAGACCGGGGAAACGAGAGTTCTTGTGCCGGCATCGGGAGATGTTTTCCCGGTGAGTTGGTTTCCGGGTGGAACGCAGCTCTTAATCACGAAATACGATGGCAGTCTTTGGAAAGTCTCCGTGCTAACGGGTGCACTGACCAAGCTCGGACCAAATTCTACCAATGCGTCCGTGTCGCCAGACGGAACGCAAATCTTGTATTGGAATGACTCAACTCACGAAGTGTGGGTTATGGGCCCCAACGGGGAAAACGGGCACCGGGTTATGGTAGTTGGGCCAAACAGTTATCTGATGGCCTTAGCGTGGGCCCCAAATGGTCAACGGTTTGTGTACGAAATTAGTCGAGGGGCAGCGGACGGGCAGGCGGATATCGTTGTAGAAAGTCTCGATGTCCAAGGGAAACAGCAACCCAAAGTTATTGTATCGAACAGAGACCTCCCTACCGGAAATGAGGCATCGTTGTGGTGGTTGCCCGACGAACGGGTGATCTATTCCCTCGACGATTCGACTCCGAACATGGAAAGCTCCAGTCTCTGGGCGATGAGGGTTGACCCCGCCGACGGCAAAGTACTAAGTGGGCCTGAACGAATAACTAACTGGCCAGGTTTTTCCACGACATGTGTCAGTGCTACTGCCAGTGGCAAACAGCTCGTATTTATCAAGTCCCATAATCAGATCAGCATCTACATTGCACCGATTTCACCCAACCAGAAATTGAATCTGGGTAAAGTCGAACGTTTGATAACAGATACTTGGGCAAAGCATGTCGACGGATGGACTGCCGACAGCCGTTCGGTCTATCTCAGTTCCAACCGAAACGGCAAGCTTGGTATCTACCGACAAGATATTCATGAGCAAATTTCCCAGCCGATAATTGTGGGCGCGGATGACTACTACCGCGCCCGGCCGAATGCAGATGGTGCTTCGCTTCTATACACAGAAAAAAAAGCCGGGCCCCCTGAGCACCACCGCTTAATGAGCGTGGCGCTAGAAGGAGGCACTCCCACCCTGCTCGCTACAGGCGATGCTGAATACCAATGTGCTTCCCCCCCCGCAAAAGTTTGTGTTGTTTCAGAGGAGAAAGAGGGCAAAGTAAATTTCTATTTGCTTGATCCAACAAAAGGACCGTCGCCACACCCGTTCGAGTCAACGGACAGGGTTCTCGATTGGAGCTTATCGCCAGACGGCCGACAGATTGCGTTGATCGAATTTAAGGACGCAACCCGAGTCCAGATTCTCGAAATAAACAAAACCGCGGTTCGAAGGTTGGACCTGAGCAAGCTCGGCAAGTGGACGCCTTTCGAGTCCCAATTGCAAAACCTAAGCTGGTTTGCTAACGGAAAGGGTCTCTACGTTACCGACTACTTGCCATCGGGGACACCGCTGTTGGCTATGAGCCTTGACGGTAATACCTCAATTCTGTTTCAACAGGGACGCAATTGGCTCTGCTGTCCTAACACATCGCCTAACGGCAGATTCCTGGCGTTCACAGCAGCAGAATTGCACCGGGACGTCGCAGTGATCGAAGGCTTCTGATAAGCAGTGCTTATTGAACCCACTCCAACCGAAGATAATCCAGCCTAAGCAGTCAGCGTCTTGTGCCCGCACGCAAGTCCTAAATTTAAGATCTCGCTCAGTTTAGAAATCAAAGCGCAGAGCCAACTGGGTAACGCGGTTCGCGGACGCACTTGTCGACAAGCCGAACGATGGATCACTCAGATTGCTGACAGGATTAGCGAAGTTCGTATGGTTCAAAAGATTGAAGAAATTCGCTATGAAGGTAAAGCCGACGCGTTCCCCGATTCGGAACTTCTTCGATACGCCGAAATCGATGTTGGCGTACCCCGGACCCACTAGCGAATTACGCGAGGTTCCCCCGTCGCACCACAATCCTTGAGTTAGGGGAGTGACAGGGCATGGAGCAGCGGCGCTGCCGGTATCGGCGAACAACGGACTTCCGCTAGGATCATCAATGCGAAAATAGCCGTCGGCGGGGCTGCCACGACCAATGATGGAGCTATTAGGTGAGCCTGCACCAAGATAACTCAAGCGATCGCCATAGATTCCATCGTGGTTGGCATCCCAATTACTGTCGTAGACAGAGAATGGCATCCCGCTTTGAATCGTCACGATGCCACTGATCACCCATCCCCCGGCTAACTTGCTCTCCTTAAAGAGCGGCAGGTCGTAGCTGAAGCTAGTTACGAAGCGATGCTTTAGATTGAAGTCCGCCGGTCCGTAGTCCGTCCAGATATTCATGTTATCCGTCGGGTATGTTCCTTGTTTGGGAGCAAACACGTCGCTAAGTTCGTCGAGCGTTTTCGAGTACGTGTAGTTAGCGTTGAATTGCAGACCGTTTGAGAACCGCTTCCGTAACACGACCTGCAGCGAGTCGTAGTTCGAATTGAAAGCATTGGTGCGCATATTGTCGTCCGTATAGCTTGGATTCGGCCGCTCACTGTCGTAAGGTCCGCCAACTGTCCGACCGTCATATGTGTTTACGTCAATCACGCCGAGCAATTTCTTGCCGAAAGTCCCGACGTAGTCGACTTCCAAGGCGAAATCTGTCGCAAGTGCGTACTGAAGTCCGAAACTGACCTGCTCGTAGTACGGAGTCACGAGGTTTTGGTCCATCTGCCGCAGTGTGGCTGCAGGCAACCCATTTGGAAAGATTGCGGGATTTATAAATTGGCCCGTGCTGGTGAAAGGGATGGTGTAAATTCCTGGTGTCTCAAGATTTCCACCGGGAGTCCCATTCACCAGAGCCCCAAAGGCGCATTCGCAATAGCCCGGCGGGTTGAAACGGATGTTCTCGAAAATATTGTTATACATCCGATCGTAACCTAGGCCGTATCCTCCTCGGACGACCGCCTTTTGGTTGCCCGTAACATCCCAGGCGAAACCTGCGCGCGGAGCAAAGTTGTTGGTGTCCTTATTCCAGATATCGCTGTTTCGCTGTTGTATCGCGCCATTGGCAACCTCCGCATAACCGGGAAGGGACACAGGCATGAAGGGATTGTTGCTGGCGGTCGAAAACGGAGTGGCACCCGATCCGAAATAGAAGTTCGAATCAAGGCCAGGCTGGTAATTGTGCGGAGGACCGAAATAATCGTAACGCAACCCCAAATTAAATGTGAGGTGTTTCGTTATGCGCCAGTCATCTTGGAAGTACCACGCATATTCGTTCGCGCGAAAGCCACGATAGAAGTTTGGCAAGGCCCCGGTCGCGGGCACCACGGCTGCGTCGGCCTCATACCAGGAGCCATAGGTCGGAGCGCCAAAAAGTGCGGCGTCTGCCTGATCGCCAAAGGTCATGTCCGTCACAAGATCTTCAATTCCGTACGGTAAAATTTCTCCATTCGCGTTCGCGTAAAATGAGGAGCCGTTTCGAGTACGTTCGTAGCTGAATCCCGTCTTGAAGCTGTGCTTCCCCTTATTAAATGAAAGGTCATCACGGTAGACGAAGGCATTTTCTGTGAATAATTGCGGCAGGTTGTCAGCGTTACCGAAGCTGATACCTAGAGGATCGAACTCTGTGGCGATCGCAGGAATTTTTGCCGCGTTGGCAGCCGGGTCACCTGGAAAGTTTGACGTGTGGCGGGTGTAGCTTATGCGCGCCTGGTTCGTCACCGTGTTTGATAGCGTCCACGTCCACGTGACGCCTAAATTCATTGCACGGCCGTGAGCGGTCAGATTTGGTCCGTAACTCGAATCACCGCCTGCGTACGCGGCTGCGCTATCTGCGTTGTCATACAGAAATGTCCCACTGAGTTGCTGGCTGTTGGAAATTTTGTGATCGATTTTAGTTGTATAGCGGATCTGGTTTGTCTCCGACGGCTGGCTTACCGTGACAGTGCCGTAGACGGGCACGGGATAGGTGATCGCTGGGAAACCGAGACCTCCTCCCGTATACAAGCTCGCCCCCTTGTTGCTGAAGGTTGCAGCGTTTGTCGCCAAAGGAAACGGCTCTACGGACTGCAACTTGTTGAACATCGGCCCCAGGGAGGCGGATTCTTGGAAGGCTCCTGGGCATGCCGTTCCGGTGGCAACTACGCAGAGCCCGCTTGGGCTACTTTCCATGAAAGTCTCGAACTGTCCAGATTTCACAAAATTAAGGAACTGCTGCGTTGTGCTTGTGAATGTCAGCGGACTGCTGGACCGTATCCGATGCGCCTCGGTGGTGAAGAAGAAAAACGTCTTGTCCTTCACTATCGGCCCTCCGATAGAACCTCCAAACTGGTTGCGAACTAGATGATCGGTTTCACCGCTGGCATTCGAAAAAAAACTATTGGCTGCCAGAGCCTGAACACGGTTGTATTCAAAAAGCGCACCATGAAACCGATCCGTCCCGGAACGCAAAACGGTGTCCGTTACAAAGCCACCTGCCCGGCCGTACTCCGCGGGCGGCAGGTGTTCGATTACTCGGTATTCTGCAATTGCGTCTGGTGAGATAGTAGTGTTTGCGCCGCCAGGGCCTACCAGTGAACCGCCTCCGCCTAATCCCTGATCATTATTGTCGTATCCCTCTACCAAAAAGTTCCCCGTCCCTGTTCGCGCCCCATCAACCGAAGCACCGCGACCTGTGCCAGAGTCGGGAACTACGCCGACAAGATTCAAAATGAACTCGTTCTGGCTGCGGGTTTCGAGAGGCAGCGTCTCCCAGCTTTTCTGATTCAGCACATCCCCAATTTGCGATTCTGTCGCCTGAACAAGCTGTTCTCCGGTTTCTACTTCCACCACCTCCGACACTGCACCTAATTCCAAATGCACGTCCACCGTTACCGTACGACCGACCGTAACCACGATGTTTCCGGCATTGAACGTCTTGAACTTTGGCGCAGACACTCTGAGAGTGTAGCTATCGACGATAGGCAGATCCGCAAACCTGTAGATCCCCGCATCCGTGGATTCCGTTTCGCGTAATGCTCCTGTAGCATTATTTTTTAGAGTGACACTGACGTTTGGCACTACAGCCCCAGTCGGATCGGTTACCAACCCAGTTAGTTCTCCAGATCCTCCCTGCGCCCAAGACGAACGCGCTTCCCCTAAGCAACAAAGAGCCATGACACAGACGATCATCGAGAAAGCCCATTTAATATTTTGCATATATAGGACCTCTGAGGATTCAAACAGACTACGCGGTGCCAAGACTACTACGTAAGCTGAGAGGGGGTGAAAGATTCAAGATTTGCCCGTGAATATACGAGCAAAACGGTCTCGGTAAAACCATCGCAAAAAACTTGCTCGACGGCACTTCCACCAACCGCTGTGAATGGTAGAACAACAAGATTCTTCTCAAGAGGAAGGTTGACGAGGACGGCTGGCCGATCACGGTGATAGAAGCTCAGGCGAAAAATCAAAGTTGAGAAGGCCAAACCGATCACGGCTAGCCCGATCGGAACGCGACTGCGACGTTGACGCTCGACTGCAGGCCGTTCTGAAGATGCCTGTTCAGATCCCCCAGCATCTAGGCCGCGTGCGAGGTGCCTCAAGTCGGTTTCAATTTCTGAAGCATGCTGATAACGGAGATTTCTATCTTTTTCTAGACATTTGTTGATGACTTCCTCGAGCTTCAGGGGGATGTTCGGGTTTAGCCGTGCCGGCGAGACGGGCGTGCGGTCCAGTATTGAATGAAAAATCATGCCAGACGTATCGCCACGAAACGCCATGACTCCGGTTGCCATCTGATAGAGTACAGCCCCAAACGAGAAGATATCTGTTCGAGAATCGAGGCTTTTGCCCTCGATTTGTTCAGGCGACATATAAGGAGCCGTTCCAGCCACAACTCCTGGGCCCGTGAAGTAATCTCTCGAATCAAAATCAGTAACCGTTGGCTCCGATCCCGTCACCAACGGTTTTGCCAAGCCGAAATCAAGCAGCTTTGCCTGGCCGCGAGCGGTTACGAAAATATTTGCGGGCTTAACATCGCGGTGAATGATTCCTTTTCCGTGAGCGGCATCGAGCGCGTCGGCGATTTGGACGCCAATTGTCAAAATCGAGTTCAGGTCCATCGGCCGAGTACCGATCTTGTGCTTTAGCGTTTCTCCGTCGAGAAATTCCATAGCAATGAAGGATCGGCCATCTTTCTCATCAATGTCGTGAATCGTGCAAATGTTGGGATGATTGAGCGCCGAGGCGGATTGGGCTTCGCGCCGAAAACGAGCGAGTGCCTGCGGGTCCTCGGCGACACGTTCTGGAAGGAACTTCAGCGCGACGAAACGATGCAGGCGCGTGTCTTCGGCTTTATAAACAACGCCCATCCCACCTCCGCCAAGTTTCTCAATGACGCGATAATGCGAGATGGTCTGGCCAATCATCGAAGACCGGACTCTGGGACGGGAATATTAGGTGTAAGCCAGAAGCAAGTCAATGCGGCTAACTTTTTGAGCATTGCATTTGGATATCGTCCAAAAGGCGCTGAATCTCAGATTCCGAAATTGGTGGCGAACCGTGTAAAACGCCTGAGTTGGCGGCAAAACGCCATTCAAACACGACCCACCGCTGCTGAGACGACCTTCCTGCGCTGATGAGTTCGACCGTTTGATGAACCGCGAGAAGTGACCAACTGACGTCGCTTTTCAGATTCTCGTAACACTGCTTGCCGCGGTGTTCCATCCTTGCCGAGCGAATCCTGCTAAAATATTGCAGCCTTGAAATATCGGGGTAAGTATTGTATTTCATTATATCAATAGCTTGTATTTACGTTTGACTACAGTATGAGTCAGCTTTCTTGGGCCGTAGCTCTGAGATACAGCTTGTATTTCTCCTGCCTGATCGTGTGCGGTTTTCACCAGTTGGTGGGTTCCGAAGCGCATCTCAATCAAATAATAAAGGAATTGGAATACCAAGACCGCGGTGGCCGATACGCTGAGGGTGTGAAGCCGCGGCCGGTTTCAGGAGATGACATAGACCTAATTTCGGTACTGGTAGATTATAAGGAAGCTAGCAACCAGCTTCCTGATCAGATGAAGATAAGTTTTTACCTGCCCCAGTCGTCAGACGTCAACATCGTCGTGCGCGAGCTGGATTTTCGGCTCTATTACTGGCTCGATAGAGTGATGCCTCCAAAAGCCACTTGGCGTGTGGGTGAGCAGAACGAATTCGTTTGGTCAACGAGTACGGTCCTCCGTCGCCTAGACGAGACGATGGACGTGTATTCCTTGGGAGTTGTGGTCCGCCTAGGCAGGGCGGCGCCCGCCGCGGTCGAAGACGTTGCACCTGCAATCCTCTATCACACTAAGCAACCGACTGCGGTCGGAGGGTACTTATTCACAATGAAAACGAACGATGATGCGCGCCTCTCGTGTTCGATCTATCGCGAGGGCAACCCGGAACCACTGGCAACGCAGACATTTCGGAGAATCCTGGGAGGCCGGCCATTCACTGTACCGTGGAATGCCGTTGGGGCGCAGGAATCGCGCTACAGATTCGTTTGTACAGGCTTCCTCCTGGACACCAATCAGCCTCTTGAACAGTCCGTCCGTTTCTATCACCGGCAGAGGGTGAAATGAAATTGGTAGCGCCAGAAATTGAAGGGAAGCATCACAAAATTTGCTTAAGGTGATGTTTCATTCTTGCGCTTACATGGAGAACACACAATCAGATCGTTTCACAATCGGATCCGCCCATTGTGGCTTTTAATTTGCCCGACGGGTGTGGCAATTATATTTGCATTAATTCTTATGTGCTGGTCGATACCCGTGCAGGTACACGTAGAGCTGACGACTCAACGGGTCGCGTTCGGCGTGGACCCCAAACAAACAGGTGCCAGAATTATTGTCGATGGAATGGATGTTCGATCTGTAGGGATAGAGAGGTTTGCGTCGATTACATTCGAACCCGATAGTGTGGAAGTCGCAGTTCCGTCAGAGTACGACGCTAGAACGGATTCATTTCCATCAACGGCATGGAAACCGCTCTCTTTGACCGGAACTATGGTCGGCTTTAGTACACAGACGGCCTCCAAAAACGCTCGGGTAATAGTCGAAGAAAAACTTAAATCTAAGAACTCTGGCATCCGCGTAGATCCGATATACGCTTTACCTGGTGTGCAGATATCAATTGAGACGAGAGGCAGGAAAAACGACGAACTCGCAATCACGGTAACAAACCATTCGAGCGTGACTCTTTCTCTAGAGGGGTCAATTGCGATCATCGCAGCGGACACTAGGATGAGCGGAGTCGAAGATCCCATTTCTGAACGCAATATGGAGGTAACGTACGGAGTCCATCTTAGAGGAAACGCACCCTTTATTGAGGTCGCTGGCCGATCAGACGGTTTGGTAATTCTCCCGACCTTTAGAACGGGGCAAGCTAACAGGAATATCGCTTCTAACGTGGCTGTCTCTACGCTTGAATTTACAAGTCAGAACTCTGGTGGGGAACGTGTAAGCGCGTTATCGGGAAACGGCCTGATAACGTTTCCTGCCCATCCCTACCTCGGAACTATCACGATAAATGAAACCGATGCCGTGGGTTTAGAAAGACTTGAAGAATTCTCCATCAAATCAGTCTCGACGTCGCCAGGACTCAGTGGCATAAGGATAGTCGGGGATGGAATGGCTGGTCAGATTCGGACGAAGACAGGCCAAATCCCGATTGAACGGCATTTGACCGCTTTTGACGCTCTGACGCACAACTCGGGAGTGACCGCCTTATTTGCGTTGGGGGCGTGGCTCATTCCGACACTACTAGGAGCACTTCGTTTTTTAAAGGTTATCAATGGCTAGTCCGATTCATTTACTTGACTGTTAGTAAATTATGTTGTTATTCCGTGTTGACGGAGGCGTGCAATGTTGTTCCTGCGGATGTCCAACCGCTGGATGCTCACAGTCGGAATTTGCTCGCTGGCTTTCATACTCGAATTGCCTTCCGTCCTTAAGAGCCAAGGCATCGAGGATCTTAAGAATGGAATAGTGAAAATTAGTGCAACCGTCGACGGGAAGACTAAAGTGGGCACCGGATTCATTGTGCGACTGGAAAGCGGAACGGCATACATTGTCACTGCTGCGCACGTGATTGAGGGAGATTCGAAACCGCAAGTCGCGTTTCATCCTCGTGCGAATGAGTTCTTGCCCTCGAGGGTTCTTGGAATCGAGGGCGGCGATCCGCGCGGAGTTGCGACATTGGTAGTTCGAGGCGGTGTTCCGTCCGAGGCGCGTGCTTTTTCGATCTCTTCCCGCACTACGGTTCGAGGCGGCGAATCGGTGACAGTCATCGGCTTTCCCGGCCAAACGGGAACACCGTGGATGGTAACGACTGGGACAATCGGAGGTCGTACGGGAGGGGATCTAACGTTTTCTGGAATTATCGGTGAAGGTAATTCGGGTGGGCCTCTTCTGTTGGAGGGCAAAGTGATCGGAATCATCACCCAAATGGGAAGCAAGGTCAGCTATGCGAATCCGATCACCAGTGCCCGTTTCGCGATCGAGGGATGGGGTGTCAAACTGCAGGAATCGGACGAGGCATTGCTTCCTAAGGAAATTACCGGAAAAGACGGAGCGATCATGGTTTTGGTCTCAGCCGGCGAATTCCTGATGGGTCCAGAAAAGCAACGTGTTTACATTGATCCCTTCTATATCGATAAAAAGAGTATGAAGACAAATAACTGGTACCGCGCTGAAGAATACTGTCGGTCCAAAGGCGAGCGCTTGCCCTCCGAAGCTGAATGGGAGAAAGCTGCCAGGCGTCAACTCATAACAAGTGGAAAAAACTACGAATGGACGGCCGATTGGTATCAACAAGACTACCCAGGGATTCGGGAGTTGCGAAATCCACGTGGCCCCTCAACTGGAGAATCCAATGATGACGAGCGGGAACGTTACGACAACAATGCGCGTTCTGAGGCTGAAAGGTGGGCCGATTACGTGTGTTCTCACGCTTCAAGTGGATGTACTGCATTTCAGCGGAACAACACACTCAGAAATTCACTTGAAAGTAAACTAGCCGCAAAACCCCCTAGGGATATGATGAAGGTCGCCAGAAAAGAGATTGACTCAAGGGAAGGTGTCTTTTCTCGATATGAAGGCTTAGGATTTCGATGTGCACGTGACGGTATCGGCAAATAAACGTATCGGTAAGATTCAGTCGCGTATTCATTGCTACGAAGGCTGTCATACACCAGGCGGAGAGTGCGGCATAGCTGAGTAAAGTCAGGTACAAACCATCTGAGCGAACCAGCAATCGGGCCGAATTTTGGATGTTCTCAGGGACAATCTCAATTTCTGACGCGATGTGTGAGCTACAAATTCCGAGTGTGTAGATTAGATCAAGCCTTCGTCATAGGAAGCCGTTACCTGTCCAGGGTGAGTGTCAGTACAATAGTAGTCTCTGTAAGCTGCAACAAGTTCCCCAAAGAATGAATACCCGTCATAAAGAAGAAAGTGTAGGTTATTTGACTACTCGAAATCTCGTTGGTCACTTGTAGAAGTCAGGACTCAGTGGAAACTCTGGGAATCGTCTTGCTACTCGAACCGTTAAGATTGGCCAGGTAAGTTCCAGAACTCACCCTCCTGGCGCAGCTCGCATACGCTATCCATAAATAAGTGAAGAGTACGTTTTTTGAAAAACTAATCAATTCTAAACGCGAAGGGGCGATGGCGTTTAGGGCTTCAGGCATGGGAGTTACGAAGCGCGAATAGTCGCAGGATTTTCAAACGAAGCTGATTGTTGATTCAGTGCAGACTGATTTCCAGCCATCCCACTCGTGATCACCTGCTTGCAATTCCGCTGCTTGCAATTCCGTCACGCAGTATGAGTTTTGCGGAAGGAGAGCACATGCATACTGGACGGCAGCTGCTCCATTCTCACGTGCGTATCGGAGGCGCAGGAGTCGTTCCTAGGCTATGGAAGTCTCGGTTCCTTTTCTTGAATCCGCGCTCCCGCCTAAATTGGCTGAAAATTTAAACGTACCGTGAGGATTTGGTGTGGGCGGACGGCGATTTTGAAAGTGTGCGGATCTGCCGTCTCGATTGGTTTTTGATCCCGTTCGACTGCGTCGGTCGCGACGATATTGCTAATCGATAGTAGTGGCGTGTGGATCGTGACGGTGCGCGGCTCGCCGCCGAGATCGATAAATCGCAGAATTGTGCCCTTGCCATCTTCGGCAGGCTTCCATGTGTCGAGGAGGAGATCAGGATCATCAATCGTGAGGAAGCTTGCTTCGTTTCCGTTGAGTGGGCGGGGCAGAGCGAGTGCTTTGTCCTGCGAGCGGATTTCGTCGTGCTCGAGTGGCGTCGATTCCTGCCAGCCCATATGGCTGAGTGCGGCTGCGTCCGTGCGTGTCGCGCTGGTGATGACGTAGCGGAAGCGAAAGTGTCCACCTTGGGCGGCACGATAGTTGGTGTGCCAGTAGTTGTTCATCGCGTACGAGAAGATGGTTCCCGGCCGCTCGCCGAACTGCGTCGGCCATTCGCCGCGATTGATGTCGCCGAACGTTGCTAATGGCGCATCGAGCGGCATCACTGTCGCTGACACTCCGTCTTGCTGGACGGAAATCCAATGCTGAATCGAGAACCACTCGTGTCCAGCGCCTGGATACATATCCTTGACCGGGTCCACGACTCCGTTCTGAATCTCATACTGAAATTGCGGCTGCTTCATGGCAAACGGAAAAGCAAAATAGACCGCTTCTTTTTTAGGTTCGGACTTCTTTTCGATGTCTTCGACTAGCTCGATTTTCTTTGCACCTTGGTAAACGCGAATTTCGGTGTGAATTTCCGGCGTATTTTCCGCTGATGACGCAAGCTCGGCACGCCAGCCCCAAGGCGTCGGCTCCACGGAGATCAATCGCCCGTCGTGGGCCGGGTGGACGTGCAACTCCGGCTTCGGCGAAACCGCACGATACTGGAGAATGCTGTTGGGTTCTTCATCTCCGCCCGAGACGTAGAGATACTGGCCGCAGCGCCATGGATTCTGGGTGTCTACCAACTCTTTGTTCAATTCTTTGTCATAAATGCTGCGAATGCTGCCGGAAGCGGGATCGAGTTCGACACGATAGAACGGGCTTTCCATGGTCGTTGACGTTGTGCTTTGTGACGCTGGGGGCGTCGTCTTCGTGGTCCGGAGTTCGTAGGCCTTATATCCGACCGGAGGAACATCGGTTGCGCGAAATTCTACCTGGTGAAAGCTGGGGCCTTCGTGGAGAACTATGTAGGGAACGGGTTCCTTTGTGGCGCGATCGGCGATCTCCATGCCTTTGTCGAGATCGATGGTGACTTCTCCATCGCGTTTCCAATTCAGCGGATTAAAAACGATGAGGCTGCCGACACCAGTTGCCATGGAGTCGGCCAGGCTCGCCATACTGCTGCGTAGAATGTTGTCGCGCTGGCCGGCAGCGGTGGTCGCTCGTGAGTCTTTTACCCGTAGTTGCTCGATCGCTTCGTTGCTGTCGGGGTCAGAGACACTGTTCCACGAAGTCCAGGTGTGCTCATCGAAGAGCACCATGTTGGCCCACATCGAGTTCAACTCTTCGCGATTCACGGCGAGATGTGGATTCACCAGCGTGCTGATGGTAGCCAGCTTTTCCGCTGAAGGCCCGCGGCCTTCGTTCTCTTTCTCCATGGCGGCGTAGAGCGAGTCCGAACCGATGCCGTCTTCCCAATAAGGACCGCCATCGCCGCGGACTGTTGGAATAGAGTCATGAAACTGATCCGCGATGTTTGCAAGAGCATCATGAAAACCCGAGTACTCGATGTGCGGATACGCATGCAGCGCATTCCACTCGTCGGCTAATTCAGCCTGCTGCGGAAATAGATCGGTATTTTCAACCTGCGTGCCGAAAAGGATCGCGGCGTTGGCGAGGTAACTTGGGCGCTGGTACATCTGGAGAAAGAGCGGCAAGACTTCCTCACCCGCTTGCGTGAGCGGAGGCAAACCAAAGAGAAACTGCATCTGCATGTAGTGCCGCGAATACCACATCAGCACTTTGCCGCCGTCCGGACCTTCCCACCAGAACGGAGTGTTTTCGTTCAGATGTCCCTGCAACAGTACGGGCGCGCGATCGTTGTTGCTGCCAGCAAAGAAATATGGAATGCCAGCCGCGGCCAGAATCGACGCATAAGACCACGTGTATGAAGGAACGTCGGTGATGTTCGCGTAGTTGAGCGGCGTGGAGTGAACGCGGCTGAAGTTCGCGCTGGGGTACAGCGAACGGATCAGTGTTTCCGCGGTCGGAAATCCTGTGAGGATATTGCTGGATTGCGCGGGAAGATAAATCTTCTGTTGCCGTATGGCTTGGACGACCCGATCTTGTTCGGCCGGTGTGCGCCAGTGCAAGAATTGATCGAGGTTCCACTCACCGTCGGTGCTGAAGCGGAATGCGGGATGTTGCGCGACCAGATCCATAGCCTCGTCGAAAATGCGGCTCTGGATCGTGGAGACTTTCGCCTGGTAATCGGTGTAGCCGACATCGAGATGCACGTGGGGCACCAGAAACAGTGTCCACTTCTTTTGCGGCTGGAGCGTTTCTTGAAAATGGGCGGAGTGCCCATTGACCACTACGGTGAGCTTGGCCTGCGCGTCGTGTGAGAACTCGGGAATGTTGAAGGAAATTCGCTCTTCTCCGAAGTCCTGATCGCCGTGAAGGGGCTCGCTGAAAGTGTGGCCTGCAATCGCTAGCTCGGCGCTCCCGTCATGGGGACGCTGAGCGTATCGCACGAGGACGTCGACTCGTTCGTCCGTTGACGAGCCATGTTTTTGGAAAAAGATGGTTGGTTCTGCGTGGGCGCTGACGGCGGCTGGAACGGAATCGGCCTGCTGCAATTCGAGGGCGTCGTACTGGAATCCTGCGTCCGGGACGCCTTTGTCACTAACGGGAACAGCTTGGAAGGAAATGCTGTTCGCGCCGGTCTTCAGCCAGGGTCCTGGGAAGTCTACGTCGACTTCGGCACGACCATAGGCTGGATAGAAAGCAGCCACCATGTCGCCCATGTTGTAGTCGAGCTTGGGATGTAGATAGAACGTGCCTAGGCGGCCGTTGATTCCCAAGCGGAGGGCGGGCACGCTCGACTGATCGATCAGCAGAGAAACTTTCAGTCGATAGGTTGCGGCAGGAGGGCCCGAGACGGAAAAGTCGATCGCGCGCGGTGCTGTCGTGGGATCGGCGGGCTTGCCTGTCCACGCGACAGGAGCGAAGGCGAACCAGGCGGTGCGCGGCTGGTCCTGACCGGCTTTGAAGTGGACGGCAGCTTGAGGCTCTCCGCTGGAGAATTCGCCGGAGGAACCGTCGAAGACTCCAACCCTCCATACTGTTTTGCCCGCGGGCTCGGCGAGCAAGACACTGCAGGTCATCAACGCAAATGCGAGAGCAAGGACTTTCACCATCATGACCTCACTAGGCAAAGACTTGGCGGGCGTCTCTGCTTAACAAAACTTGTCAAACCTGATTTCAGCGCTGCTGTGCGTTGATACGCCGAATCTCGGCGAGCGTGAGTCTCTTTGGGCTACGGCTTTTCGACGCCGCCGTATTTCGCCTCGAGATCTTTCGAGAGCTGAAATTCTTTCTCGGCCTCGGCTGATTGGTTCAAGCGAGCCAAAACGCGTCCCAGTAAAAGATGAACGCGCGAACTTTGCGGATCGAGTTGCACCAGCTTTTCGAGAGTTCGCCGGGCCTCGCTCAACTGGTTGGCGCCGAGCTGCAACCTGGCGTGGTATTCGTTGGCCAAAAGATTGTTTGGATCGTGGGAGAGGGCTTTCTGAACGAGCGACGAAGCTCTTTCTTCATGTCCGGCTTCAAAAGCGAGGCGTGCGAGCTGCGCTTCCGCCTCGGCGTTTTTCGGGTTCAGTTTAAGCACCTCGGCGAGAATCGCATGGGCGCTTTCGGTTTGCCCCATCCCTGCGTAAGCGAGAGCAAGCCCCAGGCGCGCGCTTACACTTTTTGGATCTAGTTGGAGAGATTCCTGGTAAGCCTTGATCGCTTCGTCTCTTTGATCTTGAGCGGCGAAGAGATCGGCTGAAGCTTCTTTCAAAGAAGGATCATTTGGATGAGCAGCATCGGCAACCGTTAGCACGGTACGAGCCTGCTCGTAGTTGCGAGTGTGGATCAACTCCTCAACCAAACCCGAGGAAAGGTCCGGACGATCGGGCGCCAAGTTGTGAGCCTCGGTCATCCAGTCGACCGCCGCGTTGTGATTTCCCTGAGCCGATTCAGCAATGCCGATGTGGAAATAGGTATCGGGATTCTTTGGATCCATTCGCGTGGCGTTTTCGTAGGCGGCGCGTGCCGCCGGGAAATTCTTCAGTCGGGTGTAGGCCATGCCGAGATTCATTTCGACTGCCACATCTCGTTCGTCTGCTGGAATGGCCTCGAACTGGTCGGCTGCCAATTGATATTCGCCGTTCTCCGCGAGGACGAGAGCCAGAGAAAAATGAAGCTGTGGCTCGACCGCGGGTAGGCGCGATAGTCGCAAGGCCGTCTCTCTTGCCGGCTGAGTGTTCCCTGCTCCGTAATAGGCTTCGGTGAGAGTCAGCAATACAACTGGATCTTGTGACTGTCGAATCGCAGGAGTATCGACGTAGCTCAATGCTCGCCGGTATTGTTTTTCGTGAAGGAAGATCGTCGCAAGGTTCAGCCGAGCTGTTGAATTTCTCGCGTCGAGTTGCAGTGCTTTTTCGAACTCCGCGACACCTCTAGCTTGCATCCCCGATCGCGTGAAACTGGTGGCCAGATTGTTGTGAAAACTCGCGCTGCTGGGCTTGAGGCGAGTCGCTTGTTCAAAAGCGGCTCGCGCTTCGTCGAATTTACCGAGAGAGTCGTACGCCATGCCCAACGTGTTAAACATCTCCGGAACGTTTGGACAATTTGGTGCAGTCCCATTCAGGATTTGCTGGGCTTCAGGGAGACTGCGCTCACCGATGAGCTGTTCCGTCCTCTCGATCGCAAGCCTGCAAACATCTGTCGAGGAAGCCTGGTGAAGGCTTTGACCGGCTACCGTTAGAACGGGCGCGGTGAGAAAGAGGAGTCCGGCTCTGAGCGCGAATTCGATAGGGTCCATCCCCATCCTCAGTGCGGCCCGCCGGAAACAACTGTCAGGGTTTCCGTCAGCGAATCTTTCGCGAATTGGCCCGAGTCTTCTTCGCCACGATCCGCGACCTCTTTGAACAGCGGGGCGGCCTTCGCTTTTTCACCCTCGCGCTGATAGGCGCGTGCGAGCGCATAAGCGATCTGACGGGACCTCGGATCGGAGGAACGAGCATGCTCAAGATCCACGATCGCCTTTTTTGTGTTGCCTTGCGCGAGTTCGAGTTTGGCGCGGTCGGCGTAGGCGTGAGCGAAGTCAGGCTCGAGCGAAATTGCAGTGTCGATCGCTCGCTGGGCTTCCTGAAACTCTGAAGCTCCCGGAGCTGCTCCCTTCTGCATCAGGGTTTCGGTGAGGAAGCAGTAGGATCGCGGGTCTTTCGGCTCGCGAGCGATCGCCTGGTGAAACAACTTGACCGCGTCGTCGAGATTTCCAGCCTCTTGCTCAGAGATGCCCCACGCCAGATAAGTGCCGTAGTCATCCGGGGACATCGCAATCGCGCGCTGGTAGTCTTTATTCGCGTCGGCAAAACGGGCTGCAAGCGTGTAAGCGATTCCTCGACTCAAGAGCAAGTCTTGAGTGTTCGGGTTTCTGGCCAATCCTTCGGTCAATACTTGCGCCGCAACTTCGAAGTTGTCGTGTTGGCTCGATAGAGTGGCAAGGTTCAGGTAGTTCTGTGGGTTCGCTGCGTTTTGGAGAATTCCTTGCCGAAAGGTGTCGTAGGCTTGTTGCGTGTGCCCGCTTTTCTCTTCTGCAACACCCAGAAGGCTGTAAATCTCGGGTCGATTTATTCCGCTCGCGAGAAGCGGCTTCAACGTCTCGACACATTGTTGGTAGTTCTGCGCGCCAAAATAGGCGAGTGCCAGTCCGTAGTTCCGACGGTATGAGTCCGGGTAATCGGGAGGCAGCTTGTTGAATTCTTGAACCGCCTCCGCCGAGAGTCCGGCCTGCCCGAGTAACCACGCCAACCGAAAGCGTACTTCGGGTTTCAGGTCAGGCCGCATTTGCAAACCTCGGAGGATTTGCTTTGCGCTCGTTTCTTCCCCGGTGTGCAACTCGACCTCGGCGCCGATGAGTGCAAGGTTTGGATCCGCAGTCATCTCGGCGGGAACACGAGAAAAATAGGAACGTGCTTTCTTGTAGTTTTTCTGTTCGAACTCGTATTGTCCAAGAATGAGGTTCACCGGACCATCGTCTGGATGCAGGTGAACCAAGGGTGCGAGTTGGTCCGCGCCTTCTTGTTTCCGTCCCTCGCTCCAATAGAGGACGCCCAGCTCTCGACGCGCCAGCCAATAGTCAGGATCGATTTCGAGTGCCTTCTTCAAAATATCGACGGCTTGCTGCGTCTGGCCTGTCAAAGCCAGCACGATAGCTTCACCAGTGAATCCCTGCGGGTGTTGCGGGAACTGTGTCTCGAGAAGTCGGAACTGCGCCATGGCGTCGTCGAAACGTTTCTGGTGAACGAGCGACATAGCTGACTGATAGATAGAATCTTCTGGTGGTGAAGCCTGGGCACTGTTTCCCGGACTCGGCGATTGCGCCAAGGACTGGGAGGCGGCGACAACGGTCAAAAAAATCGAGAAGATCATTTGGCAAAGGCACAAGCCCCCGCCTCTTTGCCAAACTCTCGGTCGTCGGACGGTCACCATTTTAAAAACCCATACTAAGCCGCAATGGACTTGAGCATAAACAGAAGCTCAAGTCCATACGGGTGTAGGAACTGCTGAATTTGCCGAACAGCTCGGTTCGTTTGCTGATTTACCAAAGCAGTTTCAAAGAGAACTGAATCTCTCTTGCCGCAGCGGCGCTGAGAATCTGCATAAATCCGGGAGTACCGACGCTCGTGTCGTTTGCACCACCCAGAGTGCTGAACCCTCCGCTGGCGGCTCCGCCTGGGGGTGAGAAGTTTACGTTGTTAAAGATGTTGAAAAACTCCGATCGGAACTGCAAGGCCTTCGTCTCTGTGATTTTGAAGTTCTTGAAGAGAGCAAAGTCCAGATTGTCGAACTTGGGACCTCGAAGCGTGTTGCGTCCCAGAGTCCCGTACGTGAAGGGCGCGGGAATCGCGAACGCCGCG
>Ga0209624_10001004_pt1 | contig 23562 bp, 20 predicted proteins | sample JacPinW_OM2H0_O1_FD_188565 | JGI IMG/M metagenome (GOLD analysis project Ga0209624, IMG submission 188565) | Forest soil microbial communities from Algoma, Ontario, Canada - Jack Pine, Ontario site 1_JW_OM2H0_O1 (SPAdes) (version 2) | ecosystem: Environmental > Terrestrial > Soil > Boreal...
CCCTGGGGTTCATGCGGATTTCCTCGGTGGAGGGGGCGCCAACACGGGCCTGGGCAATCAGGCCATCTTCGCGAACGGAAACCGGGACACCAGCAACAGCTTTTCCTTGAACGGGGTCAGCACAAACAACATCTTTAACGGCAATTCCACCAGCCAGGTAGGCGAGAACCGCTTCGTGCTCAACACCGGTGAGAATTTCGGTGCGGGGGGTACCATCCAAACCAGCACATCGGTGTATGGGGCGATTGGCCAGGCTCTTCCCACTCCGCCCCCGGATGCCATTCAGGAGATCGCCGTCAACTCCTCGCAGTACGACGCCACCCAGGGCAACAACAGCGGCGCGCACATCAGCGTACTGACTAAGTCTGGTACGAACGCGCTGCATGGATCACTATGGGAACAGTGGCAGAACAGCGATATGAACGCCACCCCGTACTTCTACAATGCTGCCGGCATCAATCCCGTCACCAATCAGCCTTATCTGCCTCGCCCTTTCCTGAATCGGAACGCTTTTGGCGGAACCATCGGCGGCCCGATTATCAAGGATAAGTTGTTCTTCTTTGGGTCCTATCAGGGAGTGCGCATTGCCGATGCGCAGGCTTCCACCAAAGATGTGACCGTGCCTCTGGGTTTGACCGATGACCGCAGTACCCAGGGCATCATTAACATGATTCAGGCGACCTACGGCAGCACCATTACCTCGAGCCAGATCAATAATGCTGCCGCGGAAATACTGAATGCCAAACTTCCCAACGGGCAGTATCTGGTACCCAGCGCGCAGTACAATCCGACGCAGGCCGTCGCACTAGGCTACGATGCCATCGTGCAAGGCCCCAATACGCAAGCCACCGTAAACCAGGGGATCGCCAGCATCGATTATGTTGTGAGCTCCAAGGATCGCTTGTCCGGGAGATATTACGTTCAGAGCAATCCCACCACCAATCCTTTTGGCGCGGTCGGTTCGCTGCTGGGATTTGCCCAGCAGCTTTCCGCCGGCAGCCAGGTGTTTTCCCTGTCGAACTCCGTCGTGCTTTCCCCCAACCTTACATGGGAACAGCATGTGGGTTTCACCCGCCTGCGAGCTTATGCCAACACAACAAAAGCCTTTACCCCAAGTACGCTGGGCATTAGCTTGCCTGGCGCGGCGACTTTTCCTCAGTTCGACATCTCCACGTCGGATCCGACGGTCAGTGCTGGTTTGGAGTTTGGTCCCAGCACCAGCTTTGGCGATGGTGGCATGTTCCAGAATCAATGGGAATACGGAACCTCCGCGAGTTGGGTAAAAGGAAAGCACATCCTGAGTGTCGGGACGACGTGGGACCACATCCAGCTCAATGTCCTCAATAACAACACGAATACCGATACCCTTGATTTCACGACCTTCGAGAACTTTGTAAAAGGCACCTTGCACGGCGGCGATGAGTTCGTTGGTTCGGCGAACCGTTACTATCGCTCCGATACGGTCGGCACCTACATTAACGACAACTTTAAGATGAGGAAAGACTTCACGGTAACCGCCGGGTTGCGTTGGGATATCGACGCGCCGCTCTCGGAAAAATACGGCAAGCTTACTGGTTTTGACCCTTCTAAATACAGTTACGTGCAATGCACCGTCGGTGGAGCTCCGGCAGACCCGGCTTTGACCGAGAACGCCGGGCTCGCTTGCGACCCGAACACCGACGTAATTACCGGCTCTGGTCTGGTAATCGCTGGGAATAACAAAACCGGCGCCACGCCAGGAGTCAGCGATTCGCTGATGAAAAATCACCAGTGGGGTTTCGCGCCCCGCATCGGCATCGCGTGGGCTCCGTTGTCTAAGCTCACCGTGCGCGCAGGGTACGGTATCTACTACGACCGCGGCGAAATATTCAGCTACTTGTCGCCGAGCGCGGGGTCCGGATTTAACGGCCCATTCGGCGTCACGCTCGCGCCTCCGTTCGTCCAACCAATCTCCGTCGCCAAGGGCGCGACGCTCTCTCAGCCGTTCGGCACGACTTTGCCGCCGCCGCCGCCAGCCACGGGAGCAGCCTTCCAATCCTACCTGCCGAACCTCCAGCAGACTGCTTGCGGTTTTCCGGGATGCTGGCCGTCGGGCAATCTTTATGGCCCTTTCCTGTTTGGCGGTTACGATATCAATAACAAACTGCCTTACACGCAGAACTGGACCCTCGACCTTCAATTTCAGCCCTCCAACAGCTGGATGGTCGAGGTCGGTTACGTCGGCAATCACGGTACCCATTTGGTGCTGCCCGTTCCCTTCAACCAACCACTCGTCGCCACGTCGACGAATGTGGTGAACGGGCAGACCACTTCCTACGGGGGTACCAGTCCGCTGTTCCTGGATAACGAGCCGATCTCGACCAACGAATTCGCGGGCAACGCGCCGATTCGCGTAGCCTATCCCGGCTACGACATGAACTCGGTGTCGTATAAGACAGAGGGCACCTCGAACTTCAATGCTTTGCAGCTCCAGGTCCACAAGCGCTTGTCCAACGGCCTGCAATTCACCTCGTCTTACACCTGGTCTCACTCGCTTGACGAGCAGAGCGGCTTGGGCCTGTTTTTCACCGGGAACAATCCGCTCACTCCGCGAGCCAATTACGGCTCCTCGGATTTCGATCAGACCCACGTTTTTCTGATCAACTACAGCTACACGATTCCGAAGCTGGTGGACAGCGGAGCGTGGGGCTACCTGATCAATGGCTGGACTATTGGTGGCCAGACTGTGGCCCAAAGCGGGCAGCCCTACAGCGTCTATGACTATACGGGCTCGGTGGCCAGTCTGTACTACGGCACCGATAACGAAATTGGGAACCCCATGGTGCCGCTGGTACCGGGCGTAACTGCCGCGCAGGCCGCACATCCAGGCGCAAATTGTGCGGGAATTTCGGCGGAACTTTGTAAGCTCAACTCGGCTGATTTCGCACCCCAGTTCGTGGCTCCGGGGACCAACGGGGTGCCTGCTTGCGACAGTAGCGGGTGCGATCTCTACGAATCCTTATTTGGAAATACCGGCCGGAACAGTTTTCGAGGCCCATTCCAGGTGCGCTTCGACACCAGCTTGGCTAAGCAGTTCCTGTTTAAAGAACGCTTCCAGCTGAGGTTTGAGGCCGATGCCTTCAATATTTTCAACCATCCTGATTTTGACACTCCGAACAACGACGTGAGCTTCTTTCCCAATTTCGTAGGTCCGCCATCGATTCCCCCCGAAGGTAGCTTGGGCGTCATCCAGCACACGATTGGCAGCCCACGCTTCCTGCAGCTCTCGCTGCATTTGGCGTTCTGATTCGAGGCCTGAGGAGCGACGGAACTCTGCATTGTGAAATGACAACTCGGCGGTTTGGACGGGGGCTGGTCAGTCTGGGGCTGACGGCCCTCGTTGTCTTGCAGAGTGTGGGGGCGAGGGCTTGGGGGAACGAGGGACACACTTACATCAACCGGGTGGCGGCGCAGAAGATTCCGGCGGACATGCCGCGATTTTTGCGACGCGCGGTCCTTGAGATCGCTTATCTTGGGCCGGAGCCGGATCGGTGGCGCAGTCCTACCGAATTCGCTCTGAAGAATGCGCAGGAGCCCGACCACTTCATCGATCTGGAACGCGTCTCGTGGCTCGATCCGCTGCCGCCGGGGCGGTATGAGTTCTATCGCAAGCTGTACGAGAAGCGAGCCGCGACCACGGACCATCCCGACGACTACCTTCCTGAACGCGTCGGGCTGCAGCCTTATATCACGATGGAAGTGTATGGCCGCCTGAAGGCTGCGTTCCGGGAATATCGGCAGCGGCGGGCGACGCATCAGCCTACGGCAGCGGTGGAGCAGACGATTATTTTCTATGCGGGCTGGCTGGGACACTACGTGGCTGATGGATCGCAGCCCTTGCACACAACCATTCAGTACAACGGCTGGGTGGGGCCGAATCCGAACGGATATACGACGGAGCACAAAATCCACGCGCAATTCGAGACCGCATACGTAGCCGCCAACGTCAAGGACGCCGATTTCGCGGGACTTGTGAAGAGCCCGCAGCGGATCGATAATCCCTTCGCCGGCTACGTTGTTTACCTCAGGCAATCGAACGCTCTGGTGGACAAAGTCTATTCGCTGGACCAAGCGGGAGGCTTCACCGGCAAGGGCACTCCCGAGGCGTTCGATTTCACGACTCAACGGTTGGCTGCGGGATCGCAGATGCTGCTCGATCTCTGGTACACGGCATGGCTGGAGAGCGCTGTGCCAGTGCCGGAACATGGGTCTCCGCGTTCCGCTACCCCGCCGCCCACAAACTAGTTGACCTCGCGCCCCCGATTTCACTGGTTACACCGGAGACACGGGTCGGCACGCCTCTCTTGGTATACTGGATCACGTATGCCGGTTCTGAAGAACATCGCCGCCATCGCCAAGGGCATGAGCATCACCTTTATGGAGATGTTTCAGCCGACGACCGTGGAGAATTATCCCGACGGCAAAGATCCGCTACGCGGCGCTCGCATCGAAGCCCGCTTCCGCGGCGCCCACGTGCTGCAGCGCGATGAAAACGGGTTGGAGAAGTGTGTAGCCTGCTTCCTGTGCGCCGCCAATTGTCCCTCGAACTGCATCTACATCGAGGCCGCGGAAAATACCGCCGAGAAACGCGTCAGTGGCGCCGAACGCTATGCCAAGGTGTACAACATCGATTACAACCGCTGCATTTTCTGCGGCTATTGCGTGGAAGCTTGCCCCACGGATGCGATTACCCACGGGCACGGATTTGAGCTGGCGACCTTCAATGCCAGCAATCTGATTTACCGCAAGGAGCAAATGCTGGCCCCTCGGCCAGCCCACATGGGAGCCAACATCGTGTTCAATCAGGCCGACGTGGACGGCGGCGCTCCCACGCAGATGGTGCCGGGGAGCTAATCGCGAAGCGGTTTCGAGTTCAGCCAACGCCGGTCCCTGCGACCGGCGTTCGTGCATGTGGAGGCGGATCTGCGGAAAGCGGATCTTTCCGCTCCCGTCATCCCCAGCGCAGTCGATGCCCCTGCTTTTCATTGGGAGTGCGGCGAGGCCGAGCAGAACTTGAACCAGCACATCCGATCCCTCCACCTGCGATTGGATCGGCTCTCCCGCTCCATATCCCGGAACACGACCGATCTCTCCCCATCCCTCAGGCTTGCCGGCGCGCAACTTTTTACAAATTGCTGACACTCTCATGACAAAGCGAAGCGCAGCATAAGGCAATTTTAGTCAGATCCCACGCAACTGGGATCGGAGGCTTCAGGCCATCCGTAACCGGAAAGGCATGAGGGAAAACTGGCGCTCGCACCGCAGGGGGTGCGGGCGCCGTTTTATTTTTCTTCGGCTTACCCGCCCAAGTGCCCTCCTGAAACCGTTGAAACTCAACGGTGCAAAACTCGGGAGCGAACTTCAACTGTTACAATTTCGGGGAACTGCCAGAACAGCAGATTCCTGTCTCTCCTCATTTCGCCGGAGCAGTCGAAAAAAATAAGTTCGGGAGATCGTCCAACGGTCGGAGTTCGAAGCCAGCGCCATGAAATGTCCTTTTTGCGGATTTGCCAATGATAAGGTAGTCGACTCGCGTGAGAGCAAGGAGGCGGATTCGATCCGCCGCCGGCGCGAGTGTTTGAAGTGCGGCAAGCGTTTCACTACCTACGAACGCATCGACGAAATCCCCTACATGGTCGTCAAAAAAGACGGCCGGCGGGAGAAATTTGACCGTCAGAAAGTTCTCAACGGATTGCTGCGAGCGTGCGAGAAACGTCCGGTGCCGATCAGCAAACTCGAACAGATCGTGAACGAATCAGAGTCATTCGTGATGGAGTCGGCCGAGCGGGAGCGCAAGACCAGCGAGTTGGGCGAGCTCATCATGAATCGTTTGCGTCGTTATGACAAAGTCGCCTACGTGCGCTTTGCTTCGGTATATCTCGATTTCAAGGACATCAAAGAGTTCATGAATGAGTTGAAGGATCTGGTGAAGGTGAAGACGCCGTAGGGGTTCAAAGAACGCGCGTTGCCGGCGGAGAAACCAATGCGGCGGAGGACCATGCGGTTATGAGTCATAAAGTAACGCTCATTCCGGGAGATGGAATCGGGCCCGAAGTCACCCGGGCAACGGTCCGCATCCTGGAAGCGACCGGGGTGAAGTTCGAATGGGAGACTTTCGCGGTCGGTGCGGAAGCGTATGAGAAATCGGGCGAGTACATTCCCAAGGAATTGACGGAGTCGATCGAACGAACCCGCGTCGCTCTGAAGGGCCCGGTTACCACGCCGGTAGGCGGCGGCTTCGCCAGCATCAACGTTGCGCTGCGAAAGAAGTTCGAGCTGTACGCAAATTTCCGGCCGATCCGGAATCTGCCTCATATTCCCACCCGCTATCCGGATGTAGACCTGATCATCGTGCGCGAGAACACCGAAAGTCTTTACTCCGGTCTGGAACATGAGGTAGTCCCCGGCGTGGTCGAAAGCTTGAAGATCATTACCGAGAAGGCTTCGACGCGAATCGCCAAATTCGCGTTCGCATACGCGCGCAACAATCAGCGAAAAAAAATACACGCCATTCACAAAGCGAACATCATGAAGTTGTCGGATGGCCTGTTTTTGCGCTGCTGCCGCAACGTCGCCAAGGATTATCCGGAGATTACTTACGGCGAACACATTGTGGATAACACCTGCATGCAGCTGGTCATGAATCCTTATCAGTACGACATGCTGGTGATGGAGAATCTCTACGGAGACATCATCTCGGATTTATGTGCGGCCTTTGTGGGGGGACTGGGATTTGTGCCCAGCGCGAACCTGGGCGATACCTGCGCCATTTTTGAAGCCGTCCACGGTTCGGCGCCCGATATCGCGGGAAAGAATCTGGCCAACCCGACAGCGCTCCTGCGCTCGGCGCTGCTCATGGTGCGCCATCTCGGGGAGCACCAAGCCTCGACCCAAATTCGGAATGCACTCGAAAAAGTTTACCGTCACCCGGAAAAATTGACGCGCGACATCGGCGGCAAAGCGGGTACGTCGGAATTTGCCGACGCGATCATCGAAGAAATGCGCAGCGAACAGGCTGCCCTCTAGTCGCACTCCCGTCGGCTGGCGAACGCTTGCGATTCCGCCATTGACTCGCAAGCTCGATTCGGAGTACATTGCCTCGTTCTGGGGATTCTGGGGAAATGACGCGCACAGCACGGCGTGTGGGGATAGTTCTCTTTCAGCTCGGTGGACCCGACACGCTGGAAGCGATCGAACCTTTTTTGTATAACCTCTTCTGCGACCCCGACATTATTGACTTTCCTTTCGCCCGCATAGGGCGTAAACCACTGGCCAAGCTGATTTCGACTACACGCGCGCGCCGGGTCCAGCATCACTATCGCGCCATCGGAGGCGGCTCGCCCATCCGTCGGCACACCGAACAGCAGGCGCGGGCGCTCGAAACCGAACTGCGCGGGCAAGGGATCGAGGCCCACTGCTTTGTGGCCATGCGCTACTGGCATCCTTTTACTCGCGAAGCCATCGAGCAGGTGCGGGCCGCCCAGTGCGATGAAGTCGTCCTGCTGCCGTTGTACCCGCAATATTCGTCGACTACGACGGGATCGAGTTTGAACGAATGGCGGCGGCTCTTCGCCGATGACATGCCCGTCCATTGCGTGGAGACTTTCTATCGTAATACGATGTATCTGGATGCCGTGGTGGAAAAGGTGAACGCGGCCCTGTCCCGTTTCCCCCAACCCGAGCGTCCGGAAATTGTTTTCAGCGCGCACAGTATTCCCATGTCCGTCATTGACAAGGGCGATCCCTATCAGCGTCAGATCGAGGAAACCGTGCGCCTGCTGACCGGGCGCGGCGGGTGGACGAACCCCCAGCGGCTTTGCTATCAAAGCAAGGTGGGAGCCAGCCGGTGGCTGCAGCCGTCGCTGCATCAAACGCTGCGCCAGTTGGCGGCCGAGCGAGTACACGAAGTGTGTGTAGTGCCGGTGGCTTTCGTTTCCGATCACGTTGAGACGCTCGGAGAAATTGATCATGAAGCGCGGGAGGAGGCTCACGGATTGGGGATGACACAGTTCGAATTGAGTGCCGGGCTGAACGATTCTCCAAAATTCGTCCAGGCTTTGGCACAGATTGTGCATCAGGCCCTGGGCAAGGCGGTGTATCCCTCGATACCGATCTCGAGCGCAGACAAGGCGTTTGCGGCGCCGGAATATGCGGCCGCCGTTAGTTTGGATTAGGCGCAGTCATTTCATCACAGGAGCAGGAGGAAGACCATGGCGGAGCCGGAGACCGGAAAGGTCAATCCGAATCCCGAAGCGGCGAAACCGGCAGCCGCCGGGGGGAAAGAAGCCGCTAAATATGTGGGCACCCCGGCGGTGGGAACCTCAAAAGCGGCCGCATCCGCCGGCGTGGCCGGGACCGCTCCCTCGACCGAGATCGACCGCCACCGGCGCCGTTTCGTCTGGACCCTGGTGACCGGTTTCTTGATGGCGTGGTTCCTGGCGTTCTTCCGCTTCTTCCTGCCGCGCACGTTGTTTGAACCCAACTCCGTTTTCAAAATCGGCTACCCGTCGGAATTCGCGCTGGGCGTCGACACAAAGTTTCAGCAGAAATACCGCATCTGGGTCGATCGCACGCCCGATCGCCTGTTCGTAATCTACGCCCGATGCACGCACCTGGGCTGCACGCCGGACTGGAAACCCAGTGAAAACAAATTCAAATGCCCTTGTCATGGCAGCGGCTACGACAGCGAAGGGATCAATTTCGAGGGTCCGGCGCCGCGTCCCATGGACCGGGCAAAGATAGACATCGCTCCCGACGGACAGATTATTGTGGACACTTCCCGGCTCTATCAGTGGCCCAAGGGCCAACCCTCGCACTTCAATGATCCAGGAGCGTTTCTGACCGGCGTGTAAGCAAAAGCAGATTCCTTACCGGGCCTTCGCCGGGTGAGCAATGACAAAAGGAAAGCAACTTTAAACTCATGGCTGACGAAAACAATCCGAGCGGCGGCAACGGCGGGCCCGGCAGCGGTTCCAATGGGGGCTCCAACGGAAAGACTGGCAAAGTCGGACTCGTGGAGCGGGTGACGACGGGCGTCAAAGAAGACATTCACGCTCTCAAGACCGAGATCCCCGCGAAGGCGAAAGAGCAGATCGAGGGTTTAAAAGATCCCACCAAGACCCAGGTCTATACTTCCATCTTCCGCCACAAACGCGACGACACGCCACGCAACCGGGCGCTGGGCGTGCTCTCCAACGTATTCCTGCATTTGCATCCGGCGAAGATTAATCGCGACGCCGTGCGCTACAGCTATACCTGGGGCATGGGCGGGATCACGTTTTACCTGTTCATCGTTCTCACCTACACCGGCGTGCTGCTGATGTTTTATTACCACCCCAGCAAGGTGCAGGCATTTCGCGACGTGCTCTACTTGGAGCACGATGTACCGTTTGGAAAGATATTGCGCAACATGCATCGCTGGGCGGCTCACCTGATGGTGATCGGCGTGTGGCTGCACATGTTTCGCGTATTCCTGACCGGTTCCTACAAAAAGCCCCGCGAGTTCAACTGGAATATTGGCGTGCTGTTGCTGGTGTTTACTTTGCTGCTGTCGTTCACCGGGTATCTGCTGCCCGACGATCAACTCGGTTTCTGGGCGGTCACGGTGGGAACGAACATGGCCCGCGCCACGCCGCTGCTCGGTCACGAAGGGCCGTTCGGCTCGATGCTCGGCATGACCCCATATAACGACGTCCGCTTCGGATTGCTGGGCGGCTCGATCGTCGATGCCAATGCCCTGTTGCGCTCCTACATCTGGCATTGCATTGGGATTCCGATCGTGGCATCCGTGCTGATGATTGTGCACTTCTGGCGGGTGCGTAAAGATGGCGGAATTTCGGGGCCGGCTCCGGTGATGCTGGAGGCTGAAGCCGATAAACCGCGGCGCGGGCCAAAAGCCGCGGGAGAGTAAAAACATTGCTGTGGGGACAGCCGCCCTCGGCTGTCCCCATGATTCAGAAGCAGGGGCCGGGGAGAGATTATGGATTGGCGACAACTCTGGGAGATTTGCTCGGCGCCGGACAACGTGCCGATCGTAGGCTTGATCCCGCTGCTGGCGTTCTACATCTATCTGGCCGTAAGACAGGCGCGAGCCAACGATCAGTTAATCGAGCAGCTCGAGGCCGATCCCGCGCTGGCCAAGACCCATCATCGCAAAACCTGGCCCTTCAAACCCGGCTGGGCCAAGGAAGTACACGTCTGGCCATTTCTGCTCCGCATTGAATTTCTCGCAGCCATCATCATTACGATCATTCTCATGGTCTGGTCGATCACCCTCAACGCGCCGCTGGAAGAACCGGCAAACCCCAACCTGACCATGAATCCGGCGAAAGCTCCATGGTATTTCCTCGGACTGCAGGAGATGCTGGTTTACTTCGATCCCTGGATTGCAGGCGTAGTCATGCCCACGATGATCATCATCGGCCTGATGGTGATTCCTTATATTGACACCAATCCTCTGGGCAGCGGTTACTACACCTGGAAGCAGCGCAAGTTTTCAATCTCGACGTTCCTGTTCGGTTTTGTGATTCTGTGGGTCGCGATGATCATTATCGGGACGTTCATCCGCGGCCCCGGCTGGCAATGGTTCTGGCCGGGGCAAACGTGGGACCACAACCGGCTCATCTATGAAGTGAACCGCGATTTGCCGGATCTGTTCGGGCTGACCTCCAACATGGCGAAGGCGGTCTTTGGCGCCATCGTGGTAGGCGGATTCTACCTGGTCGGCGGCGGCGCGGTGTATTCGCTGTTCCGCCGCAAAATGCAGAAGGATTTCCAGCGCATGAGCCTGCTGCAGTTTTCGCTCATGGCATTTCTGTGGCTGACCATGATTGCGTTGCCGTTAAAGATGGCCCTGCGGCTTTTGTGGCACATCAAGTACGTGTGGATCACGCCCTGGTTCAATGTTTGAGTGCAATGTTTGCGTTCCGCGTTTGCGTGGTCATCCTGAGCGTAGCCATCGATTCGCAACGCGAACCGATTGCCGAGTCGAAGGATCCCTATGAGTCTCGCGCAGCTTCGAACCAACAGTATTGATTCGCTTGGAATGACAGAGCGGTAAGTCCGGGAGGAACTGGTGCCTGAAAAACCCATCCCCGAGCAGGATCCGATCACCGGCAAGTCCTACGCCATCCATTATGTGATCGCGACGATCCTTCTGATTGCCACGCTGTTCTGGGCTTTGTACGACGAAGCCTGGGGACAGCGCCCGTGGAAGGCCTTCCAGGACCAATGGAAGGATCGCTATCCCGCCTTCCTGAACACGGCGACCTCTACCTCATCCAAGTCAGAGCAATCGGTCGAGCAAGATCCGCCATACGTCGCGCTGAAACAGGATTACGAGAAGGCTTACCAGAACTCCAAAGCGCAAGCCGAAGAGGCTCGAAAAAAGCTCGACGATGCCAGTGCGCGGCTGCTGGCAGTGCAGAGTGTCTTCACCGATCGTCGCGCTTATGTGAACGCGCTAACCTACGAGTTGGAGACCAGCACCAGCGCTTCGGCAAAAGCCAGCAAACAAAAAGAAATCGACTCCTACAAGGCCGAACAGGCCACGGTCGAGTTCCCCGACGGCACGAAAAAGAAATTCACCTTCCCGCAACTTGAGGAAACTTACAACCAAATCCGCGACGAGCGCACTCAGCTGAGCCTGGAACTCGGCGACGTGCTGAAGCCGGTGACCGCGGCCAAAGCCAAGATGGATGAGTACATCTCGGACCACATGGTCGACCTCACCCCGCAGCAAATTCAGGGGCTGAAGAAGCGGGCAACGGACTGGGATCCGGCGATTGTGCAGATCAACGTTGCCGACGCCAACATTGTGGACCGCTGCGAGTCCTGCCACATGAACACGCGCGAGCCGCTGAAAATCAGCGCGGCGGTAATGATGGCAAAAGGCGAGAAGCAGCCGGACGAATATGCCAACGCGTTTGTCAGTCACACCGAACCGGAATTACTGCAGATTCACGATCCCGAGAAGTTCGGATGCTCTCCCTGCCACCAGGGCAATGGCCGCGCCACCACCAGCATCGAAAAGGCACACGGAAATTACGAGCATTGGCTGTGGCCACTTTATCCCCGAGAAAATTCGCAAGCGGGATGTCAGAGCTGTCACTCCGCTGATATGGTTTTGGCCAGCGGCGACGTGCAGTGGCAAACCATCAACAACGGCAAAGATTTGTTCCGCCAGCGCGGCTGCATGGGTTGCCATCGCTATGAGGGATACGACAAGGAACCCGAAGATCTGAATTCGATCGGGCAGCAGATCAAGCAGATTGAAACCCAGAAAAAAGAGAACCTAAAGAACACCGCGGATCTGATGAAGCAGGCCGATGCCGCTGCCTCCAACGACCAAGCGAATGCGTTCAACGGCAAGGCCGTCGATCTGAGAGTGGCCAACAGCAAGCTGGAGGCGCGTTTACAACAACTCGACTTTCAATCGCATAGCTTGATGCAGGATCAGAAAAAGGTTGGTCCCAATCTGAAAGACGCCCGCCTCAAGCTGAATAAAAACTGGATTCCCGTGTGGCTGAAGAAGCCGTCCGACTTCCGGCCGACGACCAAGATGCCGAACTTCCGGCTCACGGATCATCAGATCCAAGCCATCTCGGCATACATCTGGCAATCGGGCTTTACCGATGAACTGCCCAAACACAAGCCGGGAAACGCGGCGCACGGAAAAGAACTTTTTGAGGAGCGGGGATGCCTCGCGTGCCACTCCATCGGCGAAGGCGACCAGATGCAGGGTGGAACATTCGCCGCCAATCTGACTCGCGTCGGCGAGAAGGCGAATTACGATTACCTGGTGCGCTGGATTCACAACGCCCGCCAGCGGACGCGCCCTTACTGTCCCTACGAGAAAAAAGATATTGGTCCCGAGGATTACGCCAAGAAGAACCTGCCCTACGTATTCGATCTGGATCACAGCAAGTGCCCGAATGACGGACACGAACTGCAAGTGCAGAATATGACGGTGATGCCGAGCCTGCGTCTGCGTCCGGAAGACGCCGAAGATATCGCCACCTATTTGATGTCGCAGAAAAAGCAGGAACCTTCGTCGTACGCGGATGCGTCCTTCATGGATGATCCGAACCTGAAAGAAGAAGGCAAGAAATGGGTTCGGTTCTACGGCTGCGGCGGATGCCACGAAATTTCTGGCATGGAAGAGGAAGGGCGCATCGGAACGGAACTTACCTTCGAAGGTAGCAAGCCCATTGAGCGCCTCGATTTCGCTCTGTTCACCGAAGTCTCCGAGCGCGGAGGCAAAGACGCAGAACCGATCAAGAACAAGGAAGATTTGGCGCGCTTGCCCGACGGTGCGGCCCGCGAACCCTGGTACGATCACAAAGGATTTTTTGAGCACAAGCTCGCCGAGCCGAACATCTACGATCAGGGCAAAGTAAAGACCGAGACCGAAGCCCTGCGCATGCCGAACGCGCATCTCACGAAGGATCAGGTGCTCGATCTCACAACCTTCCTGCTGGGAAGCCAGGAGACTTCCCTGCCCCAGAGCTATCAGTACAAACCGGGCGACGCGCGGCATGATATTCAGGAAGGCTGGTGGGTCGTCAAGAAATACAACTGCATGGGATGTCACCAGTTCATTCCCGGCCAGCCGACGATTTTGATGGGACTGAAGCAGTATCAGGATGCGCAGGAACAGTTGCCTCCAAAGTTACTGACCGAGGGTGCGCGCGTCGATCCCGAATGGCTGCGGAAGTTTCTGTCAAACCCTGCTCTCAGCACTGCGGATACGGACCGCAACGGCGTGCGGCCATACTTGAAAGTCCGCATGCCCACCTTCTCGTTCTCGGATAACGAGCTGAGAAAACTCGTGCGCTTCTTCGAAGCCTTGTCGCAGCAACCGCTTCCCTATATTCCGGAGCAGGTTCCAACCCTCACCAGCAAGGAATCGGACATGGCGCGGAGTTTGTTCTCGAGCACCGCGGCGCCCTGCCTGAAATGCCACGCCACGGGCGATCCCGCGCATGACAAGATCGCCACTGCCCCGAACTTCCTGCTGGCGAAAGAGCGTTTGAAGCCGGACTGGGTGGAGCGCTGGATTACCGATCCACAGGCCGTGAGCCCGGGCACCGCGATGCCCTCAGGCTTATTCAAGCAGCAGAATAATCAATGGGTGTTTGCCGGACCGACGCCGCCGACGTTTAACGGGTTTGAGGGAGATCATCGCAAGTTGCTGACGGATTATATCTTCCAGTTGACGGCGGAAGAGCAAAAGCGAGTTGCATCTTCGATGCCGCGGACCAAGGCTGCCGTCGAGCCCTCTACTCATCGTAAACAAGCAGCCGTGGACTCGCATCGAATGGCAGGCGGCGCTTCGCGGTAGAATAAGCGGTTTGGCAACGGCCTTACATTTTGTTAGCAATCCATGGCGCGGGCGAGGACGCCCACGCGACAGCCGGCGGGACGCCGGCACTACATTTTGAGAAGAAAGGGCGACATCATGAATACGAAAACGGGTTGGACAGCAACCACGCTGAGCGTGATCGCGCTAGGCGCATTGCTGACACTAGCGGCTTGTAACAAGAAAGAAAATACGGAGCAATCCGCCAACGCTCCGGCCGAGACGACGGCGCCGGCAGCCACGCCCATCGATCCAGCGACCGTGGCCACGATTAACGGCACGGTAAAGTTTGACGGGACAGCTCCCAAACCATCGAAGATCGACATGAGCCAGGACCCCGGCTGCAAGGGTACAAACGAAGCCGAGAACACTGTCGTCTCCGGCGGCGACCTGGCCAATGTCTTTGTCTACGTCAAGGACGGCCTCGGCAGCCGCACCTTCGATGTTCCCCAGGCCGCCGTAGTACTCGAACAGAAGGGCTGCCGCTATCATCCGCACGTGCTTGGCGTGATGGCCGGCCAGACCGTGGACATCAAGAACAGCGATCCGACCACGCACAATATCCATCCCACTCCGAAGGACAACCGGGAGTGGAACGAGTCGCAGCCGCCATCTTCCGCCGACATTCAAAAGAACTTCGCGCGCGAGGAAATCATGCTGCCGGTGAAGTGCAACCAGCACCCCTGGATGAAGATGTATATCAACGTCGTAAAGAGCCCGTTCTTCGCCGTCACCGACAAGGACGGAAAATATGAGATCAAGGGCCTGCCGCCGGGCGACTACACCATCGCATTCGTTCACGAGAAACTGGGCGAGCAAGACCAGAAAGTAACGGTCGCGCCGAAAGATACCAAGACCGTAGACCAGAGCTTCAAAGCCGCCGGCGAATAGCCGCAACTGGAGAACCATTTCGGATTGGACCGGAGCAGGTTGCTCTCACCGTGCGACCTGCTCAGTTCTTTTTCTCCAACCGACCCAAGGGAAACGACTCTGAAAGCCATCGCGACAACCTACCATCGCGGGCACCATCGCCTCGCCGTCATCCTCGCCTGCTGGACTTTCCTTCTCATCATCGCGGGCGCGCTGGTTACCAGCAATGACGCTGGACTCTCGGTGCCGGACTGGCCGACTTCGTTCGGTTCCTGGTACAAGATTCCGAAACTCGTGGGCGGCGTCAAGTTCGAGCACACGCACCGCATGATCGCGCAGGGCGCAGGCGTTCTCACGATCCTGCTCGCCATCTGGACTTGGCGCGTCGAAAAGCGGCGCTGGCTGCGCGTTTTGGCTCTGGCTGCTCTGGGAACGGTGATTGCCCAGGGGATTTTGGGTGGAATCACGGTTCTGTTCTATCTGCCGCCGGCGGTATCGTCGGCGCATGCGGCTCTGGCCCAAACCTTTTTCTCGATGGCCGCGGCGATCGCGTTATTGACCGGTAAGAAGTGGGTAGAGGAACAGCCCCACGCAGAGTTCGATCAGCGCCGTCCCAGCTTATTCACGCTAACTCTGCTTTCCATTTTCGTGTTGTACGTCCAACTAATTCTCGGAGCCATGTTCCGTCACCACGGGTTAAGCTGGTGGCCGCACCTGGTGCATGCCGTGGTGGTATCGTTTGTGCTGGCCTGGACCCTGGTGCGCGCGCTCACAGTCTATTCCCAAATCGAAGCCGTTCGTCGTCCGGCGATTCTGATGCTGTTTCTGGTCATGGCTCAGCTGTTCCTTGGCTTTACCGCGTTTTTGACGCGCGTTGCGTGGGGCCGGGACGCGGTCGAGCCCGAACTTCCCATGGTGGTCTCAACGGTCGCGCACGTCGCGGTCGGAGCCCTCTTGCTGGCGACCACAGTGATCCTGGCGATCCAGGTGTGGCGCCATGTTCCGGTCGCCTTCGAGCAGGCGCTGCCGCAGGCGGAGCAGGACCCGTCGGCCGCTTAGTTAGGGAATTTTTAGGGAATCTTAGGGAATATGGATGGGGGGACCGCCGGTCCTAACATTCGATCAGATGTCGTAAACTGTTTGCAGTCCTCGGAGTATTCCTTTGGTCTCGAAAGTCGCTGCGCTCGCCGATGCCGGTCCGGAACTAGAGCGCAATTCCGTCCCATCCGTGATCTCGGTAGAAAATCTGGTCCATCGCTACGAGCACCGCACGGCACTGAATGGCGTCACCTTCAACGTGCGCCCAGCCGAGCTGTTTGGACTACTCGGTCCGAATGGAAGCGGCAAAACCACCCTGTTCCGAATACTCTCAACGCTGATGATCCCGACCGAAGGCAGGGCCGTGGTCATGGGATGTGATGCGGCGCAGCATCCCGCGCTTCTTCGTCGCCAGATTGGCGTTGTATTTCAGGCGCAGAGCATCGATCTCAAATTGACCGCGTATGAGAACCTGTGGCATCAAGGCCATCTCTACGGCCTGCGCGGATCCGCCCTCAAAAAGCGCATCGAAGAAATTCTGGCTCGCGTGGGTCTAGCCGATCGCGCCCATGAGCGGGTAGAGACATTCTCCGGCGGAATGCAACGCCGCATCGAACTGGGAAAAGGATTGCTCCATCACCCTGGAGTATTGTTGCTGGACGAGCCCACCACCGGACTCGACCCTGGGGCCCGCCGCGACTTGTGGCAGTATCTGCAGATACTGCGCGACGAAGAGCACGTCTCCGTGCTGGTGACGACGCATCTGATGGAAGAAGCCGAGCGCTGCGACCGCCTGGCCATTCTGAACGAAGGAAATCTGGTCGCGCTGGGCACTCCGGCAGAACTGAAAAGCGAAATCGGTGGCGACATCATCCTGCTGGATGCCGCGCACGACGCAGCCTTGCTGGCGGAACATATTCGCTCGCGTTTCCGCCTCGAGGCGGTCGTGCTTGGCCATCAGGTGCGCATCGAGCGCGAGGGTGGCCATCGATTTGTTCCTGATGTGGTCGAGGCCTTCCCCGGCGAGATTCAGGCGATTTCCGTCAGCAAGCCCGCGTTGGAAGATGTATTCATTCGCCGCACGGGTCACAAGTTTTGGAGTGAAGAGCGCGAACCAAGTTCCGAACTAAAAAAGAAAAAGAGGAGATAGCTTGCGTCCAATCATCCTGGTGCTTTCTCTCGTGCTCGGCGTGATGTCACTGGCGGGCGTGGTATGGATCTTCATCGCAGGAATGATCGTGCTCTCGCCGTTTTCCATCACCGTCGACGGCCTTTTCATGACGCTCATTCTGCTCACGCTATCAGCCTGTTTCCTGTTGAATGCGTACTGGGAGATGCGGGATCGCAGGATGACCGGTAAGAAAACCGCGCCCGCCAAGACTCCCGCCGCAAAAGCGAGCTAAATGAAAGCGAGATCGAGATCGACTAAAAGATCGAGATTAAAGATTAAAAAATGGCAACTCAGGCAACAACTTTGGTGCGGCCGATGGGCAGACCGGCGTCGGCAGGCGTAACGCTGCCGGCATTCACCCTCTGGTGGCGCGAAATCGTGCGCTTCTATCGTCAGCCGACGCGCGTCGTCGGCGTCTTGGCCTCGCCGCTGGTGTTCTGGCTGGTCATCGGCTCGGGATTCGGAACTTCGTTTCGCTCCGGCGGCGGCCCCGGCCAGCAACATTACCTGGATTATTTTTATCCCGGCGCGCTCATCATGATCGTGTTGTTCACTTCGATCTTTACCATGATGTCGGTGATCGAAGACCGCAAGGAAGGCTTCCTGCTTTCGGTGCTGGTCGCGCCCGTGCCGCGCAGCGCGATCGTGCTCGGCAAGGTCATGGGCGGTACCACGCTTTCGGCTGTCCAGGGAATGATCTTTCTGATCTTCGCGCCGTTCGCCGGAGTTCACCTGCAACCGTTACCGGTCCTGCTGGTCGGAGTAGTGGTCTTCCTGGTTTCGTTTTCTCTGACCGCGCTGGGCTTCGCAATCGCCTGGCCCATGGATTCTTCGCAGGCCTTTCATGGGATCGTGAACTTGTTTCTGATTCCGTTGTGGCTCCTATCGGGCGCCCTGTTCCCGCTGGCCGGCGCCTCGGGATGGATTCGCATCATCATGCGGCTCAATCCGCTGACCTATGGAGTGGAGGCCCTGCGCGGCCTTCTGTATCCCGGCGCGGACCTCAGCTTTCCCTTACCTTCGGCAATGGCAACGCTCGCTCTGTTTTCCCTGGTCATGTTTGGGCTTGCGTTGCTAATGGCCAACCGCAGGAGCACGAGGCCCGCCGCGTGATCGCCGAACAATACGCCTTCTTCCCTGCAGCGTTTGGGGAAGAGAAGCCCTGCAGGGCCGCGTTCGCTGGGCGAGTTCGGACAGGGCAAGAAACGGGAAGGGCACGACACGAAAGGGGCACGGCCTCAGCCGCGCCCTAACAACGCTGCACGAACTGGGCTTTAGCCCCTGAGGCTTCTCCCCATTCAAAGCGGGTCCCATGCCTATATTGAAGCTGAAAATCGACGTCTCCGGAACTGTCGGCGATGCCGCGTGGCGGGACATCCACCAGTACGATCAGATTCAAAGCGCGGACTTCGGCCCCCAGTTCGGCAGCGGCGGACGCTGCAACCATCCGCCCAACGCTCCCCATGCCAAGGGCGAATGGATCGGCGCGGAAATCCGCCTCCAGACGCCGCTTCTGGCGCAATACGCCATGTCCCATTATCTCGAACAGGAACGTGTGCTCGACGCAGACGTAGAGTAAGCAGTTTCTGTTATCGTTCGCTCCCAAGATTTCATGCCCAGTCCGCCACAAAGTTCGGCAGCCCAAATCGATCCGAATGGCTTTCCCGCGCCCGAGCCGAAGCCCAAGCGCGGCATGTCGCGCACCCAGAAGATTTTGTTTTTCACCACGGGATGGCTCATCGTTCTCATGCCGTTTCTGTTCTGGTGGAACACCTGGTTTGGCCGTCACCTTTCCGACCAGCAGTTAACCGAATATCTCCACGACGACAAAAAGCCGCGCCACATTCAGCACGCGCTGATACAGGTGGGCGACCGCATGTCCCATGGAGACGCGGCGGTGAAGCAGTGGTATCCCGACCTAATCCGCCTGGCGAACGATCCGGTAGAGCAGGTGCGCAACACCGACGCCTGGGTCATGGGCCAGGACGCCTCGGGGGCAGGCTTTCACGACGCGCTGCTGAGGATGCTCGCCGACTCTTCCCCCATGGTAGCGGGTAATGCGGCGCTGTCGCTGGTACGCTTCGGCGATGCCACCGGCCGTCCGCAAATTGTGGCCCTGCTCAAGCCCGCCCAGCTCACTGCTCCAATAAATGCTCGCGTCGTCGATGCCGATCGCCCCGGCACGGCCATCCATCAGGGCGGATTGCTGGCAAAGCTAACAACTCCGGGCGCTTCAGCGCCCATCGAAATCCGCTCGCCGATTCCCGGGCGAATCCGTTCCGTCTCCCAGCCAGGCGCGAACCTAGCCGCAGGTTCGGAAGTGGCGGTGGTCGATCCAGCAATCGAACAGGTATGGGAAGCCCTGCGGGCGCTTTATCTAGTCGGTCAGATCGACGATCTGACTGCGATTCGTCCCTACGAACGTGATCTGCCGGACATTCCCGATCACGTGCGCCAGCAGGCGCTGGAAACAGAGAAGGCGATTCGGACGCGGGCGGGAAGCTAGAGCGTAACGACGTTAAGTCATGGATTCAACCAATGACCAAGCAGAAGTTAGGATACATCGCTCTGCTGGTTCGCGATTACGACGAGGCCATCGACTTCTACACGCAGGCGCTCGGCTTTCAACTCATCGAGGACACCAGCCTCGGCAACGGCAAGCGCTGGGTGCTGGTAAGGCCGCCGGGATCCACGGGAACCGATTTGCTGCTCGCTCAGGCAGCGAATCCGGAACAAGTGAGCCGCATTGGCAATCAGACCGGCGGACGCGTCTTTCTATTTCTACACACCGACGATTTCTGGCGCGACTATCGTGAAATGACAGCCCGCGGCGTCAAGTTCTGCCGCCCGCCGAGTGAAGAATCGTACGGAATCGTCGCGGTCTTCGAGGATCTCTACGGAAACAAGTGGGATCTGCTGCAACTGAAAGCTGAGGGCTGACAGCGAATTTCTAAATTGCCATCGGCCCAACTTCTTTTTCCACCTCAGCCGTATCGACCATGGCGATTGCGTCCCACGGGCAGCCGTCGAGGAAGCAGCCGTCAGGTCCTTTGCTAAGACATTTCTTGCACCCGATGCACAGGATGGGATCGATTGCAATGCGGCCAAACGGCGGATTGTCTTCGTCGGGCACCCAAAACATGCAATCTTCGACGGGACAATATTCCACGCAGGCGGGCGAACCGGCGCATCCCGTACAGCATTCGGTAATGACGGCCAGCTCTTTCGGCTTCTTCTTGCGCGGAGTAGCGAGGCCTTTCGACTTCGGTTCAAACTTGAGCTCGTCGGGAACCATCCCAACGGCTTTGGTTGCGCCGGGTACAGGAGGCATGCCGGAATTATAACCTGACGCACGCCCGTTATGATCGAGCATTCTCTCGCTATCCTCTCCTGGGGCCATCCTCAGCGGCGCCGCCTTTCCGGCGAAGCGAAAATCTCAGTCGGCACAGGCCAAGATAGGACAGGGCCCAAATCCAAACCAAACTCCGAGAGGAATCTTGAACCGCGCCACGATCTCCACCGGGCTCATTCTGTTATAGTGAACGACTGCAAAAGGAGCACCGATATGGCAGGCAAGAGTCTGAACCGGGTTCAACTGATCGGCAATCTGGGGAAAGATCCCGAAGTCAAATTCACTCCGCAGGGCACGCCCGTGGCCAAGCTGACCATCGCCACCAACGAGCGCTTCAAAGACAAGGCTGGCGAATGGCAAGACCGCACTGAGTGGCACAATGTTGTCCTCTGGCAGCGGTTGGCGGAGATTGCCGGCGAGTATCTGAAGAAGGGCGGCAAAGTCTACATCGAGGGACGCCTGCAAACCCGCTCGTGGGACGACAAGACGACCGGACAGAAAAAGTACATGACCGAGGTCGTCGCCAGCGATCTGATCCTGCTGGGCGGACGCGGCGAGGGCGGTGGCGGTGGCGGCGACTTCGCCGGCGGTACGCGCTCAGCCTCTTCTGCAGGCGGCAACAGCTTCGACCAGCGCACGCCCGACCCGGAGCCGCCGGGAGCCGGCGCTGGGCCGATCACGGACGAAGATATACCCTTCTAGACACCCCTCTTCTGATCTGTGTCCATTTACTACCGTTAGGAAGAACTAGCAGGCGCGGGGTTTGGAGGAGGGGCGCAGTCCCCATCCTTCAACCCCATCCATGCAAGAGTCTTTGGTTCTGCGCAGTTCTATTGAGTCCACGCTCTTGATCCAGCGATCTTTCACTTTTCCTGGTTCTGCCTTTTTGTCGTAGCTTCATCACGTAATTGCGATCGGGCGCCGGAGCGTAGCGAAGCCATACGAGCGCCGCGAAGCGGAGGCGGCCCCGTTCCCACTCGGACCTGCTTCGCCAACGCGATGAAGAAATAACAGCCATGCAGTCAACGATGCGAAGTTCTGATCGCGAAAGTGTCCTTGGCGGAGGGCAATGCACAGCGATTAGGGATCGATCCAATCGAATTGTGGCGGCCTCTTCCAGTTCCTAACCGTTCCGTGTCTCGTGCCGGGCAAAAACGAAGACGGCGAGAGCGCTACTAGTGGCCTGTCGCAGGGAATTCGTTACTACATGCCAGTTTTGTCCACGACAAGGTCACTAACTCGCCGGTCTGCTCGTCTTTCCTTGGATATTTTGCTAGAGTCTGGGGCAGCCGTTGCGTGATCTCGAGGAGTGCATGGGGATTGATATGGAGAAGGCAGCACTGATTTTTACATATTACATTGCGGCCCCCGTGGAGAAGGTCTGGGATGGGTTCGTTTCGAAGGAGGCGAATCGCAAGATCTTCGTGGGCGCGGACTTTAACGTGGATCTGAAGCCGGGCGGGGCAATGACCTGGTCGGGGCCGGATAAGGATGGGAAGTCGATACGCTATGTGACGGGTGAGGTGCTGCGAGTGGAGGAGCCGAAGCTATTCGAGTACAAGTTCGGCATGGGTGATGGAGCGGTGATGTCCAGAGTAAAGGTGGAGCTGACTCCGGAGACGGAGGCGGTGAAAGTTGTGGTGACGAACGATGAGTGGGAGGAGGACGATCCGGCGTATGCCCAGAACGCGGATGGGTGGCCGCGGATTCTTTCGCGATTGAAGACTCTGCTGGAGACGGGGAAGACGTTCCGGCCGCATTAGGACGCGTGGACTGTCGCAGTGCGTTCGTTAGTGCGCAGGCGGCGGCTGGGGTCATAGTATTTCCACTGGATCGGGCGAGCATTGGCGAAGTGGGCGTTGATGTAGCGACGGAGTTTGCGAGCCAGGTCAGGGACCGAGGTGAAAATGCCGCGGGCGATGACCTCGCGTTGGAGGAAGTCTCGAACGAGTTGTGTTTTGTGGGCAAGAGGGGTTGTCGAGGATGATATGGATCTGCTGCTGGGGCCCGATGGGCGATCCCGGCTAAAATGGAGACGAGTAAACGGTCACCAGCTCAATACTGAGCGAAGGCGAATGGTTTCATTCCTTTGACTTACGTAATTGGACATGCTTGTGGCCATATAATTCTCTTCTGACGTATGGCCTCATGGCTCCTGTCCATTTACTCAGTTGCATCGGGTTTGTTTTTGGGGATAGGGGAAGGGGGGTCGCTTCAGCGACGCCATCACCTAGCAGGATCGATTTCGGCTTCAGCCGAACGCCTTCCATCGATACAACAGGTACAACAGACACAACGAATTTTCAGCAGCCTTCTAGTCTAGAGAGGGTTTGGTCGGATCGCCCGTTCCGCGCTAGTCGCCGTCCCCGGCGTCAACCGAAACTAATTCCAGGCTCTGCAGCAATGGGCTTGTATCCGAAACGAATTCCGCGTGTCCGCACTTCGGACAGGTGAGGATCGCGTAACCCGGGCCCTGACCATGGGGCGTCAAACCGATCCGCATCAGTTGATATCGCTGCAATCTCTGCTCGCAGCGCAAACAGCAAACGGTCTTCTGATAAGGATCGTGGGAGACACTACTGGTTGTCTCAACGGCTGGTTTCATGCTTCCTCTTTAAGCAACGGACCGCGAGGGAACGGCCCGAACTCGGGCCGAGCTCGGCTCGGCGAGTTCCCAAGTTTAGCATGGAAGGTTGAGTCGGACGCCGAGAGTGACTGCCGGGACTGCCGGGT
>Ga0209624_10001005_pt1 | contig 23544 bp, 19 predicted proteins | sample JacPinW_OM2H0_O1_FD_188565 | JGI IMG/M metagenome (GOLD analysis project Ga0209624, IMG submission 188565) | Forest soil microbial communities from Algoma, Ontario, Canada - Jack Pine, Ontario site 1_JW_OM2H0_O1 (SPAdes) (version 2) | ecosystem: Environmental > Terrestrial > Soil > Boreal...
TACGAACTGCAACTGGCTCGCCGCATGTCGCGCCTCGGCACCGAGACAGCTTTCGAAGTCTTGAACAAAGCGCGCGCGCTCGAACGTCAGGGCAAGAGCATCATCCACCTGGAAATCGGCGAGCCCGACTTCGACACACCCGCCAACGTGATCGAAGCCGGCGTCGACGCCCTCCACCATGGCTGGACTCACTACGGTCCCTCCGCCGGCTTGCCTGAGCTGCGCCAGGCCATCGCCGATTATGTAAGCCGCACTCGCGGCGTGAAAGTAGCCCCCGAAGAAGTAGTCGTCGTGCCAGGCGGTAAGCCAATCATTTTCTTCACGATCCTCGCATTGATTGACGAAGGGGACGAGGTCATCTATCCCAACCCCGGCTTTCCGATTTATGAGTCGATGATCCACTATGTCGGCGGTAAGGCGGTCCCCATCCACCTGCGCGAGGAACGCGATTTCTCCCTCGACGTAGACGAACTCGCAGCCGTCATTACCGACCGCACTAAACTCATCATTCTGAATTCGCCAGAGAACCCCACCGGCGGCGTCATGCAACGCTCGGACGTTGAGCAGGTTGCCAAGCTGATCGGCGACCGCAACGTCCTGGTCTTGTCCGACGAAATCTACAGCCGCCTCCTTTTCGAAGGCGAGCATTTCTCGATCATGTCTGTGCCCGGCATGCAGGAGCGCACCATTCTCCTCGACGGTTTCTCAAAGACCTATGCCATGACCGGCTGGCGCATGGGCTACGGCGTAATGCGGCCGGACCTGGCCGCCCAGATCACAAGGCTCGCGACGAACTCCACTTCGTGCACCGCCAGCTTCACGCAGATCGCGGGAATTGAAGCCCTGCGCGGTGACCAGAGTTCAGTCGACCAAATGTGCGCCGAATTCAAGCGTCGCCGCGACGTCTTCGTGGCCGGCTTGAACAAGATCAAGGGTTTTTCGTGCCGGATGCCCAAAGGTGCGTTCTACGTTTTTCCGAACATCACGAAGACGGGATGGAAGTCGAAGCCACTCGCAGATGCGCTCCTAGAACAAGCAGGCGTGGCGGCTCTCTCCGGCACCGCCTTCGGCGACTTCGGCGAAGGCTACCTGCGCTTCAGTGTCGCCAATTCGCTGGAGAACCTGCAGCAGGCTCTCGACCGCCTCGACCAGTGGACCCGGAAGAATCTCTGAGAGTCTGGGCGGAGACCCGAGTAATTTCATGCCGGTGAAAACGACTCCAGCCCGAGCAGGAAAGCCCAAGTCCAGTCGTCCCCTGATGCCCGGCTACGGGCTGCCTGAAGGCGCCGAGGGCCTGCTCCCCTGGAGTTGGGCCGAGCAGCGCCTGAAGAAATCGCACAACTACTGGATTACAACCATCAAGCCCAACGCTTCTCCGCACGAAGCTTCGCCTCACACCATGGTCGTCTGGGGCCTGTGGCAGGACGGCCGCTTCCTGTTCAGCACCGGCAGTCAGTCCCGCAAGGCGCGCAACCTGGCGCAAAATGCCAATTGCATAGTGTCCACCGAACACGCGCACGAAGCAGTCATAGTCGAAGGCACCGCCGAAATCGCGGACGTCCCCGCACGCCGCAAGTTCCTCCTTCTATGCCAGCGCAAATACAACTTCGACATGTCGAAAATGAAATCGGACATCCTCTCTATGAAAGAGCCAGTCTTCGCCGTGCGCCCCCGCGTGGTGTTTGGCCTGTGGGAGAAGCACTTCATCGGCAAGTCCACCCGCTGGATATTTGAAAAGCAATAACTCGGTCGTTCGATTCGATCGAAATGGCGGAGAGCCTGGCCACGCCCTCCGCCGCCTTCATTTCGACAATCAAACTCCAGTTACAGCGAGCGCAGGAAGTTCAGCAGGTCCTGCACATCCGATGCTTTCAGTCCGTTGAACTTGCGGACTACCAGATTGGCCTCGGATCCGTTGCTGCTGTGCGATTGAATGGCCTGGATCAGATCAGTGGTTCGGCCATCATGTAGAAAGAACAGGCGCTGGCCCAGTCCCCACAGTGGCGCGGTACGGAATTGATTGGGGCCGGCCGAGCCCTGATGGATGCCGTCCGCCAGCCCGGTCCCCATGTCGTGTAACGCGAAGTCGGAGTAAGGATGGTAGGCGACATTGGACATGCCGGTAAAGATTGAACTGCCGGTGGTCAGAGTCGGCGAGTGACAAAGATTGCAGCCAAGGGCATTGAACTTCGCGGCTCCGTTCTGAATGGATTGAGTTGACGCACCAGGTGTCGGCGGCGCCGACAGCCGAATGAACGCGGCAAAGTTCACAATGTCTGACGACATCTCCGACTCCGTGCCTACGTTGCTTCCGAAGTTCGGACTGCTCGCATTCTGGTTCAGCAGGTTGGTGGAATCCTCCGGAGATCCGTTGAACACGCATCCCGGTACAGCGCTGCGCTCATTGGGAAAATTCTCGTTCGATACTCCCTGCTCGACGTTGTAAGCCTCGCCTACGAAAATCAGCAGCGACTTGTTCTGCGCCTTCCAGCCGAATCGAGTAATGGTGCCATCATTGCCGCTGGTGTTGAAGACGCCACCAATTTTTAACGACGCTCGCGCCGATTGCGTGGCCGCCAGGTTGGCTTGCAAGTTGGCGTCGGGCGTGGCCTCAACCAGACCCAGGCCAAATAGCGGCGTAGGCGTCCGGAAGATCACATTGTTGCTGGAAAGCGCGCTGGCGAAGTCAGGCTGCGCCAGCGTACAACCCGGAGCGTCGGAACGGCCCGTTATTGTGTAGAGGTCGTGGACTCCGCCGTCGAGTGCGCCGCTGGAAGTCTTGACAAAACGGGCCTCCAGCACCGGCCCATTCGCAGTAATAAAGGAGGGAACCGAGTTAGACGCGCTATCCAGCGCGGCCAGCGCTACCTGCGGATTCTGAATCGAGTTTTGCGGACTGAGAACGCCGGGACTGGCGCCTCCGATCGTGGGCTGAGCATGGCACTGCGCGCAGCTATTCCCGTTGAAGGTTGGACCAAGACCCACTCCCGTTTCTCCGGCGATGCCGCCGGAAACCGAGTCCACTTCCTGAAACCGAAGCTGAGCCTGGCTGAAAAAAGCCTGCTCATTCGCGTTAAGGGTTGGATAAAAACTTCCCGCTGCCGCCGGGCCAGGGCGAGGACCAGGATCATTTTGTGCGTGAATGGGAGAGACGGCGATCGCTGCCAGCGCGATACAAATAATCGGGACGATCAAATTTTGACACTTCACTTTGCACCTCCGTGCAGGGCGAGAGACACACTTCTACACACACTTCTAGCTCGGTCTTGTTACGTGGCAACGCGCGGCGCGAGGTTGGACTCAGCTGTTCAGCTTGAGCTATGGCCGGCGCAAGCAGCCGGTCCGTGCTCACCGCGAACGGAACAGCACAGTGGGAGCGGAATCCCACCCAGGGAATCTCTCCTCAGGCGAGGAAAGAAGAATCGAACATTGCGCAGACTCTATGACGGATAAAGAATCCGGTCAACGGGTAGGAAGTACATTCTCATTGTCCGGAAAGACACGTCCGTCGCTCTGAAGAGCATCAACCACGTCGCGTATGATATTTTCGATGATCCCCGCGAGAGAGTGCGAGGTGAGCTTTCCAGTTCAGCCTCAGCCATTCTGAGAAAACTCGCTGAAGAAAACTCGCTGAAGGAAATTCATGGACAAACGTTTTCGCGTTTTTGCTACCTGCGACATCGGAGAAGAGGCAATCAACCTGTTGCGCAGCCGCGGTTATGAGGTCGAGGTCTACCCTCAACCACAAGCGCCGCCGAAGAGCCTGATTATCGAAAAGGTGAAGTCGGGTATCGACGGCCTGGTCACCACGCTCCGTGATCCAATCGATGCCGAAGTCTTTGCCGCGGGCAAAAATGAAGCCGGCAAGACCACGCTGAAAATCGTGGCACAGGATGCCGTCGGTTTCGACAACATCAACCGCGCCGACGCCAACCGTTACAAAATCCCTTTCACCCACACGCCAGATGTCTTAACCGAAGCCACAGCCGAGTTCGCCTTCTTCATGCTCGGCATGCTGGCCCGCAAGATGTGGCCCGCCGAGCACCTCACCCGCGATAATCAGTGGGGATACTGGCATCCCTACCTGCCCTTTCTCGGCGACGAAGTCACCGGCAAGACCATCGCCATCATCGGCACCGGACGCATCGGCCTGGCCATGATCAAGAAATGCGCCGGCTTCGACATGAACATGCTCTGCTACGACCCCGCCTATGAGAATCACGACTACATCAAAGCCATTCAAGAGACCATGGATTTGCGCCACGCTCGCGGCATTTCCAAAGATAGCAACTGGATCAAGTATGTAGGCTTCGAAGACGCTTTGCGCGAAGCCGATTTCGTCAGCGTGCACGTGCCGCTGCTGCGTCCGGGTGAGAGCGCCACACCCACCTATCATCTTTTCAACGAAAAAACTCTCCGCCTGATGAAGCCGACTTCCTATCTAGTCAACGACTCGCGCGGCCCGGTAATCGACGAACTTGCGCTGGTGAAAGCTCTGCGCGAAAACTGGATCGCCGGCGCCGCTCTCGATGTCTACGAAAAAGAACCCCTCCCCGCCGATTCGCCGCTGCGCGATCCCGCGATTGCCGATCGCTGCCGCCTCATGCCCCACTTCGCCAGCGCTGCCCGCATCACACGCCTCTCCACCGATCCCAACAAAGGCATGGCCGGCCGCTGCGTCCAGGGATTGATCGACGTCCTCGAAGCCAACTACGGCGGCGATATCCAGAAGATGCCCTATGTCGTAAACAAGGAGGCGTTCGGAAAGTAAACCGACATTCCATAGCATCGATCCCCTGCCCGGTCTATATTGACTCAAGGCAGATTTGGCGAACTCGCAAGCTGGTTCGACAAGGTGGTTCGAAATGATCAAACAATTCCTGTTGCTGCTCGGCGTGATTGCAGTCATACTGGCGGCACTGCTTTGTTCTCTCTACATTCTTGATCTGGTGAAAATTGCTGATCTGCAGACTGACCTCCGCAAAATCCTCGGGCTCATCGGTGTAGCCGCCGTCGCCGGAGTGCTGGTCACGCTGCTCATGAGGGCCGCCCAGAAAAAATAGTCTGCCCTTTCGCTGACGATTCTCCATGTCATGGGTTCCCCAGGCCGCGCGTACCCGCTAGAATGTAACGTCGCCCATTTTTGCCGAAGGATACGAATGAAAAAACACTTCGCCTTCTTTCTTCCTTTTGCCCTGCTGCTGCTGATTCCCTTGATCTCTGCCCAAACTCCCGGCACGGCTGATCAACCGAAAGACGACCAGCTCAAAGAGCCTCAACTGAAACTGATCCCTGAGCCCAAAGAAGTCCACCTTCAGCAAGGCGGCTTCCGCGTAAGGCCAACCACCAGAATCCTCGTCGAGTTCGGCCATCAGGAAGAAGATCGCATTGCCGCGGAAACACTTGCAGAAGAGATCCACGATCAGTCCGGCTTGAAGTTGAGCATCACAGGCTCTAAGGAGAAAGCAAGGGAAGTCCGCAGCACCATTGTGCTCGCTCGTCTGCAAGATCAGAGCGTCAGGAATTTCCTGGCATCGAAAGGCTTGAAAGCAGATTCCATCGGCGACCAGGGCTACCTGCTCTACTCCGACAAGACGCACCTGATTGTCGCCGCCAACACCGGCCAGGGGCTTTTCTATGGCGTGCAGACGCTGCGCCAGCTGCTTCGCCAGGACGACGGAAAACTGATCTGCCCCGCAGTTTCCATTCGCGACTGGCCAAGCATGGAGTGGCGCGGTGTGCAGGATGACATCAGCCGCGGCCCCATTCCCACCGAAGACTACATGAAGCGTCAGATCCGCACCCTGGCGGCCTTCAAAGTAAATGTCTTCGCTCTCTACATGGAGCACGTGTTCGATTTTGCCAGCCAGCCCTTGCTCGCTCCCAAAGACGCCGCGCTCACTCCCAAAGAAATCAACGCTCTGGTGGACTACGCGAGAAAGCTCTACGTCACCATTCTTCCCGAGCAGCAAACCTTCGGACATCTTCACCACATGTTGAAGTACGAAGTTTACTCCGACGTAGCGGAGCGTCCCCACGGCCACGTGCTCACTCCGACAAAAGAACAGTCTTACAATATCATCAAGGCGATGTACGCCGATCTCGTCCCGCTTTTCCCCGGACCGTTCCTGCATGTCGGGGGCGACGAAACTTTCGAACTGGGTCGCGGTCAAACCGCCGCGCGCGTCTCAGAAGTAGGGCTGGGCCGGGTTTATCTCGAGCACATGCAGAAAGTCTTCGCCATTCTCCAGCCCTATCACAAGCAACTCATGTTCTGGGGCGACATCGCGCTGAAATATCCGCAGTTGCTGGGCATCCTGCCCAAGGACATGATCGCCGTCCCCTGGGATTACGACCCCAAGCCGAGCTACGACAGTCTCATCAAACCCTATCGCGATGCCGGCCTGCGAGTAGTCGTGGCTCCGGGCGCGCAGACGTGGAACCAGTTGTGGCCGAACCTGGAAGTGGGCTACGTGAATATCCGCAACTTTGTGCGTGATGGCCAAAAGCTGGGCGCAATCGGCATGCTGAACACCACCTGGAACGACGACGGCGAAGCGCTCTACGGAATGGCGTGGCCGACGCTGATCTTTGGCGCGGCTGCGGGATGGCAGCCAGGCGAGTCGAGCATCGACCAGTTCAAAAACGCTTACGACTGGGCCTTCTACCGCAACGATGACGCTACCTTCCGCGACGCTGTGGAGAATCTAGACCGCGGCCACGAGGCACTGGCGAAAATCAAAGTCGAAACCGAGACCGACGATTTATTCTGGATCGATCCCTTCACCCCCGAGGGATCAAAGATGATGCAGAAACTAGCAGTGGCCGCTCCCGAAATGCGCTTGGGCGCCGAGCATGCCCTCGAGTCGCTCCGCCGCGATCAGGCCAAGGCCCGCGCGAATCAGGACACGCTAGCCGACATGACCTTGGCCGCCTGGCGTTGGGACGCCCTCGGCATGAAGGCCGAGTTCACACAAGAGATCAACAAATTCTACTGGGACGCTTTCCAGAATCAGACCGACGCCGACCGCGTAAGCGGTGATCTGGAAGAGATCACCGCCATCAATGCCCGCCTCGAAGATCTCCGCGATGCAACCACACGCGTGAGCCAGATGTACCGCGCTGCATATCTCGGGGAATACGGCCCGTACTGGCTCGACAATGTCCTGGTTCGCTATGACGACCTGGCCCGCGAGTTCCAGAAAAAAATCGTCGCCGTCCGCCAGGCCCGTCGTCAATACGAAGCGACCAAGACCCTGACTCAACCACAGGAATTGGGGCTTTACCTGCAGCCGTAAAGACAGTGATCAGTGGCCAGTGACCAGTGACCAGTAAGAACGCAACTAGAACATGTCGGCAAGAGCCCGGCTTCAGCCCGAAGATCCGTACCGGTTTTACTGATCCCTGGCCACTGACCACTGGCACTGAATTTCGATGTTCTCCAACCGAACCAACTGGAAGTTAACCCGCAATCGCCTCACGGAGGCCCTCGACCAAGCCCGATCGAGCGGCGCGCCCCTGCTCGATCTCACCATCTCGAATCCAACGCGGGCCGGCCTGCACTACAACGATCCGGAGATCCTGCAATCGTTGTCCTCCCCGCGATCCATGGACTACGATCCCCAGCCCAAAGGCTTGCCCCCCGCCCGCGCCGCGGTTGCGGACTACTATCAAGTTCAGCACGGCATCCATCTCGACCCCGAACACCTCACCCTCACCACCAGCACCAGCGAAGGTTATTCCTTTGTCTTCCGCCTGCTCTGCAATCCGGGCGATGAGCTGCTGGTTCCAAAGCCAAGCTATCCCTTGTTTGAATTCCTAGCCGACCTGCAGGACGTCAAGCTCGTCCCCTATCCCCTGATCTACGACCACGGCTGGCAGATGGATTTTCCCTCGCTGCAAAAGGCAGTATCGAAACGCACGCGAGGCGTAGTAGTAGTCCATCCCAACAATCCCACCGGATCGTTCGTTCACCTGGAGGAACAAAAATCTCTAAATCACTTCTGCCGCGAGCACGAACTCGCGCAGATCGCCGACGAAGTCTTTCTCGATTACGCCCACGACCGCGCCCCACAACAAAGCTTCGCCCCGAATCAGGATGTGCTCACTTTTACCCTAAGCGGAGTCTCTAAAATCTCAGCCCTCCCACAAATGAAGGTCGCATGGATCGTCGCCAGCGGCCCTGCGCCGCAGGTTGAGGTCGCCCAAGCGCGACTTGAAGTAATCGCCGACACGTACCTCTCAATGAACGCGCCCATCCAGTGGGCGCTCCCCGCACTACTGGAGCAGCGCAAAAGCATTCAGCCGCAATTGCTCGATCGCGTGCAAGACAATCTGGCAGAGCTCGACCGCCAGCTAGCCGCACAAAAAACTTGTCAACGCTTAAGTGTGGAAGGCGGATGGTACGCAGTGCTGCGTGTTCCAGTGACGCAGACCGACGAAGAGTTAGCAATCGACCTGCTGCGCCGCAAGGCTGTGCTCGTACATCCCGGCCACTTTTACGACTTCCCCAGCGACGGATACCTGGTCCTAAGCCTGATCACGCAAAAAGCGGAGTTTGCCGAGGCGTTGCATCGAGTCTTGGAGATGCTGGATCTGTAGAGATGTGCCTCACCGCTTCACCAGAAACGGATTGCTCTCCCGCTCTTCCCCAATCGTAGTCAGCGAACCATGTCCCGGAACAACCACAGTGTCATCCGGCAAACTCAGCACCGTCCCATGGAGCGACTCCATAATCTTCTGCATCGATCCCCCCGGCAGGTCGGTGCGCCCGATCGATCCAGCGAACAAAGTATCGCCTGCAATCAGAATTTTCTCAGCAGGGAAGTAGAGGCAAATACTGCCTTCAGTGTGTCCCGGAGTGTGCAGAACGCCGGCCGCATGCGTCCCAGCCTTCACCGTGTCGCCGGTGCTCAGGCTCTGGTCGATCTTGACCTCGCCAGGCGCGGCTACTCCGATCCACGTAGCCTGCACGTCGAGCATTTTAAGCAGGGCGTAATCATTCTGGTTAAGCAGGATCGGCGCTCCCGTAGCCGCGCGCAGCTTCATCGCGCCTCCCACATGATCGATGTGGGCGTGCGTAATCACGATTTGCCTGACTCGCAGGTTATGCTTGCCGATGAGCGCGAGCACGTCCTCAATGTCATCTCCGGGGTCGATGACCATGGCTTCGCGCGTCGATTCGTCGCCAATGATCGAACAGTTGCAATGCAGCGGCCCCACAGGAAAGATTTCGTGGATCATGGTCTTATTGTAACGAGCCGCGCTTAGAAGCATTTCGCAAAAAAGGTTCGGGAAGGGCACGGCTTCAGGAGCCTGCCCTCAGCGAAGCCGAAGGGTGCCATCCCAGCTCTATTAAGATTCGGGCTTTAGCCCCGAGGTTCGCGCCCGAACTAGATTCAGACTTGTCTAGAAGCCCCACTGGCGAGACAATACGCAACGGGCTCGGAGGTTCCGTGGCTAAATACCGTCAGCATGGATATCAGGACCGCGACCGCCAAGACAAGCCGCGCGGGGAGTCCCTGGATAAGCCGCCCGCAGAAAAACAAAAGCCCGCCTCAGTGCCGCCGGCACGACGCGACTACAGCATGGGCCCAAAGCCGGTGAACATGCCCGGCACCCGCGCCGTCTCCCGCTGCGCGGAGTGTGGCACCGTGCTGCAGGGCATCCCCCCGACGGGCCTTTGTCCCAAGTGCGGCTTCGAACTGCATTCCTGCAAGCAGTGCATGTATTTCGATCCCGGAAGCCGCTTCGAGTGCATGCAGCCAGTAAAGGAACGCGTGGGGAAGAAAGATGCGCGCAACGAGTGCACCTTCTTCGAAATCCGCGTCATCCGGGAGAAAGAAACCTCGACACCAGCCAACCTGCGCCCCAATGACGCGCGGCAGGCATTCGAAAATCTGTTCAAGAAGTAAGTCAAGCCAGACCTCAGACCGCAGACCTCAGACCGCAGACCCAGAATAGATACGTCGGAACCGCCGTTGGACGCCAGTTTTGCCCAGGTCCGAGGTCCGAAGTCGCTTCTCACGGTTTCTGCGTAGGCCGCAACAAAATCTCACTCACAAACGACCGCGCACTCTGTGTAACCAGCATCGCCACAGCATGCGCCACGTCTTCCGGCTGCAGCATCTTCGCAGGATCTTTACCCGCGTGCGGACTAAGCTCAGTGTTAGTCGACCCAGGGCAAATCACGGCCACACGAATGTTATATCCGCGCAATTCCTCCGCCAGCGAGTGGCTCAGCCCGCTCAATCCCCATTTCGATGCCGCGTAAGCCGCACCGTTCGGCAGCGCGTTCTTACCCGCAAGAGAAGAAATATTGATGATGTGTCCGGAGCGCGCCCGAATCATCATCGGCGCAAACGCGCGCACCGCATAGTAGACGCCTCGCAAGTTTGTATTCAGGATCTGCTCCCATGAGTCCGGAGGAAGCTGGTGCAGCGGACCCTCAGGTCCGCGAATGCCCGCATTGTTCACCAGGATGTCGACGCGCCCGAACGAAGCTTCAACCAGCCCAGCCGCCGCCTCAACCGACGCGAGACTGGTCACGTCACAGGAAGCGACCTCAGCCTTCCCGCCATTCTCAGTGATCGCTCGCGCGACCGATTCCAGTGCGCCACGACTGCGCCCGCACAGCACCGCAGTGGCGCCCATGCTCGACAACTCTTTGGCAATAGCGGCGCCAATTCCCCGGCCCGCCCCAGTTACCACGGCCACCAGTCCAGCCAGCGCGTGAACCGCATTTACTCGCGCTTCATCCGCTCGAACCCCGCCCATAAAACTTGCCTCCCGTCGTATCCAGCGCCTCGCAAGGGCTATCACCAGCTATCACCAGACGCAACATCTGCATCCTATACAATTACAATAGCGCCGGGGGGCGAACTCGGAAGTTGCTTGCCTTCGGAACAAGACGTACTTATAATCCGGCAAACCCGAATAATAAAGGGTCAGTCGTCTTACATCTCACACAGATGCGAATTGCCGATCCCGTAAGATCCAAGGAGCCATACTGATGAAAAAGATTCTGGTCACGGTTGTGCTTGGGATTGCCGCGCTAGCGGCGGCTCAAGATGCTGCCAAGCCGGCACAGTCGCAAACGTCCGCGGCACCCGCGCAGGCCGCCGCTCAACCCGCTCAGGCCCCTGCTCAACCCGCACAGACGCAACCTGCCGCAGCCCCAGTGATCAAGGACCCTGCCGAGTACAACGCGTACGTAGGCGCTATCGGACAGAAAGACGCCGCCCAGATCAGCGGCCTCGAAGCTTTTCTAACCCAGTATCCCAACAGCATCATGAAGGTTGCCGCCCTGCAAACTCTCATGCAGGACTACCAGCAGGCAGGGAACCAGGCAAAAACGCTCGACGCCGCCACCAAACTCGTGGCCGCCGATCCCACCAACGAGCGCGCCATGTTCCTGCTCGCTTATTTTGATCGCCTGAAGGCGCAAGGCGGCGACGCCAATGCCGCGCAGGACCTCGCGGATGCCAAGAAGTTCGGGCAAATGGGATTGGATGGTCTGCCGAAATTCGCCAAGCCCGATGGCATGTCAGACGCTGACTTCCAAAAGATGAAAGATCAGATGACCGGGGTTTTCAACGCAGCCCTCGGTCTCGCTGCCCTCACTGCCAAGGACTACGTGACCGCGCGCACCGACTTGCGCGCCGCCGTTGATAGCAGCCCCGATTTTCAGAAAGACTTCAGCGTGGTCTATCCCTTGGCGCTGGCCTATGCCGGCCCCACTCCTCCCGATCCGAACCTGACTCCCGATCCAATCAATGCGATCTGGTTCGCCGGACGCGCTTCCGTAGTCGCACCCAACGCGCAGTATCAACAGTCGATCGAAAAGTACGCCCGAGGCCTATACGTCAAGTACCACGCAGGAGACGACGGCTGGGCTGACGTTCTCGCGCAGATCAAGGCCAACCCGGTGCAGCCCGCCGGCTTCACCATCAAACCCGCTCCCACGCCTCCCGAGCAGGCTCACGCCATGGCCATCGCCACCGATCCCGCAAAAATGGATTTCGGCCAATGGGAGTTCATCCTTGCCAACGGCTCGCAGGCTGACCAGGATCTGGTATGGAACGCCATCAAAGGCAAGGCCGTACAACTGCAGGGCACCGTCATCAAGGCGACAGCCACGGAGTTTGATATTGCTGGAAGCCTCGACGATATCCAGGACAAGAAAGTCGATATCACTCTGACGTTTGAAGACAAAGTCCCTTTGAAGCTGATCCCCAAAGAAGGCTCCAGTCTGGACTTTCAGGGTGAGCCGGCATCGTACACGCCAAACCCGTTCATGATGACCATGGAGAAGGGCAAGCTGCTGAAAGCCGCTACCCCCACTCCGGTCAAGAGACCGGTCCACAAACCAGCCGCCAACTAATCGAGTGCGATTTGAACAAAGGGCAGCCCGCAAGGGCTGCCTTTTGAGTTTGTAACCAAACCTCAGCCTCCGTAGCACGGCTCAAAACGCCCCACTAACCCGAGTCGGAGGACGGTCTTACTGGCCACTGACCCCTGATCCCTGGCCACTGCCTTCAGGCCTTGACAGCCCCCTCCGCCGGGGGGACAATTGCGCTGCTCGGTCCCAGCCGCATCGTTTCCCCACTTCGCGGCTCCCAGCCCAGCCGTCCGACCTCTCCTTAGGTCTGCGACGAGGGCTCTCATCTCGCACGACGGAGGTTTCCAATGACGAGCCTAGAACTTCTTGGGATGTTTTTTCTTCCACCCACCCTGGACCGGAAAAAAAACGGCGTGAGGAAACCTACATTATCGAAGACGGCTTGGATCGTCTTTGTATTTTGCGTCGCGGCGACTGCCGCGTCGGCACAAACCTTCACCTCCCTGTTGAGTTTCGACGGGACTAACGGTTCTCAACCCCTGCTTGGGTCTCTCGTTCAGGGCATCGACGGAAACTTGTACGGGATAGCTGACATGGGCGCTAGCGACGGCTGTGGCACGCTTTTCAAAATTACAACCGGGGGAATCCTAACCACGCTATTCAACTTCCAGGATAACGGCAACGGCTGTCACCCTGATGGAGGGCTGGCCTTGGCAGCCAATGGAGACATTTATGGATCAACCACCGACGCCGGGAGCGACGGAGTCGGTACGGTCTTCAAGGTTACCCCGGCAGGCACGCTGACCACGGTACACGAGTTCAATCGCACCGAAGGCGCTAATACTAACTCAGCGCTGGTTCAGGGCACCGGCGGGAACCTGCTCGGAACAACCGTCAACGGAGGGACCGGCGGTGGAGGGATCGGCTTTTGCGGACCAACCGCCGACGGCTGCGGCTCGATTTTCAAAATGACTCCAGGGGGCACCCTGACCGTGTTGCATGAGTTTGATTTCACCGACGGATGGGACCCCAGAGACGCACCCCTGATTCAAGCCACGGACGGAAACTTCTATGGGGTCACTGCCGGTGGGGGCAGCAGTTCCAATTGTGCCCACAATTGCGGCACGGTCTTCAAAATCAGCCCGGGTGGTGCGTTCGCGACGCTGCGCAACTTCGACGGGACTAATGGTTCCGTCCCTTTCGCCGGAGTGATTCAAGCTGCCGATGGGAACCTTTACGGGACAACTAGCCAGGGCGGCGGCCCGCATGGCGATGGCACCGTCTTCAAGCTCACCCTGGGCGGCGAGCTGACGACGCTCCACAGCTTCGACGGGACCGATGGCTCCCACCCCTTCGGTGTGCTGGTTCAAGCTACCGACGGCAACTTTTATGGGACGACCAATGCGGGTGGCGCCAATGGCGATGGAACGGTATTCGAAATCACCCCCACCGGCACGCTGACTACGCTGCACAACTTCGACGGCACGGACGGCGCGGGCGCTCAAAGCGGATTGCTCCAAGCGACCAACGGGATATTCTACGGAAACACGTTCGGCGGCGGCGCCAGTGGTGACGGCACCGTCTTCAGCCTGTCTACCGGCCTCCGCCCATTCGTGACCTTCCTGCCCGCGGCTCGTCCGGTCGGGGGCATTGTGGAGATTCTCGGCCAAGGATTCACGGGAACGACCGGCGTCTCCTTCAACGGAACTGCCGCAACCTTTACCGTCGAATCCGATACCTACCTGACGGCCACCGTTCCCGCCGGAGCAAGCACCGGCTCTATCATCGTGACCGAGCCAGGCGGCACACTGACCAGCAATAAGACATTCCGGGTGGTGCCGCAGATCATGAGTTTCTCGCCCACAAATGGGCCGGTCAGCACCAGCGTCGTGATTACAGGCGAGAGCTTCATCGGAGTTATCGATGTGCATTTTGGCAATGTCAAAGTGACCAGCTTCACGGTAGATTCCGACACCCAGATCACGGCTACGGTGCCGGCAGGCGCGGAGACCGGAAAGATCTCTGTCTGCACTGCCGGCGGGAGTGGGGACAGTGCCACCAGCTTCACGGTAACCCCGTGATGCGTCGAAAGTGCTCGAAGCAAGAGTAGCAAGGCGTTCCTAATTTCGCACGACGGAGGATTCCAATGACTAAACTGCGGGTAACGAAGATGGCCTGCATCGTCTTCGCGTTCTGTTTCGCAGCGGCGATCGCTGCACCGGCGCAGACCTTCACTGACTTGCGCGACTTTGATAACGGCCCCAACGATCCCCACTGGAACACCACCGCCCAGGGCCGCGACGGCAACATGTACAGTACGACCCCTCAAGTCTGGAGCGGGCAATCCGGAGACATTTTCAAAATCACCCCCACCGGAACCGTAACCGGTCGTTTTACGTTCGATGGAACAGATGGAGGATACGTTTCAGCCGGTTTGACGCTGGCGCTCGGTGGAGATTTCTACGGCGCGGCCTCCCAAGGCGGCAGCTTCGGTTTCGGTACCGTCTTCAAGGTAACGCCCGGGGGCGCCGTAACCACGCTCTATAATTTCACTAACGGGGCCGATGGCGCGTATCCCAGTGCGCCGCCAATCCAAGGCGTCGAGGGCAACTTCTACGGAAATGCCAGTAGTTGTGCTGGTCTTCCCTCCGGAAACGAATGCATCCCATTCGATACGGATGGCTCCATTTACAAGATCACGCCCGAGGGCGCATTCAGCGTGCTCCACACCTTCAGCGGCCCGGATGGTATCAATCCTTTTGGCCAGCTCGTGCAGGGAACCGACGGCTATCTCTACGGGACCACGCTTGATGGCGGCGCCCACGGAGTCGGCACCGTCTTCAAGATCAGCACAGAGGGTGACTTCACTCTGCTTTACACCTTTGACGGCACGCACGGGGCGCATCCATTAGCCGGCGGGCTGATCCAGGGCTATGACGGCAACTTCTATGGCATGGCCAGCCAAGGCGGCGCCAGTGGGGCGGGATTGTTGTTCAAGATCACTCCCGGGGGGAAGTTGAAGGTTGTTTATGACCTCGCAAATAGCGGCTGCTGTTCCAACCCTGTTGGCGGTTTGGTTCAAGCCACGGACGGCAACTTCTACGGGACAACTGTCTTTGGGGGGAACGTTTTCCGCATCACTCCCAGCGGGGAATTCACCGACCTTGCCGACATCGGCGGCAGTCCGCAGTCGGTAATGCTGCAACACACGAACGGCATTCTCTACAGTTATAACGCGATTGCAGGCAGTGCCGACCGCGGCTACTTCTTTAGCATGAATGTCAGTCTGGCTCCCTTCGTCACCTTCCTGCCGGCGGCTCGTCCGGTCGGAGGTGTCGTAGAGATTCTGGGCCAGGGTTTCACGGGAGCCACCGGCGTTTCCTTCAACGGAACCGCCGCAACCTTCACCGCGGAATCTGACACTTACCTGACGGCCACTGTTCCCGCGGGAGCGAGCACCGGCTCTATCATCGTGACCGAGCCCGGCGGCACGCTGACCAGCAATAAAACATTCCGGGTGGTGCCGCAGATCAAGAGTTTCTCGCCCACCAACGGGCCGGTCAGCACCAGCGTCGTGATTACTGGCGAGAGCTTCATCGGAGTTATCGATGTGCACTTTGGCAACGTCAAAGTGACGAGCTTCACGGTAGATTCCGACACTCAGATCACGGCTACTGTGCCCGCAGGCGCGGAGACCGGAAAGATCTCCGTCTGCACTCCGGGCGGGAGTGGGGACAGTGCCACCAGTTTCACGGTAACCCCGTGATTCTTTGAAAGCGTTCGAAACAAAAAGCCGCCTCCACGAGGCGGCTTTTCTGTGTGGTAGGGCTGTGTTGCCTGCTCCTACTTTTCTCGGGGCACCGGAAACACGAATACCGAATACCTCAGCCTCGCCTACCGCACCGCTTTCTTTTCCCGGTCCAAAGACACAGGCCGGGCGCTCCGGGGCGGCCGTTTCGCCCCATCTCGAAGCTGCCGAACGTCGATCTTAAGCTCATCGATGGTCCGGCTCAGCGTGTTGCGGTGCATCCCCAGTTCGCGCGCAGCGCGGCACTGGTTCCCCTTATTCTCCTGCAGGACGGTGAGGATAAAGCGTTTCTTGAATTCGCGCACACCCTCCGAATAAAGGATGTTGCTCTTATACATCTGCAGAATAAGTGCTTCCAGTTGATCTTTCACGTGAGGTCTCTCTCTTCCTGAATGTCTTTTTTTAACTGCCTGCTCGCACAGCGCTTATTTCGACTTCGAAGGCGGAGTGCCGCTCAAATCCTTCGGCGCACGATGCAGAAAGTCCAACCCCTGATCGAACCGCACCCGCAACTCCACCGGCGCCACCCACATCGCTGCTCTTCCCACCACCAGAAAATACGGCGCCAGCACCGACTTCTTCAACATGGACGACGTTGGCGTGAACGCGGTCATACCCATCAGCACCACGGTCACAATCAAAACCCCTTTCACCACGCCCAGCAACGCTCCCATAAAACGATCAAACCCGCTCAGCCCCGCCGCCTTCATCAACTTGCGTGCAACCCGGGCCGCAACGTTGAACAGCAACAGAATCACAAAAAAGATGATCAGGAAACTGAAAATATCAGCCAGCCAGGCGTTCTTCAAAAACGTCATGAACCAATCCGACAGCCCCGGATATTTCCATGCGGCAACCAGATAACCCACAACCAGTCCAGCCATACTCAGAGCCTCTGCAAAGAAGCCCTGAACTCCGGCCGAAACGATGCTCAGCAGCACAACCGCGACAATCAACCAATCCGCCGCGGTCATGCTCGTCTCCCGCCCGCCGCTCCTTTTCGCAAGCCGCGGCCGGCTACTCCCAGCCCCTCACGCCTATACATCCAGCTTGCGTCCCGTAATCTGGAAGTAGGCATCGAGATATTTCTCGCTCGTCCGGCGAGCTACTTCATCCGGCAAAGCTGGCGCGGGCGGCTGCTTGTTCCAATGAATTTCTTCCAGGTAATCGCGAACGTATTGCTTGTCGTAAGATTCTTGTCCGCGTCCCGGCGCGTATTTATCAGCAGGCCAGAAGCGCGAGGAGTCCGGTGTGAGCACCTCATCCGCCAGCGTGATTCCCCGAGCCGTGCGTCCGAACTCAAACTTCGTGTCGGCGATGATGATACCCCTCTGCCGGGCGTATGCGGCAGCTTTCTTATAGATCCGCAACGTCAGTTCGCGCAGCGTGCTGGAGGTTTCCGAGCCCAGGATTTCGCACATTCGGGCAAACGAAATATTCTCATCGTGCCCGCTCACTTCCTTCGTTGCCGGAGTAAAGATCGGCTCCGGAAACGCCTCCGACTCGCGCAGCCCAGCCGGCAGTTCGATCCCGCACACTTTTCCCGTAGCCTTGTATTCCTTCCACGCCGATCCTGAAATGTAGCCCCGCACCACGCACTCCACCGGAAACATCTCAGCCCGCTGCACAATCATCGATCGCCCGCGCAGCACCTCGGCATACTTCTGCAACGCCTGCGGATACTGCTCCACATCCGCCGTGATCAAATGGTTCGGAACAATGTCAGAAAGAAAATCAAACCAGAACAAGGAAATCTGCGTCAGCACCCGCCCCTTATGAGGAATGCCGGTAGCGAGCACGTAGTCGAAAGCGGAAATGCGGTCGGTGGCAACGAACAGCAGCCGCTCATCGTCGATCTGATAAACGTCGCGCACCTTGCCGCTGGCATGAAGTTTGAGATCAGGAAAATCGGTCTGCAGCACTACGGGATCAAGAAGTTTAGGGCTCATGTTTTAAATTTAACAGGGGAACGAGCGAGGCGTATTTTAGCCCCTCAGAAATTTTTGTCAACGGCAGAGATCACATCCCGAAAGTAAGTCTCTATCCTATTGAGCAGGGAAGCGTTGTCCAGCCGCCAAGTCAGAATTTGCTACCGGAACCCTTGTGGAAAAGCTGAGGATGAAAGTGGATAAAGTGGAGTGTGGAGCGGGCGCCCTCGCCTGCTGCCTTTGACGTTGATTCTTAAACTACCCCTTGCACCCCAATGTTAAAATAGAACCAGACCCCAAAAATTTCGCAGAATCAGGCGGAGCCCCAAGGCTCCGCCTTTCTGTTCTCGCAGAAGCAGAATTCAGGAGCCCCATGTCCAAGCCGTTCAGCCGCCCCGACGATCCCAACCGTCCCAACACCAAGCGCACCGGCGAACGTTCCGAAGCCGCTTTCCTTTATCAAGCCAGCCAGCGCCGCTTCGCCATCTGCAAGCCCTGGGGAGACAGTGAGCGCTACGACTTCATCCTCGACAACCGTCCCCAGCCTCGAGTCAAACTCTTCCGTATCCAGGTCAAATGCACTGACTCCCTCCGCGCCGATGCCTTCGAAACCCGCGCCACCTACTCCGTCGGCCGCCGCCACGTCCCCTACAACAAACGTGACATCGACTTCATAGCCGCCCACGTAGTCCCTCTGAACATCTGGTACATAATCCCGGTAGAAGTCTGCACTCCGCAGCCCATGCTCCGCTTCTATCCCCACCGCACAGCCAAGCTGATGCGCCTCGAAAAATACCGCGAAGCCTGGCACCTACTCGATCCCCCACTACCAAATCCCCCAATTACCATCCACGCCTGTATCGACCCGGATTATCCGGACGAAGATTATCCCGAAGGCTACGAGCCAGAGATCGAACTCCCGGAGTTCCCATAAAAGCCCTGTCATCCTGAGGCGGACGCTTTTTGTCCGCCGAAGGACCCATGGAGCCCCCGCGCCGCGACGCGTTCTTTGCGTCGCAATAAGCGCGAGGCGACCTTCCAAATGGGGGACGGCCGCCACTAGCTCGTGTGGAACGGACACTCCTGTCCGTCGTTTTTGACGTCGCATTCTTGAATTGAGGAAAGACGAGAGCAATCAACTGCAGAAAAAAGGGGCAGACGTAAGGGTCGAATGCTGGCAACCGAGCCAGCGCTAACCCATGCCTGCCCCCAAAAGAGCTGTCCACTTTATCTTCAGTGGGCTAGCCGCTTTGAAGTAACTCCAATGCTACCGTTCCCGAAATGGGATGGCTGTTCAAAATTGCACACCTTTGGCTCCGGAAAATCCCTTCTAGACCCCCGCGTAAAGCCCACTCTGCCCCTCGAGATCATCATTGACAACACCTCCCTACGGGATTAGCTTGTTACTTGCTTGGGGCTTGGTGTCGTGAATCGACGTGACGTGAATCGACTTCGTCTGATATGGGTTCTCTTCCTGCTGTCGGCCGCCGTCTGTGTATCCACAATACCCCGACCAGACCTGCCCGAGACCCCCTTCAACGAGGCGGATGCCCCAGTAAATCTAGCTCCTCCTGTTCTTCCCCGCATCCAGGCCATTTCTCCTTCGGTCACTCCAGTCGCGGTTTTGCCCGTGCTGCCAAACCACAGCCAGGGTTTCGTTGTCCGCGGGGTAGTGCTGGAACAGCCAGTCACGTCGAAACAGCGCCATCCCCGTTCTTTCCAGGATCTCCTCTGCACCTTCCTGATCTGAAGTAGTCCTCTTATCCGACTGAATAGCTCGTTGTGCCCACTCGAACTGGCGCTGTTGGCCCTCGCGTGGCTCAGCAACCGGCGGGTTCCCTGAAATCTGAATTCCGCGCACTCGTCCGGAAGCGTTGAGCGCATTCGGTCCCCTATCGAACCCCGGCAGGAAGCCTGACCGGGGCAGACACGCCCATTTGGCAATTTACTTGGGGACCGAAAATTCAATCACCGAATCAGAGGAGAGTTCCATGAAAAAATTCGTATCCGCTCTTATCCAGCGGCCTGGCGCGAACATCATCCGCGCGCAATCTTCACCCACGATCCTGTTCCTACGTTCAAAGTCCGTTACCGGCTCGTCTTCCGAAGCCACTCGTTCCCGGCCGCAACCCGCAAGCCCTCAGCCCAAACCATTCTTCAGCCGATGGCTCGATGCCTGGCGAAGCCGGAATGGAGGAACGAGCCGATGAACTGTGTCGAACGATTCTCTGGAGGAATTTGGCCGCGAGCAGCGACAGCCAACAAACACCGCGCATGGACAACCAGAAGCCCGCGCTCTTGCGAACACAACCACGGAGGGCGGCCATGAACAAAGTCGGTAAGCCGTTTTTTCTTTGCTTCCCGGAACAGATTTGCCCAAACGCCGCGCTCAGCAAGACCTACTCCGATTCGTCTCTCTATCTCAAGGACAAGAGAGTGGCTCAGTTGCTGCTGCTGCTGCAACTGCTCCACCGGGACGTAGGCGGATTGGCAGAATTGCCCAGACCCGAACTGAGCGAAATCATCTCCAGCGCAGTCGGAGTGTGTGGCTTTATCAACCCCATCGAGGCCCAGGATGTAATCGCCGTTGTTTTGAATGCGATCGAAACGGAGGATCGAATCGCGATTCGAATTCAGGAGAGCCCGTAATTCTCGCGACTCTGGTTTGAACGACCAGACCAGCCAGGTTGCGGACCAGATTTGCAGGTCAGGTTTGCACTCGCCACGTTCGGGAACTCCATTCGTGGCGCTGGGCGCGGCTAAGTGTCCGACTGCCGTTGAGTGAACGCTCCGGGGGGGACGTTCCCCCAACGCAGTCGGACGCAAGCTGCCTTGAAGGTAAAAGAGAATGGACCAGACTTCAGCACGAAACAAATGTGGGGACAGCCGCCCTCGGCTGTCCACCGGGCAAAGCCCGGTGCCGTTGGTGTTGGTGTTGCCCGTGTGGAACGGACACTCCTGTCCGTCACCCTTGATTTGTCATCCTGAGCGAAGCATGACGCCCACGAAGTGGACGTCATGCGCAGTCGAAGGATCCCTACCCCCTGCACACCATCGTCGGCCTGACAAGGAGTTTCCACCAGCAGCCCCGCTGTTGACGTTGCGAAACGAGCCACAAATCGTGCCACGGGCAAGCCCGGGAAGGACACGACGTCCAGTCGTGCCGCAAAGCCGCAAAGAAAGGGAATCGGGTTCAAGCCCCCGAAACAAATGTGGGGACAGCCGCCCTCGGCTGTCCACCGGGCAAAGCCCGGTGCCCTTGGTGTTGGTGTTGCTCGTGTGGAACGGACACTCCTGTCCGTTGCCTTTGACCTTGGGGTTGATCTTGCTTTTGACGTTGAACTGAGGGGACCACAACCGCCGCAAGGCACAACCGTGGAAGAGCGGCGCTTAAGCGCCGCGTAAAGCCCCAGGGCAGAGCAGAGCTGGGTGCCCCATTTCTCGCGTCCTTTGCGAGAAGTGGGAGAGACCACCACTGCCGCTGACGTTACAAGTCCTCAACCCTCAACCCCGTATGCTTCGCAATCCGTGCCAGCATCTTCGGGCCGATCTCCATGCGGTCGTGAAACGCCCAGACAAAATCCGCATGCCCAGCCCTTTGCAATGTAATGTGGGAAGAACCCTTGTGCGCCTTAGCAGACCATCCGATGCGCAACAAAGCTCGATACACCCGGCTAGCTTTCGAACTTGGCCACTTACTCACGCCGTAGCAAAGCTGATTGTCTTCTGTCCGACTTTCTCCGCTTCAATCCGGTCCGCAATCACCCGCAGCGCGAGCGCCTCGACGGCCGCTTCTGCCTCGGCCTGGGTAGCCCCGTAAGCCATGACGCCCGGCAGCTCAGAAATCTCGGCAATCCACCGACCGTCCTCTTCCTGCTCAAATTCAATCTTGAAATTCACGCCGCCTCCGCGAGCTTGGCCTTCTGTCTCATCTTACACCCACCCGCAAGCTGCGAAGCCAGAAAGCCCCTTTTCCTTTCAACAACTTACCCCACCCAATCCCCCAATCAACCGCTAAACCCCAATTTTCCCCCATTCGTTGGGATAAAGATGCGTAACCCCTTCCCCTCCAATAGCATCACAACAGACCAATACCCAGGGAAAAGTGTAAGAACCAGGTTCAATTCCCGGGGAGAACCATAAGCAGTCGGGTTTGTGGTCTAGGTTTTGTGGAGAGGGATCAAAGGCGAAGCCAAGGCAAGTATCTGCCCGAGTTTTTTCCTAAGACCGAAGACCCAAGACCTGAAGTAAAGAAGAGTTCCAAAAGGCCGAAGCCCGATAGCCGAAGCCTGAAGCCCGAATTTAGGAGCCTCTAAAGCATGCGCAAGCCGATCAAGTACGTAGAAAAAGCAGTAACCGTCGCCGCCAAAGGCGTTTGGGCCGTCTTCGATCGTTTGAATCAGATCAAGCAGAACCCTTCGCCCACCCCTAAATGGTCCGACAAGCCTCTGCTCAAGTCCTACGAGAAGTCGAAGCCGCCCCTCGGCTGGCCCCGCTCCACCGATTCTCTGTGCCCGAAGTGTGTGCCTGAAATCCGCCAGCAGATTCTCGATGGCAAACTGCCGCACGAAGTTCTGATGAACGAGAAAGTAGGCGAGATCAAAGCCACCATCATCGAACGCGACGGCAAGATTCTGATGGTCAAGGACTGCCCGAAACACGGCCACTTCGAAGACGTGATGTCCATCGACACCGAATTCTCCAAGCACTTGGAAGACGTCTTCCCCGGCCGCGACATCGTGGCCCACAACGACGAAAAGCTCCACCATCACGGGTCTTCAACCGTGAAGTATGGACGCGGCTCCGTGCTGACGATCGATCTGACCAACCGCTGCAACATGATGTGCGATCCCTGCTTCATGGACGCGAACCAAGTGGGCTTCGTCCACGAACTGCAGTGGGAAGAAATCAAGCAGATGCTCGACAACGCGATCACCATCAAGCCGCGCCGGCAGATGAGCGTGCAGTTCTCCGGCGGCGAGCCCACGTTGAGCCCATACTTCCTCGACGCAGTCCGCTACGCAAGAAAAGTCGGATACAACTCCGTCCAGGCCGCCACCAACGGAATCGAATTCGCAAAAAGTTTTGAATTCTGTCAGCAGGCAGTAGAAGCCGGCATGCGGTATGCCTACCTCCAATTCGACGGAATCGGCAACGCCGCCAACGCCCATCGCATGGTAGGCAACCTGTTCGACGTAAAACTAAAAGCCATCGAGAACCTCCACAAAGCCGGAGTGGAAATTGTCCCGGTAGTAACGATCGTAAACGGCATCAACAACGAACAAGTAGGAAGAATCATCAAGTTCGCGCTGGACAATCCAAAAACGATCAGTTTCTTATCATTCCAACCAGTAAGCTTCACCGGCCGCGACGAAGCCGTAACCGACGACCGCCGCCAAGCCCAGCGTTACACGCTGAGTCATCTAGCCCACGACGTAAAAAACCAAACCGGCTTAGGCGAACCAAGC
>Ga0209624_10001006_pt1 | contig 23535 bp, 17 predicted proteins | sample JacPinW_OM2H0_O1_FD_188565 | JGI IMG/M metagenome (GOLD analysis project Ga0209624, IMG submission 188565) | Forest soil microbial communities from Algoma, Ontario, Canada - Jack Pine, Ontario site 1_JW_OM2H0_O1 (SPAdes) (version 2) | ecosystem: Environmental > Terrestrial > Soil > Boreal...
AGTGGCCGGCCGGCTTGATTTCGGAGCCGGCCGGCCGCGCCTGTAGCTGACGACAGACGCCTCGCGTCCGTGGTGCACACCGGAGAGCCTCGCTGGATTGAATTCAGCGATCGCGTGAGGGTAGGCGGGCGGCATGACGAATTGAGAGCGCGAGCAGTGCGATAACGGTGGGCGGCATGATCCACCAGGTGGCGATTGTGGTGGTGGCGAGGAGCGCAGTCAGGGCCAGCCCGAGCACAATCCCGAGCGCCGTTCGCCAGTCGTCGCCAACGACGAAGTCCCAGATCCCGGCGAGGAAGATGGATGCACGCGTGATGTGCTCACTGTGGCCGACAGCTGGCCTGCGGGTGAGGTGGTAGGAGTTGCTAACGGTCTCTCCCGAGACTGGCTGGCGGACCATCCGGGCGAGCCCAACGGCGGCCAATAGTACGCCCGGGACGATCGCCAGCAGCGCCGCATCGTTGCCTGGCCAACTCGCGCCGGCGCCCTCGGTGCCCCAGAACGTGCCGAACGAGGTCAGCATTACTCCGACCGCGAACTTCATCGTGTTCTCTGGAACCTTCGCCAATGGTGCTCGTGCCGCTATGCCGGCGATGACGACGATTAGCACGGCGATACTGGCAGCGCCGGCGGCCAGCGCGATACGGTGTTGGTTAGCTCCGAACGTGAGCACGATGAAGGCGACCTCGAGACCCTCCAACAGCACCCCTTTGAAGGAGATCGCAAACGCGTAGCCATCGAAGCCTGAGCGGCTGGTGCTGGCCGCCCGCGCGGCCTCGATCTCGTCCCTAAAGATCGCCAGCTCGTCATGCCTGGCCTTGAGCCCAGCCGATCGCAGGATCGCCTTGCGCAACCACTGAAGGCCGAACATCAGCAGCAGCCCTCCGATCAGTACCCGCAGCACGTCAATGGGCAGCGTTGTCAGTGCTGGTCCGAGCGCAGCCACGATCGCGGCGAGCGTGACGGTCGCGGCTCCCACGCCGCTCATCGCCGAGGACCAACTGCGGGTAGTCCCAACGGCGAGCACGATCGTCAGGGCCTCGACGGCCTCCACCGCACAGGCCAGGAAAACGGAGATCGCCAGGCCTGCTTCTGCGCCGCTCATACTCGCGCTGTTTCGGCGTGCGCCGAGCGGCGATGTCGGCCGACGCTCAACATGGCGGCGTCGCGATCCCGGTGCGGTATGCGTAGTTGACGGCCTGCGCGCGGTCGCGCAGGCCGGCCTTGGCGAACAGATGGTTGATGTGTGACTTGACGGTGGTCTGGCTCACGAACAGGCGCTCGGCGATCTCGGCATTCGTCAGGCCGTCTGCAATCAGGGCGAGCACCTCGGCCTCGCGCGGCGTCAACTCGTCGGGCAGCGCCGTGCCCGGCGCGTCCAAGCTATTGCCATCCGTGTGCGCGTCGCTCACGAGCGCGCTGACGACGTGATGCTGCACCGCCGGGTCGAGCGCGGCCTCGCCGGCAGCAACGGTGAGGATCGCCTTGCGGATGTCCTCGCTGCTGGCGTCCTTGGTGAGGTAGCCGCGTGCGCCGGCGCGCAGCGCGCCGAGCACACTCTCATCGTCCGCGTAGGTGGTGAGCGCGATCACGCTGACCCCGGGCTGATTCTCGCGCAGCCTTCGTGTCGCCTCGATCCCGTCGAGTCGGGGCATGCGCAGGTCCATCAACACCACCTGGGGGCGGTGGCGGGCGGCGAGAGCTACCGCCTCCTCGCCGTCGGCGGCGCTGGCAACCAGCTCGATCCCGTCGAGTAGGCCCAGCAGCGTGCCGAGGCTCTCACGGACGAGGCGCTGGTCGTCGGCGAGCACGACGCGGATTGGCTGCTGCGCCGCGTCTGTCGCTGTCTCTGCGGTGTTCATGCCGGGAGCTGCAACTCGACGCGGAAGCCGTCGTGGGTCGGTTCGGCCACGAGCTCGCCGCCCAGGAGCTGGGCGCGCTCGCGCATGCCCGTCAGGCCGTAGCTGGCGCCGGCGAGGCTCAACGGGGCGGGCGCTGGCGTGCCGGCACGCGCATGGTCGGCGACCACGAGCACCGTGCTCTCAGGCAGGTATGAGATCTCGATCTCCACCCGCTCAGCGGCGGCATGGCGGCTAACGTTCGTAAGCGCCTCCTGTGCCGTGCGGTACACCGCTAGCCGCGCGTCGGGTGCAAGCTCGCGCGGCTCGCCCCGCACCTGGACGTCCACGGGCAGGCCGCTCTGCTCGCCAAAAGCGTCTGCGAGCACGCTAATCCGGTCTGGGCCCGGAAGCTCATCGCCCCGTGCTGTGGCGATCGCGCGGCGGGCTTCCTGCAGCCCGTTGGCTGCGAGCTGGTGAGCCTGGTCGATCGCCCGCGTGAGCTCATGGCCAGCGCCGCGGTCGGCGGCGAGCAGCCGTGTGCTCTCCAACTGCAGCGCGAGTGCGGAGAGCGAGTGGGCGAGCACGTCGTGCATCTCGCGTGCCAGCCGGCCGCGCTCGGCCGCAGCCGCCGCCGTTGCCTCCGCGACGCGTGACTCGCTGAGCGCGTTTCGCTGCTGGGCGATCGCGCGCATCAGGCGCATCACGAGGAACCAGGGGACGGCGGAAAACACCACCGAGACGGCATTGCCGCCATGTCCTGTGATCACCGAGACGGCGATCACCACGATGAGCGAGAACGCCAGCGTCAATGCTCCCGTTACCCGCTCCAGTCGCATCGCGGCGACGATCCCCACGAAGACCGGGCCGCTCTGCCAACTGCCGTCGGGCTGCAGTGCTGCGAGCACGGCGGCGGCGGCCGTCAGGCCGACGAGCGCGGCCACGCGTTGCGAGACAGGCATGCCCGTGAAGCGCAGCGGCTGCGTGCAGACTGCGGCGGCGATCAACGCGATCAATGCCACCAGGATCGCCAGACCGCGACCATGCAGGCCTGGGTGGGGGCGCGTGGAGACGGTCCCCGCGATTGAGAGCGCCAGCCAGGCGAGGCCGAAGCAGCGGATGACGACGACCTCGATCGGTGAGCGAGCCGCAGTTGCTCCTGGGGTGTCGGAGCTGAGCCACGGGCCACGTGCGGGGTCCTCGGTGGAGATGCGGCGGGTGAGCCACTTGTAGAGCGCGAACATGTTCTGATGAGAACGATAGGCGCCGTTCACGCCGCTGTCATCGGCTCATGGGCGGAGACGAGGCGTGCGGCTCTCCACCCGTGGTCGGAGAGTCAAGTTAGGCCCGCGGGCCGATGAAGGCAGGCGCCTCGCCACGTAGCGTTGTGGCCATGCTTACGAACTCACTAGACGTAGCCGTAGCCCAGCACCGTCCCACCCCGGAGGCCCCGGGCGGCGACCCGGTGATCGCGATCCGTGCGTTGCGCAAGCGTTACGGCCGCCACGAGGCTGTGCGTGGGATCGACCTGGAGGTGCGCCGCGGCGAGATCTTCGCGTTCCTCGGCCCCAATGGTGCAGGCAAGACGACGACGGTCGAGATCCTGGAGGGCTTTCGCCGTGCCAGTGATGGCCAGGTCGAGGTGCTCGAAGCCGACCCGTGGCATGCGCCGGCGGGGTGGCGCGAGCGGATCGGGATCGTGCTGCAGGAGTCCGAGGCCGAGCCGGGGCTGACCGTCTGGGAGTGTCTCGACCTGTACGCCGGCTACTACCAAGCGCCCCGCGATGTCGATGAGACGATCGCGCTCGTCGGACTGAGCGAGCAGACGGACGAGCGGGCGACCTCGCTCTCGGGGGGACAGCGCAGGCGCCTGGACGTCGCGCTGGCGCTGATCGGCGACCCGGAGTTGATCTTCCTCGACGAGCCGACGACCGGCTTTGACCCCTCAGCCCGCCGGGCCGCCTGGGAGGTGATCGCCGGTCTGCGTGAGCTCGGCAAGACCGTGTTCCTCACGACGCACTATATGGAGGAGGCCGAACGGCTGGCCGACCGTATCGCGATCATCGCCGCCGGCGAGATCGTCGCTGAGGGGACACCGGAGACGCTCGGCGGCCGTCAGGTCGCGGGCGCGCGGATCACGTTCTCTCTCCCCGGTGGGTGTGCGCTCACCGAGCTGCCGACGTGCGTCGCCGCTCGCGTGGAGCAGGAGGCCGGCGGCAAGGTCGCGCTCGCCGGCGCGAACGTGACCGCCGACCTGCACGTGCTGGCCGGCTGGGCGCTCGAGCGTGGCCTGGAGCTCGACGAGCTCGAGGTGCGCAGGCCGACGCTCGAAGACGTGTACCTGGAACTTACGACCAACGACCAAAGGAGCTGACGATGTTTCTGCTCTTGAAGTACCTGATTCGTGCGTGGCGTCGCCACCGGGCAGCCGCCCAAGGGAGCTAGCCATGTTCCTGCTCATCAAGTACCTGACCAGGCTCTGGCGCGAGCGCCACCATGGCACCGACGGCGAGATCTCCGTCAAGCCCGGCAGCGGGCGCAGTCGCGCACGTCGAGCGGCTGTCGGACCCTCCGCCGCTTCGCGTGGCCCGGTGGCGGTGCTCGCTCACCAGGTCCGCTACGACATCCGCGCCAGCCTGCGAAATCCGCGCGCTCGCTTCTTCACGTTCTTCTTTCCGCTCTTCCTGCTGGTGGTGTTCACCGGCGTCTTTGGTCACGGCACGACCACGATCGACGGCGACCACGTGAGGCTTTCGCGCTTTTACGTGCCGGGGATTTTGGCGATGTCGATCGTCGTTGCCTCCTACGCCAACCTCGTGATCTCAATCGCCACGCTGCGCGAGTCGGGCGTCCTCAAGCGCCGCCGTGCGACGCCGGTCGCACCCGGGCTGCTGATCGTCAGCCAGGCGCTCGCGACGGTCGTGATCGTGGCCGTCATGACGACGCTGCTGCTGGTGGTCGGGAAGGTGGCGTACGGCGTCGGAATGGCACCGGGCGCGATCGCCGCCATCGCTTGCACGGCGTTCGTGGGAACGCTCGCGTTCGCGTGCCTCGGCTACGCGGTCTCGGGTCTGATCGGCTCCCCGGAGGCCGCCCAGCCGGTCGTGCAGGCGACGACGCTGCCGCTGTGGTTCTTCTCGGGCGTCTTCATCCCCACCACCAACCTCAGCGGCACGCTGCGGACGGTCGGCAAGCTGTTCCCGGTGGAGCATCTCGCGGCGAGCCTGCAACTTGCCTCGGTGCACACATCGTTCACCGGCGCGATATCGGTGAGCGACCTACTCGCGCTCGCCGCTTGGGGTGTTGCGGCCGGTGCATTTGCGGCCTGGCGCTTCAGCTGGCTTCCAAGCGTCCAGGGGGCAGGCGCGTAGAGTGCTCGACATGTCACAAGCAATCGATCCTGAGTCAGTGGAAGGCTCACAGACAATCGTCCAGGCGCACGATCTGACGCGCCGCTACGGCGAGGGCGAGGCAGCTGTGGATGCCCTTGCGGGTCTCACCGTGGATTTCCCAACTGGACGCTTTGCGGCGATTATGGGTCCGTCGGGATCGGGCAAGTCAACGCTCATGCACCTGCTCGCCGGTCTCGATCGACCGACCTCCGGCACGGTCACGGTGGCTGGGGTGCAGCTCACCGAGCTCGACGACCGTGCGCTCACGCAACTGCGCCGCGACCGCATCGGTTTCATCTTCCAGACGTTCAACCTGCTGCCGGTGCTCAACGCGGAGGAGAACATCCTGCTGCCACTGTCGATCGCGGGACGCGACGTCGACCGGGCGTGGTTCGATCAGCTCGTGGAGACCGTCGGCATTCGTGACCGGCTCAGCCATCGTCCCGCGGAGCTCTCCGGGGGCCAGCAACAGCGGGTGGCGGTAGCCCGGGCGCTGATCTCGCGCCCGGCGGTCGTGTTCGCAGATGAGCCATCCGGGAACCTCGACTCGAAATCCTCCGGCGACGTTCTGGAGTTGCTGCGCCACGCGGTCGACGATTTCGCCCAGACGGTCGTGATGGTCACCCACGATGCCCATGCGGCATCCTTCGCCGACAGGCTGCTGATGCTCGCGGACGGTCGGATCGTGCACGATGGGGAGGCGGCCAGCGCCGAGCAGGCGCTCGACTTGATGAAGGCGATCGGCTGATGGGCAAGCTCGTGCTGCGTGGCTTTGCCCAGCGCAAGGTCCGGGCGCTTTTGACGGGCATCGCGATCGTGCTCGGGGTGGCGCTGATGGCCGGCACCTACATCCTCACGGACACGATCAACGGTGCCTTCGCTGAAGTCTTCGGTGCCGTTTACAAAAATAGGGCTGTTGTCATCACCGCGAAGGAAACGCTCGGTCATGAAAGCGGCTCTCAGCCGTATCCGATTACCGAAGCTACGCTGGCACGCGTGCGAGCGGTGCCGGGCGTGGAGGCCGCTTCCGGCGGGGTCGTGACTGGGGCGACGTTGCTCACGACGACCGGAAAGCGGATATCGAGCGCCGCGCCGTCGCTGGTCGACGCCGTTCAGCCAGCGCGCTTCGAGGCGTTCACAGCCGTGCAGGGCCATCTCCCAAGCCATGCTGACGAGATGGCGATCGACCAGGCGACGGCCAAGCATCACGACCTTCACCTCGGCCAGCGGCTCGTGATCGCGGGCGCCGCTCGCGCGCGGCGATACACGATCTCCGGCATCGTCAAGTTCGGGAGTAGCGAATCCCTCGGCGGCGCTAGCGTCGCGCTGCTGCTCCCCGCCGAGGCTCAATACATGTGGGGCAAACCCGGCGAATACGACATCATCAACGTTGCCGCGAGCCCAGGCATCTTCCCGACACAGCTGGCCTCACGCGTGCGCGCCGCGCTGCCGGCGACGCTGATCGTCCGCACCGGCGCCGAGGAAGCCGCCAATCAGACGGCAGAACTGGAAGAAAAGCTCGGCTTCCTGCGCACATTCCTGCTCGTCTTCGCCTACGTTGCACTGCTCGTGGGGGCGTTCATTATCTTCAACACCTTCTCCATCACCGTCGCACAGCGCGTGCGCGAGTTTGGCCTGCTGCGCGCGCTCGGCGCCTCACGTGGGCAGATCATGCGCTCTGTGGTCGCCGAAGGGCTGCTGCTCGGAATCGCCGGATCGGCGGTCGGACTGCTCGCCGGGATTGGTCTCGCGCCGGCGCTCGATCGGCTGTTCAAGCTGTTTGGCGCCGACCTGCCGGACAACGGCACGGTGCTCGAGGCGCGTACCGTGATCGTGTCGCTCGGCGTGGGCATCGTCATCACCGTGCTCGCGGGCTTGCTCCCGGCGATGCGTGCCACGCGTGTGCCGCCGACGGCGGCGATGCGCGAGGGCGTGCAGATCCCGCCGCGGCCGCTGCCCACGCGCCGGGCGCTGGTGATCCGCTTCGTCGCGTACCTCGTGCTGCTACTGGCATCGCAGATCTTGGTTGGCGGTGGTGCGACGATTGTGGTTCTGATCGTGATCATGGCGCGTGGCGCGCGGCTAACGGTCCGGCTGAGGCGCGGTGGCGAGCGCCCGCCGCGTCACTATCGGGTGATCCCCGCGCTCGGCCGCACCATCGGTTTGATCGTGAGCTGGCGTGGCATCACCGGACGGCTCGCCCGCGAGAACTCGGTGCGCCAGCCCGGTCGCACGCTCGTGACAGCGCTCGCGCTGACCGTAGGGTTGGGCCTCGTGGCCTTCATCTCGGTGTTGGCCGCGGGTACGAAGGCCACGATCGACCAGGCGGTCAGCCGCTCGTTCGCCGGAAACCTAATCATCCAGAACAGCAGCGCTGGCGGAGGGGAAATCCCGGGGACGATCGCGCCGGCACTGCGCTCGATCCACGGCGTGGGTGCAGTCACCGCGATCGCTTTCACCAAAGGCAGGGTGCGGGCGCTCGACGAGCCCGGCACGCCGGTGATTGACGAAGACAGCCCGCTGACGGCGATTGAACCGCAGTCGTTCACAAAGATGTACAAAGTCGAATGGGAACATGGTTCGGCTGCGACGCTCGCCTCGCTCGGACGGAACGGCACTGTTGCCTCGGAGAAGTTCGCCAGAGCCCACCACCTACGGGTGGGTCAGCGCCTGCTGGTCTTGAGTGCCTCGGGCCACCATGTGACTCTGACCGTGCGGGGCATCGTCTCCGAAGAAGCAATCGGCCTGCTCTCCAACCTGACGATCTCGCGCGCGCTAGCGCGCTCGGCGTTTGGGCAGCGCGAAGACGGCGTGGACTTCGTCGCCTACGGCGCTGGTGCCAATGGCGCTGAAGTGCGTAGCGGCATCGATGCACTGCTGCGCAATGAGTTCCCGCAGGCGCACTCGCAAACCGCGGCGCAGTACACGCAGGACGTGAACAAGAAAACCGACAAGCTCCTGCTGCTCGTGTATGTGCTGCTGGCGCTGTCGGTGCTCGTCTCGCTGGTCGGGATCGCGAACACACTTGTGCTCTCGACCTACGAGCGAACGCATGAGCTGGGGATGATGCGAGCGATTGGCGCCTCGCGCAGTCAGATCCGCCAGATGATTCGTTACGAGTCGCTGATTACCGGCCTGATCGGCGGCGTGCTCGGCCTTGTGGTCGGCATTGTTGGTGCGGTGCTGGTGACTAAGTTCGAGCTGTCCGGAGCAGGTTACGTGCTCTCGATACCGGTGGGCACGCTGTTCGTGATGCTTGTTGCCGCCGCGTTCGCCGGGCTGCTCGCTGCCCTGTTGCCCGCCTGGCGGGCTTCACGGCTCGAGGTGCTGGGTGCCCTTGCCAGTGAGTAGACGGGGGCCTACTCCGCCTCGAGTATCTCAGCGCGAGAGGAGGGCGATGACGCGACTGCCTCGGCCGGATCAGCTTTCTGCCACGGCCGGCTGATCGCCGCCCAGGACAGCGCCCCGATGAGCAGCATCGAGCACAGGATCCAGCCCAGCGCGGTGGTGCCCACGCCGACGTACTTCAGCCCGGAGGCTGCCACCACGAATGTGATTGCGGGGCGGATGTAGCGGTCGGGCGCGTTTGCGGAGAGCAGTGAGCCCACGAGCACTGCCGGCACGCTGCCAATGATCAGCGAGGTCGTCACGCCGAAGTCGACGTGGCCGAACGCCAGCGCGCCGAGTGCCGCGGCGAGCGTCAATGGCACCGCCTGGCTGAGGTCGGTGCCGACGAGCTGGTTGGCACCGATCATCGGGTAGAGAAACAGCAGCAGGATGATCATCAGCGAGCCGGAGCCGACCGAGGTCATGCCCACGATGATTCCGCCCACGACGCCGATCGCAACCGTGCGCAGCGGCTTGATCTCGAGGTCGTGGACCGCGACCGTGCGTGTCTGCCCGGCGCGGCGGTCGAGCACGTAGCGCAGCACCATCGCAGCAGCCCCCAGCAGCAGCGCTGCACCAAGCACGATCTCGATGTTTTCCTGGGCCCCCTTGCTGTTGCCCATCAGATGCAACAGATACGCTCCCAGGAACGCGCTTGGGACGGACCCCACGACCATGAAGCTAACTAGGCGCAGGTTGGGGGTGCCTTTGCGCAGATGCACCGCGGCACCGAACGGGCGCATCACGACTGCTGCCACGAGGTCGCTCGAGATCGCCTTCGATGGTGTCACGCTGAACAGCAGGATCAGCATTGGCGTCATCAGCGCGCCGCCGCCGGCGCCGGTCATGCCGACGAGGAACCCAACCACGGCGCTGCCAAGGACGATGTACGGGTCTACGTGCATAGCTCAAGCCGTGGCTGAATCTAGTGGCTCAGTGCTGCTAACCGAGTGACTCAGCGGCCGAAATTCAGCGTCGCGGAGCCGGGCATCATAGACGAATTTCTCACGTGTGGGTGGATTTGGCCCGGATCTCCGTGACGCCGTCTCATGGGAGAAGGCGCCCAGGATGCCTTCCAGGTCTTGCTTTAGAGGCCCGTGGTGTTTATGATGCCTCGCCGTTAGCAGGGGTCGCGAAATCTCAACATTTGTTGGGGTGGGGAGCCTCAACATACGTTGAGGCTATGGACTCTCCAGGCGGAGTCCGTTCGTGGCAGGCAAGGAGGCGGGAAGCGCTATGAGTGTGGATACGGGGAGCAGTGCGGAGGCTGGCATGAGTTGGAATCCTGCGTCGTTGGCGGATGCGGCTCGACCTTTGCCTGCATCGAAGTCTTTGAACAGTTCGCGCGGCTTCCTGGGCGTGGGCTGGCGTCGATCCAGTCTGATCGGGGGGATTGCAGAGGTCCGTGGGCCGGCTGCCTGCATGCGCAGGGACGCGTTGTTTCGGCGCCTGTTGGTAGTTGCCGACGTGGTTGCGATCGTTGGTGCGTTCTTGGTAACCGTGGAGATGTCGCGACGTTCGGTGCAGTTGACGTGGGCCGGAATTGCAGCCATCCCGATTTTAGTCGTCTGCGCGAAGTTGACCGGTCTCTACGACCGCGACGAGACGCTGCTACGCAAGACGACGTTGGATGAGGCGCCGAAGCTGTTTCAACTGGCGACTCTGTGTGCGTTGGTGGCCTGGTTGACCGGCGGCCTGCTCGTGCGTGGTGCGCTCGATCGCCATGAGGCCCTGTTCCTGTGGCTGGCGTTGGCGGCAGGCTTGATCATGGCGCGGGCAGTTTCGCGGGTGGTGGCTTTGCACATCGCTCCGGGTGAGCGGTGCTTGTTCATTGGTGACGAGCTCTCGGCTGAGACGATTCGCTCGAAGTTGACCGGACACGGCGGGGTCAAGGCGGAAGTCGTCGCTCACCTGGATCTGGACAAGGTCGCGTCGTGGTCGACGGACAGCTTCTCGGAGGTGCGTTTGGCGGAGATCCGTGACCTGGCGCGGACACTCGATGTGCACCGTGCGATCATCGCGCCGCGCAGCGTCGATGGGGGGGAGATGCTTAACCTGGTGCGCACCTTGAAGGCGGTTGGTGTGCGGGTGAGCGTATTGCCGCGGCTGCTCGAGGTCGTAGGGTCGTCCGTTGAGTTCGATGACCTGCATGGAGTAACGGTGATGGGGGTAAGGCGCTTTGAATTGACGCGCTCCTCGGCGGCGTTCAAGCGCGCGTTTGACCTGTTTGGGGCGTCACTGGGATTGTTGGCTATATCCCCGCTGTTGATCGTCATTGCCATCGCGGTCAAGCTCGACAGCCGTGGCCCCGTGTTCTTCGGCCAGCAGCGTGTCGGTAGGCACGGGAAGCGCTTTCGGATGTTGAAGTTCCGCACGATGGTTCCGGATGCGGAGGCGATGAAGGAGTCGTTGCGCGATCGCAACGAGGCGAAGGAGGGGCTGTTCAAGATCGCCATGGATCCGCGTGTGACCCGCGTGGGGCGGTTGCTGCGCGTGAGTGCGCTGGACGAGTTGCCACAGTTGTTGAATATCTTCAGGGGTGAGATGAGCCTAGTTGGCCCGCGCCCGCTGGTGATCGACGAGGATCAGCGCATCGAGGGTTGGCACCGACGCCGGCTTGAGCTTATGCCAGGCATGACCGGCCCGTGGCAGATTCTCGGCCCGTCTCGCGTTCCGCTCAAGGAGATGGTCGCGATCGACTACTTGTATGTCGCCAACTGGTCCCTGTGGACCGACATCAAGATCCTGCTACGCACCGTCCCCCACGTGGTCGGGCGTCGCGGGCTTTAGTCGCTCGCAATCCCCGCACGCGCAGATCACGCCCGCTGTGCTGATCCTCGAATAGGGTCAATGGCCCGCGCGTTACTTCGCGCGTGCTGGTGCCCGCACTGATGAGTGCAGCGTCGGCGCGCGCGGCGCCACGGCAGAGGATCACGAAAAACGCGACAAGCGTGATCCAAAGGGCTGGGATGAGGATGATGAGCATTCGATGACAGAGGATTCGAGGGTCCCAGCGCTCACGCAAACACCGCTACACCGCTGGGCATGGCTTCCATCGGATATTGCCCGCAAAGTCTTTAGTGCCAACCCCTAAATCGAACAGATGTCCAACGCGGCGCCTGCGTGCCGCGGCCGACTAGATGCGGCCAACAAGCTGCTCGAGCGCCACCGAGATCTGCTCGCACACTCGCTCGGTTGCGAACAGCCTGACGGCCTCGGCTCGCGCCGTGAGCTCGGTCTCGCGTGGCCTGGCGTCTATCCGTGCGAGCATCTCGACGATTGCCGCCGCCATGCCCTCGGCGTCTCCCGGTTGCACCTCGATCGCCACGGAGCGCTCCACACCCTCGATCGCGCCAACCTCGCTGGTCGCTACAACAGGTACGCCAGCGGCCAAAGCCTCTCCGACGGTCAAGCCAAATGGCTCGTACTTGCTGGCCTGCAGCAGGATGTCGCTGCGAGCCAGCTCCGCCGGTATCTCAGCCGCCGGTACGTGTCCGGCGTATTGCGAGTTCTCGGTCGGGAGGTCATCCAGCAGCTTCGTGTAGTCAGACCACAGGCTCGGGTTGCCGAGCACCCGGATGCGAACATCCACGCCCCGCTCAAGCAGCAGTCTCGCCGTCGCCACAACGCTCTCGACACCCTTGCGCACGCAGATCCGACCGAGCACCAGCACGGTTGGTGGCTCTCCTGACTGCCTGGGTGTGTTGGCGAAGCGACTGATTCGCACCGGGTTCGGTACGACGACTGTCTTGGCGAGCGGGAAGCCGTAGTCGTGAATTAGATGGTCGCGAAATACGCTGCTGATGCAGATCAAAAGACTCGCCTGTCGGATCGCGAATCGCTGCACGAGCAGGCGTACCGACATGATCGCCGTGACCATCGCGAGCTTGTAAGCCGGTTGACAGCGAAGACCCAGACGGCGCTCGGCGACCAGCCATCTGAGCTCGCCGGCGATGTGGGTCTCAGGGTGAATCACAAGTGGAACCGCGCGCCTCATGCTCGCGGGCATCGCCGGAGTCTCAATGCTTGAGAACTGGTACACGAGGTCGTAGGGCTCGCGTGCGTGGTGTTCGGCGATCTGCCGACGAAGTCGCACCGAGCCACGGCCGCGTGCGTATAGGCCGCTGGCAAACGCACCGATACTGGTGCGGCTGTACCACTTATTCCACTTCCAGTTACTTGTGCCCCAGATAAACCTCAAATTTTCATGTGCCTCGAGCTCGGGGGGAATCGGATAACCCGCCGAAGGGAAGAAGCAGTCGATCCGGTGCCCGAGGTCGGCTAGTCCATGCAGCAACTCCTCGGCTGCGCCCCTTGCACTGGCGGTGCCCCCGGGGACGGGCCCGAGCCATGCTATGCGAAGTGATCTGGCTGGCACCGTCGGCAACCTACAGGATCACCAATGCTAGTGAGCACGGCTTTGTATGGTGCGATTTACCTCTTCGAGCAGGCGTCGCTGAAAGGTAGCCACCGAGAAGCGCTCGGCGTTTTGCACGGCCTCTGTCGGGTCGAACTGGAGGTCGTCGATGCTTTCGATCGCACGCTGGAAGGCACCGACGTCATCGAGCTTTGCGAGGAGTCCTGTTCTGCCCTCGATCACCGTTTCCAGCGCGCCGCCCGCCGCCGCCGCAATCACTGGACGCCCTGATGCCTGCGCCTCCACTGCGGTGATGCCGAACTCCTCCATGCTCGGCACGATCACTGCGCGAGCCTTTGCATACAGCTTCGCCAGATCCTCGTCGCTGGTGCGTCCGAGGAACTCGGCCTCTGGGTAAGCGTGGCGGAGGTTCGCATGCGCAGGGCCTGAGCCGACAATGCGGATCGGTGCGTGCGCCCGTCGTGCCGCCTCGAGCGCGATCCGCAGGCGCTTGTGGCCAACCAGCTCTGAGACCATCAACAAGCTGTCGCCGGGCTCGTCAGGACTAAAGCGATGGGTTTCGACCGGTGGGTGGATGATTGCTGCCTCGCGCCCGTAGTAGCGCTTGATCCGATCACGACTAAGTTGAGAGATCGCAAAGTACGCGTCAACCCTGTGGCTGGCGGCGAGATCCCAGCGACGTATCCGCCGCAACTGCGAGCGCAAAAGCGGCCGTAGCAGCGGTCGCGTCTCACCGAGCGCGCGCTCGTGCTCATACCACGCGTAGCGAAACGGTGTGTAGCAGTAGCACAAATGGATTGCGCCCTCTGGCACGCGCACGCCGTGGGCGAATGCGCTGCTGCTGCTCAACACGAGATCCGACGGCGGCAGCCGCAGACGGCCGACGGCTGATGGGTATAGCGGCAGCAATCGCCTGAAATTCGATTGGCGGGCACCGAGGCGTTGTAGCGGTGAGGTGATCACCGCGTGGTCGACGAATCTCTCGTTCGTGCCCTGCTCATCGTAGAGCAGGGTGAAAACAGGGGCCTGTGCGTACAGGTCGGCGATTGCGGCAAAGGTCCGCTCCGCGCCGCGCATGACGAGCAGGTAATCGTGCACGAGGCTGACCCGCTCGCCCGCGATGAGCGTGCCCGCAGTGAGTGCGCTCCCCGTACTCTGCGTGTGGATCATCGGGAGCTCACGGTCGGCGGTCGGGGCCGCGCTCTCTACGCGGCGTTTGGCGCGGGACGCTTGACGGCGCACAAGGCGACGCTGAGGTAGGGGTAGTGCAAGGCGCGACTGAGCGGCGCGTCGAAGACGACCAATGCGCGCAGCGGCAGCAGCACCAGCCAGGCAGGCACCAGCCCGACGCGCGCGGTCAGTCTTCTCATCAGATCCGTCAGCTTTTGGGAAACCACACCACTGATGAATGCCTCACTAGCGACGTCGAGGTCGGCGGCGTTGACGATCTGTCTGAGACGCTCCCGTGAGTACCCGTAGCGCACATGTGCACCGTCCTCGACAGGGCTTGGATCACGTGCCTCGGTATACAGCGGATGGTGAGCATCGTACGGTGTGCTCAGCAGGATTTGCCCTCCTGGCTCGAGCATTGCGGCCAACGCTTTCACCAAGCCCTCGTCGTCGCTGACATGCTCGATCGTCTCCAGGCAGATGATCTGATCGAACGCACCAAGTTCGTCGCGGTGATCCTCGATCGCGCGCAAGTCGATGATGCGAAAGTCGATGCCGGTAACCCCGAGCATCGCCGCGCGTGTACGCGCGCTCTCTTGCTCACTTGACAAAAAAGATGCTGCCAACACCTGGTTGCCTGTGCGTGCGGCATAAATGCTGAATCCGCCATTACCACAACCGGCATCGAATGTACGTGAACTATTGGGTCGCAGTATGCGCCGTAGCCACAGCCATCGATCCAACACACACGGGTCACCGGTGATCAGCAAGAACCTCCACCCAAAAACCCGCAGTAGCACGTCAGGCATGCCCGCAGGATATCCGATGGCACTAGTCAACGCGAGGCCCTGACCGGTACACTGGAGTCATTGTGGTCAAAACGACGCAAGGATGCGGGGGACTACTGACATGACAGCTGGGGACACGCGATGCGCATTCTCATAACCGTGCCTTGGGGGGAGCCGCTGGGGGGTGCCGAGGCGATGCTTCAAGCGATTCTCGATGGCGCGCAGGAGGAAGGTCACGAGCTCGAGTTGGTGTTCTTCAAGCCTGGGTCGTGGCCGGTGGCGTTGCGCGAGGCAGGCTTTCGTGTCGAGGTAGTTGCCGCGGGACGCTTGCGTGAAGCGCATCGCTGGGTGGCGACGGTCGTGCAGCTGGCGAAGATCATGCGTTCGCGCCAGCCCGACTTGATGCTCAACTGGGCGGCCAAAACACAGCTATATGGTGCGCCCGCGGCGCTGCTCGCGGGCATGGCCGGCCGCGTGGTCTGGTGGCAGCAAGCGATCCCCCGGCGTGGCTGGCTGGACGGGTCCGCGACGATGCTCCCGGCCGCGGCGATCGGTTGCTACTCGACGGCGTCTGCTCGCGCCCAGGCACGTCTGTACCCAGCGCGGCACACTTTTGTTGTGGCTGCGGGCGCGCCGGTTCCACAAGCGCACTCACGCTCGGCGCCGTTGGAGCTCCCCGCCGGAGTTCCCGTGGTTGGCCTGGTGGGACGGCTACAGCCGTGGAAGGGACAGGACCAGCTGCTCAGAGCTCAAGCGATCTTGCATGAGCGCGGACACAGGATGCACACCGTGATCGTGGGCGGCGATGCTTATGGGCTCTCCGCCGAGTACGCCGCGTCGTTGCCAGTGCTGATCAACGAGCTCGGACTGGGTGAGCATGTCACGATGACCGGCCAGGTTCCCGACGCCGGTCCATACATCGAGCAGATGGATGTGCTCGTCAACGCATCTGACCCGGAGCCGTTCGGCATCGTGCTGTTGGAGGGCATGGCCCGCGGTGTCGCCGTGGTGGCGGTCAACTCAGGTGGCCCGAGCGAGTTCATTCGCAACGGTCAAACCGGTGTGCTCGCGAGCTCCGGTCGGCCCAATGCTTTGGCGGACGCGATCGAGCCGCTTCTCACCTCGCACTCGCTGCGCGAAGAGATCGGCACTGCCGGCCGTGATAGCTTTATGTGTGAATTTACTGATGCGGCCATGCGTAAGCGGTTCTTTCACCAGATGCAACAGGTGCTCGATGCCACGGGCAGGGTGCCTGCCAGCCCGGTTGCGCGCGCGTAGGCGATGAGCACCGCAGCGGGGGCGCGATTGCTGGCGACAGATGAGTACGTGCCAGATCGCGTCGCCGGTGATGTCACGATCGTTGCGCACGACATCGGCCCGGTCCGGGGGATGGAGCGTCAACTCTCCGGGCTGGTGGTTGGGCTCGAGCGGCTTGGGTACAGAATCACTGTGATTGCCCGCGTCTGCGAGCTGCCAATGGGCACCAACGTCACATTTCACAGGGTGCGCGGTCCAAGCCGGCCATTTCTCATCGCCTATCCATGGTTCATGTTGGCGGGGTCACTCGCGCTACGAAGATGGCGCCGCGGTGTTGTCCAGGCCACAGGTGCGATCGTGCTCAACCACGTCGATGTGATCGCGGTCCACTACTGTCACCAAGTTGGCGCTCCCACGCCAAGTCGTGCCGCGTGGGTATTTCGCTGGCACGTCAGGCTGGCAGGCGCGCTGAAGCAACTCGGTGAACGGGTGTGCTTTCGAATCAATCGAGCCGCCACGTTTGTGTGTGTCTCGCAGGGACTATCCGAGGAGATCCGCGAGCATTATCCGGCGCTTGCCGAGCGAGTTCTCACCATTCACAACGGCATCGACACAGCCGACTTCGCTGTCGGGCGTCCCGGCCGTGCGGACGCGGCTGCGGCGCAGCGCTCGGCGCTTGCGATCGGCGAGGGGCGACTGGTAGCGGCGTTCGTGGCCAGCGAGTGGGAGCGCAAGGGCCTGGCAGCTGTGATCCGGGCACTTGCGTTAGCGCCGGAGTGGGACCTGGTTGTCGCGGGCGGCGGCGATCGGGCGCACTACCAGGCGCTGGCGGAGTCCCTTGGTGTGGGTGATTCGGTCCACTGGCTCGGGGTCACGCGTGGCGTCGACGTGGTCTATGAGATGGCCGATGCATTTGTGTTGCCCACGAGCTATGAGAGCTTCTCGCTGGTCAGCTTCGAGGCTGCCGCCAGCGGCTTGCCTGTGCTCGCTACGCCCGTCCACGGTGTACGTGAGTTGATCGTCGATGGGCACAGCGGCTTTCTAATCACTCGAGATCCGAGCTCGATCGCGACTCGGCTGCGGCAGCTTGCAGCTGACCCAGAGCTGCGCACGCGTCTCGGGGCGGCCGCACGTGACGCGGCCCAGTCGTTCGACACGAGCAGGATGGTCGCCGAGCACCACGAGCTATATCGGCGACTGGATGGATCTAGCTGTGAGCTGACTCTGACGCGCTAATCAGCATCTGCTCGAGGCGGTCGGTTGCTGCCGGCACCGAGAACAGCCGCTCGACCGCTGCGCGGCCTCTCATGGCCAGCTCCCTACGTAGCTCTGGATGTTCGCGAAGCTTGCGCAATGTGTCCGCGAGCGCGTCACTATCTCCCTCTGCAAATACCAAACCACCTCCCGTCAGCTCGATCAACCAGGGGATCTCGCCGGAGCTTGAACCAACGATTGGCACGCCGCACCAGAGCGCCTCGACGATCACCCGGCCAAACTGCTCCTTCCAGGTGGCCGTCGTGTGTGAAGGCACTACCAACACGTCGAGCTGTGCGTAGCCGCAGGCCATTTGATCATGTGTCAGACCGTCCAGTACACGCAGATGTGACCCAGGGATCGTCTGGCCCTCTAACTGGCCTCTGAGCTCGCCGTTACCGATCATCACGAGCTCCACCGGCGCGTCGAGCTGGCGGACGGCCGCCAGCAGATCGAACAGGCCCTTCCGCTCGATCAAGCGACCCGCGTATCCAACGGTGAAAGGATGTGCGGGTACCGTTGGCACGTTCCTCCAGTTGGGCACGGCCGGCGGAGCGAATCCGACCTCTCCTCGCGCCCCCCAAGTGCGTACCAACCGCGCAGCGCTGTCGGAGCGTGCAGCCACGAATGCGGCGTTACGTAGCACCCTCGAGCGCAGCCAACGTATCGCCGCCGGCAGGCTCCGATCGATGTTCTCATAACACTGCACACCAAACGGTATATTCAGGCGCGTCAGTGCGTGTGACCATTGTGTTGCTGCGAGCGCATATGGCTCGGCCTCGATGAATGCAACATCGGGGTCGATGCTGCGACACAGCGAGCGGCATCTGGTGAGATAGATGTGTCGTTGCACGCGACCCGGAAATACGATTGTGGTCGGGCGCAACGCGCTCTCCATGCCCGCCAGCGCCTGTGGGCGGACCGGCTTGTGTGAGTACTCGTGACGCCAGCGGCTCGGTAACACGATCGTAACCTTCCACCCGCGTTTAACGAGCTCGCGGTAGACCTCTTGGTTGACGTTTACCACTGCGGGATGGCTTACCGCCATCAGTCTTCGCTGGCCGCCCGCAGTGCGTACTTTGCCGCAGTTGCCAGCCCGTTCGAGCGCTACGGCCTGCATACCGCCACTCGCGTGCGTGGTACGCTGCGAACCAGCAGGCGGGTCATCAGCGCCAGTTTCCAGAGACCACGCCGATTGCCACACATGAACATCGTTGCACGCGTGCATGCGGGCTTGCTTGCTGGGCCCTGACGCGCGCTAGTCTTTAGCGTCCACTTACGCGTCAACCTAAGCTTGGCGGTGGCTGGAAGCAGCCTTTGGACGGATCCGAAACGCAGATGAACGAGACTACCGATGCCACCGCCATTTTCGCCCCCATTTGGCGGCGCAAGTGGCTGATTCTCATCGTTGGCATCCTGGTAGCCGCAGGGAGCTATGAGTACTACCAGCGTGAGCCCAAGCTGTACTCGGCTGCGACGCAGGTCTACCTAGGCAACGGCGCCGAAGAACAGAACCAGATCAGCGCCTCCGGCAGTAGCGCCATCAAGAAGGCAAGTGCGCCCAACCCGGCCACGCAGGCCGTGTTGATCAACTCCAGCATCATCAAGGAAGTTGTTCACGCGCGTCTGCACAAACAACACAAGACCGCTGCCGTGCGTGCCGCACTGAAGGGAAAAGCAAAGGCAAAGTCCTCTGAAAAGAGCCAGTTCATCAGTATCACCGCGGAAGCGCGCAATGGCCGCGGCGTGGCGCTGCTTGCCAACACCACCGCGCAGGCATATGTCAAACGCCAGAACGCGCATTACCGCAGAGAGGTCGCAGCCGCGATTGCACTCACGCGCAGGCAGGTACGCAGGATCGAAGCCGGGCAGACAGCTCATACGACCGCCAAAGGGAAATCTGGCGGCAAAGGTGCGTCCAGCACTACCGCCACCTTGCAGGCGGCGACGCTCAACAGCAAGATCAATCAGCTCGAAGCAAATCTCTCGATCAAGCAGGTAACGCAAGTCGATCCGGCGACCCGCAAGACGGCGCGCCTGGTCTCTCCGCATCCAAAAAGCAACGCCATCTTCGGCTTCGCGATCGGGCTGCTGCTGGCCTCGATCGTCGCCTACGCCGTCAGCCGCTTCGACCGTCGCCTGCGTTCACTGAACGCGATTGAAGAGGTCTACCAAACTCAAATCATGACCGCGCTGCAGACGGTTAGACGCCCAATTGTCCATCGTGACGGGCAGTCCGCGCCCGCCCCGCCGCTGCGTGAGGGACTGTGGCGCTTGCAGACGACGCTACAGGTCGGACACGCGACTAGCGCCGCCAGCAACGGCAATGGAGCCGGCGAGCGTGGGCCGCGTGTGATCCTGTGTTTGAGCGCCGATCCGGGCGACGGCAAGTCGACCGTCAGTGCCACTCTGGCTATCGCTCAAGCGGAAGCCGGTGAGCGGGTGGTGGTAGTCGAGGCCGATTTCCGCAGGCCCGTGCAAAGCCGGCTGCTGGGCGTTGATGGGCCTCAAGGTCTCGCGGACGTACTCGCGGGGAGGCTGACCGTTGAGGAAGCGCTACAGCAGGTCAGCCTCGTGCGGGCCGGCGCAGGCATGGGCAGCCCGCAAAGCCCAGCTGCTGCCACCGCCACGGTGGTCGAGTCCACCGGATCGGTGTCGGTACTAGTGGGAGCGACGATGGTGGCAAACCCGCCCGCCCTGCTGGCGCGCCCGGCGATGAGCGAACTCACGAGGGCGCTCACCAACAGCTTCGACTACGTGTTGATCGATGCTCCGCCGCCGCTCCAAGTCAGCGATGTGATGCCGCTGATGGCGATGGTCGACGGGATCGTGCTCGTGGCCCGCCTCGGGCACACGCGTGAGACCTCGGCGCAGCGACTGGTGCAGTTGCTGCAGCGGACTCCCAGCGCGCCGGTGCTTGGCGTCGTTGCCAATGCTGTCTCGCAGTCAGACATTGAGAAGTACGGGCTATCCGGGCGCTACAAGCCCGGATGGCGTCCAAAATTCCCTGGCCGATGAGCACGTCGTCGTACCCGAATCTGGCCTCTCGAGCCGGAGCGGGTCATCCGACGGTGCTCAGCCGCCGTAAGCGCGAGCGCCTGCTCGTGTGTATGACTGCGCTGATTCCGCTGGTGTTGGCACTGGCGATCAGCATCGGGATGCCCAACCCGTCGATCAAGGAAATCCTCGAGGTGGTTCTGCTCATCATCGGTGCGGTGGGCGTGGTTGTACTGATGGCAAGCGTTCGCTATACGGTGAGCTTGACCCTGTTGGTGCTGTATCTGGGATTGCTCGACGGTCCGGTCAAGCTCGAGGCGGCCAACAAACTGGCGTCGGGCTTTCGCGACATCCTCATAATCGCAATCGGGCTGGGCATGCTGATGCGCGCGTCTACGCAGAAGACGCGGCTGTCGCTACCTCCCCTCTCCGGCTGGGTGCTGGGTTTCGTCGCGGTAGCGCTGGTTGAGGCACTCAACCCTGATACCCACGGGTTCTTGAAGGCGCTCGGCGGCTATCGCCAGCAGCTCGAGTTCGTACCGTTCTTCTTTTTTGGGTATCTGATGATGCGCAGCAAGCATCGCTTTCGCCAGTTGTTTTTGGTCCTCGGTGTGATCGCTTTGGCAAACGGCGTTGTCGGCGCCTACCAATCGCGTCTCAGCCCAAGCGAACTTTCTGGCTGGGGTCCGGGCTACGGAGAACGCGTCAACGGCAAGGGCGGGCAGACGGGCCGCACGTACGCCGTTGAAGGTGTCGCCCATCCACGTCCGCCCGCGCTTGGCTCCGACAGCGGCTTCGGTGGCGGAATCGGTGTGCTCGCGCTGCCGGGGTTGTTGGCACTGCTGACCAGTGGGCGCCTACGTCGAAGGTGGCCGCTGGTGCTGTGCTGCATGGGGGCGGTGGCCGGGATAGCCACCTCGGGGTCGCGGACGTCGATCGTGGTGGCGTTGGTTGTTGTGGCGAGCTACGCCGGGCTGTCGCTGCTGGCGAGGCTGCGCGTGGGGCGTCCACTCGCGGCTCTGCTTGCGCTCGCGCTCGTCGCGGGCGGGGTCGGGTGGGCGCTCGAGGCTGCCGACGGAAGCCAGGTGTTCCATCGACAGGAAAGCCTTTTGAAGATCACTGGCGTGACCGAAAGTGTGGGTGGTCGTGAAACCGGCGGCGACGGCAAGGAAAAGCACCTCAACGAAATCCCACGTGACATCGTGGGTGCGCCGTTTGGGCTTGGACTCGGGGTTAGCGGCGCTGTCGCTGGCTTCGGCGGACACGAAAAGGTGACGATCGAAAGCGAAAAGGTCAGCGGGGCGGGGTCGGCACTCAACCTGCTGGCGGTTGAACTGGGGGCGCCCGGACTGCTTCTGTGGGTCGGCCTCAGCATCGCTGCGCTTGGGCTGGCGTTGAAGGGACTCAGACGCGTGGTCGATCCCGAGCTGCGCATGTATCTCGTCGCGGCGGTCGCCGTGTATGTGGGCTATACCGTCCAGGGCTTCGTCGGTCCAACGCTCGCGGTGACCCCTGCCGGCGTGTACCTGTGGTTCCTCCCAGGTGTAGTCGCATACTGGTTCGCTGGTCCCGGTCGTGCGGCCTTGCGCAGACACCCAACGGTCCCCGTCGTTGCCGCATTGGGGGCGAGTGCGTGATCAAAGGCGTAGATGGAGTCGCGTTGGCTTCCCCCATGTCCAAGGCCCGCGAGCAACAGCCGTCGGACACGTCAACCTTTGCGCAGCTGCGTTCGCTGTTCGGTGGTCAGCCCGGATCGGTGTTTGCGCTCGCTTTCGGCACGATCCTCATGGGGTTGTCCGAATCAGCACTACTGATCTTGCTTGCGGAGACAGCTGCCACACTAGCCAAAGGCGCTAGGCAGGCGCGCATTCACATCTGGGTATTTCATGCGCGTCCGTCGGTGAGCACGCTGCTAATGATCGCGCTGGCCGTCGTGTTTGCGCGCCTGTTGCTGCAGCTGCCCCTGTCGATGCTGCCGCCGCGAATTGCGTCGCGGATGCAAGCAAAGCTGCGCACGGAACTGTTTCACTCCTTCTCACGAGCGTCTTGGGACGTGCAGGCGCGTGACCGCGAGGGGCAGTTGCAGGAAACGATGACCGGCCAGGTCGCGCAGGCGACGTCGGCGATGTACAGCGCGATGGGCCTGATCACCTCAAGCTTGCTGCTGGCGGTGATGTTGCTCTCAGCGTTCGCGCTTAACGTCCTTGCGGCCGTATTTGTCGTCGTCCTCACCGTGTCGCTTTTCGGGTTGTTGCGTCCACTGCGCCGGACTGGGGTGCGGAGAGCGCGTGCTCTCTCCCAGGCGCAACTGCAATATGCACGCGGGATTGCCGAGTCGATCCGGGTGGCGGAGGAGACGCAGGTGTTTGGTGCCAGCGCGGCTCAGCGCAAGCGGATGGACGGCTTCATCAGCACCGCCCGCGGGCACCTGTTCGCGACGCAAGTGCTGCTTAGGCTCGCGTCGAACCTGTATGCAGCGGTCATCTCACTGCTGTTCGTGGGCGGGCTGTTCATGCTGTACGAGCTGGGGCGGGGCCACGCCGCCTCGCTTGGTGCCATCGTCTTGATCCTCGTGCGCGCGAGCTCGAGCGGACAGAACGTCCAGGCCGCCTACCAGACGCTGCTCCAGTCGATGCCGTTCGTGGAGCGCACACAGCTCGCCGAGGGTCGCTACCGGGAAAGCATCCCAGCACGCGGCAGCAGATCCCTGCCGGTGCTAGCCACGCTCGGATTCGAGCGTGTTGGCTTTTCCTACACCAGCGGCCGGCCGGTGCTCTCAGACATCAGCTTCGAGGTCGACGGCGGTGAGGTCATCGGCGTTATTGGCCCGTCTGGTGCGGGCAAGTCGACGCTCGTGCAGCTACTGCTGCGGCTACGCGCTCCCAGCGAGGGCCGCTATCTGGTCAACGGGCTGCCCGCCGAGGACTTCTCCGAGGAGATCTGGCACACGCGCGTTGCGTATGTGCCGCAGGAGCCGCGTTTGTTGCATGCGTCGGTGGCGGAGAACATTCGTTTCTTTCGTGAGATTGATGATGAGGCGGTGCAGCGTGCTGGGCGTCTGGCGCGTATCCACG
>Ga0209624_10001007_pt1 | contig 23523 bp, 28 predicted proteins | sample JacPinW_OM2H0_O1_FD_188565 | JGI IMG/M metagenome (GOLD analysis project Ga0209624, IMG submission 188565) | Forest soil microbial communities from Algoma, Ontario, Canada - Jack Pine, Ontario site 1_JW_OM2H0_O1 (SPAdes) (version 2) | ecosystem: Environmental > Terrestrial > Soil > Boreal...
TACGGACGAGATCATGCTCGACGTGATCGGGCGCTCTTACGGGCTGTAGTCAGGGCTCGACATAGGAGACGTCCACCCCCATCGCCTCATAGGCACCCCGCGCACGGCGGTCGGCGCTGAGCAGCGTCGCGCCGTGCTCACGCGCGGTCGCGGCGATCAGCGCATCGTAGAGGGCCCCACCACGGATCCCCGCCGCTACGGCCTTCGCCAGACATGCCCGCGCGGCCTCACCGTCGAGCGTCAGCCAAGGCCGAAGAAAGACCCGCTCGATGGCATCAAGCACGACGGCCGCATTCGTGCGATAGCCCTCCGGCATGCGGCTGAGTACGGCCGCGGTCTCAAACGCGGCGTGGGCCGGCATGACGCGCTCGTCGTCGTGCATCGCGGCCCAAGACACCTCGTGAGCTGGATGCCAGCTCGAGAGCGCGGCGATGACCACGCTCGAGTCCATCGCTATCACTTTCTGACGCTTTCGAGCACGGCCCGGACCGTCTCCTGGTCCAGCGGCGGCGGCGGCGGATCGATGACTATGACCGCCAGCCCGTCGCGCTCCTCGACCCAGGCTCGAGAGTCCGGAACAGTCAGCTCCAGCTTCCCGTCGGAGGCGTTCAGCTCCAACTCCGTCGGCCCCATGATCCCCAGCTCGTCGCGCATCTGCTTCGGGATCACGATGCGGCCCACCCCGTCAATGGCAACTCGCATACCATCAGATTACCAACCGCTTCCTGCATCGATCCATTGAGCACTCCCACACCCCCTTTCTCCGACGAGCACGACGAGCTGCGACAGTCCGCCCGCGGCTTCATCGAACGCGAGTTGACCCCCCACGCCCGCCAGTGGGAGGAGGACCGCTGGTTTCCCAACGAGGTCTTCCCCAAGCTGGCTGCCCAGGGCCTTTTGGGGCTGAAGTACCCGGAGTCCTATGGCGGGCAGGGCGGCGACTACCTGCACGAGGCAGTGCTGGTGGAGGAGCTGGCCCGTACCGGCTCAGGCGGCACCGCCGCGGGCATCGGCGCACACATCAACATCGCCACGCCGCCGATCTTCAAGTTCGGCACCGAGGATCAGAAGCAGCGCTACCTCGTGCCCGCCATCGCCGGCGAGAAGATCGGCGCGCTCGGGATCACCGAGCCGGGCGCCGGCTCCGACGTGGCCGCTTTGACCACCCGCGCCGAGCGTGTCGACGGTGGTTTCCTCGTCAACGGCGAGAAGACCTACATCACCAACGGCGTCCGCGCCGACTTCATCGTCACCGCCGTCAAGACGACACCAGAGGGCGGCCACGGCGGCATCTCCTTTCTGATCGTCGAGCGCGGCGAAGGCGTTGAGTCCGCCGCCCTGCACAAGCTTGGCTGGCACGCCTCTGACACAGCCACCATCGCCTTGCAAGACGTGTTCGTGCCCGAGCAGAACCTGCTGGGCGAGCTGAACGGCGGCTTCAAGCTGATCATGGCCAACTTCCAGTGGGAGCGACTGGCGATGGCGCTCGGCGCAGTCGGCGCGATGACGCTCGCGTGGGAGCGCACCGCCGAGTTCGCCAAGCAGCGCAATGCCTTCGGCAAGCCCCTATCCGGCCATCAGGCAATCCGCCACAAGCTGGCCGACATGGCCACTTCGGTCTATACCTGCCGCTGCGTGACCTACGACGCGCTGCGCCGCTTCGTGGCTGGCGAGGAGCCGCTGAAGGAGGTCACGATGGCCAAGCTGCTCACCCAGCGCGCCTCGTTTGAGCTGATGGACGAGTGCCTGCAGATCCACGGCGGCGCCGGCTACATGACGGGGGATGATGGCCCACCCTCCCAAATCGAGCGCGCCGCCCGCGACTCGCGCCTAGGCCCCATCGGCGGCGGTAGCGACGAGATCATGCGCGAAATCCTCGGGCGCGTGTTGGGTCTTTAGCCCCGGTTCGTACAAATGTCCAACGCCGTCTTGCAGGGCTTAATTATCTGAGCGGCGCGTCCGATAGGGCCGCATGGCCCCTCTACGCCTCGGTCGCGTTGCCGCGCTCATCGTCGCCTGTTGCGCAGTATTCCCCGCCAGTGCATCCGCGCTGACTACGCCTCGCCACCACCGTTCGCAAGCCCTGAGCGGCGCGCACCACGCGTGCGTGAACGTGAACCTGAGGCCGACCAGCACGAACCTCAAGCTGATTCGCGTCGCCACCCTGTGCCTAATCAACCGCGAACGCAGGCTGCGTGGCGAGCGTCCGCTGCGCCCGAACCGTCGCCTGCGCCGTGCAGCGCAGGCGCACAGCCAGAGCATGGCCTTCGGCGACTACTTCCAGCACTCGAGCCCGAGCGGTCAGACGCCGCTCGCGCGCCTGCGCTCCGTCGGCTACATCTCGAGCTCCCGTGTGGGGTTCGAAGTGGGCGAGAACATCGCTTGGGGCACGCTCAGCCTCGCCACACCGCGTGCGATCGTCGCCTCGTGGATGGCCTCGCCGGGCCACCGCGCGAACATCCTCGACCCCCACTACAGGGAAACAGGCATCGGCGTGTCTCCGCACCCGCTCAGCTCGCGCGCGCACGGCCAGGCAGGAGCGATCTACACGCAGGACTTCGGCGTGATCACGCGCGGCTGAGCGCAGTTGCCGATCCCGGGACTCGATACATAGCCGCAACGCGCCTATATCCGCCTGGTCATGCCGTTTCCGGCACCAGCGTAAAACTCTCCCGACTGGCGGCGCGTCGCAAGTCAGCGTCGAAGCACGCGAAATGGCTGCAGCGTGAATCTGTCGCACGGACCGCGAGGGCGCTGGCGAGCTGTACCGCGTCATCGGCACGCAGCGCATGGCGCGCCGCTTCGCGGGCGGCTACGACGAGCACAGGTTCGGTCAGTGAGACGATCGTAAAGCGCGGCTCGGAGCTGAGATCGCCATGGAAATCGAGCTCAAATGCGCTGACCAGGATGCTGGCCGCGACGTCATCAAGCTCACGCGTTCGAGCCTTGCGCCACAGCGCCGACGGCACCTCCACGCGGGTGATCGCTGAGATGACGAGCAGCTCTAGCCCGCGGATCGCCCGATGGCCAGACTCATCCGCATAGAGCTTGACGAGTGCTGAGGAGTCGGCAAAGGTGCTCAGCGGCGACCCTCTGTGACGAACTCAGAGAGCGGCCTGCCGCGCCCGGCGGCGGCGCGGGCGCGGCTGAGCGCTCGCGGAGAGGGACGCTTGGTAGGCATCTGTTCGGGTGTCAGTAGGAGCCCAGCTTGCGCGAGCCGCTCCTTCAAGCCTGTGATCTCGTCGCCGGCGAGGTCTGGGTCGACCGCGGCGGAGAGCACCTTGACGGCGTAGCCATTGACGCTGTCCTCGTGATCGCTCGCCGCCATCTTCAGTCGCTCGGCGAGCTCTTCCGGTACTCGCAATGTCAGCTGACGCATGATGTCATGGTAGCAAGCATGAGGTACCAATTCCTCCTCCGTCTATGCACGTGAAGCCAGATATAACTTCGTCTCCCTGATCAACACAAGGAGACCACAACGTTATGGGAGTACTGGACGGCAAGTCGGCGATCGTGACCGGCTCGGCACGCGGCATCGGCCGCGCCACCGCGGAGCTGCTCGTCGAGCAGGGCGCACAGGTTCTGATCAACGACCTCGATGGTGACGTAGCGGAGCAGGCCTCCGGTGAGATCAACGGCGAAACGGCTGTGTTCGCCGGTGATCTGACCAAGCCGGGAGCAGCCGATGAGCTCGTCAAGAAGGCCATCGACTCGTTCGGCAAGATCGACATCATCGTCAACAACGCCGGCTACACGGTCGACGCGCCGGTCCACAAGATGACCGACGAGCACTTCCAGGCGATGCTCGACATCCACACGATCGTGCCTTTCCGCGTGATCCGCGCGGCCGCGCCGCACCTGCGCGAACCGGCAAAGAAGGAGCGCGAGGAAGGCAAGGAGGTGTTCCGCAAGATCGTCAACGTGTCATCGACGTCGGGCACCTTCGGCAACGCCGGCCAGGCCAACTACTCATCCGGCAAGGCAGGCGTGGTGGGCCTCACGAAAACTGTCGCCAAGGAGTGGGGTCAGTTCAAAGTCAACGTCAACGCGGTCGCGTTTGGCTTCATCGACACACGTCTGACGCAGGCGAAGGTCGACGAGAACACGATGGAAGTGGGCGGCGAGAAAATCCAGCTGGGCATACCTGAGCAGATGCGCCAGATGGCTTCCATGCTGATCCCGCTCGGCCGCCCCGCCACCCCCGAGGAGGCAGCTGGCGGCGTGTTCTTCCTGTGCTCGCCGTGGTCGAACTACGTGCACGGGCAGACCCTGCACATCACCGGCGGCCTGTTTGGTGGGATGACCGGCTAAGCCGCTTCTCTGCGCAGGCCTGGGTCGCGATCGCGCACTGTCAGCGTGATCGCGATCCGCCAAGGCAGGAGAGCGCGGCGATCGGGCCCCGCAGATCCAGCAGGCATCCGGAGAAATAAGCGCCTGCAGGCGAGGCCAGATAGGCCGTGAGCGCGGCCACGTCGCCGGCCACGCTGTCGACGGACCCAGACGGGGGCGCTACCGCGATGGTGGTGATGCCATGCCGCGCCCACTCGATGGAGAGCGTGCGCGCGAGGTTCTCCAAACCGCTGAGCGCCGCGCCAGCGTACTCGCCGGCGTCTGCGCCGGGCGCGAGGTAGATGATTCGCCCACCGCGCCCGTGAGGCAGGAAAGCGTGGTTGACGAGCGCATGCGTGACGCTCCAGCTGGTGTCCAGGCCGGCGCGCAGCGCCTCGCGGGCCGAAGCAGATCCCCCGCCTGAGTTGGACGACGCAAGCGCATTGGCGAAGATCCCGGCACCATCGATGACCAGCACCTCCTGCTCGCCTGACACACCGGCGAGCAGGCGCTCCACCGTCTCCCCCAGCTCAGGCTCGCCGCCACCTGCATCCAGCGACAGCTCGAGCACGCGCGCGCCCAGACCCGCGCATGCGGAACCGACCTCGTTGGCCAGCGAGCGGCGAGCCTCGTCGCCGCCAGTCCCCACGGTCGCACCGGCAAGCACGATGGACACCCCCTTGAGCAGGCCGGGACGCAGCAGCTCAGACGCGTCCACGAGCCGCTCCGCCCTCCGTCAGCTGCCGAAGGCGCGCTCAGCGTCGGCGCCGCCGGCACTTGGCGGTCCGCCCGCATCCGGGGCACCGCCGCCCATGTCGGGGGCACCGCCGCCCACCCCGGGGCCTCCTGCATTGGGGACCTGTTTCGCCGACGACCCGCCCAGTTCGAAATAAAGGACGGAAGAGGCAAGCGCGGTGAGCGGCGCGGTGAGCACACCGACGATCACCCTGACGACGATGCCGACGCCGGAGCCGGCGGAGTCGGCGATCGCCTCGATGATGAAGGAGATGACGGCGACGAGGATGTAGACGACGACGATCACGCCGAACACCTGCCAGCCGTTGCCGCGGACGAGCTCACGACTGCGCCTCAGTGAGGCGAAGACACCGGGGTTCTCGAGCACGACGACAGGGGCGGCGACGGACCAGATGGTGATGAGGATGAGCCCGGGGACGATGATGAGGACGAAGCCGATGACGATGCCGATGCCGGCAACGATGCCGACGAGGATCAACTGGCCGAGCACGGGGGAGGCGGCTCGCAGCAGTTGACCGGGGCTGGAGTCGCGCCGGCCGTCTTGAATGTCGGCGACGAGCTCGACGACCATGCCGGTGAACAGCGTGGTGGCGACGAGGCTGATGATCAGCGCGACGAATGCAAGGGCGGGGCTGGCGACGATCAGCAGCGCGGAGATGATGCCGGTGAATACGAACACGACGGCAGCGGCGGGCATCAGCACGGACGCCTGATCGACGTAGATGTCGAACACGCGGCGAATCACCGCGCCTGGATCAAGCTGGCGTTGCATGTGTCACCCCCGAATCTCCTCGACAGCTGGTTTGCTGAACACTAGGCGACCAGCCCGACGACTCGGGTGTTTCAAGCCGTTGCGCCCTTGGGGGCGTGGCGTTCGGCGCGGCGCTGCTCGCGCACGCGCCTGAGGATGCCCTTGCGGCCGTGCTGTTCGAGTCCGCCGTACAGGCGGCGGATCTCGACGAGCACCTGGTCGGCGACGGCCTGCTGCTGCTCACGGGTGGGGTCCTGGATGGGCTCCCAGCGAATGGCGTCGCCGTACTGGATGGTGACCTTGGGGAACTGCAGGCGCTTCCAGTTGCGCACGTGCGATGAGCCGTAGATGGCGATGGGGACGATCGGCGCGCCGGTCTCCAGTGCCAGCCGTCCGATCCCGCGCTTGGCCTGCTCTGAGACTTTGCCGGTGCGCGAGCGTCCGCCCTCGCAGTACATGGTGACGGCGCCGCCGCGCTGGAGGATGGAGCGCGCGGTGATGAACCACTCCTCGTCGCGTGCGCCACGCCTGACGGGGAACACACCGCCGTGGGTGTAGATGAACTGCATGGGCGGCTTGAACAGTTGCGACTTGGCCATGAAGCGGACCTTGCGGCGGATGTAGCAGCCCATGAGGAAGTGATCCATGAAGGAGAAGTGGTTGGGGGCAAGGATCACGGCGCCGTTGCCGGGGACGTTCTCGACGGAGATGGCGCGGGCACGCAGGAACGTGTACGAGTACAAGGAGGTGAGCACGCGCACGAACTCATAAGCGGCGTTTGGTTCCCGCGTGCGCGAGCGCTGGTGGAAGCGCTCGAAGTGCTCCTTGGGGCGCGGATCGGTGTAGACCTGCTCGCGCATGGGGGCAAGATCACTCATGCAAACGGTGTACCTCGATAGCGACCCAAAGTTACGCACGAGGGCACGGCGTGCATCCTAACGGCGGGCGATGTAAACGCGTAGGAAGTCCAGCAGCTGGAGAGCACGATGGCGAAAGCCAGCGGGTGTACGTCGGCTGGCACGGTGGGTGAGCTCGAGCTCGACCTCCTTTACCCGACGACCGGAGCGTACGGCGTCGATGGTCATCCCGATCTCCATGCCAAAGCCGTGCGCGAACGGCAGCACGTCTTCGAGCGCTCCTTGAGTGAGGGCTCGCTGTCCGGAGATGGGAGCGCGCGTCCGCGCACCGCAGCGACGACGAATCGCCCAGCGGGCGAAGCCGAGTGCGAGCCCAAAGCCACCGCCGACAGGCGTGGCGAAGACTGCTACGGCGATATCAGTGTCCCCTTGCGTGACCGTGTCGGCCAATGCCACGAGCTCGACTGCGGAGTCACCGAGATCGCCGTCGCAGAGGACGAAGATTGATTTGGAGTTGGGGTCGCGCGTGGTCTGTGGAGCGTCGTCGGTTGGCAGGTGGGTGTGCTGCAGTGCCTTGCGGGCGGTGCGGGTGACGGCGGCACCCTTGCCAAGCACGCGTGCACCGCTGTCCACGTGCGCACCAGCGGCGAGCGCGATCTCAGCGGTGGCGTCGGTGGAGCCGTCGTCGGCAACCCACACGCGCGCGCTGGGAAACGCGTGGGCGAGCGCTGCGAGCGTGGCAGCGATGCGGTCGGCCTCGTTGTGAGCCGCCACGAGGACGACCACGTGGGCGTCGGGGGATCGGTCGGCGACGCTATCTATTGTGGTGCTCCAGTGGTGGCGAGCGAGATCTGAAGGAGCGGGAGGATCACATGACTGACATTGAGGCTCATATAACCGGCACGGTATGGAAAATCGAGTGCGCGGTGGGGGACACGATCGAGGAGGGCGACACGGTTGCGATCCTCGAGTCGATGAAGATGGAGATGCCGGTGGAGGCGGAAGACGCGGGCACGGTGACGGAGATCCGTTGCGAGGAGGGCCAGGCGGTCAACGAGGGCGACACGCTGGTGGTACTCGACTAGCGATTGCGCGGGCGCCCCTCGCCAGCGCCAGGCGAACGCGCGAAGCCTCGACTAGCCTGTCGGATCGATGTCCTCGAGCGCTCTCCCACGCGAGCTGGCCGACGGCAAGCTCCTGATTGACGAGCCGGCCGACGGCGTCATTCGCCTGACGATCTCAAACCCAACCAAGCGCAACGCGCTTGATCACCCGATCCTGGATGCAATCAGTGCGACGCTTGAGGAGTGCGCCGGAGTGGGAGGCGTGGGTGGGTCTTCATCGCAGGCCCGCTGCGTGATGATCACGGGCGCTCACGGGATGTTCTCGGCGGGCTATGACATCGGTGAGATTCCTGACGAGGAGTTCGAAGAGCAGGCGGAGCGGTTGGTGGCGCATCCGTTCACGCAGGCGATAGACGCGCTGGAGGCATTTCCGTATCCGACGCTGGCGGCGCTGCCGGGACACACGATCGGCGGCGGGCTGGAGCTGGCGCTGGCGTGCGATCTGCGTGTGGCTCAGGCTGGCATCAAGCTCGGCATGCCGCCGGCGAAGCTGGGGTTGGTGTACTCGCACACGGGCTTGCGCCGGTTCATCGACGCGATCGGGGCGGCGCGTGCGCGTGAGCTGTTTTTGCTGGGCAGCTACATCGACGCGGATACGGCTTTGTCTTGGGGACTGGTCAACCGTGTGGCAGCCGCCGAGGAGCTCGAGGTCACGGCGCTTGCGCTGGCGGTCGAGCTGGCGGGCAACGCGCCGCTATCGCAAACTGGTAACAAGCGCGTGATCGAGGCGCTGCTGCGGGCGGAGGGCGAGCTACCGGCGGACGTGGAAGCAGAGTTGATCGAGCTGCGCCGGGCGTCCTTTGCCTCGCAGGATCTGCGCGAGGGGATGCGCGCGTTCGGCGAGCGGCGCGCTCCGCAGTGGCGCGGTAAATAGCCGTCCGCCACACCGCATACGTTGTGAGCCGTGGCCCCGCTGATCACACGCGAGGAAGCTCTCCAGCTGGGAGAGATCGAGGATCGCGACCAGATCGAAGCGCTGATCGAGCGCGCGTGGCAGGCACGCGTGGAGCGTTTCGCGGACTCGACGGACATGTGCTCGCTGGTAAACGCGAAGTCGGGAGGCTGCGCAGAGGACTGCGGCTTCTGTGCGCAGTCGCGCTTCGCGGACGCGGAGACGCCGATGCACGCGATGATGGAGCCGGAGCAGATCCTGGAGCACGCGCGCGCAGCGGAAGCGGCCGGCGCTCACCGCTTCTGCATGGTGACGCAGGGCCAGGGGCTGTCCAAGCGCGACTTCGAGAAGTACCTGGAGGGCGTGCGGCTGGTGTCTGAGCAGACCAACCTCAAGCGCTGCGCGTCGGTGGGACACATCTCGGCGGAGCGTGCGAAGGCGCTGCGGGAGGCGGGCATCCAGCGCGTGCACCACAACGTGGAGACGGCGCACAGCTACTACTCGGAGGTGACGAGCACGGTCCGCTACGAGGGCCGGCTGCGCACGATCGACGCGGTGCGCGAGGCGGGCCTGGAGACGTGCGTGGGCGGGATCCTGAACCTCGGGGAGACGCGTGAGCAGCGCGTGGAGATGGCATTCGAGCTGGCTGCGATCGACCCAACGAGCGTGCCGATCAACATGCTCAACCCGCGGCCTGGCACGAAGTTCGGCGACCGCGAGTACATGGACCCGTGGGAGGCGGTCAAGTGGATCGCGATCTTCAGGTTGATCCTCCCGGAAGCGCTGTTCCGCCTGTGTGGCGGGCGCGTGGAGAACCTCGCGGAATTGCAGCAGCTGGCGGTGAGGGCTGGCATCAACGGCGTGATGATGGGCAACTTCCTGACGACGCTGGGCAATGACCCGGAGACCGACAAGGAGATGTTCGAGGAGCTTGGACTGAATGTGGCGCGTCAGCCCGACAACGCGTCGAACCCGCGCCCGGACAACCGCTCTGGCTGGCTGGCGGGCGAGACACCTGACGTGATTGAAGAGCTGCGAGAGGCCCCGGCACCGACTACCGAGATTGACCTGGAAGTGCGATTGTGGGACCCCTCGACGCAGCTGCGCTACAGAGCTAAGCGCGCAGTCCCACCGCGACCGGATGGCGCCGCCAACAGGGTCCCGGTCGGCTAGATGTCGGGTTCCGCGGTGAGCGAGATCGCTGAAAGGCTGCAGGAGCTCGAGCAGTTGGGTCTATCTCGCCGGCTGCGTCTGGTGAGCGGTCCACAGGGACCTACGGTTTTGCTCGATGGCAAGCCGGTGCTGCTTTTGTGCTCGAACAACTACTTGGGGCTAGCGGATCACCCGCGCGTGCGGGAAGCGGCCGCGGATGCGGCGATGCGCTGGGGCGTGGGCGCGGGAGCATCGCGTCTGGTGTCGGGGACGATGACGATCCACCGCCGCTTGGAGGAGCGCCTGGCGGCGTTTGAGGGCAGCGAGGCGTGCTTGTTGTTCGGCTCTGGCTACCTGGCGAACCTGGGTGTGATCGGCGCGATGGCCGGTCGCGGCGACGTGGTCTTCTCGGATGAGCTCAACCACGCATCGATCATCGACGGCTGCCGGCTATCACGGGCGGAGGTAGTGGTGTACCGCCACCGCGATGTGGAGCATTTGGACTGGAGCTTGCGCCGCCACGCGGGCGAGCGGCGTCTGATCGTGACCGACTCGGTGTTCTCGATGGACGGAGACGTGGCGCCGCTTGAGGAGATCGTGGAACTGGCCGACATGCACGGGGCTCGGCTGGTGGTCGACGAGGCACACGCCACTGGGAACCTCGGCCCGGGCGGTCGTGGCGCGGTAGCCGCGGCAGGTCTCGAGGGCGAGATCGACGTGATCGTTGGCACGCTTGGCAAGGCGTTTGGCTCCTATGGAGCGTACGCATGCGCAAGCGCTGAGATCGTCCGCTACCTGATCAACAGCTCGCGTTCGCTGATCTTCTCGACCGCGCCGGCGCCGCCGGCGGTGGCAGCAGCGCTGGCGTCGTTGGAACTGCTGCAGGAGCGCCCGCATCGTGTTCAGCGGCTGCGCTCCAATGCGAGCGTGCTGCGCAGGGCACTTGCGGCGGAGGGCTTTCCGGTGGCAGACACGGAGATGCACATCGTGCCGCTGATCGTGGGCGACGAGCGCGGTGCGGTGCGCATGTGCCAGGAGGCGATCGCACAGGGAGCGTTCGCGCAGGCGATCAGGCCACCGACAGTGCCCGCTGGAACCTCGCGGCTGCGGCTTACGGCAATGGCCTCGCACACGGGCACGGAGCTGCAGATGGCAGCGAGCGTATTCGGCGCGGCAGCACGCAAGGTGGGACTCGATCCGGCATCGATGACACCGCCACTTAGCGAGCGCCAAGAAGCGATTGCGGAACGCGAGCTGGCGTACACGGTGCACGCCGGTGCGGGTCGCCAAGCACTCGATCTCGACACGAGCGAGATGCCGGCGCTGGCCGGCGCGAACGCTCCGTTTGACTTCGAGCGCGAGCTTCACAGCGTTCGCGCGGCTTAGATGGGTGATCCCTCGGTCTGCGGCTCTAGTCGCTGACGCGGGGGCGCATAAGCATGCGCGGGCTATTCGTCACGGCCACCGACACGGGCGTCGGTAAGACAATCCTCAGCGCGGCGTTGCTTGCGGCGCTGGCTGCCAGCGGCGAGTCGGTGCGGGCGTTCAAGCCTGTGGTGACGGGGCTCCAAGACGAGGCGGAAATCACAGCACGGGGTGCTTGGCCGCCGGACCACGAGCTGCTCGCGATGGCAGCGGGCATGGCCGCTGATGAGGTATCACCGCTGCGCTATGGCCCGGCGGTGTCTCCTCACCTCGCGGCGCAACTCGCCGGGGAGCAGATCGAGCCCGAGGCTCTCCTGGCGGCGGCCCGCAAGCACGAGAGCAGCGCCCCCACGCTGATAGTGGAGGGGGTGGGCGGCCTGCTCACCCCCCTTGCGGACGAGTACAGCGTGTGCGACCTCGCGGTCGCGCTCGGCCTGCCGGTGCTGATCGCCGCCCGGCCGGGACTCGGCACGATCAACCACACGCTGCTCACCATCCACGCCGCACGCACAGCCGGCCTGGGGGTGCGCGCCGTCGTATTCACACCGTGGCCGGCGCAGCCGACTGACGTCGAGCACTCCAATCAAGCGACGATCGCGCGCCTGGGCGATGTCCAGGTGGAGACGCTGAGCGGGATCGCAAGCCCGGCGCTGGAGGATCTGGCGAAGGCCGGGGCACCGCTGCTGCGCCTGCTCGACTGACTCAGGCCACTAGCTCGAGGCTGAGACCTGGGCCGCGGCGAGCATCGCGGCGGTGACCTGCGCGATGTCCTCGGGCCCGGCCACATAGGGGGGCATCGCATAGATCAGGTCACGAAACGGGCGCAGCCACACGCCGTTTGCGACAGCCGCGGCGGTGGCTGCGGCGATGTCGATGTCGTGCTCGAGCTGCACCACGCCGATGGCGCCGAGCACGCGCACGTCCGCCACGCCTGGCAGATCCCGTGCCGGCTCCAATCCAGCACGAAGCCCGTGTTCGATTGCGCACACGCGCTCTGGCCAGTGGCCTTCCGCGAGCAGCTCGAGCGACGCTAGGGCAACGGCGCAGGCGAGCGGGTTGCCCATGAACGTGGGGCCGTGCATCAGCCCGCCGCCTTCTCCCGCGGAGACGGCCTGGGCGACAGCGTCCGTGCACAGGGTCGCTGCGAGCGTCATGTAGCCGCCGGTGAGCGCCTTGCCCACGCACATCACGTCCGGTGTCACCGCGGCGTGCTCGCACGCAAACATGGCACCCGTGCGCCCGAAGCCTGTAGCGATCTCGTCGAGCACCAACAGCAATCCGTGCTCGTCGCACACTCGCCGCATCAGCGCCACGCACTCGGGTGCGTGAAAGCGCATCCCCCCCGCTCCCTGCACGACCGGCTCGAGGATCACCGCAGCCAGCTCCTCGGCGTGCGCCGCTGCCAGCTCCCGCACTTGGGTGGCCCAGCGCTCGTCGAGGCCGGCTTCGAATCCATCCGGTGGGCGCTCGGCGAACACGTGCTGGGGAAGCACTCCAGCGAACAGGCTGTGCATCCCGCCGACGGGGTCGCACACAGCCATGGCGCCGGCCGTATCGCCGTGGTAACCGCCTCTGACCGTGAGCAGTCGCGTGCGCCCGTGATGGCCAAGTGCGCGCTGGTACTGCAGGCACAGCTTGATCGCCACCTCCACCGCCACCGAGCCCGAGTCCGCCAGGAAGACCCGCTCGAGACCCGCCGGAGCGAGCTCGCTCAGACGCTCCACCAGGCGGATAGCAGGCTCGTGGGTCAACCCACCGAACATCACGTGCGCCATCTTCTTCAGCTGCTCGTGTATCGCGCCGTCCAGCGCAGGGTGACGATAGCCGTGGATGGCACACCACCACGAGGCCATCCCATCGATCAGCTCGCGGCCGTCCGCCAGCTGCAGGCGGACGCCCTGGGCGGAAACGACCGGCAGCGGCGCCATCGCCGCCGGCAGCGCCCCGTAGGGATGCCACACGCGCTCGCGGTCGAGCGCGAGCAGTTGCTGCCAGTCAGTGGGTAGGCCGCTGAGAGGCGCGCTGGTCAAGCGAGGCAAGGACGCAGGAAGCGAAATGTGCTCAGCACATGAGCGACCGAGGACGCGGCATCGCGCCGGCCAGCGCGCCTCTCAGTCCTCGTAGAGGGTGAAGTCACGCTTACGCGCGCCGCAGACCGGACAGAACCAGGTGTCGGGGATGTCCTCAAACGCAGTCCCGGCTGGGATGCCGCCGTCGGGATCGCCCTCGTCGGGGTCATAGATGTAGCCGCAGGACTCGCAGATCCAGCGCTGGAGGGTCTCAGTGGGAGCGCTCATGCTCGCGGGGTCTGATTGGGGTTGTTCATGCGACAAAGACTACCGGCAAGGTAGGGTCACCAGATGCGTGCGCCTGAGCGGGACGAGCGGCCGGGGCCCGGCGAGACGTACAACCCGGGGAAGCCCACACCGCCCCGTCAGGCGGCCAGCGTGATCCTGCTCCGGGGACTGAACGGTGACTCAGACGACCGGGGCGAGCTGGAGGTGCTGCTCGTCAAGCGCACGCCGAAGGCGCGCTTCATGGGCGGCGTATGGGTGTTCCCCGGCGGCGCCGTGGACGCCCACGAGGGGGATGGCGACGACGCCCACCGTGCGGCCGCCCTGCGTGAGCTGCGTGAGGAGGCAGGGATCGTGCTCGCCGACGCCGAGGAGCTGATCAAGTTCTCTCGCTGGATCACCCCGGCGGAGGTGCAGATTCGCTTCGACACGCACTTCTTCCTGGCGTCACTGCCCGCCGGCCAGGAGCCTGTGATCGACGGCGAGGAGTGCGTGGATCTCGGCTGGTTCACCCCCGCCGGAGCGCTCGACGCTTTCCGCTCAGACCAGATCTCGCTGGTGTTCCCGACCATCAAGCACCTGGAACAACTCCGTGAGTTTCCCTCTGCACAGGCCCTGCTCGACTACGCGCGCGGACGCGACGTGCAGCCTGTGCAACCACGCGTGATCCTCGAGGGTGAGGTCGCCCGCATCGTCCTCCCCGGAGAGCCCGGTTACTGATCCTAAACGTGGCTCACAGGGGGTTGTGGACGGTTAAACGCTTTTGGCAGTCGGTGTGTCTTTGGCGAGGGAGTCCACACGACGGTCTATCGCGCCGGTCACGATCTGCTGGGCGAAGCCGAAGACAGCCGCGTAGCCGAGAACGGCAGTCGTGCTGTTGAGCTTGATCGTGTCTATCACCCCGCCCCCAACAAGCAGCACACCGCCGACCGCAGTCGCAGCGCCGGCGAGGGTCTTGAGGACGAGCTGCTGGTTGAAGACCCGATAGGGCGTCTTGATCCGCTCGCCGGTGGCGAGCGGAATGACGATCGACAGCAGACCCCCGAGCATCCCCACGAGCTCGACAGCGAACACGTCGAATGGATGCGACGATCCACCGAGCGGGCAGGCCTTGTGCTTTCCAGTGGACGAGCATAGGTCGACGATGTCGCGATCGATCAGGTGGGCGACCCCAACCGCGACGAGCACGAGCAGGATGGGTACGCTCGCCGTGATGAGCGCGTTGCGCAGTGCCCGAGCTTCGACTTGGAGGTGGTCCGAGATGTCGATTGCCCGTTCGTAGATCCCTCGCAAGACGATCCCCGGCTCGGCGACAGATTTGGAGCTGTGCTCCAGCTGGAAGACCAAATTGGTGACCAACTTCAGCAAGCTCGATTGTTCGGGCAGTTCCGCGATCACCGCCTCCACGTGTTCGGCCTGAGGCACAAGCTCTGATTGCGGGTAGATCACGTACAGAGCCGCCTGCGCGCGATGGACGGCTCTCCACGTCTGCTCGATATCGCTGGCCGAGTAGAACCGGGTCAACCAGATCCAGAGGCGCCGCCTCACCGGCTGGTACCTACGCTCACACGGGAGCTGGCGCGGCGGCGTCATCGCCAAGAGGGCTTCGTCGAGAGCGCGTTCGACGCTCGCGACGATATCTCTGTCGGTGTTTGGCATCGACCCCAGCCGCTTGAGCTCGTCCCTGAGGTATGCATAGGACGAAAATGCAGGCGCACGCCAACTCGCAGTGTCTGCACGCACCGAACACTCGAGGTGGATGCGTGTCTTGCATGAGAGCCCTCCACAGCCGCCGCACTCGGAACCCCCCGAGCCACACTCGCACTTGGCGACTTCCGGGTCGAGCTTCCCCTTCGGGGGTCTACCTTTGCCGTCGTCCTGCGTGACCTTCGACATGCCCGCCTCCAGCTGTCACCCGACGTGGCACATCCGCCCAGTGAAATACGTGCCAACGCGCCAGGGATCACCAGCTTACTAACCTGTGGCGTCAATAGTCGAATGATCGGATCGATGCCGGTTGACAGACCATCAGGATCTCTGAATCGCTTGACGCCGCGGCATCTAAACTCCCACCATGAGTCCAGCGATTACCCTGGTCGTATCCGTCGTCACCTCCTCCACCGTGGCCGCGATCCTCACGGGGATCCTCAGTGGTCGCAATGAGCGCAAGAAGCAGCTTCACGAAAGCAGACGAGTCTTGGCCGGCGACTTTGGCGGCGAAGCAATGAACGCTCTAGCTGCGCTTCGACATTACAAGCCGACCACGCGCGCTGGACACCGCAACGACATGCTCCACATAGATTCATCGCTACGGGCGAGTCGGGCTGAAGCGGTGCGAGACGCCATCGACCGCCTTCGGCCTATGCGTGGACGTGTCTGGGTCACCTTTCCGGGAAGAAGCAGTAAAGGTGGCGAGGCTGCCGACGACCCCCATACGACTGCTGACTGGGCCGAGCACGTGATCCTCTGTCTGCGCAAGGCGGAAGAGGCATGCAATCGCTTCTGGACAGCATGCGAGGGTGATCCAAGCGGGCGTCCTGCCCTTGAGTCGAAGTTCGAGGTCGAATACGACAAGGCTAAGGACGCCGCATGGTCAGCACTCGACGAGTTTGCCCTGTCTGCCGCAAGCTGGCTTGAACAGAGTTTCTTCTTCCCTCGACGGCTCTGACGAGGTAGCGCCAAACCGGAGATGAGCGTCTCTGACAACACCACCATGGGAGTAAATGGAGGCTGACCGCCTGCATTGCGTGCTGTGATTGACCGTCGCGCTTCTCTGCGTGTCAAGTTCGCGCAGGATGGACTCAGCCGGCCGTCACGCTTGATCGGCGCATCACTGGGCAAACGACTCGGGCGATCCCAGTGTTCTTGTAGTTCTTCGCCCATGTTCGCTGGGTTTTGCGGACTATGAACCTGTCGGGGAGACAGGTGGTGGAGGGCTTGGTTGTGCGGGATTCGGCGGGGCGTGGGCGGTTTCGTGGGCGGTCCGAGCGCCGCGAGCCCATCTGTCGCTTCACGCCGTCTGTGCTCGTCGTCTCCTGGGGGTCGGTCGCGAAGGTGGCGAGCTGCGAGTGTCTCCTGCTGGGCTTGCCAGCTGGCGCTCGAGGTCGGTGAAGGCGTCGATGATCTCCGGAGCTTCGTAGGCGCGGTTGCGGCGGCCGATCGTGATCTGATGAAGGATCCCCGCCTGGACGAGCCGCTGGATCGCGTCGTTCGCCGGCTTGAACGTGCGCCCGATCAGAGTCGTGGCGCTGTCGGCGGTGAGAACCGGAGCACCGGGAAGCCGACGTAGGAGCAGGTCGGTCGCGGAGTTCGCGCGTACCCGCCCAAGGCGCGCACGCCACTCCTGCTCCAGCTCGGCCATACGTGACTCGAAGCCGGCAACGTCCTTCACCGCGCGGGTGCAGGCGCTCGCAAACGTGGCGATCCAGCGGTTCGTGCCCAATATCGCCTCATCGGAGTCCGCTGCGCCGACGTACCTTGTGGCAATCAGGCCCCCCACGGAGTCACGCGCGAGTGTGGCGAGAACGAGGGAGACAGGCGGGAGCACGCGGTCTGCCAGCCCGCGACGACGAAGTATCAGGTGGATGATCGCCCGGCCGGTACGGCCGTTCCCGTCAACGAAGGGATGGATGGTCTCGAACTGCGCGTGGGCAAGCGCCGCCTGCGCCACGGCGGGTAGGTCAGCACCGTTGCTGAAGGCGACCAAATCATCCATTAGCTGCTCGACAAGCTCGGGCGGCGGGGGCACGAAGGCGGCAGAGCAGGGGTTGTAGTCGCTGCCGCCAATCCAATTCTGCACGTCTCGGAAGCGGCCGCCGTGCTCCTCGAGTCTCGTCCTTGCAAGGAGCCTGCGGTGCAGCTCCAAGAGCAGCTCGACGGTGATCTCATCGCCCCGGCCGACGTTGTCGAGGCCATGGCGCATCGCGTCGATGTTGCCAAGCACCTCAGTGGCGGTCACGTCTGACGTTTGCTCGCGCATCGAGCGAACGGCCTCGGCACGCAGCAGGCGCCGCGCGCCGATCTCGAGCCCCTCGATACGGGACGACGCGACAGACTCCGCTCGCAGCAAGATGCGCGCGAGAGCCTCGGTATCCGCGAGCGCCACCTCCTGGTAGTTCAGGCGCGCTATCGCCGCTTCTGCATCCGCGACATCCGCGGCGACATCCCCCGCAAGCACGAAGGCCCGCCCCAGGAGCCGACCGGGGACGTAGGCGTCGTAGTCGCACGACCGCCGCTCCCGGCGCGGGAGGCCGGCGTCAGCGATCTCGCTCGTCCAGTGTCGCTTTAGAAGCTCCGACATACCTGATCCCTATCGGAGTTTACTCCAAAACCTCCAATATGTGGCAGTTCTAATTGGAGCTTAGTCCACCCCGCACTCACTGACGACTATTGTCTGTCCATGCTGTACTGCCAGTTCTCGTCGCTCGTCCAACGCCTTGGCCGCGTGATCCACCCCACCTACATCCCGATATGGCTCAGCGAGCCGAACCCCGCGCTCGACGACGACAAGCCGATCGACCGCATCGTCCAAGGCGACTACCGCTCAGTCGCCCGCCTGATCTCTGGCCTCGAGGACACAGGCGCGAGCTGACACACGACCGAATCAGCGAGATGCAACAAGGATGAGTTCCAACGCTTGAACGTCCGACGTGAAGTCACGCAGCGTGTCGCCTGCGGTCCTTTCGCCCGTCGCTGCGGTCCATTTGCGGCCCCGCGCGCCGGGAACAGCCGAGGACAGGCGAGAACGCCCGAACCCAGAACCCAGTCATTGCGCGATTTTTGCTCCTGTTCGTGGATCTCTGACAGGTTCTGAACCTGCAACTTTTCATCGGGGAGACAGGTACAGGCTGGCTTTCCTATGCGGTTTTCGGGGCCTCTGCGGTCTTTTTGCGGTCCCAGTTCCGCCGCCGATACCACGGGCTGCGTGCCCCGTCGATCGACGGGTGCTCTGGCGCTGTTGCGCGATCCTCCACGCACTACAGACGTGGCCTTTTGGAGGCTCGCGGCACTGGGTGGGAGCGAATGTCTATCCGGGTGGGTATGGCGGCGCCACCCCCCATCCCCAGCGCGGCACCGGCGCGTGCGCGACGGTCTGCGCTTCGGGCTGGGAGTTGTGCAGCGCTAGACGCGAGCCCCACTCGGCATAGCCAACGATCGCGGCGCGGAACTCCGGGTCGGCCGGGAGTCCCGCGTCGTCGGCAGCACGGCTGAGCAAGGTCACGAACGCAAGCCGCTGCGCTGGAGTGATCCCGAGATCACGATGGCGGGCGAGCATGTGCTCGTAGCCTCCGCGCTTCTCGCTGTACGCCGCCGGGCCGCCCATGACCTCGGCCCACCAGTCGGTCACATGGACGCGGTGCTCCTCACTGACTTTCCCGCCAAAGAGCGCCGCGATATCGGGTGCATCCAGCTCAACGAGATCGTAGAATCGGTCCATCCAGCGTGCGAAAGCCTCGCGGCCACCCGCCCATTCGTAGATCGTCGGCGTCGAATCACCCACTTCGCCGAAAGCTAGCCGATCAATGAAGCTCTCCGAATCAAATCTGCTCCGTGATGCGGTCAAGGATGTGACCCTGGCCAGGGTGCTCGGCAACGGCGCCACTGGGACGCCGGCCCGGCCGGCGTCATCGTCATCGTCATCGGGGCCGTGCTGCTCGACAGCGCCTGCGACTGGGTCCCTGAGTGCGGAGCGGAGCTCTTGGAGATCGCCGAAGAGGACGGCCCCGTTTGACGCGGGTTAGCGAAACAAAGTTCGCCAATCAAGTCCTACATCAGACTCTGCTCGAAGACGTCGTGTCGGTAGTCAGGCAAGCTCGGCGGCGGACTCTTTCGACGCTCAAGCGCCGTGAACGCATCATAAGGCGGCCGCAACCGTTTCAGTATGGCCCGTTTGTCCGCCGGTTGTGAATGCCAAAACAGCCATGCCACGCGCCGGGGCTAATGCGGAAGGTGAGGCGCCAAGAGTTCAAGCGCCGCGTCGGCGACCCTGTCCTTCGAGTTCTGGGCGTCCTCGTCGGGTTGCAGCAGCTCGGCGAGCTCCAGGTCGAGTACCCGACGGCCGAGATCGTCGTGCTGGGCTTCATATTGAGCCTCGATGCGCCGCAGGCGCTCCAGTTCCATCGATGTCTCGAACAGGCGGTGGGAGTCCAGTTTATAGCGCCCGCGAACCCGCTCCAGCGCGAGCTCGGGGCTCGCGCGCAGGTAGATCACGACGTCCGCGTCCGCCGAGCCCTGATGCAAACGCGAGTAGGCGCGCTTGAACACGTCGAGATCCTCCGCCACCGTCAGCATGTCGCGTGCGAACAACAGGTCCTTCACGCGCGTGAAGTCGGTGACCGTCACCGCATCACGGTCGATCGCCCGCCAGGCATTCGCGTGCAGCAGCAGGAATGCGAGCTCCACCTCCAGATCGTGGCGTGCGTCGTCGCGATACACGGAGTCAAGGAACGGGTGGTCGTGGGTCGACTCGATCACGCACGCCGTCTGCAGCCGGGCGGCGAGCATGCGAGCGGTCGTGGTCTTCCCTGCCCCGGGCAGGCCCTCGAAGGCGACGATCATCAGGGTTCCACACACGCTGCGGGGCGCGCGGCCTGCGGGTGATGAGCTTCGTCCAGCCTCGCTTCGAGTGAATGCTCGCAGGCACGGACCTTCTGAAGTTCTCCTTTGGTGGTGGACAGGCCGCTCGTGAGCGCCAGCGCAGCCAGCACGAGCGCGGCGACAGCGATCAAGACCGAGAACACGCCCGCCCAGCCGACGCGACGCAGACGACCGACCGAACGTGTCAGCTCATGGACCGAGCTGGTCGGGCGCTGCCCCTGCGTGTAGCCGAATATCGGCTCGCGCCACTCCCGTTTGCCGCCCTTGAACAACCGCACGTTCGATGACGGGTTGTCCGTCAGCCACTGTTCGAGCTGCTGTGCGTCTGCGATGCCCTTCCACTGCGAGGTCACGGTGTCGGTTCGTGGGACGGTCTTGACGAAGTCGATCTTCGCGAACGGCTCGTCCAGGCGCATCTGGATGTCTTCGTTTGAGATGTTGTGAAGCGGACAGCCGAGGGCGCCCTGGAAACCCGGGTCGACCTGAGGGCCGGTGCCCAGCAACAGGCCCCTGTAGATGAAGTCGATCGCCAGGTCGAAGCGGCCCACGATGTAGTGCGGTAGGCAGAGCACCTGGCGCATCGAGACGAACACGATCGAGTTCTGCGGGATGACGAGGTGCGGCATCCGCTCGGTCAGCACCTTCTCCTTTCCCTCGACCAGGCACCGCGGTCCGAGTGTCAGCTCATAGCTGGCGGGCTTCAGGAGCTTTTGCTCAAACGGCCTGATCATTCCCCCGACTTCGTTCTCGTAGAACACGATCGTCTCCGCGTTCAACATCCCCTGAAGGTCGGGCCGGGGGTCGTTCCAGTACTTCTCGGTGAGCCCCAGGTCTGGGGGTTTGCGCCAATAGTCGAGCTTCGGCGGAGGGTGGCCGAGCGATTTGACGTTCACCCATGCAGCGGCGCGACTGCGCTTCAGCGCGTCTCGCCCTTCCCGCAACCCCCGCAGTACTTTGCTGCCCTTCAGCGTCGCTGGAAGCACGTGCGGGCTCATCGGGAGATTCCGGCAGCGAGCCTTGGCCGCTCGCCAAGATGAGCGTCCCGGCTCCCGCCTCTCAATCGGCAGGAGGCATCCATTGCCTGCTCCAGCGCCGCAGTTTCCGCAGCCGCTGTGGATCGTCCACGCGCAACTGGAGGTCGGCGAACCGGGGGCGACGCGGCAGGCGGGTGCCAGGTGGCTCGATCACGACGGCGCGCAGGCTCGGCCCGTGTTCTGCCAGCGCGCGCCAATAGTCCTCCAGATCATCGCCGGCCAGAATTTTGTCCGGCTCGGCCGCGTCCTGCACCTCGCTGGCGATGGCGAGTCCGAGCGCGCCTGCGTGAGCGCTGGCGCCCGCGCCGATCAGCATGCAGATCCCTACGCCGGCCGGTTCGTCCTCGCAGCGCTCACGCGGCTCGCTGTGCTGCATCCCCTCCGGCAGCGAGGGGGTGATCAGATAGCCCTCGGTGTCGTCACCGAGGGCCTCGTGCAGCTCGGCGAGGTAGAAGGAGCCGACGACCGCGGAGGTCGCGGCGTCCAGCTCGTCGTGGGTCAGTGCGCCCGCCGGCCGCAGCCCGCGCAGCCCGAAACGCTCGAGGCCGTTCTGCAGTTGGTTCAGCGACGCGCGCTTGCGGGGGATCCGCATGATGTCCTGTGCGGCGCCTGGGTAGCTCTCGATCACCTCGACCCCCTCTGCTCGCAGGGCCTCTGCGATCGCGATCCCGCGGCGCGTCAGCGCCTGCATGCTCTGGATCAGGCACGGGTAGACGTTTACGCCGCGGCGCTTGAGCGTCCGCTCACAGTGGCGGGTGATGCCGAACGATCGGCACTCACAGCTGTCCTCTGTGCAGTCACGCCCGGCGGGCAGCGCCAGCGGCGAGTCGATCGAGACGATCCGCGGGCTGCACGCGAGCGTCCGCGCGAGGATCTCCTCGGTGCTCGAGAGCATTCCGGTGATGACGGTTACGCCTTCCAGTAGTGCCCAGCCGCTCGGGCGGCTCTCGGAGCCAGTCAGGTCGATGCCGACGATCCGCGCGTCCGGGTCGCGCATCCGGGCGGTCAGGTCGCCGATCGTGACACGGGGCTGGGTGCTGCGCCGCTGCGGCAGCGCGAGGGTCTGGCGGCCGACCTTAAGGGTGCTCGCGCCGGCGCTGACCCGGGGCGGCCGCACGGCCGGGGTCGGTGTGCGCCGCGTCCGTGGCAGGCCCGCGGGCAGGTCCGGGTCGAACAGGCGCTGCTCCTCCGCCGGGCGGCCGCGGTCCTCGGTCAGGCTCTGGTAGAGCCGGTCGACGACGAGCTCTGCCAGCGGGCGCAGCACGCACGTGTCGGCGGCGTTGTAGCGCACCAGATCACGCAGCGAGCTCCGCCGGCCCTCGTATTCGTATTCGCTCCAGAGGACCGTCGCCTCGTGTCCTGTGATGTCGGTGAGCTCGGCGCCGCGGTCGAGCTCGGCCTCGTGCTCGACGGTCTTCAGCGACCCGGCCAGGCCGACGCGGCGCGCGAGGAAGCGCAGGTCGACGTGGGCGCGCGGCAGCTCGAGCTCGGGGAATGTGCGGGCGATGAACGGCAGGTCGAACAGGGCGCCGTTGAACGTGATCAGCCCCTTGGCCTCACCGAGCACCTCGACGGCGTCGGCGAGGTTCGCGCCGCGCACGAAAGTGCGGTACTGCCCGGCGCTCTCGATGCCGATCATCGTCAGCTCGTCATAGGTGGACAGGCCGGTCGTCTCGATGTCGACGGCCACGAACTGCGGCCCGAAGTCCGCGAAGGCCCGCCAGCGCTCGCTGGCGGGCAGCTCCATGAAGAAGTAGTCGAGGTCCCCGCACTCCAGGGCGCGGCGGGAGCGCTCCAGCGCGCCCGCGATGTTCGCACGGCGCGCCAGCGGGGTGCGGGCCAGGGTCTCCCAGTCGAGGATCCCCGCCTGCCACAGCCGCCGCTCGGTCTTCGGGCCGATGCCCTCGAGGTGCACGAACGTCTCGGGCAGGATGCCCTCGCCGGCGGGGGGTGTGCTGCTGCTCATCGGGGTCAACTCTCAATCACCGCGACAGGCGCTGTGCTGCCGGTCGGTAGGGGGTTTTCGCGCGCGGCGGGCAGAGGATTTGTGGGCCGCAGTACACCCTGAAGCCTCAGATGCACCAGTTCATGTTCGCGCGGGGACCGGACGGACTCGAAGAGGAACAGAGCAGCGCACCGAGGGCCTATTTCAGCGGCGGCAGCCTACGCAGCGCGGCGACTTCGTGTTCGAGAACGTCGACCTGGTGGGTCAGCGCGCTGCGGCTGGAGTTGGAATCTTCGACCAGGCTGTAGACGGAGACGAGGATCGCCGCGAGCGCGCCGACGACCGCGAGCAGCGCGAACACCGAGAA
>Ga0209624_10001008_pt1 | contig 23493 bp, 23 predicted proteins | sample JacPinW_OM2H0_O1_FD_188565 | JGI IMG/M metagenome (GOLD analysis project Ga0209624, IMG submission 188565) | Forest soil microbial communities from Algoma, Ontario, Canada - Jack Pine, Ontario site 1_JW_OM2H0_O1 (SPAdes) (version 2) | ecosystem: Environmental > Terrestrial > Soil > Boreal...
CCGGAATCCGGTGGTCCGGCACAACCCGCATATGATCCAAAAACCCAAGCGACATGGCGTGTTCCTCCCACGCCCTTCGAATCGAACTTGGTTAATCAGACGTTAACGAGTTAGGACTCTGCCCTGGGGCAGAATCCCTCTGCGCTTGTTTGGACAGTGACGCCATGCTAGGCGACCGGCCCGTCGCGGAAACGATCGCCAAGGGGCGCTCGGACCCGCGTTCAAGGAGCAGTTGACGATGGCTGAACAGAACGGCAATGGCGCTGACACGCCGCAAGCCGGTCCGAAATTTTCGGTTCTCGCCCAATACACGAAGGATTTTTCGTTCGAAAACCCCAATGCTCCCCGCACCTTGGGTCCGCAGCAAACGCAGCCCAACATCTCAATACAGATTAATGTCAACGCGCGGCAACTCGCCGCTTCCGACTACGAGGTAAGCCTTGTGCTTGAGGGCGGCGCCGGCCAGGGCGCCGATACGATGTTCAAGTTCGAGCTCAACTATGCGGGGGTATTTCGGGTGGAGAACTTTCCGGCCGAGCAGGTTCAGCCGGTGGTCATGATCGAAGGACCGCGAATCCTGTTCCCGTTCGCGCGACAAATCGTCGCGGACGCGGTGCGTGGCGGGTCATATCCGCCGCTCTTTATCGACCCGATCGATTTTCAGGCGCTCTATCTGCAGAGATTGGCTGCAGCGGGTGGTCAATTGCAGCAACAAACCGCCTGATCTTTCGCCGCGACGAATTCAAGCCGGCTGAGGCAGGTAGCGAAACCAAACCGCATCGCGACCGAAACTTTCAATATAGTGAGCGTGTGAGTTCACTTCTGCGTGCTCGATCAGAGATATCCTCAGGGGCCTCGGGCTGGTGCGGGGAGCAATCGCGACAACACGCACGTCGGTTTCTTCCAGCGCGTCGCCCAATAGGAGCGATCGCTGACGACCTCCCGTTAGTTCGCAATAGACCTCGACCAGGATCTCTGCGTCCAGCAACGCGCCGTGGCGAACCCGCCGCGAGCGGTCAATGCGGTAGCGGTCGCAAAGGGCGTCGAGGCTGTTCGGCGCCCCCGGGTGCTTCTTTCTTGCGAGCGCCAGCGTGTCGACGACGCGGTCCATGTCGATCGTGGCCAGCCCGAGCCTCGCCAGCTCCGCATTCATAAAGCGAACGTCGAAGTCGGCATTGTGGATAACGAGCTTCGAGTCGCCGATGAAGGCGAGAAAGCCGTCGACGATGCTCGCGAAGACTGGCTTCTCCTTGAGAACGGCGGAGCTATGTCCGTGGACGCGCACCGCGTCCTGGGGGACGTCTCGCTCCGGATTGATGAGCGTGTGAAAGACCTTGCCCGTCAGGCTTTGGTGCACGATCTCGACCGCGCCAATTTCCAGCACCCGATGTCCGTCCGCAGGATCGAGGCCTGTCGTTTCCGTATCGAGGACGACTTCACGCATGGCGGGTTCGACCTCCCGCCAGCGACGCGGTTGCGCGCATGAATTGGGCAACGATGGCGCGCGTCATCTCGAGCTTGCCGTCTGTGTCGACGACGAAATGGGCCCGGCGCCTCTTATCGGCATCCGATGTTTGGCGAGAAAGGATGGCCTCGAGTTTGGCCTCGGTCATGCCCGTGCGCGCAAGCGCGCGCGCGCGCTGGATGGAGGCCGGAGCGCTTACCACGATCACGAGATCAACACTCGCTTCCCCACCGGTCTCGAACAGCAATGGCACGTCGACGACGACGAGGCGACGGCCCGCGGCCGCCGCGCGCTCGACAAAGTGAACGCGCGCTTGGGCCACCGCCGGATGCACAAGCCCTTCAAGGCGCTTCAGCGCCTCTGCATCGCCTAACACCCGCGATCCCAGTCGCTCGCGATCAACCTGGCCCGAGACCGTGACGCCTGGAAACGCCGCCTCGACCGCTTTCGCCCCGTCTCCGGCGTAGAAAGCGCGCACGGCGTCATCGGCGTCGAATGTGGGGACGCCGAACTCGGCGAACATGCTGGCGACGGTCGATTTCCCCATCGCGATCGAGCCTGTCAGGCCGGCAATGATCAATGCCCAGCCCCATATGTCGCAATGACTTCGGCTTCGACCAGCGCGCGCAGTGCTGGCGTCACGACCGGTCGCCTGCCAAACCAACGCGCAAAGGCGGGTACCGCCTGGTGGAGCAGCATGCCCAGCCCCTCCGCGACCCGCAGTCCGCGCGCTCTCGCGGCTTCGATAAGCGGGGTGCGCAAAGGAACGTAAACCGCGTCGGCGACCACCGCTCGCCCCGGCAGGGCGCTAACATCCACCGTGAGCGGCGGCTGTCCGACCATGCCAAGCGAGCTGGCGTTGACGAGTAAGTCTGCCTCAGGCAATTCCGTCGCCAGATCGTCCCACGGCATCGCTACTGTCGAATCACCGAAATGCTGGGCCAGCGCTTGCGCTCTGGATTGCGTTCGATTGACGACGGCGACCCGCTCAAAACCGCGCGCGACTAAAGCATAAATGATCCCGCGAGCCGCACCCCCGGCGCCGATGACAACGGCGAATCTCTTCCGCTTATTCCAGCCAGGCGTAGCCTCGTCCAGATTGGCCAGAAATCCGGCAACGTCGGTATTGTCGCCCCATAGCCGTCCGTCTTCTCGCCATAAGGTGTTGACTGCTCCGAGAACCTCGACGACGGCCGTCCGGCGGCCGCAAGCGTCGAAGGCGGCTTCCTTGTGAGGCGCGGTGACGTTAGCGCCAAGAAATCCGTCCTTGCCAATCGTGTCAGCGAACTCACGAAAGTCTTCCGGTCGGACCGCGAACTTGTCGTAGTTTCCACGAATGCCCAATTCCTTGAGCCAGTACCGATGGATTGTGGGCGACCGCGAGTGCTCGATCGGCCAGCCGACGACGCCCGCGCGCGGCGCGCTCGTTTCGATCATAGCGAGATCAGATTCTCTCGGCGCAACCAAGCAAGGAGGCTCAACATCGGCAGTCCGAGGACAACGGAATGATCTCCTTCGATGTGCTCGAACAGGTGAATTCCGAGACCCTCGCCCTGATATACGCCGACGGACGCCAGCACGCCCGGCCCGGCGCGCTCTAGATAACGCGAAATCTCATCGGGATCGAGTGCTCGCATTCGCAGGTCGGCATGATCCCTGTGGACGACCAGCGTTTGCCCAGCGCGGGCGACGCAGAAGGCCGAGGTCAGGCGATGCGTCTTGCCTGACAACGCGGCCAGCGTTTGCGCCCCTTCGGCCAAATCGCGAGACTTGTGAAAAATCCTGCCTTCAAGCGTGAGCGTCTGATCGGCGCCGATGCAGTAAGCGTCGGGACGCATCGCGCTAACCGCGAGCGCCTTGGCTTCGGCCAGCTTGATAGGCAAATCTTCGAGCGACCCGTCGCCGGCGAGATACCGATCTTCGAGTCCGCGCTCGTCGACCTTGGGCGCGACGGCCTCCGCTTCCAGTCTCGCCGCCCAGAATAAAGCGCGGCGGCTTTCGCTCGTCGAGGCCAGAATCAGAGGTCCTGCGCCGCGCCACAGCGGCGACCACGCGGTCGTCTGCATCACCGTCACCCGTTGGCGATGAATTTGAGGCGATGCTCACGATAGAGATCGAGCACCGCCGCTGCCGTCTCTTCGATCGAACGGCGCGTCACGTCGATGGCAGGCCAGCCCCGCTCCGCGAACAAGCGGCGTGATGCTGCGATCTCCTCGGCAACCGCGATGCGGTCGACATAATCGGTCTGCGAGTCGGCGTTGAGCGAAAGAAGCCGGTTTTGCCGGATCTGAACAATACGGTCAGCCGAGGCAATGAGGCCGACGACCAGTGGGCGGCGGAGATAGTCGATTGCTTTTGGCAATGGCAGGCGCGGGACAAGGGGAACGTTGGCCGTCTTGTACCCGCGATTGGCGAGATAAATGCTGGTCGGGGTTTTCGACGTGCGGCTTACGCCGAGTAAAACGATATCGGCATGTTCCAGATTTTCTGGAGATTGACCGTCGTCATTGATCATGCTGAAGTTGAGCGCATCTATCCTCTTGAAATAGTCGGCGTTAAGCATGTGTTGCGCGCCGGCTCTCGGCGTATAGTTTTGCCCGAGGTAGGACTTGAACAACGTCAATATGGGCTCGAGGACGGACAAGCACGGCGAGCCCGAAGCCTCGCACCCCGCTTGAAGTCGATTGGAAAGATTGGAATCGACGAGCGTAAAGAGGACGATTCCGGGCGCATTCTCGATCTCGGCAATCACTCGATCGAGTTGGGACGCAGTGCGCACCAGCGGATAGACATGTTCGATCGAAGCGACCCCCTGATATTGCGCGGCAGCCGCCCGCGAGGCGGCGATCAGCGTTTCGCCGGTCGAGTCCGACACCAGATGAAGGTGGAAGTAGCTGCGGCCCAACGCGGCCCCCAAGGTGAATTGCAAACAGTTATAACCAGCGGGATGGCTTGTGGACAGGCGTGTAGAATTGGACGGCTCAGCCCTGGACGTGAGCCGCCGCCCGACGAGGCGCGTTCCACGACTCACAGCCGCTACGGTTGGGAGAACTTCGACCCCGCCGCGACGATCGATCTGAATTGCGGGGATAATTAGAACACTTTGCATATGATGTTTGGAGAGGGTCGGAGTTCGTTAACGAAATCTTAACCAATCGGGGCGCGGCGGCAGCAGTGTCGCGGATTTACGCGAAGTGTGGCTGTTCACCAGCTTGGATGAAAGCGAACGTGCGTAAGCGACCCCCTAAAGAGAAGAATCAGTTCAGAATCTCAATTGTATCTTTTAAGGGCGCGAACGACCTGGCTTGCACTCGCCCGAGACAATGCGTAACGGGCTTGGCATTCGGACGGCTGAGCGAACCGGCAGAGTGAAGTGAATTTCGAATGGTGCTTTGGGTTAAGGCTCTGCACATCATCTCCGTCATCGCTTGGATGGCCGGAATGCTCTATCTGCCGAGGCTATTCGTCTACCATGCCGAGGCGACGAGGGGTTCGGAGGCGTCGGAAACCTTCAAGGTGATGGAACGACGGCTCCTCAAGGCCATCGTCAATCCATCGATGATCCTCGTCTTTTTGACCGGATTCACCCTTGTCTATCTGACCGGAGATTGGCGGGACGGCTGGTGGCAAGCGAAATTCATTCTGGTTCTGGGGCTGGCCGGGCTGCATGGTTATTTTGCCCGCTGCGTTCGCGCCTTTGCCGAGGATCGCAATGAGCGGCCCGCCCATTTCTATCGGTTTTTGAACGAGGCTCCGACAATACTCATGATTTTCGTTGTGGTGTTGGCTGTGGTGAAGCCATTTTGATACCCGGGCGAAATCCCGCCTAGCGGCACAAAATGCCTGTTGAATAATTCCGCGAACGCGACTATGAACCGGTGCCCGTGCTTATCAACCCGGGTTCCACCTAGCGGTGCCGGATCGCCCGATCCAACTTTCGCCGCGCCGGCCCTGACACGACAAACCTCACCTCGAATCGTCAGCGCCATCACCCATCATGTCTAATGACTTTGCAGGTCTGAGGGACCGGAAGTCCGAGTAAAGGTCCGCCCATGCGGGAAATGAAACTCAAGGAATTAAAACAAAAATCGCCAACCGAGCTCTTGGCGTTTGCGGAAGAGAACGACGTCGAAAACGCGTCGATCATGCGCAAGCAGGAGCTGATGTTCGCGATCCTCAAGCAGCTCGCCAGCGTCGACGTTCAGATTATTGGCGAGGGCGTGGTCGAGATTTTGCAGGACGGATTCGCCTTTCTGCGATCGGCCGACGCCAATTATCTTCCAGGTCCAGATGACATTTACGTGTCCCCGTCGCAAATCAGGCGGCTCGGACTCAGAACCGGTGATACGGTTGAGGGTGTCATCCGAAGCCCGAAGGAGGGTGAACGGTATTTCGCGCTGCTTAAATGCAACGCAATCAACTTCGAGGACCCGGAGAAGACGCGGCACAAGGTCCATTTCGACAATCTGACGCCGCTTTATCCCAACGAGCGGCTGAAACTCGAAGTTGAGGATCCGACTCGAAAGGATCTGTCGGCGAGGGTCATCGATATCGTTGCGCCGATCGGCAAGGGGCAGCGCGCCCTGATTGTGGCGCCGCCGCGTACGGGTAAGACGGTGCTCTTGCAGAACATCGCCCAGTCGGTCACCGCCAATCATCCGGAATGCTATCTGATTGTCCTTTTGATTGACGAGCGGCCGGAAGAAGTGACGGACATGCAGCGCTCGGTGAACGGCGAGGTTGTGTCGTCGACCTTCGACGAACCCGCGGTGCGGCACGTCCAGGTCGCCGAGATGGTGATCGAAAAGGCCAAGCGGCTCGTTGAGCACGGACGCGATGTCGTCATCCTGCTTGATTCGATCACCCGACTCGGGCGCGCGTACAACACGGTCGTGCCTTCATCTGGAAAGGTTCTAACCGGCGGCGTCGACGCCAATGCGCTCCAACGGCCGAAGCGCTTTTTCGGCGCGGCGCGGAATATCGAAGAGGGCGGCTCGATGACCATCATCGCAACCGCGTTGATCGACACCGGCTCACGCATGGACGAAGTCATTTTCGAAGAGTTCAAAGGAACCGGCAATTCGGAAATTATCCTCGATCGAAAGGTGGCCGACAAGCGCACCTTCCCATCAATGGACATCACCCGGTCGGGAACTCGGAAGGAAGAGCTGCTTGTGCCTCCAGATATCCTGAAGAAGATGTATGTGCTACGGCGTATCCTCAATCCAATGGGCACGGTTGACGCGATCGAATTCCTGCTTGGCAAGTTGCGTGAAACGAAGAGCAACGCGGGCTTCTTCGAGTCGATGAACACCTGAGCCGCTTCCGAGCGGATCTCGGATAGCCGGATCTCCATCACGCCAGTCCCTCGAAAGGAGAGGGCGTTTCGTGTCCCAACCATCGAAACCGACGCTCGCCGATCTGAGGGTGGAGATCGACCGAATCGACTCACAAATGCACGAGCTCCTCATGGAGAGGGGGCGCGTCATTGATCAGTTGATCGAGATCAAAACCCGTCAGGGCGGCGGTTCGGCGTTTCGCCCCGCGCGAGAAGCCTCAATGATGCGGGCGCTTGTCGAGCGACATCGGGGTCTTTTGCCGCTCGACACCGTCGAGGGCATCTGGCGGGTGATTATCTCCACTTTCACTTATATCCAGGCGCCGCACAGCGTCCATGTTGACGTCTCCGGGGGCGACGCCGCGATGCGAGACTCGGCCCGTTTTCACTTCGGGTTCACGACCCCCTGCGTTCCGCATTTTGGCGCAGGCGTGGTCATCCGGGCGGTCGCGGGATCGGTCGGCGATCTGGGCATGTTCGCGGTCGACGGCGGACCTGGGGCCGGCGCCTGGTGGACGAACCTCGCTTCACCGGACGCGCCTAAGATAATCGCGCGGTTGCCCTTCGTTGAGCGCGCCGACCATCCCGCGGGCATGCCGGTGTTCGTGATCTCGAAGCCATTGGTCGATGGGACGGCGCGCGATGTCGTGCTCGAGTCGGTTACGCTTGATCGGTGGCGCCCGGATATTCCGCACGCTTTGAGCAAGATTGGAGCCGAAGCAATCGGCTCCGCGGCCACCGGAATGGGGCTTTCCCTTCTCGTCGCCCGCCCGGGCGGTATCGCCCCAGACGCCGCAAGCGAGGCTCTCCGATCGGTCGGCGCCGCTGACGTTCGCGCTTCCGAGATCGGCGCGCACGCGGATCGAATTGACGCCTCGGCGTTGCGCAAGCCGGCGATTTGAGGCTAATCGGACCCCGCCATGACCTCCAATGCTCCCGTGCGCCCTCAACCGAGGGCGGCGATCCTCGAAATCGACCCCTATGTGCCAGGCAAGAGCCGGGTCCCCGGTCTTGATAAGGTTCATAAGCTTTCATCCAATGAGTCTCCGCTCGGTCCCTCGCCGAGGGCGGTCGAAGCGGTAAAGGTGTTGGCCGAGAGGCTAGAGCTTTATCCCGACGGCGCTTCGACTGCGCTGCGTGCGGCGATTGGCCGCCGCTACGGCCTTGATCCGTCCCGGATCATCTGCGGCAACGGATCCGATGAACTCCTGGCGCTGCTGGCTCATGTCTTTCTGCATCCTGGCGAGGAAGGCCTCTATAGCCAATACGGCTTTCTGACCTATCCGATCTGCATCCGCGCCGCGGGCGGTATTCCGGTTGTCGCGGAGGAGACGGACCGAACGGTGAGCGTGGACGCGATTCTCGAAAAAGTGAGCGTCCGCACGAAAATCGTCTTTCTCGCCAACCCGAACAATCCGACCGGCACCTACGTTCCGTTCTCAGAGGTGAGGCGTCTGCACGAGAGCCTTCCGCCGCACACGCTCTTGGTGATTGACGCGGCTTACGCCGAATATGTTACCCGCAACGACTATGCGGCGGGCCTCGAGCTTGCTTCGACCGCGGACAACGTCGTCGTGACCCGGACCTTCTCCAAGATCCACGGGCTAGCGGGCTTGCGGATTGGCTGGGGCTATGGATCGGCGCATATCATTGATGCGTTGAACCGCGTCCGCGGACCATTCAACCTGAATGGGGCCGCCCAGGCGGCAGGCGTCGCGAGCGTTGAGGACGCGGCGCATATTGAGGGCGCAATCGCGCACAATGCGCTCTGGCTTCCTTGGCTGGCCGAGGCGATCGCCAAGCTGGGGATCGGGGTCACGCCAAGTGTCGGAAATTTTCTCTTGCTGACCTTCCCGAAGGAAGCGGGCCGGACCGCCGCGGACGCAGATGCGTTCCTGAGCGCGCGGGGATTCATTCTTCGCGCCGTCGCGGCCTATGGCCTACCTGAATCTTTGCGTTTGACGGTCGGCAGCGAGGAAGCCAACAGAGGCGTGGTTGTTGCGTTCGCCGAGTTTATGCGAGGCAAAGGTGATTGAACGGCTTGGCGCGCCCCTTGCCGAGCCGATCTTCGAAGAGTTAGCGATTATTGGCGTAGGGCTGATCGGCTCATCGATCGCTCGCGCCGCGCGCCACCGCCATGCCGCCCGGCGCATTGTGCTCGCCGACCGATCGGTCGGGGTTTTGGAGCGGGCGAAGGCGCTGGGGCTTGGCGACGTCGTCACCGATGATCTGGCCCGCGCCGTGAGCGGCGCCGACTGCGTCATTCTCTGCGCGCCAGTCGGCGCCAATAAGGCGATCGGGCTCGCCATCGCACCGACGCTCCAACAAGGCGGGATCGTATCGGACGTTGGTTCGGTCAAGGGAGCCGTCATCGCGGCGCTCGCGCCTGCGCTGCCCGGTCATGCGCGCCTTGTGCCGGCGCATCCGGTCGCGGGGACCGAACACTCGGGCCCGGACGCCGGATTCGCGAGCCTGTTCGTCAACCGCTGGTGCATCCTCACTCCCCCGGAAGGGACGGATGATGAGGCGATTGGGAAGCTGCGGACGTTCTGGCAGACGTTGGGATCTCATGTCGAAATCATGAGCGCCGCGCATCACGACCTCGTGCTGGCGATCACGAGCCATGTGCCGCATCTCATCGCTTATAACATCGTCGGCACCGCGGCCGATCTCGAAGAGGTCACCCGTTCCGAGGTCATCAAGTTCTCGGCTGGTGGATTCCGCGACTTCACCCGGATCGCCTCTTCCGACCCGACCATGTGGCGCGACGTCTTTCTGCACAACAAGGACGCCGTGCTGGAGATGCTTGGTCGGTTCAACGAGGACTTGACGGCGCTGCAGAGAATGATCCGGCGCGAGGATGGCGACGGGCTGTTCGCCTTGTTCACCCGGACGCGGGCGATCCGGCTCGGAATCGTCGCCGAGGGCCAAGAGACTGCGGCGCCGGATTTCGGCCGGCGCGCGGCGGAAACCGACGAGCCGGTTCCGTGACGTCTTTGGACGCGGTCGCGCCAGTTTCAGACGGCAGCCTCTGGGTGTTTGGGTACGGGTCGCTGATGTGGCGGCCCGGATTCGCCTATGCGCGACGGTGCAGGGCGCTGTTGCGGGGCTGGCGCAGAAGCCTTTGCGTCTACTCCCATGTCCACCGCGGCTCGCCTGAGCGACCTGGGCTCGTGCTTGGGCTTGATCGCGGCGGCGCTTGTCCGGGGGTAGCCTTCGAGGTCGACGCGGCGGCGCGCGAAGCGACGATTCGCTACCTTAGGGAGCGCGAGCAAGTGACCTCTGTCTATCTCGAACGGGTCGCGCCTGTGACCCTCGAATCCGGCGAGCGCGTCCTTGCCGTGACTTATGTCGCCGACCGCCTCCACGCCCAGTACGCGGGGCGTCTCGATCGCGAGGCGATGCTCGAATACGTCCGCGCCGGCCAGGGACAGTTCGGCCCTAATACGGAATATGTCCTAGAGACCTACGATCACCTCAGGGAGATCGGCGTGCGCGATCCTGATCTGGAATGGCTGAGCGCGAAACTGAGAGCTTGAGGGCCCTCGGAACGTATATGGCATTCGTCTGATCGATTCTGCTTCCCAGCGACCGCGAGCTGGCGGATCGCCATTTCCGAGTCCATTTTTAGCGATTTCAATGGCTTGCGGCGCCACTCCCGAGCCATCCGCCGTCCTTAACGCCGAAGCTCTGGTTGCGCGCCGCCCATGGGAAGCGCCAGTCGGGTTTGCCCATGAAGTTCTGAAAAACAATACTTGGCTTCGACCATTTTGTCAAGAACTTGTCGATTTTCCTTATCGAGCATCCCGGCCGTCAACAGGGCGAATTCCGCCGCTCCTCGAGAACGTCGACCGATCCCGTATCAGTCCCCGACAATCGCCAGATCGGCGACGGTCGCTGCCCGTCCCACGGGCGACGTGGCCAGCAAATGGAGATGGAACTCAAGGCCGGGACCGAAGGCCCGGAGCTCGCGCTGAGCTTTTTCGACGACCGGTTCCGGAAAAGGTCCCGTCTCGCGCACCGAAACGACGCGCCGTTGCCCCGTCATATCGCGGACTACGGCCAGCAGCACGGCGTCACGAAAAGCCGGGCATTCCAAGGCCGGATAGACCGAGAAGACATAGCGCCGCCCGGACAGCCCGACCCACGAACAAAATCGGGACGAGATCGGCATGCCCTCGAGCGCAGCCAACGAGGAGCCGCTGCTTTTGTCCTGACGATCGCTCATGGCGGCGGTCCAATGGGTCGCGGGCCATTCCGAGACCCCGTATGCCCGGTCGACCGTTCCATTGTCGTATGCCAGTGTCATCGCCCCGACCCTGATTATTACGTGAACGTTAATAGAACAAAGCAAGACTATCGTCAAGCGGACCGTAGCGTTTCCCTCTCGCTAGTCGCGCCTTCCGCAACAACCGCTGCCAGCGATGGGTCCTGGGCGACCGCCTCAGCATTCAGGCGGTCGCAGGCCGTCTCGATCGTCGACTGCAGGCGTTTGTTGAACGCGACGCGGTCGAGACCAGGCTTAATAACAGGCAGGTATTCGATGACGGCGACGCCTGGGCGGCGCAGGAACCCGCGGCGCCGCCAGAACAGCCCCGTGTTGACGGCGACCGGAAGGCAAGGAACGTCCGTCGCCGCGTAAAGCGCCGCGACGCCGTGCTTGTACATTGGCCGAGCGCCCGGCAGCCGTCGCGTTCCCTCCGGGTAAATGAACACCTGTCGTCCCGCTGCGAAAACGGGCTTGGCTGCCGTGGCGATCTGTTGCAGAGCCCGCCTCCCGCGCCCTCGGTCAATGGCGATCTGTTGCGAAACGATGAGGTACAGGCCGAACAGCGGGACGTAGGTCAGCTGGCGTTTGAGGATGATGGCGAAGTCGGGGGCGTATTTGAGCAGCGCGAAGGTCTCCAGAAACGATTGATGCTTGGCGGCGATCAAGACTGCGCCGGGCGGAATATTCTCAACCCCGCGATATTCGAGCTTGAGCCCGCAGATTGTTTCCAGAAGCCGGACAGAGATCGCGCCCCACAGGCGTGCGAGGGCAAAAACGGCTCGTCGGCCGAACAACATCGTCGGCAGACCGACGATCATCAGAACCACCAGGTTCAGATAGAAGAGCGAATTGAAGAGCAGCGATCGCGTCGCGAGCATTTTGTCGCCAGGGCTAAGCAAGATTTGGCATGTGTCTATTGCAGGTTTTGCAAATGCCGCATGACGATCTCGCGCGAAAGAAGGCCGGTGAGCAGCGTAACCGCGGCGCAGACCACGACAAGGGCGAGATAGCCCAAGGAGCGGAGTGCGAACGAGCCGAACATGGCAGCGATTTCCTCCCCGCCCGGCGAATGCGCCCACCAGAAGGACAGGAGCGAGGCGATGGCGAAGAAGGCGATCGCCGCCAGGCCGCCGATCAAGGCGCCGCGAAACCCCAACCGACGAAAATGGGCCTGAAACTCCTTGGCGATGAACGTGTTCGACGCGCCGACGAGATGAAGGACTTCCACAACCTCTCGATTGGCTGCCACTGCGCCGCGGGTGGCGAACCCGATCGCCGTGCCCATCGCCACGATCATCAGCACGAAAAGAGCGGCTGCAAGAATGACCACAGCATTGGCCATGGCGCCGAGGCGCGCCGCCCACATCCGATGGTCGTCAAGATCGGCCTGGGGAACGGCTGAGGCGAGCGCTGAACGCAACGTCGCGAGGTCTTCGGAGCGCTGGCCGCGAAGTTGGACAGCGATAAGCCGCGGGACGGGCAGCTGACTGAGGTCAAACCCGGCGCCGAGCCATGGCTCGAGAAGCTTCTCCGATTCGGCCTGGGAGAGCGCGTGTACGGACTCGACGTCGGGCGTTTTCGTGGCGATGGCGACAGCTTTGGCGACGAGGCTTTCCACATCATCTCCGGCTCGAGACTTCACCTGGATCGTCGCCTCGCGCAAAACATCCGAACGCCAGGCTTGCGAAGCATCAGCGACCAGCAGCGCCGCACCAGCGGTCAGGCACGCAAGAAAGGTCATGATCGCGATGACGACAACTAGTGCGCGCCCGGCGACGGAGTCCCGCGGTATGAGCGGTGCATTGGTTTTGAACGACGACTCCGATTCCACGGCGAGAATAGGCTCGACGATCGGTTCGTTCATGACGGCAATCCGTCAAAAATCGTCAGTTTGCTGTCGCCGACAACCAGCCGGCGGGCGAAGCCGAACTGGTCCATGAGCTGCAGATCATGCGTCGCGATGACGACCGCCGTGCCAAGCCTGTGTAGTTCGACGAACAACCGCAGAAGACGGCGCGCGAGACCAGGATCGACATTGCCGGTCGGCTCATCCGCCAGCAACAATTCCGGGCGAACGATCAATGCGCGAGCGATCGCTGCGCGCTGCTTTTCGCCTCCAGAAAGGACGGGCGGAGATGCGTTCATGCGATCGCCGAGACCGACCCAGCGCAAAAGCTCGACCACCTCAGCCCGATAGCTGGATTCCTGGCGACCCATAGCCCGCAACGGCAGCGCCACGTTCTCATAAGCCGTGAGGTGGTCCAAGAGGCGAAAATCCTGAAAGACGGCGCCGATCCGCCGTCTCAACGTCGTCAAGTCGTCCTTGGTCAGCGCCGCCGAATCTTGACCAAAGACGCGGATCGTTCCTCGTGTCGGCCGGAGGGAGAGCAACATCAGCCGCATGAGGGTTGTCTTGCCAGCGCCGGATGGGCCGGTGAGGAATTGAAAGCTTTGCGGCTCCACGGAAAAATTAAGATCGCCGAGCACCTCCGGTCCCATGCCGTAGCGCAAACCGACGTTTTCGAACCGTATCAACGCGATCCCCGGGACGGCGCAGTTCGGCCGCTTAACGCGCCTTTAACCGTGTTTCGACCCAAATACCACCATTGGCCATTCTATCGGAACAGCAAGGTTCGCCGCGATGAGTCTAGACCACAGGTTCGGCTCAGACTGCGGTCAAAATTTTCGACGATTGCGTTGGCGGGCTCACGGAGCCACGGCCCCGGCTTTTCTCCTTGTCGGCTTGGTGATCGTGGGCACGAGCGCGATCGCGGGTCGGGCGACGATTGTCTCGGTGGCGCCGGCGACCGCGGCCCTTTATGCTGGCGTGGGGCTACCGGTGAACCTTCGCGGCCTGTCGATTGCCAAGGTTCGTGTGACGGTTGCGCAGCAAACGGGAGGTCCGGGCGAGCTCTTGATCACAGGCGAGATCGAGAATTTGCGTGACACCAAGACGTCAGTGCCGGATCTGCACTTGGCTCTCCGCGCCGAAGATGGGCGTGAGATTTATGTCTGGACGGCGAAGGGACCGAAGACCAGCCTCGGCGCTCGCGAACGAGTCCCGTTCCGGGCCCGGCTGGCAGCGCCCCCAGCCGGTGTTTGCGACGTTCTGGTAAAATTCAGCGCGCCGGGAGATAAGGGAGGACGGTTCACAGAGTCTCCTTCATGAGCGGTGAAAGACAGGTCAAGGTCCTCTACGACGAGCGCACGATCGCCGAACGCACGGAGGAGCTCGCGCGCCAAATCGCCGCGACGAAGCCGAAGGACCTGCTTGTCGTCGCCATCCTCAAAGGCTCATTCATGTTCGCGGCTGACCTGCTGCGCGCTCTACATCGAATGGGGCTCGAGCCCCAGGTCGAGTTCTTTCATTTGTCGAGCTATTTGAGCGGGACCGTGTCGAGCGGGACGGTGAAAATCCTTCGTGACATCGAATCCTCGGTCCGCGACCGGGATGTTCTGCTTGTTGATGATATTCTCGAATCCGGCCGGACACTGGCCTTTGCCAAGGATCTTCTGGCTGCCCGGGGCGCCAGGAGGGTTCTCGTCTGCACGATGTTGGAGAAGCCCGGCAAGCGGGTGGTTGAAATTGGCGCCGACTTCGTCGGCTTTGTCTGCCCCGACGTTTTTGTCGTTGGCTACGGCATGGACGTCGCCCATTCCTATCGGGAATTGCCGTTTATCGGCCGTGTCATCACTGCGCAGGACACCAGCGAGGTCGAAGCTGCAATTCCGGAAACTGCTACGCGTGTTTGAGAGTCGTTTTCAGTCTTTCGTCGCGTTGGGCGATCCTTCGCATGGGCGCGCTCGCGTAAGCCAATTGCGCGCCGAGTTGGCGAAGCAGGGACTGGCTGGATTCATCGTCCCGCGCGCGGACGAGCACCAGAACGAATATGTGCCCGCCAACGCCGAGCGGCTGAGATGGCTCACGGGATTCGCTGGCTCAGCGGGGCTCGCGGTGGTGCTGAAGGACACGGCCGCCCTCTTCGTTGACGGCCGATACACGCAGCAGGTGAAGACCGAGGCGGATGCGTCGCTGTTCGAATTCCGCCGCGTCCCGGAGGACCCGCCGAGCGAATGGATCGCCGGCCAGCTCAAACAGGGCGACAAGCTTGGTTATGACCCTCGGCTTCAGACGCCCGAGGCTGTCGCGCGCTACGCGGCCGCTTGCGAGAAAGCGGGCGCCAGTCTGGTCCCTGTCGACTCGAACCCGGTTGACGCGATCTGGCCTGATCGGCCGCCCCCTCCGTTGGGCACGATTGCGCCGCACAAGCTGCGATTCGCGGGCGAAGGCGCCCTCCAGAAAATCGCGCGCGTGCGGCAGGCCCTGGGGTCGTCGCACGGTCTTTTGATCAGCGATCCTCACAATCTAGCGTGGCTGTTTAATATCCGCGGCTCAGACGTCTCTTACACGCCGCTGCCGATCGGCTGGGCCTATCTGCCGCTTGAGGGCCGTCCAATTGTGTTTCTCGACGGCAGAAAGCTTTCGCCGGCGAGCCGTCTGAGTCTTACTCGCCATGCGGACCTGCTCGAGCCTGACGCTCTCCTCGGGTTTGTCGAGGATTTGGGCCGGCGCGGTGAACGCGTCGCCTTCGACGCCGCGACCGTTCCAGCCTATTTGACCCAGGCGTTCGAGCGGGCGGCCGGCAAGGCCGAGATCGGCGCGGACCCCATCACGCTTATGAAGGCGAAGAAAAATCCGGCCGAGCTTGCGGGGGCGCGCTCCGCGCACGAGCGGGACGGCGCCGCGATGACGAATTTTCTCGCCTGGTTCGCCACTAAGGCGCCGCGGAGCCGCCTCACTGAAATCGACGCGGTGAAGGCTCTGGAGACCTTCCGGCGCGCGAGCCCTGCGCTCAAAGACCTCTCGTTCCCGACCATCGCTGGTGCGGGCCCCAATTCAGCCATCCCTCATTACCGGGTTAGCGAAGAATCCAATCGGAAAATCGAGCGCGGCATCTTTCTGATCGACAGCGGCGCGCAATACGAAGATGGCACGACCGACATCACCCGCACGATCGCCGTCGGGCGTCCGAGCCCACTCATGCGCGACCGCTTCACCCGCGTGCTGAAAGGCCACATCGCGGTCGCCCGCGCCGTCTTTCCACCGGGCACCAATGGCGCTCAGATCGACGCGCTGGCGCGCGCGGCGCTTTGGCGAGCGGGCCTCGATTTCGATCATGGCACGGGACACGGCATCGGGTCGTATCTCTCGGTCCACGAAGGCCCCCAGCGCATCGCCAAGACCGGAACGACCGCGCTCGCGCCGGGCATGATCATATCCAACGAGCCGGGCTATTACGCCGCAGGCGCGTTCGGAATCCGGATCGAGAATCTGGTCGTGGTCGAGGAGCGCGCAATCGCTGGCGGGGAAAGGCCGATGCTGGGCTTCGAGACGCTGTCGTTTGCGCCGATCGACCTCAGCCTGGTTGAGCCGAAACTGATGGACGCCGCCGAAATCGCCTGGCTGAACGACTATCACGCTCGCGTGCGCAGGGTCTTGTCGCCGCGCGTCGATTCCTCGACCCGGCGGTGGCTCGCAAAGGCGACGCAGCGTCTCGCCCCGGCCAAGCACCCGGTTTCGTCCTGAGCGACTGCTGGCGGCGTATACGTTCGGGCTTCCTTTGAGCGATTTCAATGGCTTGCGGCGCCATTCCCGAGTCATTCCCTATCCCTAACGCCAAAGCTTTGCGCACGTCGCGTGTCGGAAAAGTGACAACATGATCGCCTAAGTTTCTGATGAACGTTATCAAGCCTTGGCCGGTTTGGCAAGAAATTGTCGATTTTTCTCATCGAGGGTCCGGCCCTCAACTGGGCGCATTCGCCGCTCCTCGGAAACGCCGAGCGATCTCGTCAACCAAATCCCGAATCAGCCGCTCCGCGAAGCGGGCGAAGCCCAGCGGTCGACGGATCGAGTTGAACCGTATTCGCGCTAGAATCAGCCACGGTCGGCGCGAGGTTCGAGGCCAACTCCTTGCCAAGCTCGACGCCCCATTGGTCGAACGAGTTGATGTCCTAAACCGAGACGCGCAAGCAAGCTGGCTATGGGTTTGCAAGGCGGGCGGGTAGACCCACGCAGATAATAAACGCCGCCGCAGAACCGAAAAACGCCCAGGAAAAGCATATCCATCTTGCCCGATACGCCAGCCCCTTTGCGGAAAGCTGATCCGGAAACCAAATCGCATTGTACTTGTTCAGGGCAACAATCCAGTGTCGAGGGGCCGACGTTAGCCGATTACGTGCGGCCGCAAATCCGCAAACGAGGATCGCGAACATGCTTATTAGGGCCGTAAGCCAGGCGATCGACGCACCGGCGAATAGCAGCCCACGAATCACCTGAACCTCTCGCGAACTTGGCCTCTCAGCCGTTAGCCCCTCCCGCCCGTCCCGCGCAGCGCACGCAGATGCGCGACCAGCCCCGCGGTCGACGGGTCGAGCGCCGCCGTATTCGCAGCGGAGTCGGCCACGATCGGCGCGAGGCTCGAGGCCAGCTCCTTGCCCAGTTCGACGCCCCACTGGTCGAACGAGTTGATGTCCCAAACCGCGCCTTCCGTGAACACCTTGTGCTCATAAAGGGCGATGAGACGCCCGAGCATGCGCGGATCGAGGCGCTTATAGAGGAACGTGCTCGTTGGACGGCTACCGGAAAAGCTTTTGTGAGGCGCAAGGCGAGCGGCGTCCGCCTCGCTCGCGCCTTGCTTGCGGGTCAGCGCCTCGGCTTCCGCCGGAGTACGGCCGCGCATCAAGGCCTGTCCCTGAGCGAAGCAATTGGCGACCAGAAGATCGTGGTGATGCGCGTCGGCTTCGGTCGGCGTCGCCGCGATGAGGAGGTCCAGGGGAATGATCTCCGTTCCCTGATGGATGAGCTGAAAGAAGGCATGTTGGCCATTGGTGCCGGGTTCGCCCCACACGACAGGGCCGGTCGCCGTATTGGCCGGCGATCCGTCGAGCTGGACATGCTTGCCGTTGCTCTCCATCTGCAATTGCTGGAGATAGGCCGGGAAGCGCCCGAGCCGCTGATCATAGGGGATCACGCCGTGCGTTGCGTGCCCAAGGACGTTGCGGTTCCAGACGCTGAGCAGCCCCATCAGGATCGGAATGTTCCGCTCGATCGGCGCTTCGCGGAAATGTTGGTCGATCTCATAACCGCCGCGGAGAAATTCGGTGAAGCGGTCAGGCCCGATTGCGATCGCCAGCGGCAGCCCGATGCTTGACCAGACCGAATAGCGGCCGCCGACCCAATCCCAGAAGCCGAACACCCGAGTCGACTGGATGCCGAATTGCGCCACCTTGTCGAGCTGCGTCGAGACGGCGGCGAAATGGTCTCCGACTGCCGCTTCGCCCACGCCTTGAGCGATCCAGGCCCGAGCGGTCGCCGCGTTGGTCATCGTCTCCTGAGTGGTGAAGGTCTTGGATGAGACGATGAACAGGGTGCGAGAAGGATCGAGCCCCCGCAACGTATCGTCAATGTCCGCGCCGTCGACGTTGGAGACGAAGTGGCTGCGCAATTGCGGCGGTGCGAACGGCGCCAACGCGCGGGTGGCCATTGCCGGGCCGAGGTCCGAGCCGCCAATGCCGATATTGATGACGTCCGTCATCGGCTGGCCGAGAGCGCCGCGCACGCGTCCCTCGCGGACGTCCGCGGCAAAGCTCAGCATCTTCTCCCGCGTGCCGATCACGTCCGGCATGACGTCCTTGCCGTCGACCAGAACCGGCTTGCCGTCGAAATTGCGCAAGGCTGTGTGCAGGACGGCGCGCTTCTCGGTCGTGTTGATCTTCTCGCCGGCGAACATCGCCTCGCGCTTGGCTTCGACTTTGGCGACCTTGGCGAGCTCGACGAGCGCGCTGAGAATAGGGCCGTCGACGCGCTGCTTCGAGTAATCGAACAGGAGATCGTCAAGCGTGACGCTGAACTGGTTGAACCGCGCGGGATCGTCGGCGAATTCCGCTCTAGCCGCGCGCGCGAGCACGCCCTCGCGCAACCCAGTCAGTTTCGCCAATGCCGCTAAAGTCGCTTGGGTCGCCATAGCCCTTTTCCTTTCCCCCGCTTGCCGTTAAGCGTGACCGCCGCCGCGCCGGAACGTATTCATATGCCGCCCCTCCTACAATTGCGAGACACTGGCCTCACGCTTGGCGGCGCGCCGCTTTTGGACGGGGCGGAGCTGTCGATTTCCGCTGGCGACCGCATCGCCGTCGTCGGGCGCAACGGATCGGGCAAGTCGACGCTGTTTCGCATTGCCGCGGGCCAAATAACGGCTGACCGGGGAAGCCGGTTCGTCCAGCCTTCCGCGCGCCTCGCCTATCTGCCGCAGGAGCCGGACATGTCCGGCTTCGCCACGACCCTCGACTATGTTCTTGCCGGCCTTAATGAATTCGACGACGCCTATGCGGCGAGAGCCATGATGACCGAACTCGGGGTTGACCCCGCCGCAGATCCGGCTCGGCTTTCCGGCGGCGAAGCACGCCGCGCGGCTTTAGTCAGGACCTTGAGCCCAGGACCCGAGATTCTGCTGCTCGACGAGCCGACCAATCATCTCGATCTGGTCGCGATCGAGTGGCTTGAGGCGCGCCTCGCCGAAAGCCGTTCGGCGCTGGCGCTGATCAGCCACGACAAGCGGCTGCTTGCCGACCTGACCCGCGCCACGATCTGGCTCGACCGTGGCCGCACCCGCCGCCTCGATCAGGGCTTCGGCGCGTTCGAGGCCTGGCGCGACGAGAAGCTCGAGGAGGAGGGGCTCGAGCGCCACAAGCTCGACCGCAAGATCGTCAACGAAGAACATTGGATGCGCTACGGCGTCACGGCGCGCCGCAAGCGCAACATGCGGCGTGTCGGGGAGCTAGCCGATCTCAGACGCGAGCGACGCGAAGCCCTGCGGTCCGTCGGCGCAGCCGCCATGATCGCGCAAGACACGAAAGCGTCGGGCGCGCTGGTGATCGATGCAGAGCAGATCAGCAAATCTTATGGCGATCGTCCGATCGTGCGCGACTTTTCGCTCCGGGTCATGCGTCGCGACAGAATTGGTGTTGTCGGGGCCAACGGGGCCGGCAAGACGACGCTTATCAATCTCCTAACCGGCGCCCTTGCGCCGGATTCAGGCGTGGTGCGGTTGGGCGCGAATGTCACGATGGCCACTCTCGATCAGCAGCGCGCGTCCCTTGAGCCGACCACGACTCTCGTGGATGCGCTCACCGGCGGGGGCAGCGACTATGTGACGATCAACGGCGAGCGGCGGCATGTCATGGGCTACATGCGCGACTTCCTGTTCCCGCCCGAGCAGGCGCGAACGCCGATCGGCAAATTGTCTGGCGGGGAGCGAGGGCGGCTGATGCTCGCCAGAGCTCTCGCGAAGCCGTCCAACTTGATGGTTCTCGACGAGCCGACCAACGATCTCGACATCGAGACGCTCGATCTCCTGCAGGAGCTGCTCGGCGACTATTCCGGCACGATCCTGCTCGTCAGCCACGATCGCGACTTTCTCGATCGGGTCGCGACGTCGGTCATTGTCGGCGAGGGGAATGGGCGGTGGGTCGAATATGCCGGCGGCTATTCGGATATGGTCGCGCAGCGCGGCTACGGGCTGGCCGGTCCGCTCGCTGTCCCGGTTGAAACGTCGGAAAGGCGCGAGAAACGGCCGCCGGAACGGGCCGTGCCTAAGCGCAAGCTCGGATTTAACGAAAGGCGGGCGCTGGAAACCCTGCCGCGGCAGATCGAAAAGCTCCGCGCCGACCTCGATACGCTTGAGCGCAAGCTGGCGGACGCCGACTTTCCTGCCCGTGAGCCGGTTGCGTTTGCATCCGCGACCAAGGCTTATGCCGAATTGCGCGACGCGCTGGCCGGGGCCGAGGACGAGTGGCTGGGACTGGAGATCCTCCGCGAAGAGCTTGAGCAGCAGTAGAAGGCTTCAGTTCGAGAATTGTCGGCTTTCTAACCGCTCGAGCAGCTCGATCGCGTCACGGCCGGCAACCCAGACGGCGGAAAATGGTTCCATGTCGCCGTCATGGGAAAGGTGACAGGGTTAACGCCTCAGCGCCCGCTAACGTCTCGCACCGCGTCGCCCGGACGCGATCGCCCAGAGCGCGCGGGCCGCCAGAATCTCGGCGAGCTGCGCTTCGGTCCGAACGCGGGCGCTCGCCACCCGAACAGCGGGCAGCCGCTGAGCGATCGACTCCGTGGTCCAACGTTCGGCCTGTTTGGCCAGCGCGCGACGCGCTGATATCGGCAACTTGACGAATAAAGTCTGGCACGCGGCCTCGAAAGGCCGGCCTTGATCCATTTCAAGCCTGAGCCGATGCAACAACGTCAGTCGCGCGACGAGACGGATCATCAGATAGTCCGCTTCGCCCCCGTCGTGGAAGAACCGGGAAAGCGACGTCTCGACCGCGGGCAGATCGCCGAGCAGCGCGTGGTCGATGACTTCGTCAAGGTTGGACGGGGCGGCGTCCGCGACTATCGCCTCCACGTCTTCGGCGGTGATTTGTGACTGACCTTGCGCGTAAAGCATGAGTTTCGTGATCTCGCCGCGGGTCGTTCGGCGGTCGGCGCCGACCATGTGGACGAGCGCCGCCCGCGCGTCCGACGCAATCGCCAGCCCTGCGGCGCGGGCTTCCGCGTTGATGAGGGCTTCGAGGGTGCTCGAATCATCGGAATAGCACTCGATCGCCGTCCCCGCGGGCGAACCTTCGAACGCGGCCCTTAAGCCCGTTCCCTTCTTGAGTTGTCCCGCCTTGATGACAATCGTGCAGTCCGTCGGCGGGCGGGTGAATAGAGGCTCGAGCGCCGGCAGGAGATCGCGTGCCTGCGCGTCGATCCAGACTGCTCGATCGCCGCCGAACATCGAGATCGCATAGGCTTCATCGGCAAGCACGCCCGGATCGCGCGCGACCGCATCGCCATCGAGGCGCACAAGCCGCATCGGGTCCGAATCGTCGCCAATGCGGTTGCGAATGATGGCCCTCACCCGTTCGTGCGCGAGTCCCTCGTCGAACCCGTGAACCAGATAGAAGCGAATCTCCTTCGGCAATCGCTGAATGAAGCCGTCAGCGGCGGCGCTGTTCACGATGCTCATGGCGTCGGCGGAGCGTTTACGGGACGGCTTTTTGGACCCACTGCCGCCGGGGCAAGCGCGCGCGGCGCCTTCCCCCTCGAAAAAGCCGGACGGATTGCGCCTAAGTCAGGCTTTCGCGCCGGTAGGAAATCGTCTAGCACACGACCCCGCTCCCCTGACGCAACGTGATGGAACATGGCGACTTTCAAGCTCCTGCTCTTTCCTGGCGATGGCATCGGCCCCGAGGTTATGGCCGAACTCGAGAAGATTATCGATCATTTCAACAGCGAGGGCGTCGCCAAATTCGAGATCGAGAAAGGCTTGGTCGGCGGCGGGGCCTACGACACGCACGGAAAGGCGATCAGCGACTCGGACATGGACCTCGCCCAAGCGGCCGACGCGATCTTTTTGGCGGCCGTCGGCGGTCCGAAATGGGACGGTGTTCCCTATGATGTCCGGCCGGAAGCGGGACTGCTGCGGCTGCGCAAGGATCTCGGCCTTTACGCCAACTTGCGGCCGGCGATCTGCTACCCCGCGCTTGCTTCGGCTTCCTCGCTCAAGCCCGAAGTTGTCGAAGGGCTCGACATCATGATCGTGCGCGAGCTCACCGGAGGCGTCTACTTTGGCGAGCCCAAGCAAATCACGGATCTCGGCAACGGCCAGCGGCGCGCAATCGACACCCAGGTCTACGACACCTACGAAATCGAGCGGATCGGGCGGACGGCCTTCGAGCTGGCGCGCAACCGCGGCAACAAGGTCACCTCGGCCGAGAAGCGCAATGTGATGAAGTCCGGTGTGCTCTGGAACGAGGTTATGACCGCCCTGCACAAGCGCGAGTTTTCGGACGTCAAACTCGAGCACCAGCTCGCCGACGCTCTTGGCATGCAGCTTGTTCGGCAGCCCAAGCAATTCGACGTCATCGTCACCGACAATCTGTTCGGCGACATGCTGTCCGATGTCGCGGCCATGTTGACGGGTTCGCTTGGCATGCTGCCTTCCGCCTCGCTTGGCGACGTCGATCCGAAGAGCGGCCGGCGCAAGGCGCTCTACGAGCCTGTTCACGGATCGGCGCCGGACATCGCCGGCAAGGGAGTGGCCAACCCCATCGCGATGATCGGGTCGTTCGGCATGGCCTTGCGCTATTCCTTCGGACTTCATGGCCCCGCCGACCGGCTCGACGCGGCAATCGCCGGCGTGCTCGCCGCCGGGTTTCGAACCGCGGACATCCGCGGCGAAGAAGGCGTCACCGTGTCGACGAGCGAAATGGGCGATGCGATCGTCAAGGAGCTGGCGCAACAGGCCTCCGAAAGTGTCACCGACGAAGAGAACTAGGCGGCCCCGCGTTCACGGTCCCTCGCCCCCCGGTGCAACGAAGCCT
>Ga0209624_10001009_pt1 | contig 23483 bp, 21 predicted proteins | sample JacPinW_OM2H0_O1_FD_188565 | JGI IMG/M metagenome (GOLD analysis project Ga0209624, IMG submission 188565) | Forest soil microbial communities from Algoma, Ontario, Canada - Jack Pine, Ontario site 1_JW_OM2H0_O1 (SPAdes) (version 2) | ecosystem: Environmental > Terrestrial > Soil > Boreal...
TCCTCGCCGGAGCCGAGAGCTTGCGCGAGGTGATTCCGTTCCCGAAGACGGCGCGCGCGGTCGATTTGATGGTGGATGCGCCGACGCCGGTGAGCGAGCGGCAGTTGAAGGAGTTGGGAATTTCGGCAAGAAAGTAGGTTGGAGACTTCGCATCCTGTTAGATGCGCCGCGGCTTAAAGTAATTATGCAGGCGCCGTCATCGTCCTCACCGCTGACGAGTACATAGGTCCTTCGCTTCGCTCAGGATGACAAGGCTAGGACTCGAACTTCTGCCGAGTTTTTTACAAGCTCACCCGACAGAACGCCATCACGAACGCTTTGAATGGCGGAGTGCATCCAGACGTTTGCTTCGTGATTTCCTCGCAGACGCAGCTTCAAGTAATTGTCGGTGAGGGCTTCAGTGAACTCTCCTTCGGAGTCGCTGCCGCCGACGTTGAGCGTGATTGCGTCGAGGGATTTACCGATGAAGCCGCGCATGAAGGCTAGCTTTTTCTCCGCGGCCAGTTCACGCAGGACGCGATTTCTTTCCCGAGCTACATTCACTGGAACTTGGTTTTTCATGCTTGCAGCCGGAGTGCCGGGGCGCGGCGAGTATGTGAAGACGTGCAGGTAGGTGAAGGGCAATTCCTCGATCATCTTTCGAGTCGCTTCGAATTCTGCATCCGTCTCGCCTGGAAATCCGACCATGACGTCGGCTCCGATCGCCGCGCCGGGCATGGCAGCGCGAATCTTTTCGATCTTTGCGCGGTAGTGCCAGGGACGATATTTGCGATGCATACGACGCAGAACGGCGTCGCTGCCAGACTGCATCGGGACGTGTGCGTGCTTGGCGATGCGCGGAGATGAAGCGACGAGCGAGATCAGTTCGTCGGACCAGTCCATGGGTTCGACGGACGAGATGCGAAGCTTCTCGAGATTGGTCTCGGTAAGGATCGCGCGGATGAGCGCGACGAGTCGTTGGTCGCTGGTCGTTGGTCGTTGAGTTCGAGCCGGGAGATCTCTTCCCCATCGGCCCAGGTTGATGCCACTAATTACGACTTCTCGATAACCCGAGTCCACAAGGCCGTTTACTTCGCGAATGATTCGTCCGATGTCCAACGAACGGCTCTGGCCCCTTACATACGGGATCACGCAAAACGAGCAGCGGTTATCGCATCCATCCTGCACTTTGAGGTTCGGGCGCGTGCGTTCGTTGGCCGCGTCGAAAACGGGCGCGGCGAGGAGTTCGGTGTGGGCGAAGATGTCGGAGACGAAAACCGAGTTCTCAGTTCTCAGTTCTCGGTTCTCAGTGAGACCAGCAAGGGGAACAAAGCTGGATCCATGAGACTGCACTTCTTGCTGACCTGCGAGCGCAATCTCCGCGAGTTTGTGTTTGTGAGAATTGCCAACTACTAAGCTCACGCCCGGGAGCGACGAGATTTCTTCGGGAGCACGCTGGGCGTAACAACCGGTGACGACGATTTTGGCGTCGGGGTTCTGGCGGCGCACGCGACGGATAGCCGCTCGCGCGTCGTGGTCCGCGCCCGCGGTGACGGTGCAGGTATTGAGAACGACGACAGTGGCTTGTGCCGGATTGGATGCGCGAGACAGTCCGCGCTCCTCGAACTGACGTTCAAGAGCAGCGCCGTCCGCCTGCGTGGCGCGACAGCCGAAGTTTTCTACAAAAAATCCAGGCACGGTCTTAATGGTACCGCACACTGTGGCCGAATCTCGCGGGGGAAGCTGAGATCAGGCGGAAGCTTGTGTTCTGCGCGCCTGGAAGCACTCGCGGCAGAACACTGGGCGTCCCTGAGTCGGGCGGAAAGGAACGGTCGTCTGTTTTCCGCACCCAGAGCAGGTGGCCTGGGTTTCGACTTTGGTGTAACGGTAATTCTGCCCCGGTGCCGGCGGCGCTCCGAGGACGGCTACACGCTTGGTTTTGCAAGTCTTGCAACGTTTCGGTTCGTTTTTGAACTGCTTGTCGTGGAAGAAAAGCTGTTCCCCAGCCGTGAAGACAAAATCACTCCCACAATCGATACACTTCAGCACCTTGTCCTGAAATTCCATTTGAGGATGGCTCCCTTCAGCCCGTCTCCGCGCGCCCACTCGCGAGGAAAGAACTGCGGTGGTACACCAGAAATACAGGTTGTGTACTGCTCCCCCTCTTAACTGCCCCTTGGACTCGGCCCGCCACGCGTCTGGAACGCCGCATGGGTAAAAACTTTTATCGTCTTATGCCGGGAAAACTGGTGAGTGTGAATCGTCCCTGCTGCAGCTCAACATGGTGGGGGCCAGATCGAGCAGAGCCGCCCCGGGAAGGAGCGGCCCTTTCAAGCGATTAATCCTGTTCTTTACGTGTCTTTTTGCGGGCTCGCTTACGAGCCAGCGCAGCTTTCACACGCTTCTTCTCGCCGGGCTTCAGGTAAAAGGAGTGGCGCTTGACCTCCTTGATAATGTCTTCCTGCTGCACCTTGCGCTTGAAGCGGCGTAGAGCGTTCTCGAGGGACTCACCCTCTTGAAGCCGAACTTCTGCCAAACTGACACACCCCCAGACTCGTCCGGATGGACCGAATAGTTATTACAAGGTTTTGACCCTAAGTCAAGGGGCAGATGTCGAATTTCTCCACAAATGCAGCCATTTCCGGGACAAGACTCATTTTGAGACGTCAAAGTATGCAGATTTTTTCACGGGAATTGAAGACTTTCAGGAAGAATAGGAAGATCGAACTCGGCCAGAGTTGCAAAAATAAACGATTCAGAGAAAAGCGCAAATGCCAATAGAGATCGTAAGGCGTGATCAAGTAGATGGCAAAGTATCCGGCGAGAGTGAGCGCTAAAGTGATGACTGCAATACGAAAACCGGAGTCGGGCTTATTTTTCTCTTTCTTCCCCGATAAGAAGTAAAGAACAGCCAGCGCGATTGTTCCAGGAACCAGGAACCAGTCTCCGAAGCGCAGAAATTCCTTTCCGTACCATTCGAGGATGACCCGGTAGCGGCTTGGATCCATCAACTTGTTTAGAGCGATCCCTTTATCGGCGAATAAGTCTCCCGGTGGGGCGATCGAATGCTTGAACCACACGATTACGAGTAATGCCGGCACCATGCCAGCGAGCAGGAACACGAGAGGACTGTAGTGTCGCCCGGGAGGTGTTGGGTCTTCTGCGATCGGAGACAGGGATCGCTTCTTGCGGATGGATACCAGAATCCATGCCGCTGCGAGTGCGCAGAGGAACAGCAGCCCTTCATTTTTCGTCCAAGCCGCCAGGCCTGCGGCGAGACCAGCCAAAACTATGAGTCCCTTCGGGCGGAGCGTGGAGTTTGCGTCGGATGATTGATGGTAGAGGCAGAGCAGGGAGATCGTGGCGAGATAGAAGAAAGATAAAGGGACGTCGGCGTACTGCGAAGTGCCGATTTCAACGAATAAGGGGGTCGCTAATAAGGCGAGGGCGCCGAAAAGCGCTGGGGTGCGTCCGCGGAGAATGGCTAGCGAGGAGAAGAGCACGCCGACTGTGCTGAAGGTGAACACCAATCCAATGACAGCGGGAATTGCTTGACTCTCGCGTCCGAGAGTTGCCCAAAAATGCGCGATGGCTGCGGGGATCAGGAGAGGATAGTCGGGATGAGACCAGGGAATGAGCGGGCTGAATCCGTCGCTCCAGGCAGAGCCGCCACGAAAAAGAAAGCGGGCATGAAGGTTCCAGATGGAGAAGGCGTCCCAGCCGTTGCCATGCGGATGGATGAGAGTGCGCAGGATACTCGAATAGATGGCGGCGCAGAGAGCGATCACGAATGCTGCCGTGACGAACCTGGAAAGCCACGTTGGTCCCGAAGACTCTTCTGAAGGTGAGGGCTCGCGTGCGGGCGTCCGTGGACGGATCAGAATGTAGCCGGCAAGAACCAGAGCGAAGATTATGAAATCGGGCAGCAGCACATTTGAGAGACCGAACACTCGGGCGGTGAAGAATATTAGCGAAAAGAGTCCGAGCCCATAACCAGACGAAAGCGAAATACGCAACAACAAACTCGACGCCGCGAGCGAGTTGCGGGACGTGCCCATTGCGGCGATCAGGTATCCCGACGCCAGACATAGAAGCGCTGCCAGGCCGAGCGCCATTTACTTCGCGTCCTGGTTGGCGAAGAGCAGGACGCCGTTCCCCAAGTCTTGAATGAGCTTCAAGTTGCCCGAGGTAAGAGCGGCCCGCGAAGAAGGGAAGTTGCCAATCACGAGCGGATGATTGGATGAACGATCGATCACTCGCGGGGCGAGCGCGTATTGAGCGAGATAGTAATCGGGAAGCGAGGAGTTGCCGGATTCGCCAATGTAGCCGAATACGCCTTGCTTCGGGAGAAGTTCTTGCAGGGCGGCGAAACGCCGGTCCGAACGCTGGGAGATATCGTCGACCTTCAAGTGAAAAGGGGTGGGAGCATCGCGAATCAGCCGGACGGTGGAGAGTAGGCAGCACGCAACAAAGATCACGACGGCTGCAGTGGTTCGTGCGGGAACGCCGCTGGAAGTGGACGAAGCGCGCATAGGGATTGCGAACTCGCAGAATTATACGTTGCGGGAAAAGCCTATTCTTTCACTTTGCCGCGAAGAACCATGGCGACCAGACTGGGTTCGATCTCTTCTTCAACAGCGGGAGGCTTTCATGGGATCGGCCGAAGTATGCCGAAAGACCGGTCGGGCGCTGTTCAGATTGTCGGGCAAACGAGCCGGGCTGTGCCTCATGGACGGGCGAATGCGCCCGTCCCTACACCATTTCTTGCCGATGATGAGACTCAAAAGATGAATTTCAGCGATAGTTGGATTTGCCGAGGAGAGTAGGCCGCGTTGGGCTTCATGAAATTATTCGGCAGATCGTAGTAACCGGGGAAGGGGGCGACATTCGCCGTGACATAGCTCTGCACGAATGTGCTTGCCGAGGCAACCATCCCGTTAGAAGTAATCGCGACGCGCTGGTTGTCGCGGTTGAAAAGGTTAAAGGACTCGGCGACCAGATTCAGTTTGTAACGCTCGCGGAAACGGATGGTACGGGTCACGCGCAGGTCCGCGGTGGCATAGTCGGGGCCGGTGAACGCGTTGCGGCTATAACCGGGAAGGCGGTCGTTGAGTCCGTTTCCGTCCTGGTTGGGGTCACCGGAGACCGTGGCGTTGAACGGACGTCCAGAGCCGTAGTTCACGACGGAAGATAATTTCCAGTCGTTCAGGAAGCGTCCCAGCATTTCATGGCCGCGATGAAACGGGTGAGGCTCTAGAGAAAATGCGGCGACCAACCGCTGCCGCTGATCCGTAACGCTGGGTCCACGTTCTGATGAGGGATTGTAGGAGTTCTGGACGGTCGCAGGTTGGCCGGCGACGAGCGCGTCCTGTCCATCGTCGATCGCATGCGCGTAGGTGTACGAAAACCGCATGTACGCACCCCGCGCAACGCGGCGGTTGATGGAGAGCGTAGCTCCGTTGTAATAGCTCGAAGCTGCGCTTTGAAATTCGTTGATGGCGCCAAGTTGAGCGATCGGGCGCCCTAGAGGATTAATGCATGGCGGCCACGGGCAAGTGAGCGATGCGGTGTACTGCCAGGTCGCGAAGGAATCGACGGTGTAGTAGCCACCCTGAAAAATCGAACCGGTGGAATCGAAGATGGGATAGGTCAGAGCGACGGGTTGGGGCAGATTCACATCAAGGGCACGGATGAGATGTTCGCCGTGAACATTTAACAGTGACACGGCGACGCTGGTATGTTCGGCGACTTCCTTCTGGAGTGTGAGGCTCGACTGCTGAACCCGCGGGGTTACAAAGTTTGTGGCGAACGCGGAGACATCGTGGGTGACACCTTGGGTGAATCCGGAGGGTAGTACGCAGTTTGCAGCATAAAAGGGACAACTCACGAGCGGATTGGGGTAAGAAGGGAAGGCCTGACGGTCGTAGTAATCGGTATTGTTGAGAAACACTTGCGAGTCGGTAATGCCGTTCTCGGTTTGAATGACCGAGTTGTAGATTTGCGGAATTCGCACGAAGAAAATGCCGTATCCGGCGCGAACGACGAGCGGCCGCTTGTCGCCGAAGGAATAGGCCAGCCCCGCGCGCGGCGCGAAATTATAAGGCTGAAATGGAACTTTCCCCGACGGTGGAAACAAGGGGTTCGATTGCAATCCCTTCGTGGAGAAGGTCTGAAGATCCCAACGAACTCCGAGATTCAGCGCCAAGTGATTGGTGACGCGGATGGTGTCTTGGGAAAAGGCGGCATATTCGTTGGTGTCGGGATTCGATGAGGCGCTTCCAAAGTTTTGCAGATAGTAGTGCGGTATTTCGTGGGCGTAGGCGCGCAAGGGCGTGAGTTGCATCCCGGCCTCGAGGGGCGCGAAGGTAAAGGGGTCGACTTTGATCGGATAGAAAAGATATTCACCACTTTGCTGACTGGGAAAGAAATCATAGATCCAGGTAAGCAATCCGTCTCCGCCAAACTTCAAAGAGTTTCGTGATCCATCAAAGCTCAAGGTTTCGGCAACGTGCAGGCGGTGCTCTCGCGTCTGGCGTGGAAGCAGGTTGGAACGCCCCATTCCGTCGAGAATGTTGGGAATCTTTACGAGAACATCGCTAGTATTGCTATAGGACTGTTGCTGATCGCGAGAGAACTGGGCGCGAAAATGGCTGGTCCAGCGTGGTGAAAAACTGCTGGTGAGTGAGAGGTTCGCTGTTTCGGTTGCGACGAGTTCTTCGCCATTGTCGCTGATGGCGTCGTAAGTGACCGGACTGCCCGGGTCAAGGAATACGTTGTTCGATCCCCAATAGCGGGTGGTGCTCACCCGCAATGCAAGTTGATTACGAGGTGTGAGATTGATGTCGAGCTTACCGAAGGAGGAGTTACCGATCTGTGCAGCCGGATATTCTCCCGCGAGCGAAGTCAGGTGTGCGGCCGCAGCGAACACAAGCGCTTGATCTGTCGCCTCGTAGTCCCCGGGAGTGGCGAGGCCGCCGGGTTGAGGGATGACTTGCGAGCTCCCATCTAGAAATTCGACGACGTCTGGCACATGAAAGAAGTGTTGGTCGAATCCCGCAAAGAAGAAGACTTTGTTCCGCTTGAGCGGACCTCCGATGGTTCCTCCGACCTGCTGCTGGCGATTGTGTGGCTTGAACGCGAGAAAAGGATCAGCAGCGCCAAAAGAGCTGTCGCGCAAGTAATAGAACGCAGTGCCGTGCAGATGATTGGACCCGGATTTGGTGACGACGTTGACGACTGCGCCGCCGGAGCGTCCTTGTTCAGCACCGTAAGCGTTGGAAGAGACTCGAAACTCCTGCACGACTTCGGTGGAGAACTGATAGGGCGCGCGATAACGTCCGCGGGCCTGCGCGAAAAAAGCGTTGTTGAAATCGAGGCCGTCGACCAGAGTGCTGTTCTGGAATCCGCGAATGCCCCCAAACGAGAGGTCGCCATTGGTGGCGGAAGTTAGGCTCCGAGGGTCCTGAGTGACTCCAGGAGAGAATAATGCGAGATCTGAGAAGCGGCGGCCGTTCAGCGGGAAGTCGTTGACGGCGCGCTCGTCGAGGAGTGTCGAAACGGCGCTGGGTTGAGTTTCGACGAGAGTAGGCGTTGCCGAAACGGTGAGACTTTCTTGCGCACGGGCGACGGGAAGCCGAAATTCAAGGTCGGCGGTACCGCCGACGTCCACATGCAATTGAGGCGTGATCTGCGGAGACATGCCCGACGCTTCAACGCGAGCGGAGTAATCGCCCGGAGGAAGAAGGTCGAACACGAAATGTCCTTCGTTGTCGCTGGTCGCGGCGTAACGCGTCCCATTCGCAGTGTTCACGACCACGATCGAGGCTTGCGCGATGCGGCCGCCCGTCGAATCGAGGACGGTGCCACGGAAGGCTCCAGTCCCCGAGTCCTGAGCCGCCGCGCGGGGCATAACCAGGGTCGTGATTAATGCAATGGCGGTTAAAAGAACCGAGGTGCGCGTCGGAGACATGGGGTCGCCCCTGTGTTCGAGATCAGCTCGGAGGGACGTCCCGACGGGCGTTAACCGGACGCGAAGCGGGAAAGCCGCGGAGAAGGACCGGAGGGCGCGTTCGACTGGTGCGCGGCCGGGAGATTTCTCCGCGGCATTAGGAGAAACCACGATTTGTATAGCATTCGAGCGAAATTCGATCTGTGATTCGGAGCATATTTGTTTGAATTGTTCCCGGTCTGGGAATGTAAGAGTTTCAATCGCAGAGGGCTGTGGGCACAAGCGGGACCGAGAAGCCGCACCCTTACGCCGAACTGCGCTCTCGTGGTATTTTCAATTTCCTTCTGAAAGAATCGTGATTCGCTCTTACAAAGGCGTTCGACCCGCGATTCCGGCCAGTTGCTACGTGGATGAGTCCGCTCAGATCATCGGCGACGTGGCCCTGGGAGAGCATGCGTCCGTGTGGATGAATGCCGTTCTGCGCGGCGACGTGCATGAGATTCGCATCGGGGCTTATTCCAATGTGCAGGACAACAGCGTTCTTCACGGGATGAAGCAGCAGTGGGGCGTATATCTGGGCGAGTACGTGACGGTGGGACATTCGGTCACGCTGCATGGATGCGTGATCGAAGATCGCTGCCTGATCGGGATGGGATCGATCATTCTGAATGGAGCGCGGATCGGCGCGGGATCGATTATTGCAGCCGGCACTCTAATTCCTGAGAAGACGGTGGTTGAGCCGGGGTCGCTGTGGATGGGATCGCCGGGGAAGTTTCGGCGCAAATTGGAAGACGCGGACCAGGAAACGATTATGAGGTACGCGACGAATTATCTTGGGTACAAGGATGAGTATTTGAAGGAGCGGTGAGTTTGCGATTAGCGCTGAGCTGCGAGTAGCGAGCAGTCTGTGCCGCGAGCTAGAAACAGCAGGTTCCTCGGCTTCGCCTCGGAATGACAGAGTTTGTTTCTATTGCCAAAGTGACGACAGTGGGGACTGCATGGAGTTCACCAAGAGCAGGATGACAATGTATTGGAAACGGGACGATTGGGAGCGGAATGATTAAAGCGGTTCGAGGGACGAGAGATTTGTTGCCGCCGGATACGGCGTTGTGGAATTTTGTGGAGGCTGTGGTGCGCGACGTGTTTCGCGCTTACAACTTCCAGGAGATTCGCACGCCGATTTTCGAAGCGACAGAATTGTTCGCGCGCGGCGTCGGCGAAGAGACCGATATTGTTTCGAAAGAGATGTATACGTGGGAAGATCGCGGACGGGCGGAGAGTGACAAAGGTCAATCACTGACGCTGCGCCCTGAGGCGACCGCAGGAATCGTCCGAGCCTACATCGAACACAAGCTTGGCGATCGCGGGCTGAACAAGCTTTATTGCATCGGACCGATGTTCCGCCGAGAGCGGCCGCAGAAGGGGCGATATCGGCAGTTTTATCAGATTGATGCCGAAATCATTGGGCCTGCTTCTGCGGGGAGCGAGTCTCCGGCGCGGGATGCCGAAATTCTGGAAATGTTGGCGACGATGCTTGACCGGCTTGGCATCACGGATTGGAATCTTGAACTGAATTCTGTCGGCACGCCTGCGGACCGAGTTAACTTCAACGAAGCCTTGCGCAAGGCTCTCGAACCTGTGAAAGAGCAAATGTGCGGGGACTGCCAGCGGCGGGCGGTGACGAATCCGCTGCGCGTGTTTGACTGCAAGGTGCCGGCGGATCAGCCGATCATCGAAACGCTGCCGCGCATCACGCAATTTCTCGGGGAAGATTCCCGCAAACATTTTGAGGCGGTGCAAGCGATCCTGACCGCAGTCGGGGTTCGATTCACGCTGAACGACCGGCTGGTGCGCGGGCTGGACTACTACACGCGGACGGCATTTGAGTTCACGCACGGTGCGCTGGGTGCGCAGAATGCGATTCTCGGCGGAGGCCGGTACGACGGGCTGTCGGAAGCTCTGGGCGGGCCCGCTGCTCCCGGCATTGGATTCGCAATCGGCGAGGATCGGCTCGTGTTGTCGCTGCAAGAGAAGATGCCTGCGGAGAGCGTGATGCGAAAGCCGGACGTATACATCGCTCCGATGGCGTCGATGAATGCCCAGGCCGCCAAGTTGGCGCGCGAATTGCGCAGGCACGATCTGGTAGTCGAACTGGGAGACGATACCTTCCGCCTGAAGAAGTCGTTCGAAGCGGCGACCAAGGTGGGGGCGAAGTACATCCTGATCCTTGGCGAAAATGAAGTGAAGGCAGACGCGTTCGCACTAAAGAATCTGGCCACGGGAGAACAAGTGTCCGTGGCTCGGGCGGAGCTGCCGCTCAAGATTCGGGAGTAACCGTGGCCAAAGTCTATCCAGAGATCAGCGAGGCACTCGCTCGTTTCATTCAGGCGCAATCCATGTTTTTCGTGGCGACAGCGCCGTTGGATGCGAACGGGCATGTGAACCTGTCGCCGAAGGGTCTCGATACATTCCGGATTTTGGGTCCGACGACCGTAGCCTATCTCGACATCTTCGGGAGTGGAGTGGAGACCATTGCGCACCTCCGCGAAAATCGTCGCATTGCGATCATGTTCTGTGCATTTCAGGGGCCTCCGAAGATTTTGCGACTGCACGGCCACGGGCGTGCAGTCGAACCTCACGACGCGGAGTTTACTGAACTGCAAGCTCACTTTCATGAGTTGGTAGGAACTCGGGCCATCATTGTCGTAGAGGTGACACGGATCAGCGATTCTTGCGGGTACGGCGTGCCTCTGCTGAAGTTCGAGTCAGAGCGCGCGGATTTGCCGACGTGGTGCCGCAAGCGCGGGACGGACGGGCTGAAGATTTACCGGCAGCAGAAAAATCAGCAGAGTATCGACGGACTGCCGGGCGTGACGGAACAGATGGATTGAAGATCGATGGCGATGTGGAGGGTTGATGAAACTTTCTCTAGTGGCGTGCTTCGTATCCCTATTCTTGATGTGCGGTGCAAGTGCGCAGACCGCGAATGCTCCGGCCAAGGCGCCGACTCAGTTCGAACAGACGCTGATGGCTGCCGAGAAGAGCTTTATCGAGGCTGCCAAGAAGGGCGATGCTGCCTTTTTCAAGCACACGCTCACCGACGATTTCACATTTGTGGCTTTCGACGGCCAGTTGTACGAGCGTCAGGACATGATCGATCAGTTCAGCGAACCCGGCACGGATGTGATGCCGTATGAAATGAAAGTCATTCCTGGAGGCGATGGCGTTGCAATTGTCACTTACAACGTCGTCCTGCGCGTGCCTGCCGCGGAAGATCAAGGACCTCCTCCGCGTTATCAACACTTCAGCACGATGTGGGTGAAACAGGGAGATGTTTGGAAGATGAAATTTCAGCAAATGACTGCCTCGCACTGGGGAGATTGGTAGACCGTTGCGATCCGAAGCGCACATGACAATTGTCACCGCGCGAGGCTGACGAATCCCACTGGCGAGAGCAAGGCTGGCTCGCTAGGCTCTAGAGGAGTCAGCAAAGTCTTGGCGAGGAGCATTCCCGTGAAAATGAAAATAGCTTTGGTGCCATTCCTGCTTTTGATTGCGGCGTCCGCGTGGGCGCAGATGGCGGACAAGCCTGGCCCGGAGGTCAAGAAACTCGATTACTTCGTTGGAACATGGACGGTAGAGGCGACCATCGCGCCGGGGCCGTGGGGAGCGGGCGGGAAGTTCACTGCAACCGACACAAACGAATGGATGCCTGGGAACTTCTTCCTCGTCGGACATTCGGACTTCAAGATGCCTCCCGAATTGGGCGGCGACGGCAAGGCGACATCGTTCAGGGGATACGACACGAACGAGAATATGTATACGTATGAAGACTTCAACAGCCAGGGGCGTCGCGAGAGTTCGAAGGGGTCGGTGAGCGCCGATACATGGACCTGGAACAGTTCGCAAAACTACGGCGGACAGGACATCAAGCAGAAGATGACGATCAAAATCGTGTCGCCCTCGAGCTTCAACATGAAGTTCGAAGTATCGATGGACGGCACAACCTGGACCACGTTTATGGACGGTAAAGGGACGAAGAAATAGTGGCGGTTTGGAGCTAGGGGCTTCAGCTTCGGCTGGAGCCTTTTTGTTTGTGGCGAATAATTCGTTGTGTACTCTGGGCGGTGTACGATGGAGCGGACGCCGACCATGAAGAAAACCGAAACGTTTTTGTTGATGATGGGTGTGTTGGTGATTTGGGTGACATCTGGCATAGCCGCGCAGGAGGCAAAACCTCCAGCGGATGCAGCGGCCAAGCCGGCTGAAGCGGCGCCCGCCCCCGAAGCGGATAAAGACGCCAAAGTTTATTCCGGCATGTACACCTTCCTGAAAGAAGGGGAATTCGTGCAGATCACGGTGGAGGACGAGGGCCGCGTCACTGGCTTCATTTCACGATATGGAGATGGCGACAGCGACAAGGGAGCGTTTCTTGACCAGTTTTTTAAGACCGGAAAACTCGACGGCAGCAAATTGAGTTTTACTACCGAGTTGGTTCATGGAGTGGGGTTCGACTTTAAGGGTTCGGTGGAGCGCGGCGAAGGAAAGAATCCAGGGGACGATGCCTATTTTGTCCTCAAAGGGACGCTGACCGAAAACGTGAGCGATGTGAACAAGAAAGTTACGTCGCACTCGCGGGATGTCGCTTTCAAAATGTTTCCGCAGGATGCTTCGCCATCGCCGGACGTTCGGAAATAAGACGATTTCTGAGGGGATTACTGACCGGCGCGGATCGGAGAGAGATTCAGGCGGCCCGGAAGTTTCTTACGCGCGCCTTCGTGGCTGTAGACCAGATCAGGGCTGCCCTCGGAGTTCGAGGAGGCTTCCGCCAATGTTTCCGCCAGGGAACGATAGGAGCGGCTGATCTCGGGGCCTTCCTGCAGCACGACCGGAGTGCCGTGATCGATCGAGGGCGAGATGGACTGGTAAGCGTTCGGCACCTTCCACAAAACCTTACAGTTCGTCACTTGCTGGACGTCGTCGTCGGTGAAGCCGGGAATCTTCTTGTAGCGATTCAGAACCATGCGCAGGCGATCGCGGCCCGTACCTTCCTCGAGAAATGCATGAATCCTTCCAGCACTCCACAAGGAAACAACATCGGTCTGCGCTACCACCAGTACCGCGTTTGAAAGATCGGAAAGCAGGCGCGTTGTTGGATCGAGCCGGCTTGACGCATCGACCACCACGAACCGGTAATGGTTCACCAAAAGATCAAACAGACGAGCCAGTTCCCCTGGAGTCGGTTCGGTCGGATAGGGTTGCGCTGGTCCGGCGAGAAGATGCAAGCCCTCTTTGGTCGGAGTCATCAGGCCGTCGAGTAGCGAAACGTCCATGCGGTGCAGATTCTGTAGCGCGTCGAGAATTCCAAATTGAGGCCGCAGGTTAAGATGCAGCGCAGCGTGACCGATCGGCGCGAAGTCGAGGAGAACTACATCGCCATGGGACTGCTGCAGCGCTAACGCGGTATTTACTGCGGCAGTGGTGCAACCGGCGCCTCCCTTGGCGCTGAGAAACGTGAATACGCGAGCTTTTCCGGCGCCTCCAAGAGAGCGTGTGCGTGAAGAACTGAAACGAGTCAGCGCTTCCAGCAGAGCTTCGGAACCCGCCGAATCTTCCAGGTACTCTCCCGCACCTGCGCGCATACTGGCCACGATCGTCGCCGGTTGCGTCATTTCGCCGTTGGCGAAGATGGCAATCTGCAGAGTTGTGGCACGGATCAGTTCAATCGTTCGGATGGCGCGTTGCGAATCGAGCGAAGAGATATCGACGATCACGACTTCAGCGCGCGAATCCTGAAGCTGGCGCAAGATGGAGTCGGTCGGACTCGTGGGGAATCCAACGTGGCTGAACACGGCTGTTCCCAGGCGCGTTGCTTCCAGTCGATTTTGAAGCGTGGATAGGTGGTCCCGGTCCTCGGTCAGGAGGGCGACTGCGATCCCATGCATGGCGCGGTTCTCGCTAATTTCTATCGGTGTCTGCATGTTAGAAAGAGAAGGTACTCTCCGCCAAGTGACCTAGGTAACCGTCGAAAACCGTGAACGGGCAGGCGATCCTCGCGACAACCCACGCGAACTACTTTTGAGAGCCAGGGAAAACGTCAGGACGCTGGGAATGCCTGGAGGCCTACCGCCTCGTTGCCGACAATTGTAAGCCAGTCTTGAAAGGTTGAAAAGTCGAACGGGCGCGCGCAAGAAAATATCAGGATCGCGAAGGATCTGGGTTCTCGATTATTCGCTGGGTGGACGAGCGATGGAATGGGCCAAAGAACGATCTTCGGGACGGTCGGGATGAAGAGTGGAAATGCGCGCGAAGTTGGCAGAAGACTCCGACGACATCGACAAGTATTCGTAGTTCTCCAGGCGAACCGCGACTCCGATCTTGGGTTCGGCTCCCAACGCGCCAGAAGGATTGCCGTTCGGCCGTACGATGCGGAGAACGCGAGCCCGGCAACGCACCGGCATGCTTTCACCCAAAGTAATCTCGGAGGGCATGCGAAGGGTGAGCTCGATTTCAGCGCCCTCGGCCAGCGGGATGTCCGTGAAGAAGAAGACCCCTCGGGAACTGAGATCCTGGGTAACCCCGACGCCCTCAAGGGAGGTTGCCGGTTCACGCAGAGATACAGCTAATAAGTACGGAAAGCGTTGTCCGACACGGCGTTCAACCCGAAGTGGAGGCGTGGTCATAAAGGCGACTTCCTTGCGAATCGCCGCAAATGCAGGGCCTTACTTTAGCTCACAAAAGGCCGTAAGAGAAGTTAAAACTTACTTCCGCGGACAGGATTTCGCAATCAGTCATTTCCCGCCGCGAGTGCTCTCTAGCTTCGACCTCCGCGATATAGTGGTTCTAAAGGGTGCGCGGTCTCATCTAAAGAACTTACAGTGCCTGAGTCGAAAGATTCCATCCCAGAGAACGAACCGGTGGTCGCTGCGCAAGCCGCCAGCCGCAAGCTGAACTGGCAGGCTGCCGGACGGGCTCTGCGCCACCGCAACTTCCAGCTTTTCTTCAGCGGACAGCTCATTTCTTTGATCGGCACCTGGATGCAGACCGTGGCGCAGTCCTGGCTGGTCTACCGGTTGACCGGTTCCGGATTGCTACTGGGATCGGTGGGATTTGCGAGCCAGATTCCCGTGTTTCTGGTGGCTCCGCTTGGGGGGATCGCCGCGGATCGAGGGAACCGGCAGCGCATCGTCATCGCGACCCAAGTCGCGTCGATGATTCTTGCCTTTATTTTGGCGGTGCTCACCCTCACGCACAAAGTGCAGGTATGGCACATTTTTGTTCTGGCGGCGCTGCTGGGAGTGGTGAACGCGTTCGATATCCCCGGCCGACAGGCCTTCCTGGTTGATATGGTCGGCAAAGACGACCTGATGAACGCCATCGCGTTGAACTCCTCGATGTTCAACGGGGCGCGCGTCATCGGTCCGGCCGTGGCTGGGGTTCTGGTTGCCCGTCTGGGCGAGGGGTGGTGCTTCTTCGCCAACGCGGTAAGTTACATCGCGGTGATTATCGGGCTCATGTTGATGAAAGTGCACGCTCCCGCCAAGGCGTCGCTACACTCATCACCGATGGAACACATTATCGAAGGATTTCAATTCGTTAGCAGGACGGCACCGATTCGCGCACTGCTGATACTGCTCGGTCTGGTCAGTGTAACCGGCATGCCGTATGTGGTGCTGATGCCGATTTTTGCCGACCGGATATTGCACAACGGCGGGCAGGAGTTTGCCACGTTGATCGGATCGCACGACCTGGGAGCCGTCCGCCTGGGAATCCTGATGGGAGCGGCAGGTGTTGGGGCGTTGCTGGGAGCGCTCACGCTGGCGCTACGCTCCGGCGTGAAGGGGTTAGGACGGTGGATTTCTATTTGCTGCGCCGGGTTCGGCATCAGCTTGATTCTGTTCGCATTCTCGAAATCGTTCTGGCTATCCGTGCTGCTATTACTACCTGCGGGATATTTCATCATGCTTCAGATGGCCTCCTCGAACACGCTGATTCAAGTGATGGTTCCGGATGCGCTGCGGGGTCGCGCTATGGCCGTGTATTCCATGATGTTTATGGGGATGGCCCCCGTTGGAGCGCTCCTGGGCGGCGCACTGTCGGACCGGCTAGGGGCACCCTGGACGGTGGCCATCGGCGGATTTGCCTCTGTGATGGGCGCCTGGTGGTTTAGCGTGCAGTTGCCGAAGATCCGCGTAGAAGCCCGGCAGTTGATCATTGCTCAGGCGATGGCAGGCGGCGAACCAGCCGAAGAGATGACGACGCCGGTGCAATAGAAATCGACGTCTTACTTGCGAACGGCACTTCGGCCCAGAGCCACCAGGAAGATCGCGCTCTTTCCGCGCGCATGCGGCGAGAAGAAATTGACGACGTCATCGTCGTAGAAAGTCAGCCCACTGGCGCCGAGCTTCTGAGCGTAAGCCGCAAGGTACATTTTCCCGCCGAGAATTCCGGCTTCCAACTGCGACGCGCGATATCCCCGGTTTCCATAGCGCTCCAAAATTTTCTTCAAGTCGGCTAGAAAAAAGACATCGACGGCGGCATCGGCGGGAATCTGCTGCTCGAGTCCGAGATATCCGGCCTTGTCGCGGAAATCGCCGGACTTCAGCAGTTCGAGCTGTTTCTGTTCCCAATCGTAAACGTAAGATCCGGGGCTTAGGCCGACGACGTTGTTCACGATCAGATAGAGGTCGTTGAGACGAGACCCAGCAGAATCGAGGAAGTCCGCAGAAATGCTACGCGTGGCTCGGTCGAGGATCGTCGAAAGCTGGGCCAGCGTTAAGGGATCACGGGAGAATTGCCTTGTCGAACCGCGGCGAGAGATAACTTTCTCGATCGTGTCGGCAGGGGCAGCAGAGTCATCCAGAGGGTGGAGTGCGGTTGCAGTTGCTTTCGCCGGCGTGGTCGGATGAAGCGGTGTTTTGCCCCGCCAGGCAGCGACTTCCTCGGCCGAGTCGAGCGAAGAGGCTTCGTGCATCTTGCGCATCGCCGGGTAGTCGACTTCTCTTTCTGAGTACGCGACTACGGGCAACTCAATTTTCTCAATCGCAGGCGACTTTGGAATCGGAGAACTGGTGTGCCCGATGGAGACAAGCGAGAACGCTACTTCGCGCTTGGTGTCGAGGCTCAGAAGAGCATTGACTTGAGAGTCGACGAATCCAGTAATCACCTTCGCTGGAAGTTTTGAGGCGGCCGACATCGCCAGCAGATTGGCGAGGATCGTTCCGTTGTCCCATCCGAAGTGTCGATAAGTGCGGGAGCGATACTTCCACGCATTGCGCCAGTAGGTTCCGGTGCACACGACGATCACGGGTGCATGCGCCAGAGAAGGTTCCCCGCCGGCCGCGTCGACGATTGTTTGGCGAAAGTCGCCTGACCGGAGCTGGCGCAACCCGAATTCGGCGGTGCCAAAGTGATAGACCCCGGCTGGCAACGCAGGAGGATCACTGGGACGCCGATCTTTCGACGGCAGATCAGCGCAGACAACATAGAGCTCGATTTCGTACAGGGCGCCGGTGCACGCAGCTGCCCTAAAGAAAGTCTCTCCCTGCGGATGCTTCTTGCTCCTCGTCACTCCCGCGGAGAAGAACAGTAATTGTGCGAGCGTTTCGAGATCCGGAACGGAGTTCCCTTCCGCTGCGGAATTCGGGGTGGCAATTGCGGAGAGCGCGGGACTTCCCGTCTCATGGAAATCTTTGGGGAGGCGAAGAACTTCCAAGGTCGGATAGATTTTGAATAAAAGAGGTTTGTTGTCCCAATCAAGGACATGGGGATCCATCCGCACGCTGAGATGGGAGTGCTTGGTGCCGCTGTGATATTGCCACGTGGCGTCGAGATTGTGGTTCTGGCTCAAAAGCGGTGGTCCATGATTTCTGTGGTCAGCGGTAGGCGCTCGGCGGCAAGCCGGTAATGCGGATTCCCGAGTGCCCTTTGTGGCGGATGTTAAGGCCGATGAGCAATGCAGTGATCTGCTCGACAATACGGGCATTTTCAAGCTTGCCGCCATCAATAGCACGGACGCCCGGAATCTTTGCTGCCAGTTCGCGAGTGAGTTGCGAAGCGTCGGCATCGTCGCTGCACACAACCACGTCGCAATCGAGGGGAGCGTCGCCGTTCAGCAATTCTGCCGATATGTTATGGAATGCGGCAACGACGCTCACACCTTTCGGAACCAGTTCGGCTGTTTGCTGGGCCGCTGACCCTTGCCAGACTCCAAGAGGACGCGAAGGCCGCCCACCAACCGCGGCTGCCAATGGAACGGTCGCGTCGATCAGGATGCTGCCCTCGGTAATGGCGGGCTTCAGTTGCTTCAGCAAAGTTGCTTGTCCTTCGAACGGAACGGTCAGCATCAGGACATCGGCTGCAGCGCAGACGGCGCTGTTTTCCATTCCAGTAACACTAGCCTGTGGTCCGGCATTACGTTGAATGGAGGCGGCGGCTTGCTGTGCGCGTTGTCCGTCGCGCGAGCCAATGATGACAACCTCTCCGGCGCGTGCCCATCGCAGCGCCAGTCCCATTCCAGCGGGGCCCGTGCCGCCAATGATGCCGATGGGGCGAGCCGGCCTGTCGGGAGCCGAACTCATGCGAACTCAGCCTCGAATGCTTGGTCGGCGGTGAATTCGTCCAACGGGGCCTTGATGTTGATGCGGGAGTAACTCGTGTTGCGTTCCGCTGGAATGCGACCCGCTTCCAAAATCAGCGACTGGAAATCCTCCGGACTGGTGTACTGTCCGGCGGTCGCACCGGCTTCGCGCGAGATGTTTTCCTCCATCAAGGTACCGCCGTAGTCATTTGCTCCGGCGTGCAGGCAGAGCTGAGAAAGTTTGCGGTTCAGCTTCACCCAGGAAACTTGAATGTTGTTGATCGATCCAGCGAGCAGAACGCGCGCCAGTGCGTGAACTTTAAGATGCTCGGCGAGCGTGGGGCCGGTACGCGCTAAACCCTGGTGAAAAAGAAGCGTGTTCTGATGCACGAATCCGAGCGGAACGAACTCCGTGAAGCCGCCGGTTTCAGATTGAATCTCGCGCAGTAGCAACATTTGCCGTAACCAGTGAGCAGGGGTCTCGGTATGCCCATACATCAGCGTCGATGTGCTTCGGATGCCGCAGCGATGCGCAGTACGAATCACTTCGATCCATTGTGCCGTCGAAAGCTTGTTCGCCGAGAGGATGTGACGAATCTCGTCGTCCAGAATCTCGGCCGCGGTGCCGGGTAGCGTGCCGAGGCCGTTGTCGCGCAGCATTGAAAGATAATCCGCGAGCGGCATCCCGGTAAGCTCGACGCCGTAAACAATCTCCATGGGGGAAAACGCGTGGATGTGCATCTGCGGTACGGCTTGCTTCACGGCGCGCAGAATGTCCCGGTAATGAAATTTTGGGAGATCCCGGGGCAGTCCACCCTGAATGCAAACTTCTGTCGCACCCAATTGCCAGGCTTCGATGGTTTTTTGGGCCATCTGGTCGAGAGTAAGGAAGTATGTGTCTGATTCGCGAGGACCTCGACTGAAGGCGCAGAACTTGCACCCCACAAAGCAGATGTTCGTGAAATTGATATTACGATTGACCACGTACGTGACGATGTTGCCGACGAGTTCGGCACGCAGAATATTGGCCGCGGAGAGCAAGCCAAGCAGATCGTCTCCCTCAGAATTCGCCAGAGCGTCAGACTCCTCGAGAGAAAGGTCCGCCCCATTTTGTGTCTCGAGAACTTTCTCAAGTGAGCATCGGAGTGCAGGAGTGAGGTGAGGCGCGACTTCAGACCATTCCAGCGAAGGGAAAGCTTCTAATTCCGACGGGGCGAGTTCGCGATTCATAGTTCTCTCCGTAGAGACGTAGCTTGCTGAGTCGCGCTGAGCGAGGGACTGCCGCAGGAAAGACTCGCAAGCAACGTGCCTACAGTGTAGCGGAAGTTTCAGCGGAATAGGTCGCTAGCGGCGGGACGAAGCAAATCTCGAACTCCGCCTGGACCGGGGTCGTAGCGAAATCCTCGAACAATGCAGGCCGGAGCGCGGTTGAGCTTGCCGCAGACCAGCCCGGCAGCAGATGCCAGTTCGTCGGCTACGGCTTCGACGCTGGCTTTCAATTTGTATCCATGAGAGTCTCGCCGGCCGCGATCATCGCGGAGTGGCTTCATTCCGGCGATTCCGATGGCAAATTCAGTCAGGCCTTCGCGCCACGGACGACCGAAGCTGTCGGTGATGATGACGGGCACGGAGACGCCAGTTCGCTTTTTCAGTTCGCGCCGGAGATTCGCGGCGGAGCGATCCGGATCTTCCGGGAGCAGCAAGGCCGTGTGGCCTCCATCGACGTTAGATACGTCGATGCCGCTGTTCGCGCACAGGAAGCCGTGTTTTGTTTCTGTGATCAGCACGCCGTTCTTGCGGCGGATGACTGCACGGCTCTCGCGCAGCGCCAGCTCAATAACGCGAGCGTCGAGGTCGTATTGCCTCGCCCATGCAACGGACTCCTCCGACGGCGTGATGCACGCAAGATCGACGAGACAGCCTTCCGACTTGGAGACGACTTTGTGCTTGACGACCAGAATGTCACCGGGTTGAAACTTCTGGCGCCGACGTCGGAGAGAGTTAAGGAGCTTGTCGCTAATGGAGTCGCCGGGGACAATTTCTTCCGCTATCGGAATGGGGATCAGGCGGATCTCCGCAGCTTCACTTTTCCAGCGACTCTCAGAGGATGGTCTTTTTCGAATCACCTTAGTCATAAAGCGTCCGACTTCGTGACCAGCGGTTGATTGGCAAGATTCCATTCGCGCCCGAGACGCTGAGCGCGGGTGTCGCCGGGCAGAGATAGAAGACGCTGCAGGTCCGATGGATCGTCGACATCGACGGCGATTCCCAGCAGATTCAGCACGACGCACGGCCTCCCGGTGGCTTGCGCGGCAGCGTGATGTGGTTTGAAGCTGTCGTTCCCGAAGCGTAGTGGGAATAGATCTGCCGGACGTCGGAAGGCGGCGTTAGTGCCTCGTCCGTCCCCCGCTGGGACCAGAACGCTTCCTTCTTCTGGGGCCTGCTTAAGAATTTCTTCAAGCTCCCATGCCTGAATGAGTGGAATGTCGGCTGGAATCACCAATGTGTTGTCGATGCCGCGCGCGACGCAGATGCGCGTGGCTATCTCGATCGCGCCGGTCTCTCCCGGATTGTCTAGATCGGCAATGACTTCGAAACCATATTCGAGGGCAAGCTTGGTTGCGAATGGATCGCCGGTGACAATCCCCACCTCGGGACGATTCTTCCAGCCGTGCAACGCAGCCATCACGTCGGAGAGCATGGCTTGCGCCAGCCTGGTGCGGGAGGGTTGATCAAGCAGTGAAGCCAGACGCTGTTTCGCCTGCGCAGTGTTCTTGATGGGGACCAAAATCACGGCAAAGGGTCCAGACGCCGAAATGCAGTGCCTGCGGCAGGTGCACTCTTGGCAAGCCCGCCGGATATTGACGACAGGACCTCTCGTGCGAGTGCCGCTTTGTCGTCCGCGCTGCGCATGATGGTTTGCGTACATTGCACGCGCAGGCCATTCTTGCGGACGCCTTCTGCCGCCCGGGCATCACGGGAATCGCAGACCAACACATCGAGGAAATCTTCGTATGCTTGTGCCACGCCGGCGATCGAGCACGGGAGCCCGTGGGCTTGCATCAAAATGCCGGCAGGGCCGGCAACTGGAGCGTTGCCCACGATAGGGCTGACGGCGGCGATTTTCCCGCGGGCGCGCAGCAAGGCGTCACGGATACCGGGCACAGCCAGGATCGGGCCGATACTCGTCACGGGATTGCTCGGGGCGACGATCACAGCGTCAGCAGAAACAATTGCGTCGATCACCCCCGGGGCCGGCTCCGCGTCCGACGCTCCAGCAAAGCGCACCGAGTTTACTGGATCCTGAAACCAGCGCTGTACGAAATACTCTTCGAAGCTCAATTCACCGATGGGCGTGTCGACCCGAGTTTCGACGCGCGAGTTGCTCATGGGGAGCACTTTTGCCTTCACGCCGAGCTTGTCCGAGATCACCGCCGTCGCTTCGGAAAGAGTCTTGCCTTCGGCAAGCAATCGAGAACGCAGCAAGTGCATAGCGAGGTCACGGTCGCCGGTATGAAACCATGTCGGCTCGCCGAGCTGTCCCATGGCTTGTAGGCAGAGGAATGTGTCGCCCTTTACGCCCCATCCGCGCTCGCGGCTGAGCATGCCCGAGAGAACATACGTGATGGAGTCGATGTCGGGAGATACGTAGAGTCCCCACCACAGCAGGTCGTCGCCAGTATTGACGATCAGCACGATCTCTTCGGCGGGCATGACTTGGCGGAGGCCGTCGACAAACTTGGCGCCTCCGGTGCCCCCGCTGAGGACGCAGATCATGCCGCCCTCCGCGACAGGCCGTCATCGCCAGCGGCCGTTCGCAATCTTTCCGCGAGTAGACCGGGCTTTGATGTCACCGCAGAGATAAATTCGGGATAGACCGGGAGTCGCTGGCGCAGAGTAAATCCTTTGGCCTCGGTTCGAAGACGCAGTTGATCGACGTGCGGCCATGGCTTCTCGGGATTGATGAAATCAGGAGTCAGCGGCGAAATTCCTCCCCAATCGTTGATGCCAGCGTCCATTAAATCATCATAGTAAGGTGCCGAGAGATTGGGGGGCGCCTGAATATTCACGTCGGGGAGTAGCAACCGAGCTACCGCCACGGCGCGAAGCATATCGCCGTGAGAAGGCTCGGGCCAGTGGGCCATCGGGATGGTGGCTTTGACCCGGAAGTTTTGAATGATTACTTCCTGGATGTGGCCATACTGCTCGTGCAGATCGCGGATCGCGAGCAGCGTATCGACGCGGTCCTCGGGCGATTCGCCAATTCCGATCAGCAGGCCGGTAGTGAAGGGAACATTCCTTTTGCCCGCTTCTTCAATGGTACGGAGGCGCTTGGCGGGCAGCTTGTCTGGAGCATTATCGTGGGCTGCACCGGCGGCGAGCAGAGAGGCGTTTGTGGTTTCGAGCATGAGTCCCATGCTTGGAGAGACCTCTGCGAGCCGGGAGATCCACTCAGCACTAAGTAAGCCGGGATTGGGATGCGGCAGCAGATTTGTCTCTTGCAGGACCAGTTTGCACATGGCCTCGAGATAATGGAGCGTGGACTTGTACCCTAAGCGCCGAAGGGTTTCCCGCATTTCGGGGAATAGTAGTTCCGGCTTGTCCCCTAGGCTGAACAGGGCTTCGGTACATCCGAGCTTTTCGCCTTCACGGGCGACTGCCAGAACCTCGTCCGGGGTCATCGTATGCGCGCCGGGGTCGCCGGGGTCGCGACGGAAGGTGCAGTATCCGCAATAATCGCGGCAGAGATTGGTCAGAGGGATGAAAACCTTGCGGGAGTATGTGATAACACCCGGTTTGAATCGCTCTTTCGCAGCGAGAGCGAAGGCGAGGAGTTCGGGTAGCTCGTCATCTGAGCAGCAGATCGCGCGCACGGCTTCCTTGCGGGAGATGGGCACGGCTGGCGCAATGGAGGTGACGGCCACTGAATCGAATGATACAACGGGCCGTGGTAATGTAGCGTTTCGTGTGGGACCG
>Ga0209624_10001011_pt1 | contig 23459 bp, 26 predicted proteins | sample JacPinW_OM2H0_O1_FD_188565 | JGI IMG/M metagenome (GOLD analysis project Ga0209624, IMG submission 188565) | Forest soil microbial communities from Algoma, Ontario, Canada - Jack Pine, Ontario site 1_JW_OM2H0_O1 (SPAdes) (version 2) | ecosystem: Environmental > Terrestrial > Soil > Boreal...
TGCGTGCGCGTGCCTTCGCCGAAGAACCGGACGCCGCGCAGCAGGCTTCCTTCGGTGACGCCTGTGCAGGCGAAGATGATTCGCTTTCCGGGCGCGAGGTCCTCGGTGTCGTAGATGCGTTTCGGATCTTTTATGCCCATCTTGGCGAGACGCTCGTGGTGCTCAGGTTTGGCAACCACGAGACGGGCGAGGATTTGACCGTTCAAGCAGCGCAGTGCGGCCGCGGTCAAGACGCCTTCGGGAGCGCCGCCGGTGCCCATGACGGCGTGGACGCCTGTGCCAACGACCGTCGCGGCAATCCCGGCGGAAAGGTCGCCGTCGCCGATCAGGCGGATGCGCGCGCCGGTGGCGCGAATCTCGGCGATGAGCTTTTCGTGGCGCGGGCGATCGAGAACGATGACGACGAGGTCTTCGAGGTCGCGGTCGAGGCGCTTGGCGATGGCGCGAAGATTGTCGGCGACCGGGGCGTCAAGATCGATCGCGCCTTTGCACGACGGCCCGACGACAATTTTTTCCATGTAGAGATCGGGCGCGTGGAGCAGGCCGCCTTTTTCGCTGGCGGCGAGAACGGTGATGGAATTCGGCGCGCCGGTGGCGCAGAGATTCGTGCCTTCGAGCGGATCGACGGCGATATCCACGGCGGGATAGAGGCCGTTCTTATCGCGTGACGCGATTCCCACCTTTTCGCCGATGTACAGCATCGGGGCTTCATCGCGTTCGCCCTCGCCGATGACGATGGTTCCGTCCATGCGGACATTGTCCATCTCGCGGCGCATGGCCGAGACGGCGACATCGTCGGCTTTGTGCCCATCGCCGAGACCCATCGTGCGCGCCGAGGCGATGGCGGCTTGCTCGACGACGGCAAGAAATTCCAGGCTGAGTGCGCGTTCCATGATGGCTCCTTGCGGGGATGCTAGTTGGCGACGGCTATCATAATGAAATTCGAGGGGAATGCGAGGCGGAATGTTCGCCCGTGCAAGGAAGAGTGGCGTTCAGGTTCAACGAGAGCGTGGCCACCCAGTCGTCCAAAGTGCAGAGCACATCACCGATATATTTTCGTGACCACATATCCAGAGGTGATAGTGAGTGCCAACAGGGCAGCGCCAAACGCATACACGGGCCACGCCTCTTTACCGCCGTGGAGCGCATCGAGGTAAATGAGGAAGTATGTAACTCCACAGGCCAGCAACGATGCCGCCGTGAGTATCCACGCCGTCGGTTCAACTCTGGTGGCCTTGTCAGGCGACCACTCGCCGACTACTTGACGTTGCGCCCTCGAGACATAAGCGTTGGAGCGCCGGACCAGCCAGAGACCGACAAAGATTCCCAGGAGGGCCAGCGAGCGGAGCCCGAACGCATGGGGCCGTAGCAAAAAAAACAACCGCGGCGAATGTGCACAGAGCAATCGCTAGCGCGCGCAGCGTGTAAAACTTTCCGCGCACATTCGGAGGAATGGTCATTGGCGTCCCCTTTGCGCTTGATTGGGCGGGTGGCTAACCCTTTCTTGATAGTGTGGCGAATGCATAGAATTAAGGCAGCGGGCGGAGCAGGACGTTGATTAGCTTGGGGTCGTCGAAGTCGGTACGATCTCCGGCGTCTTTGGTTGCGATGGGAAGCAGGCGGGCGGAGAGCGGCTTGTGCCATTTTACGGCGAGGCTGGCGACGTCTCCGATGATGCGGACGAGTTGTTCGTCTTTGACGCGGCCAGGAAGCGGAATGACGTCGAGGCCTGTGCCGCAAACGGCCGAGTAAGAGAGCAACGTGTCCATTGTGAGCGAGCCATCGCTCCAGCGGCGCGCGATGACGGCATCTTCCATCACCGGCAGCATCAGGCCTGAGTAGCCGGCGCGCTTGACGGGAATGGATTGCAAGGCGCGCGTGATGAGCGCGGCCGTCGAAAGCGAGCCGCTCGAGCCGAGCCACGCGCCGTTGAAGGCTTCGATGGCGGCGCCGATGGAGTCACGCTTCAGAGGCGCCGGCGAGAGATCGATTCCTTCGTACTGCCATTTCGTTTGGTCGGCGATGGTCTGGCTGGTCGCTTCGATATTCTTCGCGAAGGCGCCGAGCTTTTCGATAATGGCGTTTTCGGCTGCGGCGGGATCCTTTGTGGTCGAGAGCGCGTCAGCGATTACATTCGCGGACTGCAATCCGACGGCAAATTGGTGGCCGTCGCCGGCATTGAACGCGGCAGGGAAAAACGGCGTGCCCGCGGGAACGTATGCGAGCGCCGCGAAATTAAAATTGGCGATGCTTTTCGGCGAGTGAACGGAAAGAAATTTCATCACGAGAGCGGAGGCTTGTATAGCGTCCCAGTGAATGCCATCGTCGCCGGCGATCACCACGCTGCCGCTCATGTGAGTGGCGGGCGCGAGAGTGTTGGCGAGCAGAGCGGCCCATCCGGCGTTGTCGCCGGGCTTCTGCATGGCGGGGCCAACTGAGATTAGAAAATCCTGGCTCTCGGCGAGATGATCGAGGGTGCGAAGAAATTTGAATACTTCGACATCGTTGAGGCCGCGCGTGTATTCGGGAAACGGCTGCGTGGCGATGCGCAGAGTCTGAACTTCGTAGCCCGCTTGTTCGTATGAAGCTTTGGCTTTGTGGAGAAAATCCAGCGTGTCTGTGATTTGTTGCGGGTAGAGAGCGGGATCGAGGCGGATGAAGGCTGTGATGGTGCGAATTTTTGGTTTTGCCGGCGCCGAAGTTTCGGGTGGAGGCTGCGTTTGCGTAGCAGTTTCTTGCGGCGCAGGCTGCTTGGGCGTTTTGGAATGCTGGCTAGCGATCGGACTAGCGGTGAAAAAAGATGCCGCGCATAAAAATGTAAGGATTGCCGCGCAAAACGCGACGTGACCGGCCACGGCGTTCGGTCTGCGTCTCATTCAATTCTCGAGGTGGAGGCCACAGCGCAGCGCCTCAGAAGTACGCCGGAATTCCGGTGATGCGCTCGCCGATGATGAGCTTGTGAATGTCGTTTGTGCCTTCGTACGTGAAAACGGATTCGAGATTATTCATGTGGCGCATGATGGGGTAATCGTCAACGATGCCATTGGCACCGAGAATGTCGCGCGCTTTGCGCGCCGTTTCGAGCGCCATCCACACGTTGTTCATTTTCAGCATCGAGATCTGCGAGGGATGCACGCGGCCCAGGTCCTTCAGGCGGCCCACTTGCAGCGCGAGGAATTGGGCCTTCGTGATTTCAGTGATCATCCAGACGAGTTTTTCCTGCACGAGCTGGTGCGAGGCGATTGGCTTGTTGTCGAACTGCTTGCGTTCCTTGGCGTAGCGTAGCGCCGTATCGTAGCAGGCCATGGCCGCGCCGATGGCGCCCCAGCCGATTCCGTAACGCGCTTGATTGAGGCAGGAGAGCGGCCCCTTCAAGCCTTCCACGCCGGGCAGAAGATTTTCCGCGGGGATTTTGCAGTCGGTCATCGCCAAGCCGGATGTGACCGATGCGCGCAAGGACCATTTTCCGTGGACGTCCCACGCTTTGAATCCGGGCGTCCCTTTTTCGACGAGGAAGCCTCGAATTTTGTCGTCTTCGCATTTGGCCCAGATGACGGCGACATCGGCGATCGAGCCACTGGTGATCCACATTTTTTCGCCGTTGAGGACGTAGCTATCGCCTTTTCGAACGGCGCGCGTCAGCATGCCGCCGGGATTGGAGCCGAATTGCGGCTCCGTGAGGCCAAAGCAGCCGATTGCCTTGCCTTGCTGAAGGAGTGGCAGCCATTTATCTTTTTGTGCGTCGGAAGCGTAAGCGCTGATCGGATACATCACCAGCGCCGATTGCACGGAGACGAAACTGCGCAAGCCCGAATCGCCGCGCTCGAGTTCCTGCGTCACCAAGCCGTATTCCACGTTTGACATTCCCGCGCAGCCGTAGCCTTTCAGGTTCGCGCCGAAGAATCCGAGTTCGCCGAGCTGCGGAACGAGCTGGCGCGGAAATTTGCCCTCGCGATTGCACTCTTCGATGATCGGAAGGATCTGCTCGTCAACGAACTGGCGAGCGGTCTGGCGCGCGAGCTTTTCTTCGTCGGTCAGAAGGGAATCGAAGTCGAGATAATCGACTCCGGAAAATGCGGGCATCGGAAGCCTCCTTGATGGTCGCGGGTGACGAGGCGGATGATCGCACGGCAGCAAATCGTCGCAGCACCCAACCGGGCATTCTATCGAACTATCAGGCAGGAGCGCCACCGGCGCGCGTGTATGGAGTGTCGGTTTTTCCGATACCTCGACTACACAGGAGCAAGCCTCTGGGAGCGTGCAAGCTCCAGAGCAGACGAATGTTTTCGGCTGATAGGTAGGTTTTCGGTGAAACCTCTTCGTCGCTCGCCGCAACAAACGGGTGTATTCTGCCTTTGTTGACGCGGTGACGAAATGCATCGGATTCGCAGCATCACCTCGCTTCTTGCTGTACTTCTGAGCGCTGCGCCCGTCTGGACTCAAGAACAGTCGCCGAAGTCAAACCTCGTTTCGGAATTGAGCGCCGAAGTCGCCAGTTCAACCGACGAACCTCGCGATCAAGCACAGCACGAGCTTTTTGTAGACTACGCATCCTACGAAGCTCCGGATATCGCCTCGCCCCTCTCTGATCCCCTTAGCTTCATCGCCATTGTCACACTGACGGGTGTGAAGTTCCCGGAACAAGGCAGCATTCCTTATCCGTTGGTTAGGCTCCACGTAGACCAGTTCCTGCGAGGCGTTTCTGAACAGACGGAACTGCAGGCTGAGTCGCGCTGGCGTCCGCCGCGTACTCAGCAGAATGACGGGTTTAACATCGATTTCGGGTCACCTCGCGGAACTGCTTTCGACTATACGGAGCCCAAGGTTGGCAATCGCTTCCTTATTGGGTATCCGTTCCTCGACGTGGAACGCGGAAGTGCGCACATCTTTGGCGCCATCGACCTCAGCGACCACGATCAAGCGCTGATCGTTCCGGATGTACAGCGTTTTCTCGGCATCGAATTTGCTGCTGGAAATTCCAATTTTGCGCCGTTCGTTGAGGCATTAAATGGTCCGGTTCCGTGGATTCGTGATTTATCGGCGTCGCGCCTGGTTCAATCGGAAGCGTGCGACAGCTCATCTGCGTGCCGAGAGGCACTCTTGAACTTCGCGCGCCGCCTGCTTCAAAGCAAGAAACTCGCGGACCGGTGGGAAGCGCTTCAGTGGATGCAGCCTCTGGCGCAGCCGACGGGCGAGCGAATGTCGGGATCCAATGGCCTTCCCTTAATGTCCAGTTCCGCAGCGCGCGAGTTATTTGTCTCGGCACTTTCGGACTCGAATTTGTGGATCGCGGACGAAGCCTTTCGCGAACTTGAAATGTTCGATTTCTTCCAAATGGCACATCCTGACGAGTGCATCGTAATTTTTCCAACCCTCCGCGAATCCGTCCGCCTCAGTGCCCACGAACTGAAGGGTTTGAGTATCAGCGGGTCGGTCGCGTGCACGCCTGCGCAAGCTGACTCAGACTCGCGGTGAATTCGTTCAATCCCCGTCATTCTTTATCCGCATCATTAAATTGGATACCGGCTTACTACCGCGAGCAGGAGCGGTGCGTCGAGAATGCCGGCAGGATGCGAGGTGGGGTGCAACGGGTCGAGAGAAGCCGGCGGGTGTACAATCCCGGCGATTTTCGGACGCAAGCGGATCTCATACTGCATCGAATCGATTCCTGTTTTTCTAGGGACTTTAAGTCGCTACTTCGAACGGAATTCCGGATGCTGTTTTGATGATACATCCCATCAACAATTTGGATTTGACTGTTTGCGCGCCGCTCAGTTCTATAGGTGTTTCTGATCGTGACGCGCTTTCGGTTAACCAGAAAAGGAGCAACGAAAATGAAGCGGATTGAGGCTGTCATAAGGCCGTCGCAGCTCGATCAGGTGAAGCAGCGCGTTATTGCGCTTGGAGTGACTGGGCTTACCGTCTCCGAAGTTCGGGGATTCGGCCGCCAGAAGGGGCACACGGAGACTTATCGCGGGTCGGAGTATGTGGTGGATTTTCTGCCGAAAATTTTTCTCAGCATCGCTGTGGATGACGATCTGGTTGAGCCGGTGGTCGAAGCGATCATGGAAGGCGCGCGGACCGGCGTGATCGGGGACGGCAAGATTTTTGTGTCGTCTCTAGAAGACGTAATCCGCATCCGCACGGGGGAACACGGCCCCGGTGCAATCTGATCGAGCTTGTTGGTGAGTCGCGAATAAATCGTAGCTGTCATTCTCATCACGAGAGGAGTTTTAAAAATGCGAGATGCATTTGCCACTCGGACGAAAAAATGCCTGCTCTACGCGATGGTCGTCTTCGCTTCCGCGCAGATTTTACTTGGCGCGCTGGGCCCCGCGTGCGCGGGCCAGACGCAGCCTGATCCTGCGGGGGTCGCGACGGGTGACAAGAATTCGGCCGTTGATGCCGCCGGCAATCCCTTTGTCGTGCCGGAGCCCGCCGATAAGACGGCGCCCGATTACGTCACAAACAAGAAAGCATTCGATGAATATCAGGCGCAGGCAGCCCGCGAGCCGCTAGCGATCAAGCTGGCTGACGATGTGGGGCACGTTCGCATCTCGACGAATTTTTCGTGGACGCTTTTGACCGGATATCTCGTGCTGTTTATGCAGGCGGGCTTTGCGCTGCTGACATGCGGGCTTGTGCGGAAGAAAAACGCCGGGCATCTGATGATGCTGAATTTCGCCGCCTATGTTTTTGCGTTTCTTGCTTACTACGCGATTGGCTATGCGTTTCAGTTCGGCGCGGTGGCTGTTAACGCCGCGCCCACGAACCTCGGCGGCGTTCCCACGCTGAATCATTTCCTCATCGGGAGTGGCTCGTGGGGATTTCTCGGCGGAAAGGGATTCTTTCTAACTGGCCCCGCCTATGACGCCGGCAGCAATTGCCTGACGCTCTTCGAAGTCGTGTTCATGGAAACCGCCGGGTACATCATCGTCGGCGCGATTTGCGAGCGAATTACCTTCTGGGCTTTCCTTCTTTGCGAACTTTTTATTGGCGGTTTGCTGTATCCGATTTCTGGTTGTTGGGTGTGGGGCGGCGGTTGGATGTCGCAACTCGGATCGAGCATGCATCTCGGCCATGGCTATGTGGATTTTGCTGGGTCGACTGTTGTTCACGCTGTGGGCGGATTTTGCGCGATGGCGCTGGCCATCATTCTTGGGCCGCGGCTTGGAAAATATGGGCCGGACGGAAAGCCGCGAGCGTTTCCGGCTTCGAATATCGTGTTCGTTGTTACTGGCACGTTTGTTCTTTTGTTCGGATGGATGGGATTTAATCCAGGCTCGACACTAGGCGCGACGGATCTGCGCATTTCGGTCGTAGCGGTGAACACGAATTTAGCGGCGGTGGCGGGTTCAGCGGCCGCAATGCTGCTGTGGTACCGGTTGTTTGGCAAGCCTGACATCACCATGGCTTGCAACGGAATGCTCGCGGGCCTTGTTGCGATCACGGCTCCTTGCGCGTTCGTTTCTCCCACGGCATCGGTGATGATCGGGATCGCCGCGGGCGTTCTTGTTTGCCTCGGCGTGCTTTTCAACGAGCGAGTTCTCAAAATTGATGATCCTTGCGGAGCGATTTCGGTCCATGGATATTGCGGGTGGCTCGGCGCAGTCTCGCTGGGAATTTTCGCTGATGGGACTTATGGCGCTGGATGGAATGGCGTTGGTGCTGCGGCGTATCTTGGCCGGGCAGGGCAGGGCGTTACAGGATTGCTGCACGGAGATACCTCGCAATTTTGGATTCAGCTTGGCGGAGCTACGCTGCTGGCGGTTTATTCTTTTGGAGCTACTTACGGCGTGTTCTCGATTGTGAATAAGGTGCGCTCGATGCGGGTTAGTCGGGAGGTCGAGATTGAGGGTCTCGATGTGCCGGAATTTGGAATGCTGGCGTATCCCGAGGATGCTGTTGAGATGTTGACTGCGGGATCGATGGCGCAGCCGCGATGATGTTGATATTTTGGCTAGGATTGGCTCGCTTCTTTTTCTTTGGCGCGCGCGTGTAATGAGGGCAGCAGCGCCGCGAGCCTGTCGTAGCTGATCTCCACGCCGCGCTCCATGCCGGTCTTAAGAGCGCCATCGCGTGCGGCGCGAGAAGAGTAGAGCACTGTTTGCGTCAGGGTGGTTTTGCCTGCGCGCTCGACGAAGGTCATCGTTACGAGCGCTTCGCCGCCGGTCCAGTCCTCGTCCCACACTTCGGTGAAAACAAGCCGATCGGAAGGCACGATCTCGCGATAGACGCCGCCCATCCCCATGTCTTTTCCCTTTCCGTCGCTTTGGCGCCACACGAAGCGAAGCGCGCCGCCCACCCTCAGATCGATCTCGCAGACGGCCAATCGCCAGTCGTCCGGCCCCCATAGCCAGCGCTTGAGAAGATCGGGCGTGGTCCAGGCTTCGAAGACCAACTCGCGGGGCGAGTCGAAAATGCGCGACATGGCGACCTCGCGATCGCTGGGCGTCGTTACTTTCAATGTTCCCGCGTTGGTTGCCGGGCGGCTATCGCTTTTTGCGTCCATGTCTTTTCTCCTTATGCTTCAGCTTTTCGGTTTTTAATTCTTCAAGAACGGCATCGAGGCGCTGAAAATTGCTCTCCCACAGGCGCTGATACTTTTTCAGCCACACCTCAAGCTCGCGAAGCGGCGCGGGCCGAAGCTCATATATGCGACGCTGAGCATCCACGCGAACTTCCACCAGCCCAGCATCGCTGAGCACGCGCAGGTGTTTCGAGACTTGCGGCTGGCGGAGGCGGAGCCGCTTGACCAAGTTACCGACGGGCTGCGGCCCGCTGCGCAAGAGTTCGATGATTTCGAAGCGATTGGGCTCGGCGAGCGCTCTCAGTGTGGCTATCATCGCGGCTCTGAATATGCCTCAAGTGGAATATTCTTGTCAAGGCATATTCTCGACAGAGAATATAAGACTAAAAACCCGGCGGATAAGGTGCGAGCAGAAGGACCGTGGATGCGACAGCTCACGTTTGTCGCGAGATCAGACTGCAGCGCTGAGCCGCGGTTTTAGGAGCTTGCCGGCGATGAACGCCAGGATTCCGATTACCGCGCCCGAAACTAGGCCGGCGATCGGGCCGACCAGCGCCATCATCAGGCGAGGCGAATCCGGGCGGGGCATGTTTTGCATCATCGCGGCTTCGTTGGCGTGGTTGGCGAGATACTGATTAACGAAAAGGATGTGCGCGCCGGTGATCCAGACGCTATTGACGATGCCTACGAGAAGGCCATGAAGAAAATGGCGGCTCGCCGCGGCGCGCGCAATGATGAACGCGGAAATTACAAAAATTACCAGCCAGAACAGCGGCTCGATGTTTGACGGAATTACGAAGACGGTCGCGATGCCCATCGCCAGTCCGAACAGCGAGAGTAAGAAGATAATTTTCCAGTTCATGATGATGCCCCCTCGGGATGCCGCATCGCGTGTATCTGGACGTGGCGCAGATATTAGTGATCGCGAAGAAGGAAAGTCAACGTCTGGACTTCGATGTGGTCGCCGCGCGGTAGGCGATTTGCAGCAAATCGCGGAGCGCGTCTGCGTTCACCTTCGCGAGCCGCACGAGCACCCACTCGTATTCGCGGTAGTGATCGGTGATGTAGTAGGTTTCAGGATCGCCAGCCATCAACTCTTCGCGGCGGTCGAAGGGCATCTTGAGGACGATCGAATCGAGCTCCTCGCGAAGCCGGATGATGAGTTGACCCTTCACTTTTAAGGCCGGCGTGCCGTAGGACGTGCCTTCCTCAACGTTCGGAAGCAAAAGCGCCATTTGCCGGACGGTGTCATACGTAATTCGCGGCGATTTTTTCATTGAAATGACTCGCGTAGCTTAGCGCAGCAGTCCGGTAATCGTGGTATATTCCGGCGCACGAATTTGCTGTTTCCCTGAGGAAATTTCAGCTGCGGCTTTTGAGCCGCCAAGGAGCACTACCTAATGAACAACCGCACGTTGCAGCAGTCCGCTCTCACTCTCGTTCTCGGCTTGGCACTGGCGATCGGCGCGCTTGCACGGCCTGCGCCGGCGCCGCAAGAATCGCACCCAATGAAGCAACCGGTGATTTATACGTACATTTCACTTTTCGGAGTTCCGCGCGCCAATTGGACGCAATTTGAAGCCGCGAACAAAAACGCACTCAAGATCAACGAAGGCCTGGTGGCCGATGGCTCGCTTATCAGCTGGGGCGACGGTGCGCTGGAAGTTCACGAAGGACCAAATGCTCCGACACATGTCTCCTGGTTTTCGTCAATGAGCGTAGCCGGTCTGATGAAGGCGCTCGCCGCCATTCGTGCCGGTGCGCCACCATCGGGCGAAATCAATTACACAATGCACGCGGATGAAATCCAAATGTCCACAAACTACAACGGAAAGCCCGGAGCTCCTGGGAAATATCTGCTGGTTCACGAATGGAAACCAAAGGCGGGGCACGGCGATGAAATGACGGAACTCTTCAACAAGCATCGCAAACCCGACCTCGACGCATTGGTCGCCGACGGGACGATCAATAGCTACAGCTGGGGCACGGACTTGATCCACACCGACACGCCCGGGACAGTTTCACTTGCCGTGGAATTCCCAAACGCCGAGGCGATGGATAAGTTTTACGGGCAGATCACGACGATGCAGGAAAAGAACCCCCTCTTTGGCATTGCATTCTCATCCGCGACTGAGGGCTCCGACCATCGGGATCATCTCCTGCGCATAATCGATTCCGGCCACAAATAACAGTTTCGGTCCGGCCCAGCTCTGCAATCCGGACAGCTTGCCGAGTGGCTCGTTCCCCTCGACCGGGTTCATTGGCCCGGGCGAGGGGAACACGGCAAGTTTCGAAAGCCGACAATGCTCCAGTACGCAGTTTCGGCGGGAAGTCCTGCCAAGTCCTTTTCCGCACAAGTCCTTTTCCGCAATGGTAGTTAGCTCCTAGCCGCTCTTTTTGGAGCCGTTGTCTTTTTTTTGACATACGAACCTGCTAGAGTTGCTTTTCTGTCTAGCGAAATGCGATAATCGCGAGCTTTACGGTGTGCTAATCGTGTGTCTTGGGCGCTCCCGGCGCTCGCTTGGGCGTTGATTCCTGGGGGTTAACGACGTTCGAACCTGGTGAAGATGGAGATTCTCCGCCAACTCGCTGATTTGTGTCTTCAGGCTGTCCCTACCGTCATTATCGTTTTTCTATTCTATTTGTTCCTTAAGGCGAATTTCTTTCGGCCCCTTGAACGTGCCATGTCCGAGCGCGCCAAACGCATAGATGGCGCAAAGGCCGAGGCCGCCGCCGCTCAGGCCACAGCAAAAGACGAAATCGAGCGGTATAACGAAGCAATGAAGAAGGCCCGCGCGGAGATTTACTTGGAGCAGGAAGCGGCGCGCCAGGATGCTCTCGACGAGCGCGCGAAGCTGCTGAAGGCGCTGCGGGCCCGGAATCAGGAAGCTATCCAGGCGGCGAAACAGCGGATTGCCGCTGAAGTTGCGGCAGCGCGCAAGGAAATCGAGCTGCAGACTCCAGCTTTCGCCGATCAGATCACAAGAAAGATACTCGAACGCAGTGGTCCATCTTCGGGAGGACGCCGGTGAGCCGGTTGGCGCGCTTCAAGACCGCCGCTGTAATCTGCGCCGGAATTTTCTGTATGGCGCTACTGTCCGCCGCGCCGGCATTCGCGCAAGAAGAAGGCACTCAGCCGGAAAATACGACTGCAGGATGGATCTTCCGCTGGCTGAATTTCGCGGTGGTGTTCATCGCAATTGTGTACGTCCTGGTGAAGAAGGGCGGCCCGGCATTTCGCGCGCGCGCAGAGGCGATTCAAGCCGCAATTGCTGAAGGCACACGGGCTCGCGAAGAAGCCGAGCAGCGCCGGCAGGAAGCGGAGCGGAAGCTCGCGGGCATCGAGCAGGAGATTACGGCGATGCGGCTGCAGGCAAAGCGCGATGCGGAAATTGAAACGGAACGAATTCGTAGCCTGGCGCGGGAAGAAGCGATCAAGGTGGATCACGCGGCGGACGCGGAAATCGCGGCAGCGCAGCGCGCGGCGAGATTCGAATTGAAGGCGACTGCAGCGCGCCTGGCCGTTGAGCGCGCTGAGGCGCAATTGCGCGAGCAACTGACACCGCCCGCGGATTCGCAACTCGTCCGAAATTTCGTTGGTGATCTCGCCGGGAGCCAAAATTGAGCGATGTCGCCAAGCGTTACGCCTCGGCATTCGCCGATGTGGCCATGGTGCGCGAAAACATCGCGGCTGCCCGCGCGCAATTCGCTTCGTTTGTGGACACGTATGCTGAATCGCCGGAGCTGCGCAATTTCCTGACGAGCCCGGCGATCGAGCGCGACGCGAAACAGGCGGTGCTCGCAAAGATTGCAGCGCGATTGGAATTGAGCGACACGGTCAGGAATTTTATTTATGTCCTGGTCGATCACCGCCGCATGCACGAGCTGGACGAAATCCGGCAGGCGATTGATGCGGAACTGAACGAACGCGAAGGAATCGTCGAGGCGCAAGTTACATCGGCGCGCGAACTTTCAGAGGCGGAGCAGGAAGAATTGATCGGGGCAATCGAGCGCCTGACGCAGCAGCGCGTGCAAGCGAGATTCGGATTTGATGCGGCGCTGGTCGGCGGGGCTGTCGTGCAAATCGGTTCGACGATTTACGATGGTTCCGTGCGCGAGCAATTAGCGCGGCTCCGCCAGGAACTCGAAGCGGAATAGTAGGAATCGTAGTGCATTTGCCAATGCCTTTGGTGCGGACCAGGATTTCGTGAAAAGCTGACAGGAGCGGGAATGGCGACGATCAAAGCGGACGAAATCACCAAGCTCATACGCGAGCAGATCGCGAACTACCAGCAAGAGGTTGCGGTCGAGGAAGTCGGCTCGGTCATCTCGGTGGGCGACGGCATCGCGCGCGTTCACGGGCTCGATAAAGCGATGGCGGGCGAGATGTTGACGTTCCCGCATGATGTCACTGGCATTGCGTTGAACCTCGAAGAGAGCCAGGTCGGCGTTGTGCTGCTTGGCGAAAGTTCGGAAATCAAAGAGGGCGATACGGTCAAGCGTACGGGAGAAATCATGTCCGTGCCCGTCGGTGACGCGATGGTCGGACGCGTGGTGAATCCTCTTGGCCAGCCGCTCGACGACAACGGACCCGTTCTGACGGAGCATCGCAGCGCGATCGAACGTCTGGCGCCGGGCGTGGTGGATCGCCAACCGGTGCGCGAGCCACTGCAAACCGGCATCAAGGCCATCGACTCGATGATTCCGATTGGCCGCGGCCAGCGCGAACTGATCATCGGCGACCGGCAGACGGGAAAGACCGCCATTATTCTCGACACGATCATCAATCAGCGCGGCGGCGACATGATTTGCATTTATTGCGCGATTGGGCAGAAGCGCTCGACTGTCGCGCAGGTGGTGAAAGTGCTGACGGATGCTGGCGCGATGGATTACACCATCGTCGTGGTCGCTTCGGCATCTGAGCCCGCCTCGATGCAGTACATCGCGCCGTTTGCCGCTTGCGCCATGGGCGAGTTTTTTCGCGATTCGAAACGGCACGCGGTGACTTTTTACGACGATCTTTCGAAACACGCGCAGGCGTATCGCGAAATTTCACTGCTTTTGCGCCGGCCGCCCGGACGCGAAGCATTTCCCGGCGACGTTTTCTTCCTGCACTCCCGCCTGCTCGAACGCGCCGCGAAATTAAACGACAAGCTCGGCGCCGGCTCGCTGACATCGTTGCCTGTCATCGAAACGCAGGCGGGCGACGTCTCCGCGTACATTCCGACGAACGTCATTTCGATTACCGACGGACAGATTTATCTTGAAGCGGATTTGTTCAACAGCGGCATTCGGCCAGCGGTCAACGTCGGCTTGTCTGTAAGCCGCGTGGGCGGCAACGCGCAAATCAAGGCGATGCGACAGGTGGCTGGCAGATTACGGCTTGATCTCGCGCAGTATCGCGATTTGGCGGCATTCGCGCAGTTTGGCACCGAGCAACTCGACAAGGCCACGCAAGCGCAATTGCTGCGCGGCGCGCGCCTGACGGAACTCTTGAAACAGGATCAGTTTCAGCCGCTTTCGGTCGAGAAGCAGGTGCTGGTGCTTTTCGCAGGCACCAACGGCTATCTCGACGCGCTGGACATTTCGGATTGCCAAAGGTACGAACGCGAACTACTCGGATTCGTGGAGACGAATTACAACGCGATTCTCACGACGATACGGGAAAAGAAAGCTATTGACGACGCTTTGCGCGCGGAGATCGTGAAGGCGCTCGACGCCTTCAAGGAGCGCTTCACTGTGGGATCGGAAGCCGTCGCCGCAAAATAAATTCGATGCCAACTCTACTCGATTTTCGGCGGCGCATTCGCTCGGTGAAGAACACGCAGCAGATCACCCGGGCGATGAAATTTATCGCCGCGGCTCGTTTGCGAAAGGCGCAGGAAGGCGTGATTGCCGCGCGCCCTTACGCGCGCGAAATTCTGCGAATTCTTCGCTCGGCCGTGGCGCGTATCGAAGAGCCGATGCATCCGTTGCTTGAGCGCAGGCCCGAGCAGTCCATTCTCGTAATCGTGATGACAGGCGATCGCGGCCTCGCTGGGCCGTTCAATGCCAACGTTCTGCGCTACTCCACTAATTTTCTCAGGGAACATGCGTCGAAGAAAATTCGCATTATCGCGGTGGGGAAAAAAGGTCGCGATGTTTTGCGCAAGCGGAACTACGAATTCGCCGGCGAATATTTGAACGTATCGCTAAGCGTTGAATTCCGCCATGCGAAAGAAATTGCAGCCAAAGTCGTCGAACTCTATATGTCGCGCGAGGTGGATGCGGTTTACGCCATCTACAATGAATTCAAAAGCGTGATTGTGCAGCGCCTGTGCGCGCAGAAACTGCTTCCCATCGAACCCGAAGTGCTGAAGAAACCGGACGAGAAGAAGGGTGACGATGCGGGAAATCAGGCGAATCTTGTGGATTACATCTACGAAGAGCCGCCTGCCGAAATTTTCAAAAGCCTCGTACTACGATATATTGACACGGAAATATTCCGGATTTTGCTCGAATCTGCTGCAGCCGAGCACGGTGCGCGCATGGCGGCTATGGATTCGGCGACGCTAAACGCCGGCGAATTGATCACTGAGCTCACGCTCGAGATGAACAAAATCCGCCAGGCGGGCATTACCAGGGAATTGATTGAAATCGTGAGCGGCGCTGCGTCCTCCGCGGAGTGACGAGAGCCTCACTCATCAGCAATCGAATCGCACAGGTCGGGGAGACCACGGATGGCACAAACAGAAGGATCGATCGGAGCAACCGGACACGTAGTGCAAGTCATCGGCCCGGTGCTCGACATTCAATTCGAAGAGCACAAGCTACCGGCGATTTACAACGCCGTGCGCGTGACGAGCGAAGGATTTCAAACGACTTCGCCAATCGACATCATCGTCGAGGTCGAGCAGCATCTCGGCGAGGGCCGCGTTCGTGCCGTCGCGCTGAAGCCGACCGAAGGCGTTGTGCGCGGCATGAAGGCTATCGATCAGGGCCACGCGATTGAGGTTCCCGTCGGACGCACGACGCTCGGCCGCGTGCTGAACGTGCTCGGCGAGCCGGTGGATGGCCTCGGTCCCGTGGATGCCAAGCTACATTATCCGATTCATCGTCCCGCGCCGGCGCTCGACGAACAGTCCACGAATCTCGAAATGTTTGAGACCGGCGTGAAAGTGGTGGACCTGATCGAGCCGTACCTGAAGGGCGGAAAGATTGGATTGTTTGGCGGCGCGGGCGTGGGTAAGACCGTCATCATCATGGAGTTGATTCACAACGTCGCGATGCAGCATGGCGGCGTTTCCGTCTTCGCCGGAGTGGGCGAGCGCACGCGCGAAGGGAACGACCTTTGGCTTGAAATGACGGAATCCGGCGTCATCACGCCCGGCAATTCTGAGAAGTCGCGCGCGGCGCTGGTGTATGGCCAGATGACCGAACCGCCTGGTGCGCGATTGCGTGTCGGTCTGACTGGCCTGACGGTGGCGGAATATTTCCGCGATGAAGAAGGCCTGGACGTATTGCTCTTCATCGACAACATTTTCCGATTCGTGCAGGCGGGCTCGGAAGTTTCGGCGCTGCTCGGCCGCATGCCGTCGGCGGTCGGATACCAGCCGAACTTGAACACCGAAATTGGAGAATTGCAGGAACGCATTACGTCTACGAAGAAGGGCTCGATTACGTCTGTGCAGGCGATCTACGTACCCGCCGACGACTACACCGATCCTGCGCCGGCCGCGACGTTCACGCATCTCGACGCGACGACGAACCTCAGCCGGCAAATCGTCGAGCGCGGAATTTATCCCGCCGTCGATCCGCTGGCGAGTTACTCGCGAATTCTGACGCCGAGCATCGTCGGCCAGGAGCATTACAATGTGGCGCGCTCAGTCAAATCTGTCTTGCAGCGCTACAAGGAATTGCAAGACATCATCGCGATTCTGGGAATCGAAGAGTTGTCCGACGAAGACAAACAAACAGTCGCACGCGCACGAAAAATCGAGCGATTTCTCTCGCAGCCGATGTTCGTCGCGGAGCAGTTCACGGGGCTCGAAGGCAAGTACGTGAAAATCGAAGACACCGTGCGCGGCTTCAAGGAAATTGTCGAAGGAAAACATGACGATGTCCCTGAGCAGGCGTTCTATATGCAAGGGACGATTGAAGACGTACTCGAAAACGCGGGTAAAATGGCAGCAAAGGCCTGATTCCGGCTGCCGCACTTCGGATGCAAACCGGCGCTGAAAGTTGGTAGCTGAAAAATTTCAATGTTACCAGAACATATTAATCTTGAGATTGTGACGCCGGCGCGGCAGGTGCTGCAGGACACGGTGGATTCCATTCAACTGCCCGGCAAGGAAGGTTATCTTGGCATTTTGCCGGGCCACGCGCCGTTGCTCACGGAACTTGGCATCGGCGAATTGACCTACCGCAAGGGCGCTGAGACGCGCCACCTGACCGTGATCGAAGGGTTCGCGGAAGTTCTACCGGAGCGCGTGATCGTCCTCGCAGAGGTTTCGGAGCGCGCCGAGGAAATCGATCTACAGCGCGCCGAAACTGCTGCGGAACGTGCTCGGCAGCGCCTCGCGAAGGCAGGCTCGCTTGAGGTTGACTGGCAGCGAGCGTCTCTCGCGCTCGATCGAGCGCTGATCCGGGAAACCGTCGCACGCAAAGCTGGCCCGGCGGGCTCGCAGTAGTTTTCTCTCAGCAGCTGTCTTCAATGCCACGCAAACGGTTTCTGACGGATTTCGCAGTAGTTTCTTCCTAGCACATCGGTTCCCATTCAGCATCGCGGTCAACCGCCGTAGCATCTACTATTGTGTTGTGCGTATGTTGGGTTTCCGAGGTTAATAAACGAATAATGTCGCAGATTAAGCTTTTCTTCACTTCGTGGTGCTGGGATTGCCGCAGGGCGAAGAAATTCCTCAAAGAAAATGGATTGGAATACGAAGGCATTGATATTGACGAATCGCCCGATGCCGAGGACGTGGTCCTGCGCGTGAATGACGGCCGGCGAAAAGTGCCGACCTTTGAAGTGGACGGCCGCTATTTTGCTTGCAGCCCGTTCAACGCCAGCTTACTTTCCGAAGAGTTGAATCTCCCACCGAAAGAACAAGTCTAGATTTTCACATGCCGCTTTTCGTTATTCGGGAACAACCCCACGAATCATCACGCTTTTCAGCATGAGGTCGGGAGTGAGGAAGATAAGATCGGCATCCGCTCCGGGCGCGATTACGCCTTTTTTTCCGGCGATCCCGAGGCGATGCGCGGGGACAATCGTCGCCATCCGAATGGCTTCAATCGGCGGCACGTCGAGGGCCACGATGTTACGTACTGCGCGGTCGAGAGTTAACGTGCTGCCGGCCAGCTTGCCGTCGGCATTGCGTGCGACGCCGTCAGTCACCGTCACATCGAATGTTCCCAGGCGACAATTTCCATCCGGCATCCCCGTCGCGGCAATGCCATCGCTCACGAGAATTACGCGATCGGTTCCCTTCGACGCCAGTAGGATTTGAATAGCGGGTGAGTCTACGTGCACGCCATCGGCAATCAACTCTGCGGTGACTTCGCGGTGCGTGAGCACTGCGCCGAGCACTCCCGTGTCGCGATGCGAGAACGGCCGCATGGCGTTAAAGACGTGAACCGCGTGGCGCGCGCCATGCTGGATCGCAGTGACGGTCTGATCGTACGTCGCGTCGGTGTGGCCGATGCCGACGACGAGACCGTCGCGTTGCGCGCGGTCAATTAATTCGATGGCGCCGGGAAGTTCGGGCGCGACGGTCAGGATTCGCGCGTGTCCCCCGGCGGCGGCAAGAAATTGCTCGAGAAGAGCGACGGATGGTTTGGCGAGCGCGTTCTCCGGATGTACCCCGCGACGCGCGTGGCTGATGAACGGCCCTTCCAGGTGCACGCCGAGAGTTTCGGCGCGCAGCGGCCGAGTCGGGGACAAGTCGTTGGGTCCAGCGATAAAATTGGCAATACCTTCGAGACTGCGGCAAGTTTCATCGCGCGATGCGGAGACGGTAGTTGCAAGAATGGAAGTCGTGCCATGGCGAGCGACTTCTGCTGTGATCGCGAGAAGCGCATCAGCCGTGGCTTCCATCACGTCGTAGCCGCCCGCGCCGTGAATGTGGATGTCTACAAAACCGGGCGCGACGATCGTATCCGGCGCAAGGATCTCTTTCGCTCCCGCGGGCACGCGGACTTCCTCGCGGCGCCCGACGGCAGTGATCCGTCCGTCTTCGATGACGATGACGCCGTCAACGAGCTCCTCTTGCGGCGTGAATACGCGGCTTGCCTGGATGACTTTTGTTGTCACGACGATTCATCCTACTCGAAGTCGAACTAAAAATTACAGCGGGCTTGCGTATGTGTGCCCGTTCGCTACAATTCGTAGGACAACAATTGGGGAGGATTGGAATGGCAAACGAGAAGAATTTCATGACATGGAAGCGGCAACATCGCCGCCGAAAATCAGCGAAAGCCAAAGTGAAGCTGTATGAGCAGGGCAAGCTGACGCACGACCAACTGCCGGCTTTGGCGAAGGAATTTCTCGGCCGCAAACTGCGGTTTCTGACCAAGTCCGCGTAACGAATCTCGCCGCACGCTTGGCGGCTAACAATCTCGTCGTCGTAATGCAAATCAGAGCGCGTGAGGCCATTGAGCGCGCATTTCTGTCTCGATTAAATATGATGTCGGCGATGTGTCATCAATCCAACTAAGCGGGAGCGGCGCGCTGTCAGGTGGCAAAGATGCAAATCGGTATTGACAGCTTCGCAGCAGCCATCTCGGATCCAGCAACGGGGCTTACCCTCACTCCCGTCGAGCGCATGCAGCACCTACTGCAAGAGATCGAACTCGCCGATCAGATTGGGCTTGATGTTTTTGGCATCGGCGAACATCACCGCGCCGAGTTCCTTGATTCTGCTCCGGTCGTCATTCTGGCCGCGGCTGCCACGCGAACGAAAACGATCCGCCTCACCAGCGCCGTTACCGTCCTCAGCGCAGCTGATCCTGTTCGCGTTTTTCAGGAATTTGCAGCTCTGGATCTTATCTCGCACGGACGCGCTGAGATCGTCGCAGGTCGCGGCTCCTTCGTGGAGTCCTACCCTCTATTCGGTCTCCGGCTCGAAGACTACGACTCGCTCTTCTCGGAAAAGCTTAATTTGCCTCTCAAGATCCGCGAAAGCACAAACGTTTATTGGTCTGGCAAACACCGGGCAGCACTCACAGGCCAAGCGGTCTACCCTCGCCCGCTTCAAAATCCGTTGCCGATTTGGGTCGGCGTCGGCGGCACTCCTGAATCCTTCGCCCGCGCCGGTGTGCTCGGACTTCCGCTAATGGTGGCCATTATTGGCGGCGAACCTAAAGCATTCCGCCCTCTCGTCGACCTCTATCGTGAGACAGGTCGCCGCGCTGGTCACCCGGCCGAGAAACTCATCGTTGGACTTCACTCCATTGGTTTTCTGGGTGACACGACTCAGCAAGCAGCGGATGACTTTTATCCTGGATATGCGCACACGTTCACTGAGATCGGCAAGGAGCGCGGCTGGCCCCCGACTACCCGTGCGCAATTCGACGCCGTGCGCGGACCGACGGGTGCGTTGCTGATCGGCGATGCCAAGACTGTCGCGGAGAAAATCCTATACGTAAATGAAGCACTCGGCGGCATCTCTCGTATCACGTTTCAAATGGGTGTGTCGACACTCCCCCATGAGAAGATGTTGCGAGCCATCGAAATTCTGGGCACGCGAGTCGCGCCGATCGTCAAGGGAGAACTTGGCACTACAACCGGGGCTTGAGACAACCAGCCACCAAGTGAAACCGAAGAAAACCTCCTGGCTTCCGCATCGCAACTCGAGTGTGGGAAAATAATGATGCCGGTCCTGAAAGCCGATTGCTAACATCTCCGAATACTGACGTGGGAGGGAGCGATGAGCAGCGTACGAGTTCTAGTGGGTACACGGAAGGGCGCGTTCATCCTGACGGCGGACGGCAAGCGCGAAAATTGGGATGTCAGCGGTCCGCACTTTGCGGGCTGGGAGATGTACCACCTCAAGGGATCACCCGCAGATCCGAACCGGATTTATGCGTCACAGTCCAGCAGTTGGTCCGGACAAATCATGCAGCGCTCCAATGACGGCGGCAAAACTTGGGAGACAGTGGGCAACAAGTTCGTGTACGAAGGAGTCCCTGGCACGCATCAGTGGTATGACGGAACCCCGCACCCTTGGGAATTCAAACGCGTGTGGCATCTCGAACCGTCGTTGACTGACCCAGATAAAGTTTACGCCGGAGTCGAAGACGCGGCGTTATTCGTGTCAAACGACGGCGCGCAAACTTGGCAGGAACTCTCCGGATTGCGCCACCACGGCTCGGGACCGCACTGGCAGCCTGGCGCGGGTGGAATGTGCCTCCATTCCATCATTCAGGATCCGAGTAACCTTGACCGGATGTTCATCGCTATCTCAGCTGCGGGCGCGTTCCGCACCGACGATGCCGGAAAGACGTGGCGGCCAATTAACCGCGGGCTGCGCTCCCAGTACATCCCCGACCCGGAGGCCGAGGTCGGACATTGCGTTCACCACATTGCGATGCACCGGGCCCGCCCGAATGTGCTTTTTATGCAGAAGCATTGGGACGTCATGCGCACCGACAATGCCGGTGATTCGTGGCAGGAGATCAGTGGAAATTTGCCAACCGATTTTGGATTCGCGATTGATGTTCACGCGCACGAGCCGGATACGATCTACGTCGCGCCAATCAAAAGTGATTCGGAACATTTCGTGCCGGATGGAAAATTGCGCGTGTTCCGCAGCCGCACGGGTGGAAACGAGTGGGAAGCGCTGACCAAAGGGCTCCCTCAAGCCAATTGTTATGTCAACGTACTGCGCGATGCGATGGCGGTCGACTCGCTCGATGAATGCGGCGTGTATTTCGGCACTTCGGGCGGGCAAGTGTACGCGTCCGCTAATGCCGGAGACAGCTGGACGCCCATCGTTCGAGATCTTCCCGGCGTGCTTTCCGTCGAAACACAGACACTGCCATGATTCGAGTGGAGCTTCCCCCGCATCTCCGCGGACTCGCGCATGTCAGCGGCGAGGTGAAGCTCGATATTCAAGGTGTGGCGACGCAGCGGTCGGTGCTTGACGCACTCGAAGAACGCTACCCGATGCTGCGCGGCGCGATCCGCGATCACATCACCCAAAAGCGGCGGCCCTTCCTGCGATTTTTCGCCTGCGGCGAAGACCTTTCGCACGAGCAGCCGGACGCGCCGCTGCCGGCCGCGGTTGCTTCTGGGGCCGAACCTCTGCTCATCGTTGGCGCCATTGCTGGCGGCTAGAGCCTCCGCAAATATCCTGCCGTCCCTCGGTCCGCGCCGAGCTAGCGCCTCGGTTCGCCTTGGTTCTCCAAGGTACGTGCCATACGACTGGAATGCAGCGATTCTAATCGATACACGAAAACGATTAGAATTGGCTGTAAACTATAGAAAACAAAGGTCGAAGTGAATTTCTAATCGTAACAAAATCACGCCCTTCGGCGCGACTTCTGCTGACCCACAAATGAAAAGGGCGGCCGCGTTAGCGGCCGCCCTTTGTTTCTTCCCTGCTCCTTCGGCAGGGAATGGCTGCTTGCTCTTCTTTGCTAACTTCCCTTGCTCAGTTGCCCGAAGTGTTTTGTGCCGACGTCGAAGCCGGCTTCGGAACGCTCAAGTAACCGGTGATCTTGTCCTTGGACACTGAATTGACCACGAACTCAACCGGCTTGCGCGAGCCATTTTCGAAGAAGTACATCGGCTCGTTGACGGAACGGTTCTTCTTGTCGTAACTCTTGTCGTCTGCGAAGAGCACGACGGAGTACATGTTCTTCTTGGTGTTCGTGCCGCGCAGTTCAACCATTACGTCGCCGACCTTCTGGCGCTCACCCTTCTTGTCGATCGTGAACTCGTAATAGTCACGTTCGCCAAGCCGGCGGAGCGATTCGACGTCATCATGATTCTTTGCGATGAGCGTGCCGTATTCCCCGCGGGTTAACTCAAGCTTGTTCTTCGTGGCCTCGAGGTCGCTCTTCACGCCCGTGACGTCCCCGTTCACTTTGTTCAGGTCGTCGACGCTCGCCTTCGTCGCCAGTTGCCCGGTGACGTTGGTCTGATTGTTCTCCATCTCGGCAAGTTCTTTTGCGTCCTGTTCCTGGATCTTCTTGGCTTGTGCGTGGGCGCGCGCAGCATCCTGCTGCGTCAGTTTAAGTTTGTCGCTAACGACACTCAGTTCGCCCTGGATTTGAGCGTTCAAGTCTTCGGCCTTCGCCAAGCGCTGGCTCAGCACGTCTTCGTTTTGCTTGGCAGCTTGTAACTGGGTTCCCAAGTTCTGCTCGTTGGCGGCGGAACGCGATGACGCCGTCCAGCCTACTCCCAAAGCAACCAGCGAAACCGCCCCTAGGATACCAACCGCCAGACCTATCCATCGCGGCGTTTCCGTCTCGTGGATTGGCTGGATCGATTCCTCGCTCATAGCATTTTCCTCCGTAAGATGACCCTTGCGTAAGTTAAGGAAAGCATGTCCGGGGCCAAAACGGCAAAGCGAGGTGCGAGGGCTAAGTATAATGCTGTATTCTATTTGCAGGCTAGAAGGGGTACCTATGGTACCGGGGCTACCTCGCCCAGGATGAAAACTTTACGTGGCCTTAATCTTTTCTGCGTGGAGGCCAAATTGCCCGATTATCGCGTAATAGTCATGTTCCGGAGCGCCGCAATACGCTCGGCTAGGGGTGGATGCGTGCTGAAAAGCCCAGAAAACAGCTGCCGGGGACTCAGGGGAGCCACTATGAACAGGGAGGCGGTGCTCGGTGGGACATCCATTGGAATGCGCTGGTTGTAGGCGCCGAGCTTTTGCAGAGCGCTGATCAGTCCGTCCGGGTAGCCGACCATCCGAGCTCCGGAGGCATCCGCTTGGTATTC
>Ga0209624_10001012_pt1 | contig 23446 bp, 20 predicted proteins | sample JacPinW_OM2H0_O1_FD_188565 | JGI IMG/M metagenome (GOLD analysis project Ga0209624, IMG submission 188565) | Forest soil microbial communities from Algoma, Ontario, Canada - Jack Pine, Ontario site 1_JW_OM2H0_O1 (SPAdes) (version 2) | ecosystem: Environmental > Terrestrial > Soil > Boreal...
CTTCAGCGTTTGATTCACTAGCGCGCGGTCGTATTCTTTCTCGGAGTCGGGGAGCTGATCGTAGGGCACCAGGCACGGATGCTTCCTTTTGGCGTCGTCGCGTTGCGGCCCCAGCGTCCATCCGTCCTCGATCCGTTTTTGCGCCCATACCTCATGCGCATTGCTTGCAAGCTCCTCCAGCAATGGCTTCAGCTCGTCCAGCTTGATATCAGAAGTATCTATCGGATGAGGAACGTAGGGTTCTTCCGCCATGCAGTAGGTATCTCCAATTGAAGATCAAGCCGCAAGAAGCGCTCGCCGGAGCCGGATCCGCACCTTCGTTCGAAATTGCCGGAGCGCGGCCACTATATCAGAACTCCAAAACCACCCCAATAACCAGCTGGAGACCCTCGCTGAAGCCGCATTTCGCTCAAATTGCCCAGTACCGTTACTCGATTTGCGTTTGCAAATCCCTCGACGGCTATTAGACAATATGTTCCAGCTATCATTTTCACTGCAGTTTCAGCCCTGGAGTAGGTGATGGATCCCAGCCCTAAAAAGATTTTCGTCAGCTACGTGGAAGAGGACGGCGACGTAGCCCACGAAATCGCCAAGCACCTCGAAGCTCACGGCTACAGCAGTTGGTACTACGAACGCGATTGTCCCGCCGGCGCGGATTACTTCGAAGAAACATTCAAAGCTATTTCCGATTGCGAAGCCATGGCAATCATCATCTCGCCACGCTCCCTGCCCTCCGACCAAATCACGCGAGAAATCGTGCGCGCCGTGGAATCCAACAAAGCTACTCTGCCTCTCCTTCTCGATCTAACTCACGATGAATATTCGCGTCGGCGGCCCGGTTGGAAACAGGCCATGGCGGCAGCAAATGCTACACGCCTGCGTGCCAACGAAATCCCCGGCATCATTCCAGCGCTTGTCGCCGGCCTGCACGCAAAAGGTATTAAACCTCACCCCGGCGCGTCAGCTCCCGCAGCCCCAATTTCGCCTCAATCGGGCGTAATTCCAATCCCCGCCGTTTCTCCGCAATCCGGAGTTATGGCCGCTCCCGACATTTCGCCGAAATCTAGAGTAATCGCCGCTCCGGACACCGCCTCGTTCTCCACCAGCTCTGGAACAATTGCGGCGCCGTTGCAGCGCACCGAGGTCGCACCCAATCGCGACGCCCAAATTTCCACCGCCGGTTCCGGATCCGTCGCCGCTGCCGGCAGCAAACTTCCTTTGATCCCGATCGCTGTAGGCGCAGCAGTTCTCATCGTAGCTTTCGCCGGCTGGCATTTTCTAACGCCTAAACCAAAAGTTGTTGTAGTTCCTCCGCCCGCGCCGGTTGGCGCCACCGTCATGTTGCGATACAACGTGGACCGCCACATGTGTACTCCCGATCTGAACATGACGCTCGCGGGAAAGTCCTACCATCTGGCGACAAATCCTTACGCAGTCAGTGGAGTTCCCTTGGGCGTACAGCATTACACGATCGATGGGTTAGTTTCTTGCCCCAACCGCCATCCCAGCAAAGCCAGCGGCGGCGGCGATATCGATGTCCGCGAAGGCGCCGTCTTCGATATGAATTGGGAGGCCAAGCCCGGCGGTGTTGGAATCATGGACGTAGTTGACGCCAGCACTGAACCCGTGCCCACTGCCCCCGTATCGACCGCGCACGTCGCTACCCACGCGCCGGCCTCTCCGCCGCCGACCGCCGTCGTACAGCAAGCCGATCCCGCGCAGCCTATGCTCGTGAAAGCGAATGCGGCATACGCTAAAGGCCGTTACTTCGAGCCCGCCAATGATTCCGCTCTCCATTGGGCGATTCTGGCAGGCAGAGCAGGCAGTCCCGCCGGCAAAAATATGGAGCAGCAGCTCGGCAACCTGTTTCGCACGCAGCTCAACCAGCTGTTCCAGCAGCAAAATTATCCCGCCGCCCTGCACTTGGTTAATGTCCTGTTGATTTATTATCCCGGCAACGCTGAGCTAGTGGGCGATCAGCAGAAGTTGCTGGCCGTCCAAAGCGGCGCCCCAGTGCAACAAGTGCAAATGGGCCAAGCCATGCAGCAAATGCTCAACGCAGGACAGCATCCTCCGCCCGGCTATCCCAACGCTGCCCAGCGCCCCGGTGCCCCTTCCCAAAGCGCCTATGACGCCCAAGTCCGCGCGCAAGCCCGCGCCGCCGCCGCAGCCGCCCTGGCACAACAAAGAGCCGCCCAGTCCCGCCCCCCTCACTGATCTTTGCTTTCGGCCATACCTCTTATATCGTCATCCAACATGCCGCCAGCTTTTCGTTAAACGTCGTCATCCCGCCTTTTCTTTTGACTTTGTAGCGGCCGCCTTCAGGCGGGCGAATTTTCTCGCTTCATCTTGCTTTTTGTTTTTACGTTGTCATCCCGAACCGCGTGTCTTTCGCGGACGCTTTGGGGGATCTGCTGTTTTCTTCTCTTTAGCTCTAAATGTAGCGCCGGGGCCTTCAGCCCGGCATACTGACTTTGCGCATTCTAGGTCGATGTTGCGCTTAACCCCGCGCGTCCGGTTTTCAACCCTCATTGTGTTTGCATCAAATGACGCCCCGTGTCCTCGTAGACAATTTCCCGGCGATGTAGTCCCCGCGTGGTGTCAACCAAAGCGACCGCACCGAGCGCAGCGCACGACACTCCGAACCCAAGAACCGCCCCGGCAAAGCCTCCCACGATCCAACGCCCATTGTTCCCATGCTCCGCGTCTCTTACCGCTCCTGTCGTCACTCCGATTGCGCCGCCGGCCAACGTACCCGCTATCATCCATTTCTTGGAATCTGGCAAACTGTGCTCGCGCACCCGCGCCACGCTCCGGATATTTCTGCGGTCGAAATCGCGCAGCCAACCCACGCGCGGATAGATGTTGCCGCCAACCGCGGCGACCTGCATTCCCGTATCGCTGACACTTTCGACCTCACCGCTAAGGCTCTCTCCAGTCCAAAGCGATACCTCCACCGCCGCGCCAGCCTTCAACTTCTTCACATTCTCCCAGTCGCGTTTACTTCGCGCGGGAAGTGTAGGGACCAGCAGCAGGCTAACAAGCACGGCCACCAACATTCGGCGCATGAGGGACTCCTCCTAAACGCAGCAAGGAGTCTAGGATTTCACGGCCAATCGCAACGCCCACGATGTGACACTTTCTCAGGTGTCACATCGGCCGGTGTTCACACGGTAGGAGCGAGCGGGCTGTTGATGAACTTCTCATAACGCTGCAGCTCTGCCAGCGAGGTTTCCGAAATCAACGCGAATGGCACCGCCAGAAAGCTTTTTGGTAACTCGCACGCCGTGGCCAGATCGCAGACAACCGCCCGAGCCTCTTTCAATCCGCGCTGCCAATTCGCCTTGCGCGCGTCGCGGAATAGCAGGCTATCCGCGTGAAACCCTGCCGCAACCAGCATCGTGCGCGCCAATTTCAGAAAGCCCGGCCATCGCGACGCCACGCCCACCATAACGCCGGGCGGAGCTGGCAACCATCCCGCCAGCGACGTTGGCACCGAACGAACCTGCAGCACGAGCAACTCCGCCCCCTCCGGCAGCTCTTGCCGCACAATCTTTTCTTTGCCCGCCAAGGTCACAGGAATCGCGCCTTCGAACGCCCCGGAAATTTGCAGCTCCCGCAGTCCGCAGCTTTTCACCGGCAAACTCACCGCGCCCTGCATCTCCAACGCCAGGATTTTTCTCAGGTCTTCGTCCGGCTCGATCAGCAGGAAATGATCCGGCGCCTGCAATTCGAACCAATGCCGCAGACGCGAGCGCACCGTAGCCAATGGAAAGCCAAGCCCTCGCGCCGAACGAAGCAGCTCACCCAAAAGTTGATCAAGCGCCAACGCCGGCGAGAGCGCCTTCTCCGGCTTGGTTTCGCGGACGTAAACTCCGCTCCCGCGCCGGACCTCCACCCAATGCTCGCGATCGAGTTGCCGGTATCCCGCGCTCACCGTATTCGGATGCAGATGAAAACGCCGCGCCAGTTCTCGCGTGCTCGGCAAACGTTGCCCTGGCCGCAAATCGTCGCTCAAAATTGCCAGAATGATCTGCGTTACCAGCTGCTCCCGCAGCGTAACCGCGCTCTCATGTGCAAACCAAAGTTGCATGCGCCAGCATTCTAACCCTCGCCCTCATTTCGAGTCACAACTCATCTCTCGCATCACCCATTCGCTCCCTTACTACTCAAAACGTCGAAGGTGACAACCAGTCCACGTTGTTTCACTCCAGAAAGTGTCACAAGCAGCTGTGCCTTATCGAAAATATCTAGTTACGATCCTCGCGTAATCTCAAATTACTCATTCAATTCGAAAATCGACGCAGGAGGTAACACGATGCGCGAACACGGCACCGCTCGCCGGCGCGAAATAACAATCGGCCTGTTGATTTACGTAGCCACATTAATTTGTTCCGCGGAGGTAACAGCAACGGAGTCAGTCCGCGCAGAACTTATTCGACGGCAGAATAACAACGGACTGACGCTGGCGTGGGAGGACGACAGCAAGGGATCTCGCGGAGCCGCTCAAGCCGTCTCGTTCAAGACGCGGACCTTAGTGCCCTTAAAGGATTCCCTCCAAGCCTTTCGGCCGCGTGGATTCAACTTCGGAGAATTTCCAGAGTTCTCGGGAATCGACATGTGTTGGTCTCACGGTCAGACGAGGCTGGCGTCGATCGTGTTCAATCACTCGACCCGCAGTGGAAGGCTGGAAATTCTTGACTTGAAATCGAAACAGACTCGCGCCCTCCCAATCGTTGTTGATAAGCAACCGATGGTTACATCTCAATGCTGGTCGCAAAACGACAATAAACTGGTCTATGAGACCGATGGCAGCGTCCGCGTATACGACATCAAGAACGATCGAGCCGATGCTATCGCCAGAGGAACCGACCCCACATGGTCGCCGGATGGAGAATGGATCGCATTCCGAGATCGTGACACCTACTTCGCCGTCCATCCCAATGGAATGGGCAGAAAAAAACTATTTCACAATTATTGGGGCGACGCGGTATCCGCCCTTTACTGGTCGCCAGACTCGCGAATCGTCGCTTACGTCAGAGAACTCGGTTTCCTCCAAGGGGGCGCCCTGGACGCGGAAGTAAATCAGCTCCGCGCAAGGCGCCTGGAAGATGGTTCAGACGTTTCATTATGTCCTGACAGCATAAACTGGTACGCAAACTATCAGTGGATCACGACGAGCGAGCTGAAGAAACATCCCAAATCCGGCTCGGCTCCTTAATGCTGCGGCGCCACTCCCATCTGTGCAAACGTAACAAAATGTCCCGCCGGATCTTTCACTCCAATTTCCTTCGCGCCGTAAAACGTCGTTCGCACCGGCATCACCACCGGCACGCCCTTCAACGCCGCAATCACCGCGTCCAAATCGTCAACCTCGACGTACAGGAACGTCGGCCCCCTGCGCATGTCCTTGGCCAATTGCGCGTTGTCCTTCTCCACGCTCGCGAAAGTTTGATACATCACTTCCGTCGTACCTTTCTGCAGAATCACAAACGCCAGCTTGCTGCCGTCCGGAACTTCCACCGTCTTCGTGAACCCCAGCCGGTCCACCCATAAATTCAGGCACGGTTCGATTTCTTCCACCAACAGCACCGCCGTCACTTTTTTCACCTCGATCGTCTTCACTGTCTTTTCTCCTTGTGCCGCAGCGGAGCCCGCGAACAGCAGCATCGCCACCACCGGCAGAATTGAAATTTGTAGTCGCATCTGTAAAAAATCTCCTTGCTAAATCAACTAGTCTGATTTAGACTAGTTCACGATATCGAATTGGATTATCCTTGTCAAGGAGGTTTTTATGCCCCACGCTCCAACCCGCCGTTTGCAGGACTTGATTTCCGTTGGCCCCGCCATGCTCCGCGATTTCGAGTTGTTGAAAGTCCGCTCCGTCAGCCAGCTCGCGCGCCAGAATCCCCGCAAGATGTACGAAAAACTTTGCCGCATCACCGGCCAGCGCATCGACGTCTGCTGCCTCGACACATTTCAAGCCGCCGTAGCCCAGGCCCGCAACCCGTTGCTCGCCGCGGAAAAATGCCAGTGGTGGTATTGGAGCCGCCGCCGAAAGGAAAGCCATGCCAAAAAATAAGCAGAGAACTTTGACGACTCCTAACTTCGTTTCGAGCCCGATTGACTAGACTCGCAACACTGCGTTTCTCGTGGAAAAATGCAGGAGGTGGTACGTGAGCCGCCGCCGCAAGGAAAGCCATGCCAAAAAATAAGCAAGCCACGCTAACCACTCCCGATCTCGTCCTACTAAGCCTGCTAGCCGAACGCCCCATGCACGGCTATCAAGCCAACGCCGAACTCGAGCGCCGCGAGTGGCGCGATTGGGTCGACATTTCTCGCCCGCAGCTTTATTACTCCATGGAAAAACTCGCGCGTGCCGGAATGATTGCTGTCGCAGACACCGACGAGCCGTCGGGAGGCCCCGACCGTCGTGTATTCGCCACCACCGCCAAAGGCCGCGCCGCTCTCGCCTCCGCCCTGGAACGCGAAGATTGGTCCGCCCAACGCGACCGCCCAGCTTTTCTCACCTGGCTCGCTCTTTCCTGGCAAGCTCGCCCCGGAGTCGTCGCCCGCCAGCTAGCCCGGCGCAAAGAATTTCTGCAAGCCCAGCTAGCTAAAGAGCAATCCACTCTGCGCGACGTTCGCCGCGAAGTCGGCCACCGCCATCACGAAGCCGTATGGATGATCGAGTTGATGATCGCCCAATTCCGCACAGAGCTGCGCTGGCTCAGCAAAGTTTCGCGCGAACTCCGCCACCGCGCCCCAGCCCGCCGCCCCACCTACGCCGACTGAAACGCTTCGCTTTTTGTTTTACGTTGTCATCCCGAATCCCATCCGCGCTCTTCGCGGATGCGGTGAGGGACCTGCTGTTGTAGTTCTCTTAATGTAGCTCACCACTTCAGAGGTGAGGCCTGTCGGTCTTACCTTGCGGACTACTCATCTTTTGCTTCCAATATTTTTTTCGCTTCTTTTAGGTCAATCTTTGCCGAGTATCCGTGCCTGCTAAGTAGATAAAGTAATTCACTTCCACTTAGCAGCGTCAGCGGCTTGCTCCTTGCGAACTCGTAGGCATCAGGCCCGTAGTCCGATGTCGTTACGAGAATTCCTTTCGTTGCTCCCTCGTTGTGAACCGTTCCATACAAATCCCTCACAGCCGAAACTCCAACTGTATTCGTATAGCGCTTCGCCTGAATGACAATCTTTCCGCCTCGAATCGGATCGGGGTCGAATGCAATCGCATCGACGCCACCGTCTCGGCTGGCCTGAGTGATTTTTACCTCGCCTCCATTTTTCTTGAACTCTTTCTCGAACAGCTCTCGTATCAAATTTTCAAAATCAAGCCAATCCATCGCGGCCAAATTCGTTTTGTCATCCAGTTTTCCGGCGACGTCGTAAGAAGCTACGAATCGGGGATCTTCTCTATTCAGGGTAATAACCGGACGAACTGGGGTTAAATCAACAAGCCGTCCACCGGATATTCCCTTCAGCGCTCTGAAGCAAGCCTTTAAGTCAATTTGGGAAAGATTCAAAGCCATGAACTCCGCCTTGAGAACCTGGACGGTCATCACGCAAGGATGGGTATCGGCTCCGGTGGACTTGTCGATCGAACGGACCCAACCGTTAAACACAATGGAATTAATTACGTCCAAATCATCTGCCTGGAACAACTCGTATAAGGTCCGCAAGCAAATTTGGTACAAAACATCGTCATAAAGATGCTTAAAATCGGAATCAGACAGGAACACTTCCTGAAATTCTTCTCGGCTCGCCACGTACTTGACCAGTTTCTTATTCGGAACCGCGCTTTGACTCGGCAGTTCGTAATCGAGAACGAGCATTCCTGACCCGGGATCAAACGAGAGCGAGCAGTCACGCGGGAAGGAATCGGGATAGATAGAGCGCGCTAGCAATTCGTGCCAGTATCGGATCAACGCTTCCGTCGTTTTGCGAAGATACTGAAAGTGAAATTCATCGATACTGAGGTTGTAAATTCGTTGGTGCTCTGTGAAGTCACGTGCCTCCTGTTTTCAGTTAGTGAGCGCGGCGTCAAACTCAGATTGCATTATTTGATTTTCTCGGCTGATTTTTTCGCACAATTGCTTCCATTCACTGTGAACTCGCGAGTACCGTTCCGCCACATCCGAATTCTTTCGCTCCTCCTCGACGGTTGCGTCGCTGATCTTCTTTCGCCGACGACCGGGAATTATCCAATCAATGAAGCTAAGGGTTGCCTTCACTGAAGTGACTACAAATCGGGGATCACTCCGCGAAGGCTCCATCGGCAGAGCCGCAGGCGCTAAACGGGCAGGCCCCGGCTTACAAAAATGGGATTTGTCTTTCAAGGTCTCCCAGTCGAATGCTTGCTGCTTGGTCAGCGCATCCATCAGCAGGTTTCTAACGATATAGAGGCTTGCTTCTAGTTCTTTCGTGCGGTCGGTCGCGAGGGATTTGGCGCGGCGGTCAATGTCGACTTGTTTGTCCCATTCAGATCTCTTCCAAGTGCGCTTTTCGGCCGCGGCTCGCAGTTCTTGCTTCCTCTTCCAGGTTTGGTTCCAAGCTTCCATCTGTATGCGAGCCTTGGTTTCCACCTCCTCCTGGGTATGTCCCCGGACTACGCGGTACGCATGAAGGCCCTCGTGAATGATTAGTCTTTGCCACATCATTTATTTGTTGGCGATCGAATATCGTGCTGACCCTGCTACACGTATCATGGATTCTTGGGTGCGGCAAGACACCTCGTGCTTTCTCGGGCTCCGCATAACTACTCTACGCAAATTTGCGTACCCTCATTTTGCATGAAATAAAATAACAAAAACGAGTAGCTTCAATTCTTTCTTGCGCTTACCTCTCTGCGTATTTCCCACAATAGAAATCAATTTTCAAATCTGCTAGCGTGAGTCGGGGCATTTTTCAGGCCCGAAGGAGGAAGTGACAGTGCAAGAGCACCAAGAAGTGGACGATCAGCAAAACCTGGAAGAGAGCGCTAAATTCGTCCGCGCAGCGCTTTTCCTCAAAAAAGCCGAGGTCAAACTCAACATCCCGCTCCTGAACACGGGCTCAAGCCCGCAAAGAATTGAAGTCGACAGCACTCGCCGGCCCAAACGCCCCAAACCCGTCAGGACGCCGGATCAACTTGATTACCCTCAACAAGCCGCCCCCGGTCGCCCATCCTCGCCCAGAGTCCGCGCCAAAATGGGCCCTCACACACGTCGCTGCAATGTCTGCCGCCATCCCCAACGAAAAGAAATCGAACAGGAATTCCTCCGCTGGCGCAGCCCGGACCGCATCGCCCAAGACTACAAAATCCCCGACCACTCCTCCATCTACCGCCATGTTCATGCCACCGGAATTTTTGCTCGCCGCAGAAAAGCCGTCCGCGCAGCGCTCGAACCAATTATCGAATGCGCCGAATTTGTAAGAGTCACCGCTTCCTCCCTGGTCAAAGCCATTTACGCCCACACCCACATCACTGAAGACGGCGAATGGGTCAACCATCCCACCCAGCACACTGTAATCGTCCAGCACGTGAATGTACCCCCAGAGAACAATCCGTCGGACGCGACCGGAACGCCTTCGCCCGCCACCGTGCCGCCTATAGCCCAACCCGCCGCAAAAGACTCGCCTTCGCCTCCACACTGTCATCCCGCCTCCCCTGACGAAGGAAGGGAGCGTAGCCAGGAACCTGCTGGCCCGATTTCAAATGCTGGTGCATATCAAGCGCCCGAGCAAACACACTGTCATCCCGAGAGTAGCGAGGGATCTGCTCTTGCCATTCCCTTGAACTCAGCCAGCGCAGAATCCCGAGAATTAAATCGCCAAATTCAGGAATTAGAACATGCTCCAACTCTCTGAAAACAAACGAGGGCGATGCGCTCAAATCGCCAAAAAATTCAAAAACGCCGGTTATCCATCTGCCAGCTTTTTGGAGGATGCGTTTCTCGCACTTTCTCTCATCGCCCTCAGCCGCGAAGCACAACGCGGTTTTACCGCCGAGCACAGCGCACATGCCGCCAATTGGAATTTTCCGCCCCCCAGTGCTACCGTGGACTCACCACCATCAGCCTGCGATATCCGCCATCTCTCCGCAGGTGTGGGGAAGAGGTGAATGACGATGACCTGGGGCAAGCGTCGAGCGATCGTAATCATCCTGGTTCTTATATTCCTGGTCGTCCTGATGTTCTGGTCCGCTTCCAAACCGGGCTTGCGCATAGCATCCAACTCCGTCCTGGTGATGGACGCCAGCGGCCAAATCGAAGAGCAGCGTGCCCCTGACTTCTTCAGCACTTTCAACGGCACCGTCCCCGTGCTTCACGATTACATTGACGCGCTCGACCAAGCCCGCACCGACCCCCGCATCACCGGCCTGGTTGTCCGCATCGCGCCACTCCAAACCGGCTGGGGAAAACTGGAAGAAATTCGCGCTCACCTGCTCAAGTTTCGCAGCAGCGGCAAGCCCAGCATCTGCTACCTGGGCTACGACGGCATCCAAAATCCCGAGTATTATCTAGCCAGCGCTTGCAAGGAAATCTGGCTCGTTCCTACCGCTCCAGTAAGTATTCGCGGCATGATGGCTCAAGCTATTTTCTTTCGCGGCACGCTCGACAAGCTGAAAATCGTCCCCGAGTATTACCACATCGCCGAGTTCAAGACCGCCAGCAATACCTTCACCGAAAAGAAATTCACTCCCGAGCACAAAGAGGAAGTGGAAGGGCTTCTGCGCAGCGTTTACGAACAATATCTTCGCGAAACTTCCAAAGCGCGCGATATGACGCGCGATCAATTTGAGTCCATTCTCAATCGCGCCCCGCTATCAACCAATGAAGCCGTGCAAGCGAAGATTGTTGACCGCACCGGTTACTGGGACCAGGTGCAGGACTACTTCAAGGGCAGTAAAGGCGGGTGGAACCCCATTTCGCTGAATCAGTATCGCTCAATTCCATCGGCTCCAAATTTCGCTCTCGACAAAATTGCTATCATTCACGCCACCGGCCTGATCGTCTCCGGAGATTCCAGCACCACCGCGGCCGGCGGTTTCATCATGGGCGGCGATTCGGTGGCCGCGGATCTGCGCAAAGCGCGCCAGGACTCCAGTATCAAAGCCATCGTCCTGCGCGTGGATTCCGGCGGCGGCTCGGTAGTGGCCAGCGAAGTGATCCGCAGGGAAGTGCAGCTCGCGCACGAAACGAAGCCAGTGGTGGTATCCATGTCCGACGTGGCAGCGTCCGGTGGTTATTGGATTGCTTCTCCAGCGGACAAAATTGTTGCTGACCCCAACACAATCACCGGATCGATCGGCGTCCTCATCGGCAAGATGAACGTTTCGGGACTCTACAATTTGCTGGGTATCAGCACCGATTATGTGGCAACCAGTGACAATGCCACACTTTTTTCCGCGCAGCAGAATTTCACTCCAGCGCAGCAGGCTTACATCGAACGCTCCATGCACGAAACCTATGAAGCATTCATCAAGGGAGTAGCCGACGGCCGCAAAATGTCCGTGGATGCCGTGGACAAAATCGGCAAAGGCCGCGTGTGGTCCGGAGCGCAGGCCAAAGATCTTGGTTTGGTGGACGAACTAGGCGGCACCGACACAGCAATAGACGTGGCCAAGCAACTCGCGCACATTCCCGCCGCGAATTCCGTTCGCATCGTCCGCTTGCCCGAAGAAAAAACTTTCTTCCAACAACTCTTCGAGCGCCAAAAAGAGCAGATGCGCGAGTCCGAATCCATCGAAGCCACCCTGCAACACATCATGGGCTTGTTGGAGCCGGTGCAGGCCCGCCTCCCCTACGAGCTCCACATAAAATAAAACCGAAAACCCCGATGACCAACTTAACCCCACGTCCGCCGCGCTTGGCCGCAAGCCGAACGCCACCCCCGCTTTCCGGGCTGAAACACGGGCCGACTTTCGCTATACTTCAATCTAGGGCGCGGTACCCAAGTGGTAAGGGAGAGGTCTGCAAAACCTTTATACGTGGGTTCGATTCCCACCCGCGCCTCCATCAAATCCACAATTTAAATTTGAGTTCTATTGTCATGGGCGGTCCTTGCCTCGGCTACCAAAGCCTTTAACTCTGTCAAATACCAAACGACTCGAAAAGATAGCACAAGCCAAAGTGCAACAGCCAAGCAGCTATTGACCTTAGGAGATGCAGAATGGGAACTGGATCGCAGCTTCATCGCTGGTTCGCTTGCCTGGCGACAGATTCTTAACGGCTTGAGTCTAGTAATATCGAATACTGGCGATGACCAATAATGCGAGGTGACGGAGCGATGCGGTATAGAGCACTCGGACGGACCGGCTGGCAAGTTTCGGACATCAGCTTCGGGGCGTGGGCGATCGGTGGCTCGTGGGGAAAAGTATCGGACGAGGAATCGCTGGCTACACTGCATAAAGCGGTGGAATGCGGTGTGAATTTTATAGATACGGCGGACGTTTACGGCGACGGGCGGAGCGAAAGGCTCATCGCTAAATTCAAGAAGGAGCACAAAGAAGAGCTCATCGTCGCAACCAAAGCAGGCCGGAGACTTCCCAAGCAAACCGAAGCGGGGTACAGCCGAGAGAACCTGACGAATTGGGTGGAAGACAGTTTGCGAAATCTCTCGACCGATTGTCTGGCTCTATTGCAGCTGCATTGCCCGCCTACGTCGTTATACGAGCATGCGGAAGTTTTCGGAATTTTAGACGATTTGGTTAAGGCCGGGAAAATTCGTTATTACGGAGTGAGTGTCGAAAAGGTGGAGGAAGCATTGATGGCTGTACAGCATCCCAACGTGCAAACGGTGCAAATCATCTTCAACTGTTTCCGGCAGCGTCCCGCGGAAGAATTTTTTGCAGACGCGAAGCAGCGAAAGGTGGGAATTCTGGCACGAGTGCCGCTTGCCAGCGGATTGCTCACGGGAAAGTTCAATGCGGGCTCGAAATTTCCGGCCGACGATCACCGGAATTTCAATCGCCACGGTGGGTCGTTTGACGTAGGCGAAACTTTTTCGGGCGTGGACTTCAAGGAAGGGCTTGAGGCAGTGGAAGAATTGCGGGGTTTGTTGCCGGAGGCCGTTTCGATGAGCCAGTTCGCCCTACGGTGGATTTTGATGTTTGATGCTGTTACCTGCGCGATTCCCGGTGGCAAGCGCCCTGAACAAGTTGCCGACAACTGCCGGGCTTCAGACTTGCCTGTATTGAGTGACGAAACGATGACCGCTTTGCGCGACCTTTACAACCGAAAAATCCGTCCGCTGATCGGCAACCGCTGGTAACCGCAAGCGGGAACCCTGCAATTTCGCGATAATTGACAATATAGGATGCATTTGCGATAGTCTCAAAGCGGTTAGACGAATTGGCTTCGGCGCGGCGGTTGAGACCCGGGGGAAACGTGAGCGAAAGCAGTTTTCTCTTCCATTCGAATGAACTGCCGCCCGGACAGGCCGGTGAACTCCTTCATTTGTCTCGACAGCAAGCGCGATGGGAATGGATGAGCTTTTTTGTGCGGCGCCTGCAGCCGGGTGAAGAATTTAAAGCCCGCACGGAACATGAAGAAGCCGCGCTCGTCCTTCTGGGCGGGACCTGCACCATCAGCTGGGAACGAAACACGAAGCGCATCGGAAGACGCAAGAACGTCTTCGACGGCCTTCCGTACACTTTATATTTGCCGCCAGGGAATGAAGTTGCGTTCACGGCTGAAACAGTCTGCGAAATCGCTGAATGTCGCGTGCCGTCGGAAGCTAAGCTCGCGCCAAAACTGATCACTCCGGCGGATGTGGTGAGCAGTTTGCGAGGCGGCGGGAACGCTTCACGGCAAATCGTGGATATTATAGGACCTGCGTTTCCCGCTGATAAGCTTATGGTAATTGAGGTTTATACGCCGGGCGGAAACTGGTCAAGTTATCCCCCACACAAGCACGACGTGCACAACCCGCCGGGCGAAGTTGATCTGGACGAAATTTATTATTACCGGATTCGACAGCCGGAGGGTTTCGCTATCCAGCATCTGTATTCCGGAAAACACGGCGCAGATCAGATGCTGAAGACTCGAGACGGGGATACCGTGCTGGTGCACAGCGGATTTCATCCGGTGGTGGCCGGTCCGGGCTACGATGTATATTACCTGAATTTCCTTGCGGGATCTTCCCGCGCGCTGGCGGTTACCGAAGATCCGCAGCATGTTTGGATACGCTCAACGTGGAAGGATACTGACCCTCGGCTGCCACTTGTCAAAGAATAGTGGTTTGGCGTCCCAAGAAAACTCATGATGATACCCCGCCGCGGAAATGGCTCCGGATCCAGATTCAGATTCCTAGTCCGGCACGGTTTTCGACAAGCTGAATATTATAATCGCTTAGAACCTTGCTCCGTTATCCACCTAGTTTGGACGAATCCGCAACTCCAGGCCTGCGATCCAGGTCCCGTCCGCGAAAACCTCCATGGTTCGGCTTCCTCAGGTGCCTCTTCCAGTTCATCGAAACTCTTTCTGGTTTCGGAGGCGCAAGGCTACGATACACTGCTGCCAAATCCGCAATTGCAACGAAAAGGCACAGGCTAATGTCAGCACGCTTGACCGCGGCGCAAGCTACCGTAAAGTTCCTCAGGAATCAATTCTCCGCGCGAGACGGTAAGGAATATCAATTTTTTGGCGGATGCCTGGGAATTTTCGGACATGGAAATGTTGCGGGGATCGGGCAAGCGCTGGAGCAGGATAACGGGCTGCGGTACTACCTGTTTCGCAACGAGCAAGGAATGGTTCACGCGGCCTCGGGATTTGCGAAAGCAAGTTTCCGAATGAGGACGCTGGTCTGCACAACTTCAATTGGCCCAGGGGCAACTAACATGGTGACGGGAGCGGCGGTGGCCACGGTGAACCGCCTGCCGGTCTTATTGCTACCCGGAGATATTTTTGCGCGGCGGAACGTGGCGCCAGTTTTGCAACAGTTGGAATCTCCAACGACCCAAGATATTTCTGTGAACGATTGTTTCAAGCCCGTTTCGCGCTATTGGGACCGAATCGAGCGTGCGGAGCAATTGCTGACTTCTCTTTCGGAAGCGATGCGCGTGTTGACTTCGCCGGCTGACACTGGCGCGGCGACTATTAGTTTTCCGCAGGATGTGCAGGCGGAAGCTTTTGATTTTCCGGATGAATTGTTCAGGAAAAGAGTGTGGGTGATCCCACGTGCACGTTGCGATCAGAGTCTTTTGAACGAGGCGGCTAAGTGGATTCGTGGATCGAAGAACCCGCTGATCATTGCCGGGGGTGGCGTTCTTTATTCCGAGGCATCCGAGGCGCTTTCGAAATTTGCCAGTGCCACCGGCATTCCAGTATGTGAAACGCAGGCAGGTAAGGGATCGTTGCCGTTTGACCATACGCAACAGCTCGGAGCAGTGGGCGTGACGGGCACTCCCGGCGCTAACATTGTGGCTCGCGAAGCCGACCTGGTTATTGGGATTGGCACCCGTTATAGCGATTTCACTACCGCTTCGAAAACTGCGTTTCAGAATCCTTCCGTGCGGTTCGTCAACATTAACGTAGCGGAATTCGACGCGTACAAGCATGCAGCCCTGCCGTTAACCGGCGACGCGCGAGTTACGATCTTCGAACTGCAGAGCACGGTGGGAAATTACCACGTGGAACAAGCCTACCGGGACAAGATTCACCAGCTGCGCGCGCAGTGGGAAACTGAAGTTGACAGAATCTACGCACTGGCGAAAGAGCCTCCGATCACGCAGGGAGAAGTGATCGGGATGCTGAATAACTTTTTGGAACCATCGGACATTGTTGTTTGCGCCGCGGGGAGTTTGCCGGGAGATTTGCACAAACTTTGGCGCACGCGGCAGCCAGGCGGCTATCACATGGAGTACGGATATTCGTGCATGGGCTACGAAATCGCCGGCGGCTTGGGTGCGAAGATGGCTGGGCCTGGGCGAGAAGTGTATGTGCTGGTTGGCGATGGCTCGTATCTGATGATGGCGCAGGAAATTGTGACGTCCATACAGGAAGGCTACAAGATCAACATCGTCCTCTTGGACAACCACGGTTTCTCGAGCATCGGTGGATTGAGCCGCGCCTGCGGGAACGAAGGCATGGGCACGGACTATCGATATCGTCGCGGAGAAAAATACGACGGAGATATTTTGCCGGTGGATTTCGCAGCGAATGCTGCGAGTCTGGGAGCCTGGACGACGCGAGCACGAACCGCGGAAGAGTTTAAGGCGGCATTAGTCGCGGGCAGAAAACAAGATCGAACATCGGTAGTTGTGATTGAGACTTCCTACGACCAGAGAGTGCCGGGCTACGAATCGTGGTGGGACGTTCCGATTGCGGAAGTCTCGGAGCGAGATGCGGTGAAGGCTGCGCGGAAAGATTATGAAGAAAAGCGCAAGAAGGAACGATTTTTCTTTTAGTCTCGACACCTTTTGGATTTACTTCTGACAGATTTTTGAAGAGGGCACGCCGTTTCTTAGGTTCCGGAACAAATGAGGTGAGGGTGGCAACATCCACTGAAGCCGTTCAAACGGGAGCGCCTGCGCAGCCTCACCTTAAGCGCGTGTTGAGCCTGTGGGACCTTATTTATTACGGTGTCATTTTAACTTCGCCAATCGCGGCGGTTCCGCTCTTCGGCGAAGGGCAAGTGCTTTCTCACGGACATACGGTGGCGACACTGCTATTGGCCATGGTCGCGATGTCAGTGACAGCGGTCAGCTTTGGGCGCATGGCGAGTGTGTATCCGTCTTCGGGTTCCGTTTATACCTACATCAGCCGCGAGCTGAATCCTCACCTGGGATTTGTGATCGGTTGGGCGATGTTCTTGGAATATTTGTTTCAGCCGATTCAGAACGCGTTGTACGCGGTGCTCACAATACAGCGGATGACGCCGCGCATCCCGTTTGCGATTTTGGCGGCGCTTGCCGTGGGACTTATAACCTTTATGACGGTACAAGGGATTAAATTCACAGCGCGAACAAATGAAGTTTTGTTGGGATTTATGATGCTGGTCACAACTGTATTTTTGGTGGAAGCGTTCCGCTACATCGTGCTGCATCACCGATACGCAGGGTTGATGTCGATGCAACCGATTTATAATCCGGCGACATTCAATTTACGGGCGCTGGCGGCTGGAACATCACTCGCGGCGCTGGTGTTTATCGGATTTGACGGTGTTTCGATTCTGGCGGAGGAAGTGAAGAATCCCAAACGCAACGTGTTGCTGGCTTCGGTCTGCGTGGTCTTGTTCACCGGCCTTTTCAGCGGGCTGCAGGTTTACATGGCGCAGCGCGTATGGCCTGATTACACCACACTGCAAAATCCTGAGACTGCGTTTATGGATGTGGCGCAGATGGCCAGCGGCCCATATTTATTTGCAGCGTATGGCGGCATGTTGCTGGTTTCCAGCATTGCGTGCGGACTTGCGGGACACGTGGGTGCGTCGCGTTTGCTTTACAGCATGGGGCGAGACAACGTGCTGCCGCGAAAAATATTCGGCTATCTGAGCCCCAAGAAAAGTAATCCGATTTACAACGTGTGGATTATCGGGGTGCTGGCTTATATCGGCGTGATCACAATTCCATGGGAGCACGCGGCGGAAATTGTGACGTTTGGAGCTTTGCTCGCATTCATGGGCGTGAATCTATCGGCGTTGAAGCATTTCTGGTTTTCGCGCGATGCGGTCGGACATCGAAACTTTTTTGTAGATTGTTTTATACCGGGGTTTGGGATTGCATTCTGTTTCGTGTTGCTGATCAGCCTGCAGAGTTGGACGAAATATGCCGGTCTTACCTGGCTGGCCGTGGGAATTCTTTACAGCGCGTATAAAACGCGCGGGTTCACGATGCGGCCGAAGTTTATCGACTTCAGCGAATCGTAATCTTTATGATTTCTGAGAGGCGGCGGCATCTAATTTCGCGATGCCGGAGGCCTGAAATGGGTCTCGCGATACTTGTAGGGCAAAACCGCAAGATTCGCGGATGCGAAGTTCAGGCTGAAGTTTCTTGAGGACCGGCTTGCTGCGATCACCCTCTATGCGACGGATCAGAAGTTCGGCGGCTTCGCCTCCGAGCTGATGCTTGGGCAGTTCCACCGTGGTCAACTTCGGACGAAACACTCCGAGCCACGGATAATCGTCAAAGCTTACGAGACCGAAGTCCTCGGGGCAGCGCAAACCCATTTCTTCAGCAGCCTTCAGCAACCCGATGGTCATCAGATGATTGGCTACGTAAATTCCGTCCGGACGATGAGACAACAAGGCATGTCCCGCGCGGAAGCCGGAATCGATGCGGTAATCTCCTTCAATTACTAATTTCGGATCGTAAACGAGGCCCTCGGCCTTCAATGCATCGCGGAAACCTTCAAAGCGCGCCACGGCGTTGCTGACTTTCAAAGGGCCACCGATTAATCCGATGCGCCGGCGCCCGGAACGCGCCAAGTGGGAAACGGCATCGCGCGCGCCCTGGTAATCGTCGGTGATCACGGCATCTTTCGTGAGCTTCGGATAAGTACGCATCACTAAGACGAATGGAATGTTTACTTCCTTGATCATCTGGCGCAACGAGGGGCGAAAATCTTCGGCGGCTTTGGTGAGCAGGATGCCGTCGACGCGTTTTGACAGAAGTAATTCCACGGAGCGCTCTTCCTTGGCAAGAGTGTCATCGCTGTTGCAGAGCAAAAGATTGTACCCGTGTTTTTGCGCGGCATCTTCGGCGCCACGAACGACCATGGGGAAAAATGGGTTGGCGATATCCGGCACGATCATTCCGATGGTGTGAGTGCGCTGTTTAGCGAGGCTGCGTGCGATCAGGTTGGGGCGGTAGTTGAGTTTGCGAATGGCGGCTTCGACACGGTTGCGAAGCGTTTTGCCAACATGACTCTTTTTGTTGACGACGGCGGAGACGGTAAATACGGAAACGCGAGACTCGCGAGCGACATCATAGATGCTCGCTGATTTGGAAGGCTTTTTGCGTTCGTCTTTTTTTGCCGAAGTCATAATTCGGTTGAGCGACCGACGTTCAGTATCTGATGGTAACGGATTGCTGCGTTCTTGCAGCTTCATAGATCGCATCCAGGATGATCATGTCGCGATGACCCTGAATGCCATCCGGTTCCACGGGCTGTTTATCCTGTATGGCCGCAGCAAAACTGTCAACTTCCGGCGCAAACTCGTCGGTGACTTTGAATGTTTTGTGAATCTGGCGCTTGCCAATTCTTCCAGTGAGAATGCGGTCTTCGTCGAAAGGAAAAGCCGGACTCAACGAGAGCCATCCTTTTGTCCCCTGAACAAAAATGAAAGAGGACAAGACTGCGTCGTACGACGAACTGCCTTGCACAACCAAGCCACTCGGAAATTGTAGGCGAAACGAGATGCCTTGCTCCACGTCCCAGAATCTCACAGTGTCGTGAACCCAGGACTTGGCGGTGACCTCAACGGGGTTTTCCTCCACCAGCCAACGAGTAGTATTCACGCAATAAACTCCTAAGTCCATCAACGGGCCGCCACCTGCCATTTTAGAGTCGAGCATCCAGGGCAAGGAGACATTTGGCAGATGCAATTCGCTGAAGGCTGTATGAATCACATCGATCCGGCCGAGGTCGCCACGCTGAATTATTTGTTTCAAGTAAAGTGTGCTTGGCTCAAAGAATTTCCGATAGGCGGTCATCAACAGCACGCCATTTTTTCTGCAAGCCTCTACCATCGCGGTGGAGTCGGCCAGTTTGGCAGCTAACGGTTTTTCGCATAGGACATGCTTGCCCGCTTGAGCCGCTTGGATAGTTAAGCCAGCATGCGCGCCCGGGGGAGTTGCTATGTACACGGCGGAAATTTCGGGGTTTGCGAGACAAACGGCATATTGATCGCTACGATAGCGGTTCTCAGCGTGGAACTGTTTTGCGAGCTGCGCGGTCTTTTTTTCATCGCTACCGACAAGCGCGACCAGCTTCGCGCGTTTGCAATGTGCGAAAGCCGGAAGGATGGAGCTCTGGGCGATGGCACCCAGTCCAACAACAGCGAAGCCGACTTTTTTCTTCGCGATCATGATTGCAAAAACTTTTAATCCGCCAGAGACAGGTATTACATACAGTTTCTTCAAGAGACCGCTGTGAAGATTGGGAACTGGAAAATGTGTTGCCTAACTCTCGCGATCTGCGCGGCCCAGCTTTTGGTTTCGTATAGCTTTGTGATCTAAACCGCGAAGCTCTTCGATATTGGTTAGCACTTTGTGGATCGCATCCGCGATTGCGTCCACGTCAGCGGTGCTGCCCAAAAAATTCTGATGGGGGAACCAAACCGCTTCGTGATACGCAGCGCGATCGGCTTCGGGGCACGAATACATGCTTCGCAAATCGAGCGGTTTTTCGCGGCCCCAACTCAGGGCCGGAAAATCGGAAGATTTGATGGGGAACAGCGAACTCTTATACACAGGCTCGTAAAACAGACCGTCGCACGGTATGCCTTCGGTTTGGAGAGCAGCCACAAATGCGGCTCGCGGGATGTCTTTTACCTTATTTTCAAAATACTTGAATACGTAACCGTAGGGCGCCAGCCGAGTGATGCGTGGATCGGGTTTCAGCAGGCCGATTCCCGGAGTATTTTGCAAACGTGTTTCGAAATGTTTCATGTTCTTTTCACGGACGGCGGATTGCTGAGGGAGGCGGTCGAGTTGAGGGCCGAGGACGGCAGCTTGAAACTCACCCAAGCGATAATTGAAGCCGATAATTCGGTGGTGAAACTGGTCCGTAAGGCTGGCGCGTCCGGCATTGATGTAGCTTTGGACGAGTTCCATATATTCCAGATTGTTTGTGATGACGGCGCCGCCTTCTCCTGAGGTAATCAGCTTGCTCGATTGAAAGCTGAACGCGCCGAGATCGCCCATGGAGCCGGCGCCCTTGCCCTTCCACATGCCACCGTGCGCGTGCGCGCAATCTTCAACAACTTTCAAATTATGTTTTTTGGCGATGCGCATGATTTCGTCGATATCGGCAAAGCGCATACCGAGGTGCACGGGGAGGATAGCTTTGGTCTTCGGAGTGATGACTTTCTCAATCAACTTCGCATCCAGACAATAGGTATCGGGGTCCACGTCCACGAAGACCGGGACTGCGTTCACCAGGAGAACGGGGCCGACCGTCCCTTCCCAGGTGTAAGCGGGGACAATCACTTCGTCTCCGGGTTGAATGCCAACGGCGATTAGCGAGGCTTGAATTGCGACGGTGCCGGTATTCACGCATTGGGCATATTTTGCGGTGTGAACTTCCGCGAACTTTTTGGCAAACATCGAGGCATGCTTGCCTGGAAAGGGCTGGCCGCCCCATTTTGAGCTGGTTAACACATCTTCAAGCGCAAGAGATTCTTCTTTGGTGGACAAAGGCCACGACGGGAAAGGCGTTTTTCGTAATGGTTCACCACCAGTGATCGCTAGTTTTCCCACGTGCCATCCTCCATTTTCATCGTCGAACGAAAGCTTGCAGTGTCGAATTCCTCGATTTAGGCGACATCCGGATTCGGAATCAGCACATCGCGCACAACTGCATCAAGGTCATGACAGGCAGTAATGAACTGGCGAAGTGTGCGGCGCGTTGGCCCAAAAGAATCAAATTCTTGCATCGCGAGACCGTGTTCGGTGCTCGCGCGACGAAAGTCGGCAAACTTTCTGGAAAGTTCGGTTTCAATTTCCGGGCGCACCGGCTCATCGATGCGAGAACGAACTTCGATGTCGCTCGCATTGAATCGTACCTGCCATGAATAGGGCGGGGAGATGACTAGATCTCCGCCGATGAACTCGCTCCAGTGCATGTGATTACGAAAAGCAGCAGACAGCAAGCGCGTTCGATATCCGCGTTCGCGGTATATGCGATAGGCTTTCTTCAAGACCGCGACTCCCGCCCATTCGAGATATCCGGGATCGATTGCGATATTGTCCTTCTCGACGAGAACTTTCAGCCAATCGTCCAAACGGCCGACCATAATGGTGCACACAGGTCCCATGGAGGCTATTTCCTTGCCTTGGCCTTCGCGGCGTTTCAAACCGCGCTCGACTGCTTCTCCGACAGCGAGGGCCTGAGACAAAGTGAAGCTAACGGTCGCGTTGATGCTGATGCCGTGATACGTGGCTTCCTCAATTGCATCGATTCCAGCGGCGGTGGCTGGAATTTTTACGATCATGTTGGGAGCGAGCTTGCTGAATTCAATGGCTTGTTCAAAGATTGCCAGCGAGTCCCGAAATAACCGTGGGTCGGTCTGGATCGAAAGCCTTCCATTCTTTCCGTGTTGCTGATCAAAAATCGGTTGCAGCACTTTGGCAGCTTGCACGGAAATTTCGCGGACCAAATGCCAGGCAATCTGGTCCTCCGTCGCCGTGGGATATTCTTTGATCAAGGCTTGAATGCGTGGCTTCCAAGTTGGTAATTCCTTTTTCAGGACACCGAGGACGATGACCGGATTGCATGTGGCTCCTACCGCACCGTGTTCGATGGAGTATTTGAGCTCGTCAACGGCTGCGGAGTCGTTCCACAGGCACGTTGGAGTTGTTTGCGTCATCTGATGCAGCGGACTTTTGTATGTGGCGGCCGTCGGGCGAGTCATGAATTTTCCCCTCTGGCACGAATACGGGAGCGCTCACTGTGATTCAACGAAATGGGAATTGAGGATTTCATCTGGCTGTCGTTTTCGAGGCTGGACTTGGCGGCTCCTGCGTGACTTCGACCGGCCTCGATTCGCGATGGGATTTTTCAGCAGCGACGGCAATGGCCAAAGCTTTCAAGCCATCTTCGCCGGATACGCGAGGCATTCGGCCGTCCAAAATATTTTTGGCGAAATCGCGGACCTCTTCCAGGTACGCGTCGGCGAATCGTGTGAGGAAATGATCGGCGAGGGTTTGTTCGCCTCCGCGAGCCGTCATAAAAATTGCGGAATGTTTTTCGATGCTTCCGACGAAAATTGAGCCTTTCGATCCGACGATTTCCGTGCGCACGTCATAACCATAAACGGCCTGCACGTATGATTCGACGTTTCCGATCGCACCTTGTTTGTATTGCAGGTTGACGACGCTGGCGACCACGTCATCATACTTCGCTACCTCCGGACGGATTGTGGTGGTGGTGAAGGCATGAACATTGGTGACTTCATCGCGCATGAGCCAGCGAGCCAAATCGAAATCGTGAATGGTGTTGTTGTAGAAAACCATCCCATTCAGCATCGATTGATAGGTGGAAATGGGTGGCTCGTCTTTATCGCGGCCAACGGATTTGAAAATCACGGGAATACCAATTTCACCGGCTTCGATACGCTTCATCGCCGCGGCGTAAGCAGGATCGTAACGGCGCATAAAACCAATTTGAAGACGCGTACCGGCCTTTGATACGGCTTCGAGCGCCGCGTGAGCGTCGGCGAGATTCAACGCGAGCGGCTTCTCGCACAAAACGTCTTTGCCCGCTCGAGCGGCAATCTGAATGGCTTGTGCGTGGAA
>Ga0209624_10001013_pt1 | contig 23426 bp, 16 predicted proteins | sample JacPinW_OM2H0_O1_FD_188565 | JGI IMG/M metagenome (GOLD analysis project Ga0209624, IMG submission 188565) | Forest soil microbial communities from Algoma, Ontario, Canada - Jack Pine, Ontario site 1_JW_OM2H0_O1 (SPAdes) (version 2) | ecosystem: Environmental > Terrestrial > Soil > Boreal...
TGGACGGCATCCAGGCGGCGGAGATCTTGCGCGGCGTCCGCGGTGCAAAGCCCGTGGATCGGGCGGCGCTATCGAGCATGATCGAGCGCGTGTCGTCGCTGGTGGCGGATTTTCCCGAGATCTCGGAGATGGATTTGAATCCGGTGTTTGCGACCGACCGCGGCGCCACCGCGGCGGATGTGCGCATCGTTCTTAATTTCAATCCCGCCCCGGCACGCGATCGGCCCAGTCAAACGGCCATCGTCGAGAAGATGACCCGCATCATGAAACCGAAGGCTCTGGCGGTGATCGGCGCATCGGCGGAGAACGGCAAGATCGGCAACTCCGTGATGAAAAACTTGATCAACGGCGGCTACAAGGGGGATATCTACCCGATTCATCCCAGCGCCACCGAAATCATGGGCAAGAAGGCTTATAAGAGTGTCAAAGACGTGCCCGGCGATATCGATGTGGCGGTGTTCGCCATACCGGCAAAATTCGTCGCGCAAGCCTTGACCGAAGTGGGCGAGAAGAAGATTGCCGGGGCCATCTTGATCCCATCCGGCTTTGCAGAGACCGGCAACGTTGCAGGACAGAACGAGTTGGTGGAAATCGGCCGCAAGTACGGCGTGCGTCTGATGGGGCCGAACATTTATGGCTTCTACTACACGCCCAGCAATTTATGCGCGACCTTCTGTACGGCATACGACGTCAAGGGCCACGCCGCACTGTCCTCGCAGTCGGGCGGCATCGGTATGGCGATCATCGGCTTCTCGCGCTCAGCCAAGATGGGTGTCTCGGCCATTGTCGGCCTCGGCAATAAGTCCGACATCGACGAAGATGACTTGCTGACCTTCTTCGAACAGGACGAGAACACCACCATCATTGCGCAGCACTGCGAGGACTTGAAGGACGGCCGCTCTTTTGCCGAAGTGGCGAAGCGGGTGTCGAAGAAGAAGCCCATTGTGGTGTTGAAGGCGGGCCGCACCAGTATGGGCGCGCGCGCGGCAAGTTCGCACACCGGCGCCTTGGCCGGTAACGACAAGATCTATGAAGACGTATTCAAGCAGTCGGGCGTCATTCGAGCCCGCAGCTTGCGCGACTTGCTCGAATTCGCGCGGGGCATTCCGGTCCTGCCGACGCCTAAGGGCAACAATGTGGTCATCATCACCGGCGCCGGCGGTTCCGGGGTGCTGCTATCGGATGCATGCGTGGACAATGGCCTGTCATTGATGGCGATGCCTGCCGATCTCGATGCGGCCTTCCGCAAGTTCATTCCGCCCTTCGGTGCGGCCGGGAACCCCGTGGATATCACGGGCGGAGAACCGCCGAGCACGTATCAGAATACGGTACGCCTGGGGCTGCAAGACCCGCGCATCCATGCGCTTATCTTGGGCTATTGGCACACCATCATCACGCCGCCCATGGTATTTGCGAAACTGATGGTGGAAGTGGTGGATGAAATGCGGGCGAAAGGCTTTGAGAAGCCCGTGGTGGCCTCTCTCGCGGGCGACGTCGAGGTGGAAGAAGCCGCGGAATATTTGTATCAGCACGGTATTCCGGCCTATGCCTACTCCACCGAGATCCCGGTGGCCGTTCTCGGCGCGAAGTACAAGTGGGCGCGAGGCGCCGGCCTGATCCCGAAAGAATAGGGCGGCGGTTACATTGCCCGGTGTAGGGAGGCGTGCAACAGCGATCGCGGCAGTGCAAACTGATGTACATGAAGATAGCGATTATCGGCGTCGGCGCGATTGGCGGCTATGTGGGGATCCGCCTTGCACTGGCAGGAGAGGACGTTACGTTCATTGCGCGCGGCGCAAATCTAGAGGCGCTGCGCACCCAGGGTATCCGGATGGTCAACACAGACGGTACCGAAGAGGTTGTGCCGCGAGTCAAGGCGACCGATAACTATGCGCAAGCGGGGCCTCAGGACATAGTCGTGCTGGCGATGAAGGCGCATCAAGTCGAAGCAGTGGCTGGGGAAGTACCCAAGCTGTTCGGTCCCAAGACCATTGTGATTCCCATGCAGAACGGCATACCGTATTGGTACTTCCACGGTCACCACGGCGAATTTGCCGGCACGCGCGTGCAGAGCGTCGACCCCAGCGGAGCGATCTACGCAAATATCCCTTGCGAGCGCGTCATCGGCTGCGTGGTGTACCCGGCAGCCGAGCTGGTCGCGCCCGGCGTGATCAAGCATGTCGAAGGAAATCGCCTCCCCGTGGGCGAACCCGACGGCACGACCAGCGAGCGCGTATCGCAGGTTGCGCGATGCTTCGTCAACGGCGGAATGCAGGCGCCGATCTTGAGCGATATACGCTCGGAAATCTGGTTGAAGCTGTGGGGCAATCTGAGCTTCAATCCCATCAGCGCGCTGTCGCGCGCAACGCTCGCCAGTATCTGTCAGTACCCGCCCAGCCGCGCGATCGCGGCGGCGATGATGACCGAAGCGCAAAGCGTGGCCGGTCAATTGGGGGTTAAATTCCGAGTCTCGCTGGAAAAGCGCATCGCGGGCGCGGAGAAGGTGGGCCATCACAAAACGTCGATGTTGCAGGATGTCGAGGGCGCACGCACATTGGAAATCGACGCGCTGCTCGGTTCAGTCGTGGAATTGGCCCGACTGACCAAAACCCCGACTCCGCATATCGATACCGTGTACGCGCTGACCAAGCTGCTGGCGAAAACGCTGGATGAAGGAAGAGCATAAATTGCGGAGTTCAAATCAGATATGAATGTTCACGAGTATCAGGGCAAGGAGATTCTGCGCAAGTTCGGTGTCGCAACGCCGCGTGGCGTGCCTTGCTTTTCGGTGGCTGAGGCGGATTCCGCGGCACGAGAGCTTGGCGGAAAGGTCTGGGTGGTGAAAGCACAGATTCATGCCGGCGGCCGCGGCAAGGGCGGCGGCGTCAAAGTGGCCAAATCGCTGCAGGAAGTACATGACTTCGCCTCGAAAATTCTTGGCATGACGCTGGTCACTCATCAAACGGGCCCCGCGGGAAGACTGGTCAAGCGATTGCTGGTCGAACAGGGTGCCGACATACGCAAGGAGCTCTACGTCGGCATGGTGGTCGACCGGGCCACGCAGCGCGTGACGCTTATGGCGAGTTCGGAAGGCGGCATGGAGATTGAAGAAGTCGCCGCACACCATCCGGAAAAAATACACAAGGTCGCCATCGATCCTGATGCCGGCTTGACGGACGCTCAGGCCGACGATATTGCGCGCAAGATCGGCGTGCCCGAGGCGTCAGTGGCGCAGGCGCGTAAGTTCATGCATGGACTGTATCGCGCCTTTTGGGAATGCGATGCATCGCTGGCCGAAATCAATCCCTTGATCATTACCGGCGGCGGCGATGTGCTGGCTCTGGATGCGAAATTCAATTTTGATTCGAACGCGCTGTTCCGGCATCCGGAAATCGTTGCAATGCGCGATCTGGACGAGGAAGACCCGGCCGAAGTCGAAGCCTCCAAGTTTGATCTTTCGTATATCTCCCTGGGCGGCAACATCGGATGTCTGGTCAACGGCGCCGGCCTCGCGATGGCGACGATGGATACCATAAAGCTATTCGGCGCCGAGCCTGCGAACTTTCTGGATGTCGGCGGCGGAGCTACGACGCAAAAGGTGACCGAAGCGTTCAAGCTGATGCTGAAGAACCCCGCGGTCAAAGGAATTTTGGTGAACATTTTCGGCGGCATCATGCGCTGCGACACCATTGCCGAAGGCGTGATCGCGGCTGCGAAAGAAGTGAAGCTTAGCGTTCCACTGGTGGTGCGCATGAGGGGAACCAACGAGGAGCTGGGGAGAAAAGCGCTCAAGGATTCCGGTCTGCCCATCATTTCCGCCGACAACATGGCCGATGCTGCTCAGAAAATCGTCGCCGCGGTGAGCGGCAAGCAGGGCCGGCCGTCATGAGTATTTTGATCGACAGGAATACCCGCGTGATGACTCAAGGCATCACCGGCAAGACCGGCGCATTTCATACCCGGCTTTGCCGCGACTATGCCAATGGCAAGGCGTGTTTCGTCGCCGGGGTGAATCCCGCCAAAGCGGGTGAGAATTTCGAAGGCATCCCCATTTATGGAACCGTTCGCGACGCGAAGGAGCAAACCGGGGCGACCGTATCGGTGATCTATGTGCCGCCGCCTTTCGCCGCCGGCGCCATCGATGAGGCCGTCGATGCCGACCTCGACCTGGTCATCTGTATCACGGAGGGCGTGCCGGTACGCGATATGATTGTCACACGCAATCGCATGCGCGGTAAAAAGACTCTGCTCGTCGGGCCCAATTGTCCCGGTGTCATCACGCCGGATGAAATCAAGATCGGCATCATGCCGGGCCACATTCATAAAAAGGGCCGCATCGGTGTGGTCTCGAGGTCCGGTACCCTGACCTACGAGGCCGTGGGCCAATTGATGGACTTAGGGCTGGGGCAGTCGACCTGCGTGGGAATCGGCGGCGATCCGGTCAATGGCTTGAAGCATGTGGACGTCATGCGCCTATTCAATGATGATCCGGAAACTGATGCGGTCATCATGGTGGGCGAGATCGGCGGCGACGATGAGGAGACTTGCGCGCGGTGGGTCAAGGCTTACATGAAAAAACCCGTGGTGGGTTTCATCGCCGGCGTCACCGCGCCGCCGGGTAAGCGCATGGGTCATGCGGGCGCCATCATTTCCGGTGGCAAGGGCACGGCCAACGAGAAGCTGGCCGTCATGGAGGAGTGCGGAATCAAGGTAACGCGCAACCCGGCTGAAATGGCGACGCTGCTCAAGTCGGTGTTGTAGCGTGACACGATGGGCACGCGCCCGCCATCCGCTAAGGAATTTCTGCGGCAAATGTTTGATGCGGCCATCGCATCCGCCCAACCCGCTGTCTGTATCCCGCCGCATCTTCCGGAATCCCCGCACGGCAGGCTGATTGTTGTGGGGGCCGGAAAGGCTTCCGCCGCAATGGCCAGGGTGGTGGAGGACAATTGGCAGGGCCCGCTGTCGGGGCTGGTGGTGACGCGCTACGGCTATGCCGTGCCTTGCAGACATATTGAAATCGTCGAAGCCGCACATCCTGTCCCCGACGCGGCGGGGATGCGTGCCGCGCAGCGAATCCTCAAGCTGGTCGGCAATCTGCACAAAGACGATCTGGTGCTGTGCCTGATCTCCGGCGGCGGATCGGCGCTGATGCCGCTGCCTGCGCAGGGATTGACCCTGGAGATGAAGCAGCATGTGAGTCGGGCGCTGCTGGCATCCGGCGCCACGATTTCTGAGATGAATTGCGTACGGCGGCATCTTTCCGCCATCAAGGGCGGACGGCTCGGCGCCGCCTGTTTTCCTGCGCAAGTGCTGACGCTGTTGATCTCCGATGTGCCGGGCGACCGTCCGGTCGACATCGCATCCGGGCCCACGGTGGCCGATCCCACCACCTCCGCCGATGCACTGAACATCGTGCGCCGTTATGGCATTGAGGCGCCGCGCGAGGTGCTTGAATATCTGGAGAGCGGCCGCGGCGAATCCGTCAAGCCGGGCGATCCGCGGCTAAAGGATGCCAACGTGCGCACCATCGCCACTCCGCAGATGGCGCTCGAGGCGGCCGCAAGCGTGGCGCGCGCTTCAGGTGTGGCCGCGCACATCCTGAGCGATGCCATCGAAGGCGAAGCGCGCGACGTCGGCAAGGTATTGGCGGGTATGGCTTTGCAGATTGCCGCTCGCGATCAACCCTTCAGCGCACCGTGCATCTTGCTGTCCGGAGGCGAAACCACGGTGACGGTACGCGGCAGCGGCAGGGGAGGACGCAACGTCGAGTTCCTGTTGTCGCTCGCGATTGCACTCGAGGGGCATGGCCGCATCCATGCGCTGGCCGGCGACACCGACGGCGTTGATGGTCAGGAAGAAATCGCGGGCGCCTACATGAGCCCCGACTCGCTCGCGCGTGCGCGGGCGTTGGGGTTGAAGCCGCGCGACATGCTCGCTGATAATGATGCACATCGATTCTTCACGGCGCTCGGCGATTCGGTCGTTACCGGACCCACGTTGACCAACGTCAACGATTTCCGCGCCATCCTCATCGAGAGTGAATAGGGGCAGCAGGCCCAAAATTTGCATTAGTGGCGCGGTCAAGTGGTACGCTTTGCCGGGCATGGAAACGCCGCTGACACCTCTCGAATTCGCGCGCCGCGCGCGCAAACTGCATGGCCGGCGCGAGGCCGTGGTCGACGGCAATGTTCGCCTCACCTATGCGCAATTCGGCGAGCGGTGTGACCGTTGGAGCGCCGCGCTCGCGAAGCTGGGCATCGGCAAAGGCGACCGGGTTGCGACAATCGCACCCAACACGCATCAGCATCTCGAGCAATTCTATGCCATACCGCAGCTTGGAGCGGTCATTGTGCCGATCAATTACCGGTTATCGGCCGACGACTTCGTCTACGTGGCGACACACAGCGGCGCGAAAATACTGTGCGTGCATGCCGACTACTTGAATATGGTCGAGAGTGTTCGAGCGCGGATGCCCGACGTACGGCATTTCGTCGCACTCGAGGGCAGTAAGGCCGGATGGCTTTGTTACGAGTCATTGATTGAAAGCAGTAATGATTCCGTTGAGTTTCCGGATATCATCGAGACGGATCTGCTGTCGATCAATTACACCAGCGGTACCACCTCACGCCCCAAAGGCGTCATGATTACGCATCGCAATGCGTGGATGAATTCGGTGGGGACGCTGGCGCATTGGCCGATGACACCCGCCGACCGGTACTTGTGGACGCTGCCGATGTTCCATGCCAACGGCTGGACCTTCGTGTGGACTGTGACCGCGGCCGGGGCAACGCATCTGTGCCTGCGTGCGGTTGACGCATCGGCCGTCTACGAGCAAGTGCGGCGCGAACGCGTGACTCATCTTTGCGCCGCGCCCACCGTGCTCATCGGCATCGCGAATGGCCCTGAAGAGAGCCGCAGGCAGTTGCCCCGAGGTGTACGCGTGATTACCGCCGGGGCGCCTCCGGCCGCCGCAACCATCGAACGCCTGGAGACCGAACTCGGCTGGGACGTGTGGCACGTATATGGCCTCACCGAGACGGCGCCTTTCATCAGCATTTGTGAGCCGCTGCCTGAGCACGCCGCGCTCTCCAGCGCCGACCGCGCGACCTTGAAGGCGCGCCAAGGTGTTGAATTGATTACTTCCGGCGAGCTGCGTGTTGTGGACGCCGACATGCAGGACGTTGCGCAAGACGGCGCGACCATGGGCGAAATCGTCGCCCGGGGAAATGTCGTGATGCGCGGCTACTACAATGATCCTCAGGCGACCGCGGCGGCGTTCGCCGGCGGCTGGTTTCATTCCGGTGATGGCGCGGTCGTGCATCCCGATGGCTACATCGAGATCAGAGACCGCTTCAAGGACGTCATCATCAGCGGCGGGGAGAACATCTCCTCGATCGAAGTCGAAGGCGCGTTATTGCGCCACCCGGCCGTGCTCGAGGTTGCGGTGGTCGGCATGCCGCATGAAAAATGGGGTGAATCGCCCCATGCATTCGTCATTCTGCGCGCCGGTGAGTCCGCGACGCAGACTGAGCTGCATGATTTTGCCCGCGCCGCGCTGGCGCATTTCAAAGTTCCGAGCGCGTTTCACTTCGTGAATGAATTGCCGAAGACGGCGACCGGAAAGATTCAAAAATTCGTGCTGCGGGGCAGGCGCGCTGCGATAATGCACCAATGACTGAGTTTGAATCTTGACGACAGCGCATTTCACCGACGCCGAGCGACGGATAACGATAATCGGCGTCATGATCGTGTTTCTGCTCTCGGCCTTGGACCAGACCATCGTCTCCACAGCGATGCCTGTGATCATCAGCCAATTGCATGGTCTGGAGCTCTATTCGTGGGTGACCACGGCATACCTCTTGTCCTCAACGGTCATGGTGCCTGTGTGGGGCAAGCTGGGCGATCTGTATGGGCGAAAGCCCATCTTGCTCGCCGGCATCGGGCTATTCCTGTTCGGTTCATGGCTGTCGGGACTCGCGGGCGAGTTTGGCACGCTGCCGCTGCTCGGCGGTGGAATGGTCCAGCTGGTGGTGTTCCGCGCGATTCAAGGGTTGGGCGGCGGCGCTCTATTCACGACGGCGTTCGCCATCATCGCAGATCTGTTTCCGCCGCGAGAGCGCGGAAAGTTTGCCGGACTATTCGGCGGCGTATTTGGCCTTGCCAGCGCGGTCGGTCCGCTGCTAGGCGGCTATTTTACCGATCACGGAACCGTGTCCATCGCCGGCCACATAGTCGAAGGCTGGCGATGGGTGTTTTATCTGAATCTGCCGATGGGTTTGGTAGCGCTGTTCATGGTCATCGCCAAGATGCCCAAGCTATCCCATGCCGCCAAGGGAAGCATCGACTACTTAGGTGCCGTGCTGATCGCGGCCGCTTGCGTACCGCTGCTGCTCGCACTGACTTTCGGCGGCCAAAAATATGCCTGGGACTCTCCGGTCGTTCTTGGATTGCTGGCCATGTTTGTCATTTGCACGATTCTGTTCGTGATTGTGGAAAAGAGGGTGAAAGACCCGATCATTCATTTGGAGTTGTTCAGCAACAAAGTGTTCGCCTGGGCCAACACCGCGGGATTCTTTTCATCGATGTCCTTCTTGAGCGTGGTGGCGTTCCTGCCCTTGTTCATGCAGCTGGGGCAGGGCGTCCAGGCCACCACAAGCGGGCTGTCGACGCTGCCTCTGATGTTGGGATTGATCGTCGCTGCGACGATAAGCGGGCGGCTGGTCACCCGCACCGGCCGCTACAAGCCTTTCATGCTGTTCGGCATGTCAGTGCTGCTCATTGCGACATTCTTGATGAGCCAGATGACCCACCACACGACGCGGCTTGATCTTGGCTGGCGCATGGCGCTTCTCGGTATCGGACTGGGACCGCTGCAGAGCTTGTACGGCGTTGCAATTCAGAACGCCGTGCCGATGAATCGAATCGGCGTGGTAACCAGCGCCAATCAGTTTTTTCGCCAGATCGGCTCCACGGTGGGCGTGGCGATATTCGGGACACTACTGACCAACAACCTCAATACCAAGCTCACGGCTTGGGCCGCTTCCGCGGGTCTGCCGTCCATGAATCTGTCGAAGTTGCGCAGTCTATCGGTCGACGCGCAAATTCATTCCGGCGTGATGGATCTTCCTGAAGCGATCCGCGTCCTGATTGCGGATTCGGTGACGCACGTGATCCTCTTGAGCATCATCGTCGTGATCATCGCGCTGACCGCCACCCTGATGATCCCGGAACTGCCGATGCGTGAGAGACCCAAAATTCCGCCTAAGGACGCCGTACCCGACGACGCGCATGTATAGAAGTCACTCCTACTTGGGCGCCGCGATCGCGGGAATCATTTCCTGGAAATTTCCGCTGTAGAACTTGTTCTTGGCTTCTTCCGAAATGCCCTGAAGGGTGCGTTCGAAACGGCCGATGGGATCATCGGTGCCTTCGGGGTGCGGGTAGTCGCTGGAGAACATGAAGAGCCCCGCGCCCGCATCGCGGATCAGCCGGCCGACATCTTCCCCGGGGAACGGCGTGAACTTCACCGCGCGGCGGATGTATTCCGATGCTTTCAGCGGCAGCGCTTCGACCGATTGGTCGGTGCGCTTGAAGATCCTTTGGCTAAGATCAAGGCTGCGTAAATACTCCGGCACCCAGCCGGCGCCGAGTTCGATCACGCCACCGCGCAATCGCGGAAAGCGCTCAAATACCCCATCGAAAACCAATGCGGTCAGAAATTGCTGTGGGCCTATGGACAGCAGCATGAAGTCCCGAACGCGGAGGTTTTCGCCGCCTTCTGCGCCGGTGATGTCTTTCGGGCGCGGTTTGCCGTTATTCTCGTAGGATGCGATTTTGGTAGGACTATTCGGGCCGACATGCAGCAGAAACGGCAGGTCCAGATCGCAAAACGCCTGCCACACCACGTCAAATTCAGGGTGCCCCGGCGACTTGTCCCCCACGGGCATGCCGGGAATCCAGAACGCGCCGCAACCCAGCCGCACTCCCTCCGACATTTCCGCCACGCATCGCCTTGGATCCGCCAAAGATAGCTGGCCGGCGGCGATGAGGCGCGGGTCTTTGCTGCAGAATGCCGCCATCGCGCGATTGTGGGCGCGAATCCCGCCATAACGCACGTCCATGTCATCGTGATGCAAGTACTGTGAAGCGGAGAAAGTCGAGAATACCAATTGCCTCTTGAAGCCAAGATCATCGAGGGCGGCTTTTCTTTCGGCGGCATCGAACGCACCGGGGGCGTTCCATCCCTTCTGGCCCTTGACGACATCGATGGCCGCGGTGCCAAGTGAGGCGCGCTCCTTCTGCTTTACAACGGCCTCCTGGATGATCTCGAAGCTTTTGGTGCCCGATTTCAGCAAGCTCATTTCGGGCAACTTTGCACGAATGTCTACATCGGTAAAGTTGGCGATCCAGTCCCTCGTTTCCATGATGTGGCTGTCGGCATCGCAGTAGAAGCGATTCGTGGCGTAGGTCATGGGCACTCCCGCAGTCGGCCTTATTAGACCCAACTTATAATTAAGCGTTCATCAAGTCAAGAAAGGGCTTTCGTCCTCCTACGGGTCTTGGCCGCCTTGCGCTTGCCGTACTTCAATTGCAAGGCATTGTTGCCGCCGATGATCAAATCGCTCCATATCTCCGCTGCCCGGTGCGCGGCGATGCCGCTGCTGCGCAACGCACGCACCGACAATATCGGTGCGTTGACTGTCATGATCGAGCACACCCGCGCGACGTCGCGAGGGAAGCCGTATACCTCCATGCATCGCTTCGTGAAATAGTCGATCATGACGCCGCGTTCGTCGCGGTCCTGGCGTTTTGCCAGGCCGGCAATCGAGCGATCGCTCGCCAGCAATCGCATAATCGGCCCGCGCTCATACAAATATTCCAACGAGCGTAGATTGGAGCGATGGACGACATCTTCGTAAGCGGCATTCTTCGGCAAATCATTCAGGCCGCGGCGGCGCAAAAAGCGATACTCGCGTTCGACCAGCGACTTGAACAAATCCGCGAGTTTGGGGAAGTATTTATAGATGAGCGGCTTGCTGATGCGCGCCTCGACGGCGACAACCTCGAGCGTGCAACTGGACAGGCCACGGCTGACAATGAGCGCCACCGCGCTGTCCATGATTTGCTCACGCCGCTTGTCGGGCGACATGCGCTGAGCGCGCTTCTTTACGGGCATGGACTCGATCTCCCTGGCAATCCGTTTTTATTGTGGAGTTATTCTACGCCAGTCGGTGCACAGTAAATGCTAACAAAAGACCAATAATGCTAATCATTGCCTGTTGCAGGGGGCGCACTGCGGGCAGCTAATAACAGCCGCGCTTGGGCTTTAAGATCGAGCGCCTCCAAAAAGCACTGCACAAGCAAGGGAGATAGGGATGAAAAAGCCAATAGAGATCGCTTCCGTCCTGCTATTTTCAGCCGCATTAGCGTTGCCCGGTACCGCGCTGTCGCAGACGGATCCCGGCGTTCGACCCGGCGCAATCAATGGACAAGCCGGTGCCACTCAGAGTGATCCGCTTCCCCTCCCGTCGGTCGGTTCGAACAGCCCAACGGGCGTTCTTGAATTCTTCGACAACGGACTCGGCCGATTCCAAGAGCAGGAAGTCGTTTCAGGCGGCGCGAACAACGGCCTGGGGCCGCGGTTCAACTTTAACAGTTGTTCCGGATGCCATGCCCAGCCGGCAGTTGGCGGAAGTGGCTCTGCCAATAATCCGCAATTTCAGGTGATCAGCCAAGGTATTGCATCGGGCTCTACCAATACGCTTCCGTCGTTTATCACGGCACACGGCCCGACGCGGGAAGCGCGTTTCCCGTTTTTCACGAACGCCAACGGCACTCCGAATACAAACGCGCCGAACGGCGGCGTGGAGGACCTCTTCACGGTGTCTGGCAGGTCCGATGCGGGTGCTTGCAACTTGCAGCAGCCCAACTTCCAGCAGGCTCAACAGAACAACAACATCATTTTTCGAATACCGACGCCCACATTCGGTTCGGGCCTGATAGAGAATATCGATGACTCAACGCTGTTAGCGAACCAGGCGGCGCAGGCCGGCAACAATCTTGGCATCGGCGGGGCCTTCAATCGCAACGGCAACGATGGAACGATCGCCCGGTTTGGATGGAAAGCGCAGAACAAGTCTTTGCTGCTCTTCGCCGGCGAGGCCTACAACGTTGAAATGGGCATCACCAACGAGCTCTTCGGTCAGGAGCGGCCGCTCCCAGAGGAGGAGCAGCACGCCGGATTGCCGGCCAGTTGCCTGAATCTTTCAGGGCACGGTTACCCGGAGGATGCGACCAATTTCACCGTGGCATCGAACTCCGATCAGGCAGCCCAGAACGCGCAAGTGCCTGCGGATATCGTGCTGTTTGCGGAGTTCATGCGCCTGCTTGCGCCGCCCGTGCAGTCGACGAGCACGCCCGGTGGCGCGCAATCGATCTCGAATGGCTTTGCGTTGTTCAAGGAGATCGGCTGTTCGACTTGCCACACCCCAGCGATCCGCTCCACCCAGCCATCCAACATCACCGCCTCGCTGGGCAATTCGACGGCAAGAGCTTTTTCGGATTTTGAGATCCATCACATGGGCACCAAGCTGGCGGACAACGTTTCTCAGGGCGGCGCGGGCGGGGATCAATTCCGTTCCGCGCCCTTGTGGGGCCTCGGCCAACGAATCTTTTTCTTGCATGACGGCCGCACGACCAATCTTCTGGTTGCCATTGAAGATCACAGCAGCAACGGTTCAGAAGCCACCCAAGTGGAGGAAAATTTCGATTCCCTGTCGTCCGGCCAGCGACAGGACATCCTAAACTTTCTGCGCTCGTTGTAATTGGTTGCGGCGTTATGCACGTGATTTCGCAGTTAGCGCGGCTTTCGCCCGTACTGGCGTCATGCATGTTACTGAGTGCGATGGTGCATGGTGCCCCGGCGGGCGGTCCCATTCCGGCAGGGGTCATACTGGTGAAAGGGGCCTGGCCGAGCGCAACCGGTTCGCCGCTTCCCCTGCCGGAGGATGGCAGCATCGCCAATAACGCCTATGACAGCGCGTACTTTGGCTTGGCCTATCCCATAAGCCGGGATTGGACCCAGCGCTACGAAGGTCCGCCACCCTCCGACAGCGGCTACTACGTGCTGGCGCAGATTGAGCCATCCAATCCCTCCGGCACGTCTCGAGGCCGTGTTCTTATCGCCGCTCAGGACATGTTCTTCACGCTGGCGCCCGCCAGTAACGCGCTGGAACTGGTCAATTACTATAAGGATCACTTGGGCGATGGATACAGAGTGGAGGGGTCACCGACTACGCTAAGCATTGCCAATCATGATTTTGTTCGACTTGACTACCTATCGTCCGCGGCCGGATTGCACTGGCATGTGCTCGCGACGGAAATACGCTGCCATGTGGTGCAGTTTGTATTCACCGGCCATAGCGCCGAAGCAATGGAACGTCTCATCCAGAACATCAACGCTGTGACTCTACCCGACGAAACTCGCTACCCGGTGTGCGTGAAAAATTATGCAACCGCCGAAAATCTGATCGAGCGGGATGATCCGGTTTTTACGGAACTGCGATTCAATCCGGTCCCGGTGCGAATCGTCATAGATCGGGAGGGCAAGGTTAAGCACGTCCATTTCCTCAGCGCCTTTCCCGAGCAAGCTCGGAGCATTTCAGACGCACTTTCTCGATGGCGATTCAAGCCCTACCAGTCGAACGGCGAGCCTGTCGAAGTTGAAACCGGCCTCATGTTCGGCCGGTTGCCGCGACCCAACATTTCGACTCCTCATTAACGCCTGTCGCCTGCGGACGACAACTGCATCCCGCGCGCATCCCGGTGTAGTTTGCGTCCACCTGGAGAACGTCAATGAAGCGCAAATTGAACATATCACGCGATGCAGCCATCTCGCTTCTGTTGCTGAAGGATCCGACCTTGGAAAGGCGCGTGCTGAGAGTTGTGGAAATGGTCGAATCGGGCGGTACTTTTTCGATTCGCCAGCTTGCCGCGGAATTTCGCCTCAGCCCGGCGTACCTGCAGCGGCTGTTCAAGCATGAAACCGGCATCTGCATGGGCGAGTGGCTGATCGAGCAACGCCTGCAGCGGGCAGCGTACTTACTCTCGAACAGCTATCTCAGCATAAAAGAAATTACGCATGCGGTTGGCTACGAGCACACCTCGAGTTTTATCCGGGCATTCGAGCGACGATTTCTTCAGGCACCCGCGCGCTATCGAAAGCAGAACGACAAGAGCAATTGCCGCTCGGAATACGTAAAGCGTGTCGTGGCGGCGTGACAATCTTCGCCCGCAGCTAGAACTGGTCATCCACGACGCCGCGGTCCGCTGTGACGTATAATTGCGGCACGCTACCCTCTTCGGATGACGAACTTGAAGTGCAGAAATCGATTGCTCGCAGCCGCCTTTGCCCTGACGTTGAGCGGATATTTGAACGCCGCAGCGGCCGAATTCGGGCCTACCAATCCATTCTACGCGCCGAGCACCCTGCCGTTCGGCGCGCCGCCGTTCGACCGGATCAAGGATGGGGACTATCAACCGGCAATGGAGGCCGGGATGGCGCAGGAGCTCGCCGAGATCAGCGCGATCGCTAACGACCCGGCGGTCCCCACCTTCGAAAACACTTTCGCGGCGCTGGAGCGCAGCGGGCGGCTGCTGGCGAGGGTCTCGGCTGCATTCAACGGTGTCAGCGAAGCGAACACCAATCCTGTTTTGCAGAAGGCGAAGACCGCCCTGGCACCGCAGCTTGCCGCGCATCAGGACGCGATCCATTTGAACAAGAAGCTGTTTGAGCGGGTCGCGGCGGTTTACAGGCGGCGCGCATCGCTCAAGCTCGATCCCGAGTCACTGCGGCTGGTCGAGCGAGAGTATGACCAGTTCGTTCACTCGGGTGCGAACCTTTCTGATCACGATAAGGAGCAGCTCAAAAAACTCAACCAAGAGGCTTCGTCACTGTCGGATGCTTTCTCCCAAAAACTGCTCGACGCGACCAAGTCGGGTGCGTACGTGACGGCGGATAAAACCGCTCTTGCAGGTCTTGGTGATGCGCAACTGGCCGCGGCCGCACAAGCGGCAATGAGCCGAAACGCCAAGGGCTACCTGGTTCCGCTGCAGAACACCACGCAACAACCGGTGCTCGCATCCTTGAGTAACCGCGCCACCCGCGAAACGATATTCGGCAATTCCTGGAGCCGTGCTGAGCGCGGTGACGCGAACGATACGCGGCAGATCATCGCGCGTTTGGCTCAGCTAAGAGCCCAGCGTGCCCGGCTGCTTGGATTTCCGAGCCACGCTGCGTGGAAGCTCGAAGACCAGATGGCAAAAACTCCAGAAGCTGCGCTTCAATTCATGGATGCGCTGGTACCCGTGGCGACCGCCAAGGCGGCCAGCGAGGGTAAGGACATTCAGGAAGTGATCGATGCGCAGCACGGATCGTTTGCACTCGAGCCGTGGGATTGGGATTTCTATGGCGAACAAGTGCGCAAAGCGAAATATGATCTGAACGATGCAGAGATCAAACCGTATTTTGAGCTCGGCGCGGTACTCGAAAACGGCGTTTTCTTCGCGGCGAATCAGCTGTATGGAATTACTTTCAAGGAAAGAAAGGATATCCCGGTGTATGAGGCCGATGTGCGTGTCTTTGAGGTCACCGACGTCAACGGCAAGCCGTTGGCGCTTTTTTATTGCGACTACTTCAAGCGTGACAACAAGAATGGCGGTGCTTGGATGTCCGAATTTGTCGGCCAGTCCAAGCTCCTCGGCACCTTGCCGGTCGTTTACAACGTCGCAAATCTGCCGAAACCTGCGCCGGGCGAACCCGCACTCATCAGCTTCGAGGATGTCACGACGATGTTTCACGAGTTCGGTCACGCGCTGCACGGAATGTTTGCCGACACGCGCTATCCAACTCTCTCAGGCACCTCGACGGCGCGCGATTTTGTCGAATTTCCATCCCAGTTCAATGAGCATTGGGCGATCTATCCTGCGGTGTTCAATCACTACGCCAAGCACTACAAGACCGGCGCCGCGATGCCTGCGGTACTGGTGGAAAAGATCAAGAAGGCGAACAATTTTGCCGAAGGGTATGCGCTCACCGAGCTATTGGCGGCAGCCGAGCTTGATATGCAATGGCATGCGCTCAACGCTGACGCTCCGTTGCAAAATCCGGATGATTTCGAAAAGCAGGCGCTGGCGAAAACACATTTGGAGCTGCAGGCGGTGCCGCCGCGCTACCGGTCCAGCTATTTCAGTCACATCTGGGATAGCGGGTATTCGGCCGGTTATTACGCTTATTTGTGGACGCAGATGCTGGATGATGATGCCTACCAGTGGTTCGACGATCATGGCGGCTTGACGCGCGCGAACGGCGAGCGTTTCCGCCGAATGATTCTATCGCGGGGCAATACTCAAGATCTCTCGGCCATGTACATTGCATGGCGCGGCAAGGCCCCGAGCATCGATGCCATGATGAAGTATCGAGGCCTGACCGCAACCCAGTAGCCGCGATGCGACAGCGTCGGGCAATCACTGCCCGACGCTTGCGAATCCCTTGCCTTGCGCAACCAATTGCTCGAGCAGCGGCGACACCTTGAGCCACTCACCGCCTGTCTCGGCGCTGTATTTTTTGAGTCTTTCCAATGCCGTTTTCAGGCCGACTTCGTTTTCGGCCCAAAACATCGGGCCACCGCGATAGGCAGGGAAGCCGTACCCATAGAGGTACACGATGTCGATGTCGCTGGAGCGATACGCCACCCCTTCGCTCAATACCTCGCAGCCCACGTTCATCAGCGCCAAAAAGCAGCGCTCCACGATTTCCTCGTCCGTGAATTTCCGGCGTGTAATCCCATATTCCTTCGAAACCTTTTCGATGATGCCGGCTACCACGGCGGAAGGCCGAGGCGTTCGATCGCCCGGCGCATAGTCGTAGTACCCCGCCTGGGTCTTTTGGCCCATTCGGCCCATTTCCACCAGAAGGTCCGCCGAGCGCGACACCCGTCCATCAAAGGTTTTTGGATCGCGATCCTTTCGCGACTTGTAACCGACATCAAGCCCCGCCAGATCGCCCATCTGCAATACGCCCATCGGCATGCCGAAATTGCGCAAGGCTGCGTCAACTTGTTCCGGCATGGCGCCTTCGAGCACCATCAACGATGCCTGATACGCGTAGCCGCCCAGCATGCGATTGCCGATGAAGCCGTCGCGATTGCCGGCCACCACGCCGACTTTATTGATGCGCTTGGCGATATCGACGACCGTCACCAGAACGTCCTGCGCGGTTTTCGCGCCGCGAACGATTTCCAACAATCGCATCACATTGGCAGGGGAGAAGAAGTGCATGCCCACGACGTCGCTTGGACGCGATGTCGAGTCGGCGATTTCGTCGATGGAAAGGTATGAGGTGTTGGACGCCAGAATCGCACCCTTCTTGGCGACCTTGTCGAGCTTGCCGAATACGTCTTTCTTGACCGCCATGGTTTCGAACACGGCTTCGATGATCAGATCCGCCTGGGTCAGATCCGCGTAGGACAGCGTGGGCTTCAAAAGCCCCATGCGCTGCTGAACTTGTTCCAGCGTGAGCTTGCCCTTCGATGCCGTGTTTTCGTAGTTCTTGCGAATCACGCCGATACCGCGGTCGAGTGCTTCCTGGGTCATTTCGAGCAATGTCACGGGAATGCCGACATTCAAGAAATTCATGGCGATGCCGCCGCCCATGGTGCCGGCGCCGATGATTGCCACTGACTTGACGTCGCGCTTCGTGACGGCCTTGTCGAGATTCGGCACGTTGGCCGCCTTGCGCTCGGCGAAAAAAACATGCTGCATTGCCTTGGACTGGCTATTTTGGGCACACTGCAGAAACAATTCCCGCTCGCGCGCCATGCCTTTCTCGAAGGGCAGCGTGGCCGCCGCTTCCAAGGCATCGACGATGCGTTGCGGCGCGAATAGGTTTTTCTTTTCCTTGGCGACGCGCTTGCGGGCTTCTTCGAAAAAGCCCGCCTGAAGTGTGGCCGCATCGACATTGATATCGCGGACCTTGCGCAAAGGCGCCCGCTGGGCGGCAAGGTCTTTCGCATAGGCAATACTGCCCTCGAGCAAATCTCCCTCGATGATCTTATCGATCACTCCCCCTTTGGCGGCCTGCGCGGCCGGAATCGGATCGCCGGATACGATCATGCCAAGCGCGGCTTCGACACCAATCAGCCGCGGCAAACGCTGCGTGCCGCCTGCACCGGGCAGTAATCCAAGTTTGACTTCCGGGAGTCCGATTTTGGCGCTCGCATTGGCCACACGATAGTGGCAGGCGAGGGCGACCTCGAGGCCGCCTCCGAACGCCGTGCCATGAATGGCAGCGACAATGGGCTTGGCGGAATTCTCCACCGCCTTGATCGCATCGTGCAGGCCGGGCGACAACGGCGGCTTGCCGAATTCGGTGATGTCGGCACCCGCCATGAAAGTTCGGCCCTCGCATGCGAGTACACCGATTTTAATCTCAGGGTCCTGCGCAAGCTTGGTTACGCCGTCTATCATCGCCGTGCGAACGCCAACGCTGATGGCATTCACCGGCGGATTGTTGATCCAGATGATTCCGACATCGCCACGCTTTTCGAATCTGCCTTGCATGTGTTACTCCAGGGGAAGGGGCGAAGCTTACCAAAGCGGCCGCGTCGGGTGCACCTTGACGTGTGCACCTTGACGTGTGCTACCGGCCGACTCGTCGCCCACCATCGACCAGATGCACTTCACCGGTCGTCTTTGAGGCAATGGCGCCCAAGTAGTAAACGGTTTCGGCCACGTCCTCGGGAGTCACCATCGTGCTGAGTGCCGATGTCGACTCGTAGTTGCGCAGCATGGCCTCGAAGCGCTCGGGTCCCAGACCGTTCCTGAGCCAGGGTGAATCGACCATTCCGGGCGCGACCACGTTTACCCTGATTTGCGGTCCCAATACCCTTGCCAAGACCAATGTCAGCGCGTTCAGGGCGCCTTTGGATGCGATATAGGCAATACTCGAACCGCCGCCTATCAAAGGGGCAATGGACGATACGTTGACGACCGCACTGCCTACGTTGTCACGCAACAGCTGCGCGAACGCGCGAGTCATTTGAAAAGGTCCAATCACATTGACGGCATAGATCTTTTGAAAATCGGCGGCATCGAGTCCATCCAGATCCTTCAAGTCGACGAATTTCGTGGTGCCGGCGTTGTTCACCAGCGTATCGCAGCGTCCAAAGTGTTCCTTGACACGCTTCGCCACTTGCACGCATTGCGCATCATCGGATACGTCGGCCCGCTCGATGAGCACATCGGCACCGTGGCTTTTGCAAATCGCTGCTACTTTTTCGGCTGGCTTTGGGTCCTTTGAATAATTCACGCACACATCCCAGCCGCGCTGGGCAAATAAAATCGCGCTCGCTGCGCCGATGCCGGACGATGAACCTGTTACTACGCATACTTTTTTCGTCATATGAACCTCGACAATCTTAAGGCGCCGGCCGCCGCCCGGCATACTAATAGTGGCATGCTCTCGTGCACGGGTACACGCAAGTTGTTTGACTGAACCAAGCCTCGCGTCGCACACTGCTCTTTTGCGCAAGGCCACGCATCGTTGGTCAGCGCTGCAGGGAGTAGGTATGAAGTCGTCGATTCGTTCAGTGATCATGGCAATCGCGGCCATCGCGCCGCTGGCAATATCAGCCCCGGCACCGGCACCGGCACCGGCACCTGCGCAGGCGCAATCCGCCCCGGCCGCGGCAGCGCCAAAACCGGTACAGGCCAGACCGCGGTTCATGCCGCAGTTGACACCCGAGCAGATCGCGGCGTTGCCGAAGTGGACGGAAATGACCATGACTACGCGCGATGGCGTGAAGCTGGCGGGGAACGTCTTCCTGCCCACAGGCGGGGGGCCCTTTCCGGTCGTGCTGTCGCGAACGCCCTACCTGAAGGACGCGCTGGGCGATTTAGCCGGCTATTCTGCCAAGAAATATACCGACGTAGGCTTGGCCTTTGTCATGCAGGACGTACGCGGGAAAGGCCGCTCGGAAGGATTCTATGAGGCCTTCGCTCCGGATTTGGAAGACGGCTATGACACCGTCGAATGGGTGGCCAAACAGCCTTGGTCAAACGGCAGGGTTGGAATGGTCGGCGCCTCGGCGTTAGGGATCACCACCAATTTGGCCGCGATGGCGGCGCCGCCCCACCTGGTCGCGGCCTACGTGATCGTTGCGCCTTATGATCAGCTGCTCAACGTGTACCCCGGCGGCGTTCTTAAGGACGAAGACACGCTCGGCTGGTTGAAAGGCCAGGGCGAGACGCAGGCGCAGCTGGATGCAGTCAGCGGCGGCGCCGCCAATTCTGCATTCTGGAACGAGCATGCGATGACCACGCAGCGCAAGTTCATCCGCATCCCCATGTATAACCAAGGCGCCTGGTACGACATCTTCAACGATGGCAATGTCGAGAACTTTCGCTGGCTGCAGAACTTCGGCTCCAAGGGCGCGAAGGGCAATCAGAAGCTTTACATGGTGCCGGCGGGCCACGGCGGCTTAGGCGCCGAGAAGAGCGATGTCGAATACAACCAGCCGGGTGCGACCGTGCCGGCGACCGAGGAGATGCGTTGGTGGGAATATTGGCTGAAGGGCACCGACAACGGCATCATGAAAGAGCCGCCGGTCACGCTGTTCATGATGGCGTCGGGACGCAAGGGTCACCCTTCCGCCGCGAGTCACGTATTCAAGTCGCCCAATTGGCCGCCGGCCAATCATCCGACCGCATACTATTTGAGCGGTGACATGCATCTGTCGACCAAATTGCCTACTGCAACGGATGCAAAGATCAGCTACAAGTTCGACCCGGCGAATCCGGTCAAGACCTACGGGGGCTCGAATCTGCTGCAGACCGCAGGTCCGCTTGATCAGCGGCCGATAGGTCAGCGCCAGGACTATCTACGCTTCGAGACACCGGTTCTCAACCAAGACGTCGCGATCGCCGGCCACGTCGACATGACGCTGTGGGCCGCGACCGATGGGCGCGACACTGATTTTATGGTGAAGCTCGTCGACGTTTATCCTGACGGATACGAGCAAATCATCCTCGATAATCCCATTCGCACGCGCTACCGGCATGGTCGGGATCCCGACGATGTGGCACTGATGACCCCGGACAAGCCTGAAGAGCTGCACATCGACCTGTGGAACACCGCGTTCACGTTCGAAAAGGGTCACAAGATTCAAGTGACGGTCACCTCGTCGAACGCCACCAAATTCGAAATCAATCCGAACACGGGCGAACCGTTCGGTGTGGCGACGAGTACCGCGCCGCGGGTGGCGACGAACACCATCTATTTCGACAAGCGCCATCCCTCGGCGATGATTCTGCCGGTGCTTAAGCCTGCGCCTTGATGGCGGCCTGCTGACTCGTGCCTGCCGGTTCGATGATGCGGGCGTCGATGCGGTGCGCGTACAGCAGTTCTACTTCACTCGCACGCCGCTGCATCACCAGCCGCTGATTGATGGAGCGCTTGTCGGTGATCTCGCCGGCTTCGGGCGAGGGCGGATCCTTCAAAATCAGCAGCCGCGCGATCGTGTCGGCGCTGCCTTGACGAGCGCGATTGAACGCCGCCAGCTTTTCGGCAAGGCCGGTGCGTGAGCGCTCGTCATCGGCTACGGTCAGCCAGACCAGCGCGCCAAGCCATGGATGATCGGGAGCGCATATCACCGCGTCACTCACATAGGGTTGCAAAGCCTCAACCAGGTCACGGCGCACAATGCTCGCCTGGACCCACGTTCCGGACAGCAACTTGAAATCCTCAGCGGTGCGCCCCGCGAACTCGAGCCCTTCGATGGGCCGTTGCGGGTCAACCCAGCGAACCGCGTCGCCGGTTCTGAAATAGCCTTCTTCGTCAAAAGCCGCGGCATTCAGTGCGTCGGCCTTGTAGTAGCCGCTCATGATGTGCGGACCTTTGATTCGCAATTCCAGCCGATCGCCGGTGGGCACCAGTTTCAGCGTCACGCCGGGCTGCGGGAGTCCAAGCAGGCCGGTGCGTACCGTGTTCCAGTACACCGCGACGCCGGTTGCGGTCGTCTCCGTCATTCCCCAACCTGTGCCGAACGGCAGCTGCTCGCCGATCTCCTGGACGGCCACTCGTTGCATGCGTTCCCAGATGGGCTGGGGCAGCAATGCACCGCCATATCCGAGCGCGCGCATATTCTTGAAAAACTTTTGCCGCAGATCCGCATCGCGCTCCAGCGCCGCCGCGAGCGCTCCAAAGGCCGCAGGCACGCAGCCAAAACTGGTCGGCGAGATTTCCCTCAAGTTCTCGATGGTGGCATCGAATAGGCCGGGCACGGGGCGGCCGGTATCGATGTACAGCGTCCCGGCCACCGCGAGCACGCTGTTGAATTGTGCGTTGCCGCCAAATGCGTGATGCCACGGGAGCCAATCGACGATCGTATGCGTTCGCTCGGGGTCGAAGGGTTCACCGACCAAACGAATCATCTGGACCGAGCCGGCAATATTGCCGTGCGAATTGATGACGCCTTTGGGGCGGCCGGTTGATCCGGAGGTGAGCAAAATCTTGGCGATCGTGTCGTCCCCGATCAACAATCGGCGCGCCGCAACCGCCGCCTCATCGACGTCTCGCAGGAGTGCGGAAAACTGTTGACCGGCAACCGTCTGCCGCCCAGGGGCTTTGACATATTCGAGCGCGGCGGCATAGCGAGCCGCGTCGCCGGCGTACACCAATGCCGGCTCGGTCAATTCCACTGCGTATCCTAAGCGGGAAAGGTCATTGCCGAACGAGTAAGTAGGCGACACCGGAACCACCGCGACGCCCGCTCGCATCGCACCGAGCATCAGCAGCGCGTGCTCGATGGAGTTCTCCGACAAGATCATGACCGGCGCGCTTTGCGGGCCTAACCCTGCGCGAATGAGCCAGGTCGCAACCGCAGCGGTATCACGCGAGGCCTGTGCGTACGTCAATCTGCGCCACTGCTTGGAGGCGTCCCGCTCGGCCAGGAAGGTTGTACTCGGGCGCAGCTCGGCGGCGCGAGCCAGATAGTCGATGAGCGAGGGCAAGCCCGGCTCGTACTTCAGGCCGCAGCCTACATACACGATACCGTCAGCGGCACGTCGCACATCGACGCATGGTTCAGGGCGATCGAGCCTGCGCATCGGATATTCATGCAAGGGTCTGTCCAGCATCTTCGCCCCCGTTCTTCTGCAGCGTTTAGTTTCGGCCGAACAGCCTCGGAATGGAAGCGGGGACAGGCTCCTGATGTCGACAATTACGGCTGCGGCGGCTACGATCGGGCGAAGAGCGGGGGGAATGATAAATGCAATGGACCAAAAGCCAAAAGAATGTCGTGGTAGCCGCTTATCTCGGCTGGACACTGGACGCCTTCGATTTCTTCCTCATGGTCTTCATGTTCAAG
>Ga0209624_10001014_pt1 | contig 23419 bp, 20 predicted proteins | sample JacPinW_OM2H0_O1_FD_188565 | JGI IMG/M metagenome (GOLD analysis project Ga0209624, IMG submission 188565) | Forest soil microbial communities from Algoma, Ontario, Canada - Jack Pine, Ontario site 1_JW_OM2H0_O1 (SPAdes) (version 2) | ecosystem: Environmental > Terrestrial > Soil > Boreal...
AAGGATCACGCCCACCCCGTACACCCCAACGACCACGTCAACATGGGGCAGTCCTCCAACGATGTGTTCCCGTCGGCCGTCCACCTAGCCGCGCTGGACGTCGCGCAGAACGAGCTGCTGCCGGCGCTGAAACAGCTCGAGCGCTCCTTTGCAAAGAAGGCCAAAAGCTTCAGCAACGTCGTCAAGGCGGGACGCACCCACCTGATGGACGCCGTACCCGTCACACTCGGTCAGGAGTTTGCCGGCTACGCCGCCCAGATGACACTGGCACAGGAGCGCGTGCAGGCCGCGCTCGTGCACGTCGGGCAGATCCCGCTCGGCGGCACCGCCACGGGGACCGGCTTGAACACTCACCCGCGCTTCGCCGAGAAGGTTCGCGCGCGGCTGAAGAAGGAATCCGGTCTCAAACAGATCGCGCCACCGCTCGACCCGTTCGAGGCGCAGGCCAACCGCGACGCGCTCGTGGAGCTCTCCGGCGCCCTAAAGGTCATCGCCGTGTCGCTCACCAAGATCGCAAGCGACCTCGCGTTGATGGGCTCCGGCCCGCGCACCGGGATCGGCGAGATCTTCCTGCCCGAGTTGCAGAAGGGCTCATCGATCATGCCCGGCAAGGTGAACCCCGTGATGCCAGAGGTCGTGCTGCAGGTGAGCGCCCAGGTGATCGGCAATGACACTGCCATCACCATTGGGGGCATGCAGGGCCAGTTCGAGCTCAACGTTCGCATCCCACTGATTGCACGCAACCTGCTGCAGTCACTGCGCCTGCTGTCGTGCGCCGCTCGCGCGTTCTCGGAGAAATGCATCGACGGCATCGAGGTCAACAAGGCCGGCACCGCGGCGTCTGCCGGAGGTACCCTCGCGGTGGCCACCGCGCTCAACAGCGCCATCGGCTACGACAAGGGCGCCGCCATCGTCAAGAAGGCCACCGACTCCGGGCGCCCGCTACGCGAGGTCGCGCTCGAGGAAGGTGTTGAGGCCGAGTTGTTTGATCACACAATCGATCTGCGCAAGATCGCCCGAGGTAATCGCTCTTAGTACCACGCCCTCTAGTTCAGGAGAGAAACATGGACGCACGCTGATTTGCCCCGAATAGGGGCAATTCGCCTGTCCTCTCGCTGCCGTCAAGGCGCCGCTGGTAGCTTGCAGCCAGTACCATGAGTGAGCAAGCGGTCTACACGGCGGATTACTACCAGTGGCACCGGTACCCCGGTTACTGGGCCGACGTCACGCACCACTTCCCGCCAAACGCTGAGCTGCTGGACATCGGCTGCGGCATTGGCTGGCTGGCCGAGTTCTTTTGCTGTTATACCGGTATCGACGGCTCTGCCGATGCCGTCAGGATCGCATCCGAGCTCGGCAGAAACGTGGTCAAAGGCAATATCGAAGAGTCGCTCCCATTCGCCGACGAGAGCTTCGATGCAATCATCATCAAGGACGTGCTCGAGCACGTCGCCGACCCCGGCGCGCTCGTCGCTGAGGCACTGCGTGTGCTACGGCCTGGAGGGGTCGCGTTTGCCTCATCGCCGGATGCTCAGCGATGGGTGTGGGACGACTACACCCATCGTCGGCCCTTCACCAGGAAAAGCTTTCGCTTGCTGTTTGCCGACCAGGGCTTCGACGTGCAACAGGCAAGCTACGAGTCGGTGACCCCTGGTGTGGGTGTCATCTCTGCCCGCACGCGTCGCAAACGCCGTCCCCGAGTCTTCGCCGCTCTGGCGCTCATGCCGTTCCATCGCCGCAACGTGTGGGTGCTGGCCCGTCGCTCGTCCTGACGGCACGCGTCCACGACCTGGCCCTCGGCACGCGTCGATCCGTAAACTACACATTCTCAGACGGCTGATGCGCGACGATCGTCCGCGCGAACAACGACCAGGATCGGACCATCATTTCCGATCGCATCACTCGCGGCGATCGCGGGTTGTAGACGGGTGGTGAGCCATGCGGCATGACTATCGGATGGGAAAACGGCTGTTGGGCGCGCTCGCCGCGGTCGCGCTGCTTGCTGGCACGGCCGCAGCGGTACTGGTGTTGGCCGTCGGCGCTGGCGCGCACACGAGCGGCCCGCAGGCCACTGGCGGCGGCACGCAGACGGCCGGTCATAGCCAAGGGACTGGCGCTCGCCAGAAAAGCAGCGCCAGCCAGACGACGGCCATCGCCTGCGGCAAGGCCGCCCCAGAAACGCTCGCCCAGACAGTCGGGTGGGTCGCCCGGCGTATCTACATCGGTGAGGTCCACAGCTCCGAGACAATCAAGGACCGCCTGCAGGTGGAAACCTACCTGCCGCTGCTGCACGCGATGGCCAACGGCGACAGGGCGGCCATAAAGACGGCCGTCACGAGTCTCGTCTACGCGCACACCCACATCGTGCGCCTGCGCGTGCTCACCGGCAAGAAGCTGCTCGCCGACGTCGGTGGCCCCTACATCCTCGCGCCGCTGTCGGGCACACTCAGCCTGCGCGGCCACATCGTCGGGCACTACGTCATGTCCGTCCAAGACGACGTCGGCTACGTCAAGATCGAGACGCATTTCATCGGCGCTCCAGTCGTGTTACGCACGGGTGCCAAGAACGTGCCCATCGAAGGTCTCGTCACACCCGGGCCTGTGAAGATCCCCGAACACGGTCCCGTCACCTACAAACACGTCATTTACCAGGCGTATTCGTTCGAAGCCAATCGCTTCCCCAGCGGGCCACTGCACATCTCCGTGCTCGTGCCGCTGCCCGCGGGCCTCGCCGAAAAGCCATGCTCTGCGATCAAGAGCTCAGAGCTTGCTGTCGTCGCCCGGCGCATATCCGGGCGGCTGTCGCTCTCGCCCGCAAACTTCCAAACATACGTCGACCTCGTCCACACCGACACCAACGGTCTGCTCTACGTGCGCGCCGGGTCGCACCAGCTTGCCGGCAGTACCAGCTCTGGCCCCGCCAAGCTGCCCTCGCACGGCACCGTCAGCTACCGCGGCCGCAACTACGAAGTGTTCTCGTTCTCCGCGCCCTCAAGCGTGGGCAAGGTGCGCATCTACGCGCTGTTCGCGCAGTAGGCGGGTTATTCCGCCGGCAGCGCTTTGAACAACCGCGCCACCGTACTCACCACACCCGGCTTCGGCCGGCCGCCGTAGGTGAACAGGCCCTTCTGGTTGAGTCCTTCGATTAGTTTCAGCTTCGGCAGCACCTCTTTGATCGAGCCGCCCGAGAACGTGGGGGTGAGGGGGTAGTCGCGCAACACCCACACCATCATCGCCGTCAGGTGCGGGTCGGCCTCATACACCCCGATGTGCTCCGCCAGCAGTTTCGCCTGGTAGGCGTAGCTGCCGGGGGCGCCGGGGGGGTTCAGGTCGTTCGATTCCGCGCCGAACTCGCTCACCACCAGCACCTTGCCCGCGAACGTCCGTTCCATCGCTTCAAGGCGCTCACGCATCTTCGCCTGCACCTGGGCGGGGCTGTCCTGTGGGTAGTCATACCAACCCGAATAGTCCGTCTCAGCGATCGCGTCCGCTTCGGAATAAAGCGGACCCGCGTGCGTTGGCGGGTGATCGCCCCACACGTCCACCCCCACCATCCGCGTCGGGTCGTTCTGGTGGATCCAGCGGGAGATCGTGCGCACATACGCGACCTCCTGGCTATCGCGCCCGTTCTCCGCCACCTCATCCACCAGGTTCCACGCGAAGATCGACGGGTGTAGCTCCGCCGCCAGCACCGCCGTCTTTGCCTGCTGCTCTGCTTCCGCCAGCAGCCGCGGCGTGGTCGAATACCAGTTGGCTGCTCCTTCCACTGGGCCCACTCCCTGCCACACCAGGATCCCCGCTTCATCCAGCCGTTCCAGCAGCGCCGGGTCGAGCGGGTGCTGCGAGCGCACCACGTTCGCGCCAATCTGCTTCAGCTCGGTTATCAGCGTGTCGTCGTCCGCCGGCGAGAGCGCGTCGCCGTGCCCTTTCGCGTCCTCCTGCAGCGACGCCCCGTGCAGGCTCAGCTGCGTGCCGTTCAGATACACATGCCCGCCATGCCACGTCAGCTGACGCAGCCCCACCCGCGCCGAGTAGCTGCTCTCGCTGCCAATCGCCAAAGACAGCTGATACAGGTTGGGGCTCGTCGGCGCCCACAGCGCCGGCTCCGGGACCGTCACGGTCGTCGTGTCCGTGGCGCTCGCGTTGCGAGCCAGCATCACCGGCGGGAAGCTCACGGCGATCGTCTGGGAGCCATGCGTCAACGTGCCCTGCGGGGTCAGCAGGCGGCCCGGCCCGTAGTTGGTCACCTGTGCCGAGATCCTCACCGTCGCCTGGGTTGCCTGCGGCGAGTCCGGCGTGAGGCTTGACTGCACGGTCGGCCGCGACAGTTCGCTCTCGCCGATCGGCCGCATGTCCACCTCGCCGTCAAGCCCGCCCCAGTTAAACCACGTGCGGTGGAAACCTTCCCGCGCCTGCTGCGCCGGGTCCTTCCAATCGACCCGCACCACCACCGTGTGCTTGCCTATCGCCAGCTTCGCTCGCTCTTCGAACGGCAGATAGGAGCCGTGGTGGGAGCCCAGCCTGTGCCCGTCCACCCACACCGTCGCCAGGTAGTTCGCCGACTGGAAACTCAGCGCATACACCCCCGCCGTCGTCGCCTGGAAGCTCGTGCGATACCACGCGATTGAGCCTTCGTAGTTTTCGCCCCCCGCATGGCCCGTGTAAGGGACCGGGTTGACCACGTTCGGCACGCTCACCACGCCGCCCGTGAAGTCGCCGCGCGAATATCCCTTCCTCAGGCCACGGTTATTCGGATCCCTGCGCAGCGTCCAGCTCGTCAGCGGCATACGTCCGCCAGGGCCTTCAAAGATCACCGGCTTGCTAGCCGGCGCTTGCGCCGCCGCCGCGTGTCCTGCCAGCGCCCCGCACGCGAGCATCAGCGTCACGGCGAGCATGCAGGTGGGTTTGGTCAGGGCGCTAGTCATGGTCTGCGGGCAGTCGGCGGGGGTGTGCGGAGTCGATCATTGTTGCGGCTCGTCCGGCTTGTTCGCTTGAACAACCGTCAGGCGCGATCAGAGCGGCTCGCCGTTCGCGATCAGAGCGGCGCCCCCACGGCCGGCACGTTTGCCTCGCCCGCCGCGTTCGCCAGCAGTCCCTGTAGCAGTGCCTTCGCGCCAGCCTTGTGCAGGGGTTCGTTGAGGTTGCCGCACTTGGGCGACTGCACGCACGATGGGCAGCCGCTCGCACACGGGCACTCCGCGATCAGCCGCAGCGCATCCGCGCACAGCTCCTCGAAGCGCTGGAACGCAGTGCGTGTGATGCCAATGCCACCCGGGTGCCCGTCGTAGATGAAGATCGTCGGCACGCCTGTCTGCGGGTGGAAGTTCGTCGACAGGCCGCCGATGTCCCAGCGGTCACACATCGCGATCAGGGGCAGCACCGCGATCTGAGCGTGCTCTGTTGCATGCAGCGCGCCCAGCAGGATCTCCATCGGCACCGTTGCAGCCACCCCGAACTCCCCTAAATCTTTGTTTGAAAGCTCACTGGACAGGTCGGTGGGCAGCTCAAACCACAACGCCTGCGTGGAGAAGCTCGTGGGGGGGAGATCCAGCGCCACGATGTCCACCGCCGCGTGGTCCTGCAAACGCCTGCGCTGGTAGGCCAGCACCGTGTCCGTCACGCTCACCTCGCCAAACGACAGCGTCACGCCGAGCGTCTCGCGGCGGTCCAGCAGACGCACGATCTCCGTGTCCGTGTCGGTCTTTGGCTGCGTGTACCAGTCGCCCGCGAACGGGGAAACGAGCGCGCGCTTTTGCTGCAGGTCGAGCGCTGCCACCTCATAGGAGCGACCCTGGTGTAGGTAGATCGCCCCTTCGTGCACCGTTGAGTGTGCGCGCGCTGCCTCCGTTGAGCCCAGCAGCTCACCAGAGGACACGTCCACGATCGCAAAGCTCTCAGGTGAGGCCGAGCGCAGCGACACCTCCGCCGCCGGGTAGCCCCCCGGCTGGCGGGGGACGTACGTGTCGCGCCCGACCGTACCCGTGCGTTTGCGCAGCTCACCATTGCTCTGCAGAACTTCCGCATGAGCCTCCCAACGCGGGCCCATAAACTCCGCGTCGCTGGGCGACAGCGGCCCCTCGTGAGCAGCACACAGCAGGTGCTGGCGGTAGATCAGCGGGCTCTCGTGATCGAGGATCGCCGCCTCCACCGGGCGTTCCAAGAAGTCTTCCGGGTGGCGACAGAAGAACTGGTCGAGCGCGTCCTCGCCCGCCACGTACACCGCGAGACCCCGACCCCGCCGCCCCGCGCGGCCCCACATCTGCCGCAGCGATGCCACCGTGCCTGGGAACGTCACCACCACCGCCGCATCCAGCTCGCCGATGTCGATCCCCAGCTCGAGCGCGTCCGTGGTGATCACTGTTCGCAGTTCGCCGCGCACGAGGCGCTGCTCGAGCTCGCGGCGCTGCTGGGGGGTATAGCCCGCCCGGTAGGGCTCCACTTGGTCGGCCAGCCCTGGATCCGTCGTCTTCAGGTCGTCCTTCACCAGACGGCTCAGCACCTCAACGCCCTTCCGCGACTTCATGAAGCAGATCGTCCTTGCGCCATCGCGCGCCAGCCGCGCCAGCAGCTCCGCGGCCTCGCCCAGCGGTGAGCGCCGCGCGCCGCTTGCTTCATCCGTCAGCGGCGGGTTCCACACCGCGATCCGCCTGTGCGGTGCCGGCGAGCCGTCCTCGTCGATCAGCTGCACCTCCTCGAGGCCCGTCAGCCGCTCCGCCAGTTCCACCGGATTTGCGATTGTCGCCGAGGTCATTAAGAAGATCGGCTGAGTGCCATACGCCGATGCGATCCGCCGTAGGCGCCTCAGCACATTGCCCACATGCGAGCCGAACACGCCGCGATACACGTGCGCCTCGTCAACCACAACCACCGCCAGGTTCGAGAACAGCTCTGCCCACGCAGCGTGGTTGGGGAGGATGCCCATGTGCAGCATGTCCGGGTTCGTCAGCACCACGTTCGCTGCTTTGCGGATCTGCCTGCGCGCCTCTTTTGGCGTGTCGCCGTCGTAGATCGCCGGACGCACACGCTTGGTCAGCCCGAACGCCGCCAGCGCCCGCGCCTGATCCTGCGCAAGCGCCTTCGTCGGATACAGGTACATCGCCCGTGCCGTTGGCTGCTCGCACAGGATGTGCAGCGTAGGCAGGTTGAAGCACATCGACTTGCCCGACGCCGTGCCCGTCGTCACGATCGTCGGCCCTTCCGTGGCCGCATGCAGCGCCTGCAGTTGATGCGCATATAGCTGCTCGATGCCCATGCCCGCGAGCGCCCCCAGCACGTCCGGATGTAGTGCTTGCGGCAGGTCAACCAGCTTCGCCTGGCCGGGCCCTTCGTTTGCTTCGCGCACCAGCCGTCCGTCCTCCCGCCCTGCGTCAAGCAGCGCGCTCCACGGCTCGGTTCGGCGATCTATCACCAAGGACTTGAGATAGTAGAGGCGATGGCTGAGACCCCCGCCGAGCGCTGGACGAAAGCCCGCTCGTTCCATCATTCGCTCTATCCAGCTGAGCGGATTGCCGCCGATCGGCGTCAGCGCGTGTCCGTATGCCTGCCCGCCCGCGAGTGCGCCGGAACTGTTGGCGAGATCGTCAGCGCGCTCGTGGAGCTGCGCAAGGCCGGCGCCATCGATGAGATCGTCGTCATCGACGCCGCATCTGCCGATGGCACCGCCGCCGTGGCCGCGCGCGCCGGGGCCACCGTGTACCAGGAGGCCGAGCTGATGGCCGAACACGGGCCTGTGCTGGGCAAGGGCGATGCCATGTGGCGGGCGCTGTCCGTGCTAGATGGCGAGCTCGTCTGCTTCGTGGACGCCGACACGGAAGCGTTCTGCTCGCACTTCGTAACCGGTCTGCTTGGGCCGCTCGTGTGCGAGCCGGACGTGTCGTTCGTCAAGGCCTTCTACCGCCGACCGCACGGCGATGACAGCGAGGGGGGAGGGCGCGTCAACCGCCTCGCCGCTCGTCCTGCCCTGGCGGTGTTCTACCCCGAGCTGGCAGGAGTGCGCCAGCCGCTCGCCGGCGAGGTGGCAGCACAGCGCGAGCTGTTGGAACGCCTGCCGTTCGTGACTGGATATGGAGTGGAGATCGCCATGCTCATCGACGCCTGGCGGGAGCTCGGGCTGGACGGTATTGCCCAGGTGGACCTCGAGGAGCACAACAACCGCCACCAGCCGCTCTCAGCGCTGGAGCCCATGGCCAAGACCGTTTTGGCCACCGTCGCCCGCCGTCTGCAGCAGGACGGGCGCCTGCAGCAGGACGGGCGCCTGCAGCACACCGGGCATTCGCAGCAGGCGGCGCGCCTGCAGGATGAGCCGCGCCGAGGCGGCGGCGACGGCGCGCCGCTCGAACGCCCGCCGCTGAACAGCCTGGCGGTCGCGTGAGCGCGCGCTGCCTGTATCTGGACCTGGACAGCACGCTGCTGGGGCGAGGTGCGTCGCTGCTGCACGACGGCGATGGCAACGTCACGATCGACGGCGTCCGCGCGATTCAAGCGTGTCTGCGCGCCGACGTGGAGGTAGTGCTGATGTCCGGGCGCCGCCGTGCGCAGGTGATGGAGGACGCGCGGCTGTTCGGCCAGAGCTCCTACATCTACGAGGCCGGCGCGTGCGTGGTGCTCGAGGGCGAGGAGCACTGGCTCACCGGCGATCTGCTGCCCGGAGAGCTGACCATCGCCGAGCAGATCGAGCATTCCGGGGCACCCGCGTTGCTGCTCGAGCGCTATCACGGGCTACTGGAGTACCACGAGCCGTGGCACCTGAACCGCGAGGTATCCCACCTGTTCCGTGGCCTCGTGGATGCCGACCAGGTCGATCTGCTGCTTGCCGAGCACGGACACGAGAACCTGCGGCTGGTGGACAACGGCGTCGTCAGCCGCCGCTCCGAGGCGCTCGCCGCGCTGCCCCATGTGCGTGGCTACCACCTCGTGCCGATGGGCGCGTCGAAGGTTGCCGCGGTGGCGTTTCACCGTCGCGCGCGTGGCTACGAGCGCGCGGACACGTTCGCCGTGGGCGACTCACGCGAGGACCTCGCCTGCGCCGCCGAGGTGGACACCTTCTGGCTGGTCGCCAACGCGCTCGAGCGCGACCCCTCGATTCGCCAGGCTCTCGGCGCGTATATGAATGCCCGCGCGTGCGGGGCGGGGCATGGGAAGGGCGTGTATGAAGCTGTCATCAACACGCTGATGGGCGTGACATCGTAGGAGCGCCGTGCGGGTCCAGACCGCACGCTGGTCACGGGAGTTCCTACCTGATGCCGTGGGCCACCAGTCGGTTCTGGGTAAGGGCGCTTCGCGCGAAGTCCTTTGCCAGGCGCACGCGCGATCGCCATGGTGCCGTCGACACAAGCCCGGCGTTCATTTTCGCGTGCGTCGGGAGAGTTTGCATGCGTGACCGACTGAACCGCTTCACCGGATATGGGATCGCCTCCGGGAAGCCCACGCTCTGAATCATGCTCAGCAGGGCAGCGCGGTTAGGGCCCCACCAATTGGTCTCGTCGCGGAGCATCTTCCATGGGTAGAACGCCGCGGCGGGTGACCGCAGGAAGGTGACATCGATGAGCGTCTCCACTACCAGTCGCTCCTTGGTGACGCTTGCCATCTTCTCAAGTGACAGCAGCGGATGGCGCATGTGGTAGAGAACGCCCAGGAACAGCACCACATCGAACTGGCCGACGGTCTCAGGTGAGATATCGAGTACCTCGATCTCGATGTCCTCGACTTTGGACCCGAGTACGCGCCGCGCGTACTCGAAGCCGTCTTTGCCGTTAGGTCTCTGCCACACATAGCTGTCTGCAGCGAGAACCCTGGACGCTCCCAGTCGCTCTGCGGCGAAGGAGAAGAAGCCGTCGTAAGCGCCGACATCCAGCACTGTCTTGCCCGTCAGGTCGGGCAGGTGAAGCCACGCGAGCTTTTCAGCCGAGCAGTCTGGCCCCGGTGTGACGGAGCCGTCGGGCAGGGCGATCTGGTGCCACCACCTGATGCCCGCGAATGGAGGTGAAAATGCTGTCTGTACGTTGCTCATTTGCCGATCGTATGGTGAAGCCCGCCGTTTGGCAAGTAGTCAGAGACGAATCACACAAATGCCATACTCCGGGTACAGCAGTGCACGCCAGGATCTGTCCTGGCTGCCGTTCTGGCCATCGCGTCTCTCACTTTCCCCTTACAAACAGTGCGTTTGTGGCATATCGGGCAAAATCGTCGAGACGCACCTGCTGGTGGATGTAGGGTGCGACCGCAATGGCCGTCGACGCCAACTTAGATCCGCCGATACGGCTCTCGATCTGTATCCCCACCTACAACTTCGGGGAGTTCATTGCGGAGACGCTGGAGAGCATCCTGCCACAGGTCGTGGCGGGGGTGGAGGTGGTGATATTCGATGGAGGCTCGAGCGATGATACGCCGGCGATCGTCGAAACGTTCCAGCGTAGGTTCCCGCGCTTGCGCTACCACCGGCGCAGTGAGCGGGGTGGGATCGATCGTGACATGGCGCGGACAGTCGAGCTGGCCTGCGGTGAGTACTGCTGGCTGTTCAGCAGCGACGATCTGATGAAGCCCTATGCGATCTCGCAGATGCTCGAGCAGATCGAGAGTGGACTGGATGTGTATCTCTGTGGATTGACGATCTGCACATGTGACATGCGACCGCTCAAGGCCCACCCCGTCCTCAAACTGTCCTCAGAGACGACCTTCGATCTCGGCCGGGAAGACGATCGCCGAATCTACTTTGCCCACGCCGCGACCACGACGGCGTTCTTCAGCTTCTTGGGGTCGGTGGTGTTCAAGAAGGCGCGCTGGGACGCCCTACCGCTCGATGAGGACTTCGTAGGCAGCTGCTGGGCGCACGTTGCCCGGATCTTCCGCATGATCCCCGACGGCTTGCGTGTCAAGTACCTGGCGCAGGACTACCTGCTGAAGCGCTCAGACAACGATTCGTTCATGGACAACGGGTTTATCCGTCGCATGGCGATAACCATCGACGGCTACCACCGCCTCGCGGACACCTTCTTCCTGCCAGACAGTTTCGAGGCCCGTCACATTCGCCGCGTCGTCGCTGCGGAGTTCCCCCCATACGTGATGCTCTACGCAAAGTGGATCGGCACCGGCGCGTCGCCAGAAGATCGCCGTTTGCTCGGACGGCTGGTGGCGAAGGTGTACAGAGACGCCTCGTTGAGGAACCGGCTGTACAGAGCTGCGTACGAGGCGATGCCCATGTCCTGGATGAGGACAGTCCTCGATGCGTCCCCGCGGCGTCGGTTACAGACAGGCGTTACGTGAGCATTAGCCCCTGACATAACTCTGCTGCGGCCATATGGGCACGCCGTATGGGAGGTCTTCTCAGGGACGGCTGTGGGCCACGAGGTGTCGCTGGGTGAGCACCCCCCTGGCGAGGTCTCGTGCGAGGCGTACGCGCGATCCTGGGGGTGCGGAGGACACCAGGCCCGCAGCCCTTCCCGCCCTCGTGGGAAGTCCGAGCAGTTTCGTTGCAGTGAGGAGCCTGGGCGGATAGGACACCACTAGCCCGAAGCCGACGCCGCGGAGCATGCCCACCAGAGCAGCAGGGTCCGGATCCCACCAGTTCGTCTCGCCGTCGAGCGGCTTGCACGGATGGAGCGCCGACACCGGGGAGTGGACGAAGGCCATATCCACGAGCGTCTCCACTACGAGCAGCTCCGCTGTCACGCTCGCCATCTGCGCCAGCGCGCGTCGTGGGTCGCGCATATCGCTGAGGGCGCCGAGGAACAGAACCACGTCGAAGCTCCCGACGCTGTCGGGGGAGATATCGAGCAGCTCGACATCCAGATCCTCCACCCGCGAGGCCAGCTCAGCTCTGGTGGATCTGAATCTCTCTCTTTGCCCAGGCCGATGCCATGCGTACGTATCGATGTTGGCTACACGTGCCGCACCAAAGCGCTCTGCCGCGAAGGAGAAATACCCATCTAATGAACTCACATCGAGGACCGTCTTACCGGTTAGGTCCGGCAGACGCAGCGACAACAGCTGCTCGAAGCGTCGACACCAGTCGAGATCCTCTAGCGCGGATAACGGTACCGTCGCTTCACCAACCATCTTCCCATCCTAAGTTCGGCAGCCGCGTTTCACCAAATAGTGGGAGACGGCGGAGTGAATGACGTGCGAGACGCCCGCAGTGAATAACGGCGCGTCAGGACGAAGCGTCGGTGTGCAAGCGTCGCCACAGACGCCGCCAAAAGCCTGCTCGACGTTGCCCCACCCTCCTGCGCCATAGCGCCGGCGGTGGCACGGTGGCACGTACCAGCGCCACCCAGTCGTCCAACGGCAGCTCGCCCGCGATCAGTCGCCCGAGGGCGCTCGTAACGGGTGCGCTGACGCCGGCGGCCTCGAGCGCGCGCGCCAGCAGCGGCACGGACTCCAGCGCCTCCACCGCCTGGCCGATCCGTGTGGGAATCTCAGCTGCCGGTACCCCCGCGGCCAGCAGCTCGCCGGCGCGGCGATTACGGCTCTCACGCGCCAGCGCCGTCGCCACCAGATCGCCTGCGCCAGCGAGGCCAATCATCGACTCAGGCCGCGCACCGAGGCCCTCTGCGTAGCGCCATACCTCCGCGAAGATGTGTCCCGCGGCCGCGCCGGCGGCATTCAGACCCTGGGCCTCCGTGGCACCAGCGGCAAGCGCGGCAGCGTTCTTGGCCGCTCCCGCGAGCTCCACGCCAACGGGGTCGTTGGACAGCTCGCACACGACGCCAGCCCGTGTGAAGACCTGTGCCAGCGAGCGCGCGAGCTCCTCCTCAGCGCACGCTGCCACCAGAGCGGCGCCCGCATGCACCATCTCCTGGGCGTGCGCTGGTCCGCCGATACAGGCCACGTGATCAGGGCCAAAGGTCGCGCTCAGGACCGCGGTCGGGGGGGTGCCATGCGGTGGCACGAGGCCCTTGGCAGCGGATATCACCGCCGTGCGCTTGCCGAGCCCCGAGAGGTTGATGCCATCGATCACATCTGCCAGGCGGCTCGACGGCACCGCGAGGAACACGTAGTCAGCTCGGGCCACACCGGCTGAGGCGGGCTCGATCCGCAGCTGCGACGGCAGCTCCACGCCCGGCAGGTACTGATGGTTCTCGTGCTCGCGATCCAGCAGGGCCGCCTGCTCGGCGGTACGCGTCTGCAGTGTCGTGCGCAGCCCGCCGCGTACCAGTAGCAATGCCAGCGCCGTCCCAAACGAGCCAGCGCCGATGACCGTCGCGCGTTTGCCCGGCGGCGAGAGCGAGCGCACACGCGGTGAGCGGCCGCCAGGTTGTGACTCGGGCTCATTGCTCATGCGCCGGGCGAGCGTATCGCTGTGCGATCTTGGGTGGGTGCCCGAGGGCGACACCATCCACCATGCCGCGGCCAGGATCCGTGCGGTGCTCGAGACGCGCGTACCGGAGGAGATCCTCACGCCGCATCCCCGCCATCACTTCGAGCGCTGGCCGCAGCGACTTGCCGGGCGCGCGGTACGCGCTGTGGACACTCATGGTAAGCACCTGTTCCTGCGCTTCGACGGCGGCATGACCCTGCACTCGCACCTGCGTATGACCGGGGCTTGGGGCGTATACCGTGAAGGAGAGCGCTGGCGGCGCGCACATCACAGAGCGTGGCTGGTGCTTCGCTGTGGCGACTGGGAGGTGGTCGAGTTCGACGGGCCGGTGCTCGAGCTAGTCAACGACGCGCACACACGCTTCGATCCCCGTCTGACTGCGCTGGGCCAGGACGTCTTGGGCGAGAGCTTCAACATGGAGACCTTTCTGGCTCGTCTGCGCAAAGACGATCCCCGGCGACCGATCGGCGATGCGCTGCTCAACCAGCGCACAGTGGCCGGCATCGGCAACGTGTGGAAGTCCGAGTGCTGCTTCGCAGCTCGGATCGACCCGTGGCGCGCGCTGGACGAAGTGCGCGACGAGGAGGCGCTTGCGCTGGTGGCCTTCGCCCGTAGGCACATGCCCATCTCAGCGCGTGAGGGCCCCCGCGCGCGTCCGCGTTCGGTCTACAAGCGTGCAGGACAGCCCTGCATACGCTGTGGGACCTCGATCCGCCGACGCGACCAGGGCGAGAACAACCGCGTCACCTACTGGTGCCCAGGCTGCCAGCGCTGAGGCGCCGACAGTGTTCTGCTCAGCTCAACGCGGCGAGCTTACGGCCAGCCGTTAGCAGCGAGCCACGGCTGCGCGCCTGCAGGATCATCTGGAGATCGAGGATCCGTGCGTCGAACGCTTCTAGTGCGTTCTCCCCGGTCACCGCGTAGGCCGGGACGCCGCCCTGGCGTGCCCTCGTGGCGATCTCGAACGTCACGCTGCCTGCCAACGTACGCTCGGTCAGCCGCTCGGCACCAATCACCACCGCCCGTGCGCGGAGCATGCGCTTTTCGAAGTCGAGCTCCTCCAGCAGCTCACGGATCCCGGCGCTGGAGTCATCCTGCACCGACAGCAGGCAGATATCCGGCTCCTGTCGGCCAGCGTCACAGATACCGCGAGCGAGCGCGCTTGCCACTGTGGTGGCCGGGAGCCGTGGGCCCAACGGGCCGCACGCGATCAGCAGCCTCTCCGGGACCCCCACCGCCGGCCTTCTCGGCTGTCCGACCGGGGGCTGCTGCGGCGTATCGCGGCTGCGCGGGCTCACAATCGGGCATCCTTCCAGTAATGGTCGCCAAGCAGGGGGAGCCCATCATCGTCGAGGTCAGCGGCCGACAGGTGCGCGTAAGCAATCCCCAAAAGCCGTTCTTTCCCGAAGTCGGGCTCACGAAGATCGACCTCGTCAACTACTACGTCGAGTGCGAGCAGGCGGTCGTGCGCCATCTGCGCGAGCGCCCCACCGTGTTGAAGCGCTGGGTCGACGGTGTAGCCGGCGAGCCGTTCTTCCAAAAGCGCGTGCCCGACAGCGCGCCCGAGTGGCTGCAGACCGCCACCGTCACGTTCCCCAGTGGGCGCCACGCGCGCGAGCTCGTGCCCAACGACGGCGCCCACCTCGTATGGGGCGTCAACCTCGGCGTCATCGACTGGAACCCGTGGCCCGTGCGCCGCGACGATCTCGACCATCCCGACGAGCTCCGTGTCGATCTCGATCCCGGCCCTGGGGTTCCGTTTGCTGAGGTCCGCGGGGTGGCACTCGGCGTACGCGACGTGCTTGACGAGCACAAGCTGCTCGGCTTCCCCAAGACATCTGGCTCGCGTGGCATCCACATCTACGTTCGCATCCAGCCCGAGCAGAGCTTTGAAGAAGTACGCCGCGCGGCGCTCGCGCTCGCCCGCGAGGTCGAGCGGCGGATGCCCGGCCGCGCCACCAGCCGCTGGTGGAAGGAGGAGCGCCAAGGGGTGTTCATCGACTACAACCAAAACGCCCGCGACCGCACCGTCGCCTCCGCCTACTCCGTCAGGGCGGTCGCTGACGCGCGCGTGTCCACTCCATTGGAGTGGGACGAGGTCGCCGACGTCGAGCCCGCCGAGCTGACGCTCAGGACCGTCCCCGCGCGCCTGCGCGAGCGTGGCGATCCGTCCGCAGGCATCGACAAGCATCCTGGTCGTCTCGACGGCCTGCTCGAGCTCGCCGCCCGCGACGAGCATGAAGGGCTCGGCGACGCCCCCTGGCCACCACACTTCCGCAAGCAGAAAGGCGAGCCCAAGCGCGTGCAGCCCAGCAGGGCGAAGGCCGGCGGCGACGCGGGACAGGCCGATGGCGACGCGGGACAGGCCGATGGCGGGCACGCGGGCAGCGAGGAGACGAGCCAGTGAGCTTGCCGCTGGAGCCGCCGCTCAAGCCGCAGCTGGCGCTCTCGCGCAAGGAGCTGCCCGAGGGCGAGGACTACTGCTACGAGGTCAAGCTCGACGGCTTTCGCTGCATTGCGTTCGTCGACGGCGAGGAGGTATTCCTGCAGTCGCGCAACGGCAAGCCGCTCGGGCGCTACTTCCCCGAGCTCGAGTTTCCCACAGGTCGCTATGTGTTGGACGGCGAGATCGTCGTCCGCAACCCCGACGGCCACGAGAACTTCGACGCGCTCGGACAGCGCATCCATCCCGCTGTATCGCGCATCGAACTCCTCTCAAAAACAACTCCATCCATATACGTCGCCTTCGACCTGCTCGCCCACGAGCACGACTCGCTGCTGGAGTTGCCCTTCAGCGAGCGCCGCGCCGCGCTCGAGTCGCTGCTCGCCGGTGAGGCGTTCGCCCAGGCCCCAGTCGAGCTGATGCGGACCGTCGCCAGCGCGCGGGAGGCAGCCGGGTGGCTCCAGCACGCGGAGGGCGCCATCGCCAAGGAACGCTCCGCGCCTTACCGTCCAGGCGAGCGCAAAGGCATGGCCAAGGTCAAGCGCGTGCGCACGATCGACACCGTCATCGTTGGCTGGCGTCCCGGCAAGGAGCCCAACACCGTCGGCGCGCTGATCCTCGGCCTCTACGACAACGGCGAGCTACGTGTGGTCGGACACTGCTCCGGGCTGAGCGTCGCCGAGAAGAAACGCCTCGTCGGATTCTTCAAAGCGTACGAGTCCGGCGAGCGCGGCTCCGCCGACCCCAGCCGCTGGAGCGCCGGCAAGGACCTCCAGTGGGTCGCACTGCGCCCCGAGCTCGTCGTCGAGATCGATTTCGACCACGTCGCAGCCGGGCGCATCCGCCACGGCGCCAAGCTACGCCGCTGGCGCGATGACAAGGAGCCGCTGCAGTGCACGTACGAGCAGCTGTACAGCTGAGCGCCGGCAGCGGCAGTTGAGCGTCCATACCACCAGCTGAGCGCCCGCGGTGCGAGGCGTCCATTAGCATCACCTTCGTGAGCAGCCAGGACAGTGCCAGTACCGCGACAGTTGCCGAGGAGGAGTACCTGCAGATCCTCTTCTGGCTACAGGAGGCGGGGCTGCCGATGACCGGCGCCAACATCGCCCGCGCGATGCAGCTCTCCGCGCCGACCGTGCACGAGATGGTCGGAAGGTTGGAGCGCGACGGCTACATCACCCGCGGCTCCGACCGGGCGATCGCGTTCACCGACTCCGGCGCCCAGCACGCCGAGGGGATCGTCCGTCGCCACCGCCTGATCGAGCGCTTCCTCACCGACGTGCTCGGCGTGCCTTGGGATGAGGTTCACGAGGAGGCAGAGCGGCTCGAGCACGCCATGTCGCCCGTGCTCGAGGAGCGCATGCTCGCCGCCATCGGCGACGCCAAGACCTGTCCTCACGGCCACCCCATAGTGGCCGGCGCGCGCCTTGCCGGCGTCCCGCTCGCGGATGTCGAGGTGGGCGCGAAGGTGCGTGTGCTGCGTTTCGAGAACGAGGCCGAGGATCTCCTGCACTACCTCAAGGCATCTGGCCTGGAGCCAGGCCTGACGGGCACGCTCGCCGAGCGCGACGACGAGCATGTCGGCCTCCGCGCCGATGCCGGCACGCTCATGACCGTCACCGTGAGCGTCGCCGAGACGGTTTCAGTGATCGCCGATCCTTCACCGCCAGTACGCACCGCGCTTCCCGAGCAGCTCGTGCTCGGTCAGCGCTACGGGCGCTGAGCGCTGGAGGCTTCCGCGCGCGGGCGTCGAAGTGAGCACGGATGCCAGCAGCGCCAAGGAACGGTCAGTCGCTCGAGCAGCGCATCCTGCTGACCGCCACCATGTGCCTGCTGGCGTTCGGCGCGGTGATGGTCTACAGCGCGACTTCTGCCACATCGCTGCTGCAAGGCAGCGGCTACGGGGGCAGCTACCTGATCAAGCTCGTCATCTACGGTGCGATCGGTCTCGTGCTGATGCGCATGCTCGCGCGCGACGGGGTCGCCAAAGTCCACAGCATCACCGCGCCGCTGTTGTTCACGTCGTTCGCGCTCGTGCTCGCCGTGCACATCCCGCACGTCGGCGTAAGCGTCAATGGCGCACGACGCTGGATCGGCCCCGGGTCACTCCAGTTCGAGCCCTCCGAGCTGATGAAGCTAGCGCTGGTGCTGTATGTCGCGACGCTGCTCGCCAAGCGCCCGCAACAGGTACAAGATCTGCGCACCCTCGCAAAGCCGCTACTGGTGGTTGTAGGGGCAGCCTGCGTGCTCGTATTCAGCGAGCCCGACCTGGGCACCGCGATGGTGATCGCCTTCACCGTCCTCGCAATGCTCGTCGCTGCTGGGATCCCGCCGCGCAAGCTCGGCATGATCGTCGGCACCGTGGCCGGGCTCGTGCTCGTGTACGCCATCGCCCGTCCGTATGCACGCGCCCGCTTGACCTCGTTCATCGACCCCTGGGCACACGCCTCATCCAGCGGCTTTCAAGCCGTACAGGGACAGATCGCGATCGGCTCAGGTGGGTTCCTCGGCGTCGGCCCAGGGCAGTCTGTGCAGAAGATCTTCTACCTACCTGAGGCGCCCACCGACTTCATCCTCGCCGTGATCGCCGAGGAGCTCGGCGTCATCGGCGTGTTCGCGCTGCTGTTCCTCTACGGGCTGATTGCCTATGCCGGCCTGCGTGCAGCCAAGGCCGCCCGCAGCCTCTATAGCGCATTGATCGCCGTCGGCGTGACCACGCTGATCGTCTCCCAGGCGGTGCTCAACGCATTCGCAGTGCTCGGCCTCGCGCCGCTCACCGGCGTGCCGCTGCCGTTCGTCTCCTACGGCTCCAGCAGCTTGATCGTGATGCTCGCCGCCATGGGCCTGTTGCTCAACGTCGCCTCCGGCGCCACCGGGCATGTGCGCGCCGTCGCGCCTGCTCGCAAGCGCAAACGAGCTCCCGCCACACGCTCGCGCGAGTCCGTCCCCGGAGCAGCCAGGCGACGCGCCGCAGGCTAAAGCGAGCGGTAGGCCTCAGCCAACCGCGCCACGCCCACATCGATCTGCTCGGGCGTCACACCCGAGTAGGCCAGGCGCAACGTGTTCTCGCCGCCCTCCAGCAGGAAGTCGGTGCCCTTCACAAACGCCACCCCACGGTCGGCTGCCGCCTTGAACAGCGCTCCCACGTCCGTGCCCTCCGGCAGCGTTACCCACATGAAATAGCCACCCTGCGGGATCTCGAACTCAGCGTCTGAGAGCTCGCTACGCAGCGCATTTGCCAGCGCCTGCGCCCGTTCGGCTAGCGCCGCCTTGACGGTCTCAATCGAGCGCTCGATCGCGCCCGAAGCGCAGAACTCGTACACGATCGACTGCGCAACCATGTTCGGGGAGATGTACGTGTTCGTCGCCAGCTGAGCGATAGCCCCGATCAGGTCCGGGGGGCCGACCAGGTAGCCCACGCGGATGCCCGGGCACACCGTCTTTGAGAACGACGACGCATACACAACGCGCTCAGGGTCCATCGACAGCATCGTTGGCAGCGTCTCGCCGCTGAAGCGCAGCTCCACGTAAGGGTCGTCCTCGAACACCATAAAGCTGTGGTCCGCTGCCAGCTCCAGCAGCTGCTTGCGCTTCTCATAGGAGAGCGTGTAGCCGGCCGGGTTCTGGAAGTTGGGGATGATGTGCGCCAGCGTCGGGCGCGCCGCGCTCGGGCCTGCCGTGAGCAGCCCAGCGAGGGCGTCCGTGTTGATGCCATCCGGCTGCAGCTCCACCGCGTGCACCCGCGCGCCGCGGCTTCGCAGCGACAGCAACGTACGGTCATACGTCGGCCGCTCCACAATCACCTCGTCGCCCTTACGCACGAGCTGCTCGAACAGGAACGCGTCCGCCTGCATCGACCCGTTCGTCACCAGCACCCGCTCCGGCTCCACGCCATGGCGGTCAGCGATCCAGCTGCGCAGGCGCGGATAGCCGATCGACGTCCCATATGCCGTCGTGCCCGCGGGGTCGCTTTCAAACGCGCGCACCGCCGCGTCACGCAGGCCGTCTACATCGACGATGTCAAGCGACGGGGCGCCGCGGGCGAAGGAAATTGTGGGTCCGCTCGTAGTTGGCACAGCGGCGTAGGATAGGCGTCCGAGCAGCTTGTCGTAGTCATGGGTCAGGTCGCGGCCCGTCTGCTCCAGCCGTTCGCGAAAGCGCAACAGCTCTGCAGCGCTCGGCGGGAGGGGGGAACGCGCGCCCTGCGGTGGGGTTCGCGTGGGGGTCTGAGCCGGGCGTTGCTGCAGCCACGCCGGCCGCGACACGCGGGGTGCGGCCGGCTGGTTGCTCGCGGGTGGCTCGACAGGCACAGGGGCTGTCTCGACCATCTCATCCACGATTCTGCCCTCGCTCGGCTGGATGTCCGGGCTGGGGTGGAGGCCCTCGCGGCTTAGCGCACTCAGGGTGCGCTCCAGCTCGTGCAGCTTGTGCTCCAGCTCACCCAGCGTTCTTGCCACGTCCGCGTCCATTGGGCCTAGCGTACCGGCCGCAAACAGCGGGCGGTCGGGTCAGGAAGCCGCGAGCGACGCGCCGCCGAGGACCTCCACGGCGATGCTGGCGGTTTCGGTGGGGGTGCGCCCAACGCGCACGCCCTTCGCTTCGAGGGCCTGTGCCTTGGCGGCGGCTGTGCCCGCACTGCCCGAGACGATCGCGCCCGCGTGGCCCATCTGCTTGCCTGCAGGGGCGGTGAAGCCGGCGATGTAGGCGACCACGGGCTTGCTCATGTGCTCGGCGATGTACTGCGCGGCCTCCTCCTCGGCTGAGCCGCCGATCTCGCCTGACAGCACTACCAGCTCGGTCTCAGGGTCTTGCTCGAACAGGTCAAGCACGTCTACAAACGAGGATCCGGGGACCGGGTCTCCGCCGATGCCCACAATCGAGCTGCAGCCAAAGCCAGCCTGGGCAATCTCGTTGCCGATCTGGTAGGTGAGCGTGCCCGAGCGGGACACCACGCCGACATTGCCAGCCTTGAAGAACGATGCGGGGATGATCCCCACGTTGGCCCTGCCCGGGGAGAGAATGCCCGGGCAATTCGGACCGATCAGGCGCGTGCCCGGATAATCACGCTTCAGGGTGTTGTACACGCGCAGCTCATCGTGCGCGGGGATGCCCTCGGTGATTGCAATCACGAGCGCTACACCCGCCGCTGCCGCCTCGAGGATCGAGTCCGCGGCGAAGCGCGGCGGTACGAAGATCATCGCCGTGTTCGGCTGCGCCTCGGCCGCAGCCTGCTCAAAGCTGTCGAACACGGGGATGCCCTCGACGTCCTGGCCGCCCTTGCCCGGCGTCACGCCTCCCACCACGTTCGTGCCGTAGTTGCGGTTGTTGAGCGTGTGGAAGCTGCCCTCGCGGCCGGTCATGCCGGCCACGCACAGGCGCGTGTTCTCGTCTACCAGGACAGCCATCTAGCCGATCACCTCTCGCGTCATCATGCTCCCGCTCCCACGCTCTTGCCTGCGGCCAAAGCCACGACCATCTCAGCGGCCTCGTTCATCGTCTTGGCCGCGTGCACGTTTGGCAGCGCGGCCTCCTGCAGCAAACGACGACCCTCGACGTCGTTGGTGCCGTCGAGGCGCACCACGAACGGCACCGACGGTTTGATCTCCGCGAAAGCCGCGATCAGCCCCGTGGCGACCTCGTCGCAGCGGGTGATGCCACCAAAGATGTTGAACAGAACCGCTTTGACCGCGTCGTTGGCGAGCAGCAGGTCGACCGCCTGCTTGATCTTCTCCGCGTTCGAGCCACCGCCCGCGTCGAGGAAGTTCGCAGGTGAGCCACCCGCCTGGGCGACCACGTCAAGCGTGGACATCACGAGACCCGCACCGTTACCGAGGATGCCGATGTCGCCGTCGAGCTTTACGTACTGGACACCCTCTTCCTTAGCCCGACGCTCGATTGGGTCTTCGTTCTCGCTGTCAGACAGGCCCTGGTTCTCGGGGTGGCGATACAGCGCGTTGCCGTCGAGCGAAACCTTCGAGTCGAGCGCCTTGACCTCACGCTCGGGCGTAACGATCAGCGGGTTGATCTCTGCCAGCGTGGCGTCCTCCTCGAGCCACACCTCATACAGCGCCACAAGCGCGTCAGCGACTCCCTCGCGAATGTCCGCGTCCGCGCCGCCGTCGGTGGCGATCTGCAGCGCCTCATCGCGGGAAAGACCCTGCAGCGCATCGACGTGGTGGCGGATCAGCTTCTCCGGCGTTTTCTCGGCGACCTCTTCGATGTCAACGCCGCCCTCGGTGCTGAACATCACCAGCGGCAGCTTGGCCGAGCGATCGAGCAACACCGAGGCGTAGTACTCCGAGGCGATATCCGAGGCGTGCTCGATCCAGATTTTCCGCACGATGTGGCCCTTGATGTCCATGCCGAGGATGTTGCCCGCGTGCTCGCGCAACTCGCTCTCATCGGCAGCCAGCTTGACGCCGCCGGCCTTGCCGCGGCCGCCGATCAGCACCTGAGCCTTGACAACAACCGGGTAGCCGATCGCGGCCGCCGCTGCCACCGCGTCCTCGACGCTGGTGACGGGCTCTCCCGAAGAGACTCGCAGTCCGTGACGGGCGAACAGCTGCTTGCCCTGGTACTCCAAAAGGTCCATTAGCGGCGCGGGACTCTAACGCAAGCTGGGCGATTGCGTGCAGCAGACCCATTTAGGGGTAGCGCACCGCGCCGAGGAGGCCTGGCAGGGCATAATGCCCGCCGATGGCAATCCCCAAAAACATCACCTTCGTCACATTCGATGTCTACGGCACGCTGATCGACTGGGAGAGCGGGATCTACGACGCCTTCGCTAAGGAGGCCGCCCGCGACGGCGCGCAGATCGATCGCGGCGTGCTGCTGCCGATGTTCCACGAGATCTCCCGCGAAATCGAGGGCGGCTCATATGAGCTCTACGCGGAGGTCCTGCGACGCACGGCGATCGAGATCGCCAAACGCCTCGACTGGGCGCTCGAGCCCTCCCGCTCCGGCTTCCTGCCCGACTCCGTGCAGCGCTGGCAGCCGTTCAAGGAGACCTCCGTACAGCTGCAGAAGCTGTCCAAGAAATACCAGCTGGGGCTGCTGTCGAACATCGACGACAAGCTGCTGGGCCAGACACGCCGTCACATCGCCACTGACTTCGACCTGGTCGTGACGGCACAGCAGGTGCGCTCCTACAAGCCCGAGCTGCCGCACTTCACCGAGTGCGCACGGCGCATGGGCGGCAAGCGCGGCTGGGTACACGTGGCAGCCAGCCACTACCACGATGTGGCGCCGTGCATCAAACAGCGCGTGCCCGTGATCTGGGTCAACCGCAACAAGGAGACCCTCGACTCCTCGCAGAAGAAGCCCACGGCCGAGGTAACCAACCTCAAAGAGGCCGCCAAGCTGCTCGGCGTCTCCTAGCCGGGGATTAGGAGCCGCCCACCCGTGCGGGCCGTGTCGCTCCACCGCGATGTGCTCGTGGTCACGAGCGCATTGCTGCAGGTCAACTGCGTGATCGTGCAGGGCGGGTTCGAGCAGCACGAGCTCAAGCAGGGTGCCGCTCAGGACGGCGAAGGCTCGCCGCGCGGCGAGACGTTCGTGATTGACTCGCCGGTGCTCCCCGACGAGCTCAACGCGCTGCCGGCGTTGCTGGAGCAGGCGCAGTTCCCAGCTCCCAGCGGCCTGCTAGCCACACACGGCGATTG